>Ga0180433_10002478_pt1 | contig 28437 bp, 24 predicted proteins | sample SS_ome_8_FD_132980 | JGI IMG/M metagenome (GOLD analysis project Ga0180433, IMG submission 132980) | Hypersaline lake sediment archaeal communities from the Salton Sea, California, USA - SS_1_D_1 metaG | ecosystem: Environmental > Aquatic > Non-marine Saline and Alkaline > Hypersaline >... | reverse complement strand
TATCAAAGATATACCGTATATATTTATACATAATAGTGGATCAAAAGGCGTAGTATTTGATATGGACATTGTAGAAAATAAACTCAATGTTTGTAGAAATGAAATATTATTTATTAATCCATGTTCAAATATATATAATAATGGTGATAAATTTTATGATATTGCATCAAGGTTTGTTGGACACAAATTACCATATTACATGAAAATAATTAAAAATTCAACTCACAATATCGTAACTGATAGTTCATTTATGTGTTTAGCAATAAATTTGGAAATTTCTCATAATAATAACTTTTACATATCAAGAGGCAATAGAAATTATGATCATTTATATGAGAAATCTTTTAAAAAAAAATATAATAAAAAAGAATTCAAACAGATCATTTTATAATTCAATCTTGTAAATATCTACAAAATCATTGATACTCTTTTTTGAAACAATATTGTACTCAATATTATTTACACCTGAATATGTTACTAATTTTTCTTTATCTTTTTTACAAAGATTATTTATATAATTGTCTTTCCACATTTCACTTAATTCTAATTTTTTATTAGAATAAACTTCCATTGTTTTTTTATGTTTCAATATGGTATAATCTTCATGTTGTTTAGCAGAAGCTTTATTATAATAATGTTTAATTTCAAATCCTCTTATTTTTGCTCTATGAAATAGAGCTCTATCTTCTATACCCCATCCCCAAATATTGTTTGGAAATCCATTGATTGAAAATAATGTGTCATGTTCTATCTTCAATATACCACCTAATGATTTACAGTGCCCACAATAAATACCATATATTTTATGGGATTCTTCACTGTAATTTTTTTTGACTTGGTATTTATTTGGAATAGTGTCAATATCATTAGTCATAAAAAATCTTGTTCTGTTCCTAAATTCATTAAATCCAACATTAAGCAATTTTCCTCTATTGAACATTTTACCTTCCATTTGTTCCAATATTACTATTTTTGTATTTGGTAAATTATCCCTTATCAATGGAATATAGTGTTTCATGATATACTTTAAATGTTCTTCTCTGTCACGATATGGAATAAAAATAATATTATCATACATTGTTAATATTAAATATATTTTTATTCTTTTATTTACACAACAGTTCTCCCAACATTATTCTCCCAATCCTTCTCCTTCCTATCAACCTCCTCATTCCTCCTATTAACCCCATCCAATACATAACTCTTCATACCAACACCTTTCATAATATTTAAAGTATTATTAATGTCCTTCGGAAAACAAGTTCCACCAAATCCAACCTTCCCATCCGGTCCTGGAACAAGTGTATGACTCTTTCCAACCCTATCATCCAATGTCGCAACCTCCCTAACATTATCATACTCTATACCTAATTTCCCACACAGTTCATAAAATTCTGAACAGAATCCAACCTTAACTGCTAAAAAGTTATTCCTAAACAGTTTCACCATCTCCGCTTCCTTATTCTTCATGAAAATTATATTACAATTCTTAATCTTTCCAAAATAACAAGCAGTATTTATCAACAATGTTATAGTCTCCTTGAAATCTTCACACCCTAACCCATTTGATGGTAAGCCGTAAATCCAATCCTTGTTGTTCTTAAAATCTTCCAAATAGTTCTTCTCCGTCAAAAACTCTGGCATAAAATAACAACCCAACCTATCACATGTTCCTGGTGGAACTGTTGACCTTATAACTACAAACAAATCATTAACCTTTTTAATCTTATTAATATCACTTACTACAGATTCAAGGATATTCAAATGACAACTTCCATCAGAACGCATAGGAGTAGGAACACTAATAAATATTATATCGGTTCTCAAAACTACATCTTCCAAAGTTGTTCCTAATGGATTACACAATTCTGGATTAATGTCGTATGATAAACATTGTACACCCTCACACGCCAAAATATTAGTAGCTTTTCCAACAAAACCATTTCCTATTACACCAATTCTCATTATACCTATTTGTACATAATTAAAACGAATTTTTTCACTAATAATTAGTTCTAATCACACAATTAATATCTAAATCTATAGTAAAATGAGTGCAGAAGATGAGACTAAAACAACAACTGCTCCAGCCCCATCTGTAGAAGAGAAGGCAGAAGAAACACCAGCACCTGTTGCTGAAGAGAAAGTAGAAGAAACACCAGCACCTGTTGCTGAAGAGAAAGTAGAAGAAACACCAGCTCCAGCTCCAGCTCCAACACAAGAAGACGAAGAGCACGACAGAATCGTGAATGAGTTGGTCGAAGCATCCACTGCTCTTATTGACAAGTGGTCAATTGAAGAAGCAGGTAGTTTCAACTCGTGGCTCGGTTTAATGAGAAATGTTATGGAAACACTCGAGACATACAAGAATAAGACAGGATTAGAGAAGGCAAGTCTTGCCATCGATTCTGTTCAGAAACTTGCTGTGTACTACTATGAGAAACATAAAGAAGAAATCAATGCTCACCAATTCGTCAAAGATATGCTTGAAACTATCATGAGTCCAAATGGTGCATACTTGTTGAATGGTGGAACAACCTTCATTAAGAACTGGTTGAAAGAGATTGATCTCAATGGGGACGGTGAAATCTCCAAAGCAGAGTGTGACGTATATTTGGCAAAGGCTTGTGCATGTTGTCCATGTATTCCAAAGAAAATATAGAACATGAATAAGAGAAACAATTGATTAGTACAATTAAACTTTTATAAAAGTAAAATAAATAATATGTTTTTTACATCTTAACACATCCTGCACACTGTTCATCATAACAGCAACAATGTGGATTGTCTCCATAACAGTTAAAACAGTGACTTCCACCAACACACTGTCCCTTATTATTACAACCTCTTGGGCAATGTTGATCTCCACGTTTGGATCGATGACCTCTGTTGTAGAAAGGGTGATTGAGGAAGTAGATTGTTTGATATTTGGTTATGGCTCTACTGTAGAATATCTCGTAGAGAGTGTATCCAATGATCACTAAGAATATTAATGTAACTATAACAATGATAGATGTTGAAATTATGTCCATAGTCTTATAATATATTGTAATATAAAAATTGTTCGTTATCGCAATTTTTATATATCTTCTAACAACTCAAGAAGAGTCTTCCACAAACTGGAATTATCATTGTATCTTCGATCAAAGAATATAACAGGTGTTAATTCATCTGGGTCTTTGTCTTTGTAGTATTTACCATTATCAGCGAGATACTCTCTCAATTTATCCATTGTGAATGAAAATGATTTTGTGAACATCTGGACATGTGGTGATCGAACGTACTTAATGCCCTTTTCAGTAGAACATTTTGTACACATTGGTTTTGTTTCTACACCATTCTTAAACGATTGTGAAAGAACGTGACACAATCCATTTGGTTTATCTCTTGTGAACTCTCGAATACCTATTATATGCTTGTCGTCGATCATCGATCTCAATCTTTCCTGAATCTTACGGAATCTGTTCCTATTCATATATCCAATAACAAACGCTTTGCACTTGATCTCGTAATCAATTTTCCAGAGAATAATCTTTCCAGGTTGTGAACAGACTGTCAAAAACTTGAGATCGTTGTATTTCGCTAAATAATCCTTAATAAACGCATATTCACCCACTAACTCATACATGTTACTTCCAGCTCTCTCAATCTTTCTTTCCAATCCTTCTCTATTGTAAGGATAAAAAATATGAGAACTGTGTTCATCATTAATATAACCTTTAACGTGTTGAGTAATTTCTCTTAGACATTTGAACATAATTATTGTACAATATTGTACTATTTTTATAAATAAAAAATCATTTTTTTTATTTATGTATTTGACATTTTCCAACTAATTAGCCTTCTTTGCTTTCTTTATTTCATTAAGAAGACTCTCCAAAACATGATCAACAGTTTTGTTAAAGTAGTATTTATCTTTTGGGTACTGCATTTTAATGAACATTTTGACAGCATCTCTCAACATTCTGTCCTCTGACACTAGATACGTTATTGCAACATTGTTCTTCACGACATGTCTTATCTTCTTTTGGAACTCCATCTCAATAATACCATGATTAATATTGAAATGTTGGATCTTATTGAGATTATAGATCAATATGCACTTCTCCCCATTATTGTTCGCTTTTTCAAGAATCTTCATGAATTCTAGCTTAAACCCTTCAAATAACTCCTTAAATTTAGAGCCTTTTACCTGGTTGTAAGTGATAATAACAACCGGCCACTTCGTACAGTCAATTTCCGCAAACATGATTCTATCTATATACTATTCGAAAATAAAATTTATTTTAAGTACTTACGCTCTCAAACAATAACATTATTCCTCATGTAACTCTATAATAAAGTTTCATTGGAAAATAATCTTCAAAGCAATTAGAAGAGAGTTTCATTGAAATTATTATACTTACCTGGCTGGTTAAGGGTGGTCACCTTAAAAGCCAACATGTGATCCTTTCCATTGAAATCGACATGTTTATTTTCAAAATTGAGAAAGTTCACATCGAAACAGTCGAGTCTTGCAAGAGGTGGATTGAAGAACTTAATCTCTTTATCCAATGATATTGCACCAGAGTCAACAATTGTTTTACAACCGTGTCTCAAAGGAATGATTGCGTAAGCATCATCCAGACTGGTGGCATTGGCTTTAATGAGATGGAATTGTGGAATATCGAGAATGACATATGGTGGACACTGTATCTCGAAGGACATTGTTCCGTAAATTGCATAATATGGATAAATAGTTTGACCATTCGCCAATGCTCCTGTTGATTCTATGTCTTCTACCCAAAAAACTTTTGGGTTAAGAACCTTTAGAACTCTGTATACATGTTTTGGAGAACCAATTTCGATGTAATCTCCGACATTGTATATTCTTCTAAGATCGTAATTCTCATTTATTGTTATTTGATAAACTGGATATCCATTCACATCTTCATCTACCAATGCTCCACTTACATCAGCAATTGTCATGGTTGGAACAACATTTTGACTTGCATCACATTTTCCAATTTTTGATAAACAGTTTCTACCATCATACTTGCTTTCTGCTACATGAGCTTTTCTTTGAAATCCCAATGTTTTGTCGATACTATTGTACTTAATAGATTCATAGTACAAGTTGATATCTCCCTGATTACATTTGATGAACTTATCTTTGATAGTATAGTTAAGGTTGAATGTGAACTCTTTGTTGGATTCTATTTTTATAAAGTTTGTTTCTTCGTCCCAGTAAAAATTGAGGTACATATTATCATATTCTGGATTGTTAACCAACTCTTCGAATATATTTCCCTTTGATCCGTTGAGAACTTCTATTAAACTCTCATTTGTGTATTCACCTTTTGGGATATAAAATTTGATGAGATTGTTGTTAATATTGAATATCATCTCATTGTTATCATCTGTTATGTTGTAAATGGAGTTTGGAATTCTCGCAAGAACAAGTTCAACACTGATAACATCTTTGTACTCCTCATTAAGATAGAAACGATATTTGCTTGGTGAAGGGTATTTGACCATATCTCTCTCTCTACTGTCGATGACAAGTTTGTCGGATATTCTGCCGTGTGTTTTGTTTCTCTCTGGTGGTTTTATAATATGTTGATCATATGTTGGTTTAATCATTTCCATTGGTTTATTAACATCAGAGTAATTGTTTCTATTGAATGAGTTCTGCTGAAACATCTATACAATATAACAGAAAAAAAGTTATCAACTTACACACATATAAATATATTATAAATTATATAGTATGATATGTAAATTTGAAAAGTTATATAATGAGAAATCAAATAAACCTTACAATATTTTTGTTGCATCTCTGTTCTTTTATGACAACTATGTGAGATTGGGTAAGAAGGGTGTTTATTCGGATAAAACTGTTGAGAAACAGTTAATATTCTTGAAAAATTTGATGGCGAATATAGAGAATCTATATAAATGTAAATATATACCAGATGATTGGAAATTGAGAATATATTTCGATGAATCTCTATTCAATTTCAAATACAAAGGGTTACTACCTTGGAAGTTGTTTTTGGATATTGTTATAAAATTGGATAGAGTTCAATTAGTTAAATTTGAATGTCCAGATTATTTTGATGTTACAAAGAGGGAACATATAAAAGTTTTCGGAATGCTTGTGCGATTTCATCCATTCTTTCATAAAGAACCGAATGTGAAGATGATGAGTATTGTTGATGCAGACAATATGTTGAGTGGGGAATGGGTATCTGAGCTTTTGAAGTTTGCGAAGAGTGATTATCAATTTAATGTCTTCTGTTCAAAATATGAGTTTCCTCGATATAAGGATATTGAATTGGAAGACTCTTATGATTGTTATTTCAGGGGAGGTATATTCTCTTCTAAAGTCTTCTTTCAGCCATCGGATTGGGAGAATATTTTTAGAGATATTAACAATCCTAATTCGGAATTCTCAAAGAGTTTTAAGAGAATTTTGAAGAGACTTGATGCATTCTATCCCAATGAGATACAGAATAGAAACGATCCAAGATTCGAATTTGGATTTGACGAAATGATATTGAACTTTTTTATAAAAAAACTATTGAAAAAGTACAACTACTCTGTTAGATATGTACATTATAGACCATCTCTCAATATTTTCTGTGATTATCTATATGCTATGTTAAAAAATCCAATTAACAAACAATATACAGATGAACTATTGAAAAAAACGAATTATAAATCCTTAGATGATCTTTACAAATACTTAAAAAAGGGAGTGTGGAGAAACGATTTCTTTAAGAGAATGCAAATATTGAAGGATAATTTGGGAATATTAAAGAAGATGTATATAGATCCAGTTCTTTTATCTTTTATTGAAAATGAAACATGGAAAACATTCACAAAATATAGGAGATTTGAGGACTATCTCAAAATGGTGTGTTAAAAAATATTATGAAAAATTATTTATATATGGTTGGTTAATTATATATAAATAAAAAGTGAGTAGTAATTAGAATAAAATGAGTTCAACTTTTTTGAGCCAGTACAACATAAATCTTTTAAAAGAGGCATTACAAAACAGATTGGGTAAGAACATCAATTTCGAATCGATCTTAATGAAAAAGATTGAAGATGTAAAGAAGGAGATAAGAAATCCTCCACCAAAACATATTCCTTTAAACAACTACATCTTATCACTTAATAAGAAAGTCATATTTTTGGTACTAAATGATAGTAAAATACCTGGATTAATGAGAAAAAATGAGGCGAGTAGTCATATATTTGATACCAATAAACAGTTGTATCTCAATAACAATACAAATGTTATGGACAGACCTCAATTACAACCAAGTTTGAAAAAGAACATTCAGTTGGATGAGAGATTCAATAGAATAAAGGAGAGTAGAGACAGTATGTTTCCTAAAAAACAGGAAGTAGATTTTGCGGACAAACCAGTAAATAATCAAGTGCCAACTGATAAACTGTTTAAAAATATGCTTGAACAGAGGGAAAGTAACTTCAATTCTGAACAGAATAGATTCGGTAGTTTTGATGAAGCACAAAAGAGAATGAATAGTCAAACAGAGAGCATGGCTGAACAATATGTGCAAACAGTTACTGATAACAAAAACTTACCAGTTCATCAACCACAAAGTCCAGGGATAGATCCAGAACCTGATCACAAACCAAACTCATTTGGACACAAGAATAACCCACATCCTGATACATTGTTCCGAAGTGGTACTAGTTTAACACAACCACAGAATAATCCTCCACCAAATGCTCTATTTCAGCAACAGCAACCTATACAAAATAACCCTCCACCAAACACTCTATTTCAGCAACACCAGCAACCTATGCAAAATAACCCTACCCCAAACACCTTATCTCAGCAACATCAACACCAGCAACCTATACAAAATAACCCTCCCCCAAACACTCTATTTCAGCAACACCAGCAACCTATGCAAAATAACCCTACTCCAAACACCTTATCTCAGCAACATCAACACCAGCAACCTATGCAAAATAACCCTACTCCAAACACCTTATCTCAGCAACATCAACACCAGCAACCTATACAAAATAACCCTCCACCACATACATTATTCCAACAACAACAACCTATGGTTCAACAACAACCGGTACAAAATAATCCTCCACCTCAGACATTATTCCAACAATCGCAATCTCAGCAACAACCTCAGCCCCAGCAACAAAGACAAACACTATTCACTAGTTCAACAAATAATAACAATCCTCCTCCGCACACTTTGTTTCAGCAACGTGAGTCTCAGCAACATGAGTCTCAGCAACGTGAGTCCCAGCAACGTGAGTCCCAGCAACGTGAGTCTCAGCAACATGAGTCTCAGCAACGTGAGTCCCAGCAACGTGAGTCTCAGCAACGTGATTCTCAGCAAAGTAAGTCTCAGCTACAGCAACATCCTCAGCCACAGCAAAATAATCCACCACCAGATATGTTGTTTCAACAACAGCCGAATTTCCACACTGGATCAATGTTTGCACCGGAACAAGATGATGAGATGATGGATATACATGATCAAGATAATATGAATTATGGACCAGTAGCACAAGCTCCAGAACAGCTACTGAAAAGAGTTGATCATTATATTGACATTGATTCGAGAATGGATAGGGATTTGTCATTGTATCCCGATCCAAACAATTTCCAGATAGAGTTTGCGAAGAGGGATACTGAAAGTGTTGAGAGGTATGTTGATAAACATGGAAATGTTCTGTATGAACACAAAGTTGTTGAACAGAATAATAAATCGTCGAATATTCAACCAGTTTATATAAATATTCTTGATATCGAATGCAAATCTGTAACAGTTCCGGTTCAACAGTATGGAGAGTACGGTGGTGTAAGCTTGGATGATGAACCGTATATATTATTGAATATAGAGGAGATAAGTGGACCATATGAGAGTAGTAACAAACATGTGAATGATGCTTTTGCGAAACTTATTCCAAATAAAGTTGGTAATAAATTTGCAGAACTTAAACCTTCTGGTGAACATGAGATACATCAATATGAGTCTGGTGAACTAGGTGTTATAGATAAACTCACACTGAAATTGGAAACAAAGAATGGAACGAAGTATACAGTTGGTAATGACAAAACACATATCAAATCTCTATTCAATTCAGATGGAATGGTATCATTCACACTACATGATAATGTGAAACACAATATTAATACTGGGGATCTTTTATACTTTTATGATAGATCACCATCATTCAGTGATATAATTCATTTCAAAGAATCTGTTAGTATAAAGAAGATAGAGAAATGTACAGATATAGGATACAACTTTGTGCAAGATATTATAGATTTAAAGAGTAATATCAATAAAGATGAACTTTTTGATAATATATTGACGGATAAGAGAGAGTATATTTCAATATCATTCAATGTGACGAATGATGAGAATGAGACTACATTTGTGAATGTCAGAGATGTTTTCGAAAAAGCATTTGAGAATAATGAAATCAGAAGAATTGGGGATTACGAAATATTAAGTAAAAGTGATCACTACCTATACACGGTTTCAGAGTACAATAGTAAAATAACTAATAATCTATCAAAGATTGTTGGTTTTAATAGAGAAGGAATTATTATAGAAAAGCCTAAACAGTTTCCACAGAATAAAAAGAAAGTTTCCAGATTAGGATTCGCGAAATGTAACAAAGGAGTTCAAAATAATGATGCAAACTCATTGTTCTTCCAAGGTGGTCATAGAGTGACAAATATTGATAATGGTATATACTCTGTTAATGTTCCATTTGTTGATAGTTTTGAGGATGGAGAAGTGTTCTTCATTCAACATAAAATGCAGATTAATTACACATTTAAGATATCTTGTATAACACGACGCTAGTCAGTGTTACACGAGGCTAGTCAGTGTTACATGACGCTAGTCATAGACATCTTTGTTAGTTCCTTCGCGAACAACACATCTCAACGTGTCGTTTTTATCAAAGAAAACTTCATTGGGTGTAAAAATTGATCAATTGTTAACTTCCTACCACCACAAATCACTATTACTCAAACGATGATTATCCTGAATTACATCCGCAAAATCACCATTACCTATTTTTTCAATAAGTTGTTCTAAACTTATATCCAACATATAAAACTTGTATATATAACTACGTGATTTATCTATTGTCATTCCAATTTTTCCAAAATGTTTTGAATCTGGGTTACAATTGATAGTTATGTAGTCCAATTGTTTATCTTTCATAATTGGTATCCAATCGAATATAGATCCAAACCCGAAATGATCGTATGTCTCTCGTAAATTGATATATTCAAAATTCTCCATCTCTATCATTTTCTTACAATATTTATTCTTTGAACACTCTTCACAAAAATCGATATTCAACTTTCTACTTCCATAATATGGTCTAATTTCATAAAAATTGTAATTATATCCTTTATTAACAATCTTGTTCATACATTTTGAACATCTATCACAATAAAAGTTCAAAGAACATCTCAACAGATCTCTCTCTTCCAATTCAGATTCGTGATTTATACCACATGCATTTTCATCGGCAGTAGAACATCTCTTACATATATTGAAATTACACTTTTTACAATAAAAATAATCACCTGTTTCACCAAATAAAGTGCAACTACATTTGACACATATAACTTGATCCTTAAAAAATCCAACATAATCATTATTTACCATCACTATCCTATTGTCTCTAGTCATAAAATCATCAAAATAAGAGTATATATTATGTGTACTACACCATGTATATTTACATTTACCAAGAAACTTCAAATCTACAGGATATTCATATCTAGACGGCATTTTGACATTGACAATTTCAAACAATTCTTCCTCATAATAGTTATCTCTATCTTTAAGAAACAATAAGTCATGTTTGTGATTGAAATGCAACAAAATAGCTTTCAAATCAGTATATTTAAACCCAACCAACTTCGCAAATATATCATTTCCTTTAATAATATCTTCCAATCTCTCAGAACTCTTCAAAAGAGTATAAGAGATTACATCTGCATTGAGCCATGCCACACACAATCTTCCAAACATTTCACTATCCTTATTAATATTCACTAATAAATGTAAACCATGAGGATCGGTCAATATTGGTGTCCAATCGTATATTGAACCAAAACCGAAGTAATCGAAATTTTCCAAGTCAATAAGTTTCATATTTTCTGGAACATAATTTGTTTTTGAACACTTCTTACAAATATTGTAATATTTTTCATAATCCCTATAATAATTTTCTGTAATATCTTGTTTGCAAATATTACAAAAAGATTGAACACTTGGATGTTCTGATATTTTAATAGTCTTTATCTTATGTGACTCACTCTTACAAACAATCTCTCTGTCTGGACCAATATTATCACGTGGGTTGAAGTAGGGAAATAAAGTTTTCTGCTTAATTTTTTCATCCCTCTGACCAAAACAGAATTCACATATATATAAATTACAATCTGTACAATAATTTACAAATATATTATCATAAATTATTGCATTATGACAGTATTCACAGTACATATTATGAATACTTACATCATATCCAAAACCATTGATGTAGAAATTATCAATGTTTTTCTCATCCCCAATAATACTTCGATATGTAAGTATATTATCAAATCTTTTATATATTGATCCTTCTGGAAGTACTGGATCTTCTACTTTTTGGATATTTGTTGGTTTTTTAATTCTCAAAAAATTTTTATCAGTAATCAAATAATCTTTATTAGACATAACTAGAAAAATATTAAAAATACTTTTTATGTAATTTTTTAATTGTCATAATAAACAACTGAACCATCCTCAAATATATATATATATATATGAGTACAGGTGTTGATAATATAAACATCAGAAAGTTGAGAACAGCAACTAGTGGAAAATCAGCGGTTGCTTACGGGAAAAACAAAATATATGCACAAATGAGTACATGGTTGCAAGGAAAATTAAAATCTAAGAAAGATCCACATAATGTGTTCAAAAACTTTCAACAATTATATGGTGATAGAATAGAAAAATCTATAAAAAAATACAAAGGACAAACTGTACAAAAAAATATGGAAAACCAAAAATCACAAAAAATAAAGATGACACAAGAATTAGAAAGTGTTTACAGAAATTTACAGAAGAAGAGTAAAAACTATGGCAAAACATCACTCGCGTTTAAAAATAAAAATAGTAGAAATAATAGAAACGGTAGCAATGATCAACCAAACGGTATCAATGATCGACCAAACGGTATCAATGATCGACCAAACGGTATCAATGATCGACCAAACGGTATCAATGATCGACCAAACGGTAGCAATGCTCAACTAAACAGTAGAAATGTTCAACTAAACGGTAGCAATGCTCAACTAAACAGTAGAAATGTTCAACTAAACAGTAGAAAAACTAAAAAAATATGGAGATTAGAAAGTTTCACAGGAAGTGAACTTATAATACCAATTGTTACAAATAACAAAATGCCTAAATTCAAAAAAACAATTACAGAGTTGATGAGAATTGATATATCTGGATTTGCAAATCAATGTTATGCAAGAACAACATTATTAGTTCTTTTGTTGTACATTAACAGATCTATAGAATCTTTTGACGAATTTATGAAAATTGCGAAAAGAAGTTTTGAGTATGAAAATATTCCATTTTTATGGGGTAAAGAATATTGGGATAATATTTTATTAAAACTTATAAATCAAGTAATGAATGAGGAGAATAATAAATATGTATCACCAATATTGAGAAAATTTAATATCAATATAGGAGATAAATTTAGAGATGTAGAAAAAAACGAAACTTACAAAATACTAAATATCGATAATAAGTGGTTTACAATAAAGAATAATGTTAAAAACGCTCCATGGGATATATTACTTGTGTGTAAACATGGTAATAAATTAGTAGAAATTAAACTTGGAGAATATTTAGCAGAAAAATATGAAAAAATAAGTGGAGACGAAAGAAATAAAGTAGCGAATGAAAAAATAGATAAAATAAACAAAATCATGAGAAAATATTACGACAAACCAAAAAATAAAAAAGAAACAATTGATGTTTTGGGTAAAATATATAATAACGCAAAACTATTCAATAATTCCAATGAAAATAAAATTTTGAGAGAATTTATCAAACATTTATATTTAAAGATTCTCATAGATAGGGGTGAAATTTACGACGAAATTATAGATAAAATTCAACATTTTTTCAGTGGCAAACCGTTTGTGGTATTTATAAAAGATTTTATGTCAATGGAGTATTTCAAAAATTTAACATACTATAATTACAATCAAGAATCGTTACAAAAAACAGTTACACTTGTTGCACAAGACAAATCTGTGACAATAAATCAAATGAATGATCAAGTATTCAATAAAAACTCTCCTGTACTTGTTGGAAATTCTAAACACCAAGAAGTAGCCGTAAATGAAGATTTTTTCAGAATGTTAAATAATAATGAATGGCCGAAATATACAATTTAATGCCACATTTCATCATCACTCATTGTCTTAACCATATATGTTCCGTTCTGTTTGTACCCATTCTTCTCATAATACTGTCTCACACCGATTCCAGAGATGACCGCAACTCTCTTGAATCCATTCTCACAACTTATCCTCTCCGCTGTCTTCAACAACCTCTTTCCAAATCCCAAATGCTGAGTTGCTTTCTTCACAGTCGCATGTGGAATCATCATACCATAAACATGCAACTCCCTAATCAACGCTGTTCTCTTCAACTCATCAAACTGAACTCCCTCATCTGTTTCATTCAATCTCAATCTGCAAAACCCATAAATTGTTGATAGATCCTTGCTCTCAAAAGAGATAAAGTACTCATTCGCCCGATTATCCCTATACTCCCTAACAACCAATTGAACATCATCTACATTAATCTTCTTCTTACCAACCTCTCTGTACCTTATACACTTACATGGATTTCCCTCATCAACCAACATCTGCTCCAACTTTCCTCTCATACTGATATCCAAATTACCTCCATAAATTTCCGTTGTAGGAATATCCCTAATAACACGATTCAACCTTATCCAAGGATAAACATTCCTCATTGCATGTAGAATCACATCCACGATTTTCTTATTACCAGTCGCATCATTAATCTCCTCAGCATAAGGCTTGTACTCTCCCTCCTTAAACAGATCGAACAACTTTGTCCAACGAACAACCTCTGTAGGATAGATCTTCCACTGATCAGCCTGGATTTTTGGCTCAGCAAGTTTATATCTGAACTTCTTAATAGAAAACTCTCTCGGTGTATCACGTATCACATTGATCGATCCCCAAAGAACATAAAGTAAAATCATTGCTGGAATCCACATGAATATATTGTAAAACATATAAAATAACATAAAATGAACTGCTGTAACAGATCCTAGTTTAATAGGTCTCCAATCAATCATCCTAGTCTCATTCATCTCTTTAACACCCAACAACTTATCAAACATTGCAATATCCTTCTCATATGTACTTCCATACAGATCAGGCATCAAGTGAATATCAACCTTGAATCCATTCTGTTTCAAAAGGAATATAGCATTAATAGTATCCTTTGTGTAACAACCACGGTTAATCTTTAACAAAACAGAATCATCAATATGTTGAACACCAATCTGCACTCTTGTACATCCATATTTCCTAAACCTTCTTATCTCATACTTTGTAATACAATCTGGACGTGTTTCCAAAGTCAAACCAATAATCCTACTCTGTGCAGTCTGGTTAGCCTCAATCTCATCTTCCAAACTCATCTTCTCTCTCTTAACACTATCATTAAAAGTGTTCGCAGAATAATAGATATCCCTTATAAACTCCTCCTGATAAGAAACTGGATAGTGCGACCAAGTTCCACCCAATACAAGAACCTCAATCTTATCAATAATATGACCACATTCCTTAAGAACCATCGCTCTGTCATAAAACTGCAAAACCGGATCAAAATTGTTCGCATTTGCCCTCCTAACCGCAGGTTCAGTTGAGATATAACTTCTAGGTTGCTCAACCTTAACAACCTTTATCTCACAATCTTTCTCCAACAAATGTGCAAACTTATTCATAACAACCATTGTGAATGTCTTTGTCTCTTTATTATAATCTCTCGAACTTATGATTGGATACTTCTCAGCATCCACCATAAAATAGGTAACAACTTCAACCTCATCCAAATCATCCATAGATGTCACCTGAAACTTACTAAACTTCTCGTCCTGTTCCAACTGTTTATCAACCCAACAACTCAACACAACCTCTCTCTCATTTGGGCAGTAATAACAATCCTTCCCACAACTGAACTTCTGCTTCTTTCGCTCACCAGATGTTTTATCTGTAAACTCCGGATATGGTGATGTTAGAACAGTTATAACCTGAACACCTGATGACTTTCTGACAAGTTTCTTGACCATCAAATTCTCCATATCCTCATTGTATTCTAGCTTCCCATTAATGACAAGATGTCTGTATCTGCTTATAATATGTGCCTTTTTTGGACAGGTCTTGAATTTTCTTCTACATGTAATACACGCTTTCTCAAACTCTTTTGGTGTTTGAGGGTTAATATTGACAAGCTCCTCAACATATGAGTCAAGAAGACTGTTCTCTTTAAAAATATTTGTCTTATTTTTAACAATGTCCTCTATATTCATCATAGAGTTATTATAATACCACCTTTTTAAGCTAAGTTTAAAAAATATAATTTTTAATTATATATGTTGCGACAAACTAAACGATTATTCTCAACAAACTCTCTACATAGAGATATAAATAAGTATTACAGGAAAGCCAATACCAAAATAACAATGAATAATCTATTACGATACAAAAACCATCCAACGACAAATATGACAATGTTGTTAAATGAGGATTTGAAAGCTAGATTGTCCCATAAAATATTGGAGATTGAGAATTTTCCCAGTGGTATATCTATGATGCCTTCTATACAGAAGGTTAATGAATGGTATATAAAATCGTTTGGTGAGTTGAACACTGTTAATATTTATGATGAAAATGAGTATGCAAAAACATTGGAAGGTATATACAATAGACACTCTTCAACATTGATAACAGTTGCCAATGGCATTATAGAGTACAAAGAGCATCTTCATTCTGTTTTTGGGGATAGTTTTAATATATTGGAGTACATGGATTTGAATTGTAGAGGAGAGAGAATAAACAATTATCTGGATATGTTCTACTCAAATAGAATAAGTATAAGATTACTTATTTCACACTATCTAAGTTTACAAAATGCAAATCTGAATACTATCCATTACAACGGTATTGTAAGTATTCATGAGCCAATAACAAATGTCATAAATGATGCTGCTGAAATTTCACGAATGATATGTGAGAGAGTGTTTGATGATTCCCCCAAAATAAACATGAGTATAGTTGGTGAACCGCCAGTATTTCCCTTTATAAGAGACAATATGTTTTATATTTTTTTGGAATTATTTAAGAATAGTATGAGATCGACAATAGAAAGTAGGAACAGTTCCGATGAGATAGATGTGTTGATATGTAATAATGATACTCATGTATCTGTCAAAATATCAGACAAAGGAGATGGTATAGAATGTGATAATTTAAGGAATATATGGAGTTACTTCTATTCAACTGCGAAGAATCAGAGATTGGATAATAGCGATAATTTGAACGATTTCGATGGAAGTTCACCATTGGCAGGTTATGGCTATGGGTTACCTATTACAAATTTGATGGTGAAATATTTTGATGATAGTGTGCATATAAACTCGATTAAGGGGATTGGAACAGATGTGTACTTACATTTTAAGAAAAACAGTATTTAAAAAAGATTCTATAATAAGATATAGTTGAAAAGTATGAGTTATAAGTACTCTTTTAAAATTATTCTGTTAGGAGATCCAAATGTTGGAAAAACATCATTTTCTAACATTCTTGAATGTGGACATTTGCCGGATGATCACCATTCTACAATCGGTGTAGAATTCATCTCGAGCATTGTCAAATTAAAAGATGGTACAGATGTGAAACTTATGTTGTGGGACACCGCTGGACAGGAGAGGTATAGAGCTATAACAAAGAGTTATTACAAGGGAATTATTGGAGCTTTCATCTTCTTTGATTTAACAAATAAGAAGAGTTTCGATAATATAAAGTATTGGTATGAACAGATCAAAGATGAACTGGATAAGAGTAATGGTGTTCTTTATATTATTGGTAATAAGTTAGATCTTGTTGATAAAAGAAAGGTTTTCAATGGAGATGTAATGGATATGTTAGAAAATATTGATGGTAAAGTTAAGTACAAAGAGATGAGTATAGTTGCTGAACCAAAGGATGTTCAGAAAACTTACAATGAAATTGCGGAAGAAGTGTACTTGATGATTAATGAGAGTAAGATTGATCTGGAAAAGAATGAGGATATTGTTAATATTAATTATAAAGATAATGTTGCAACGAAGTCAAGATACTGTTGTAGATCTTAGGTGTTGGTTGGTGCGTCAGCTTGTGGTTTATTAACTTTGATGGTTTGTGTATTCCATCCACCACAGTGACCACATTTGTGATAGGCTGGGTGAAACGATGTTTCTGACTATTTTTCGCAATCATTACAGGACACTAATGTTGTCCAATCTTTACATTCATCAGGTAGAACAGATGCGTTAACATACTGTTCTATTATAGTCCATAACATTGTAGGGTCAACTGCTGTTTTGGAGCAGTATGGGCATTTGTAGCTCTGTTTTAGCCAATTGTTAATACATCTTCTATGAAAACTGTGTCCACATTTCAGGATACCTGATGATTCTTGTGAATCCCAACAGTTCTCGAGACATATCAGACACTCTCTTCCCATTTGATTAATCTTACATGTATGTGTCTCGTATACCCGTTTATCCCAACAAACATTACATTTATCACAATGTTTGTACTCTGTATCCCTACCAACTCTACATATACCACACTTATCACAGTGGTAGATGTTCTTGTTAGCTTTGTCATCCCACAAGGCACATTTTCCGCAGAAATTACGGTGCTTTCTTGGGTAACATTCTGGATTTTTGCAAATTTCGTTAAGTTTTTGGTAACAGTTACATAATAGACATTTCATGTGTGTTACTTTATGTCTGTCCATAACATGATCAGCAATCTCATTATGACAATGGTGACAATTCACATCAGATCGTTGACACTCTGTACATATTGGTATGCACCATCGTAAATAATGAGTGCATTTTGGTGGTTTATTCCAACTCATACTCTAGTTAATAATATGTTATATTTTTAACTAAAAAATAAATCAATTATTATAATATTGTGGTAGAGATTAATCATTTTTTGTATGTTTTTGTTCAATACAATTAAACTTTGTAAAATGTAAATTACATCCTTGCCATCCTGCTCTCTTAGCATTTTTACTCAAAGGTTTCCTAGGAATAATATTATCAGAAGTTATATTGATACTTTTTATGTGTATAATACCATGTATCATATAATCTTTCTTATTGTATAAAATTATTATATAATCTATATTTTCTTTTATACTATCCAACGTGGTTTTATATTCTGCTCCGAGGGTTTTGAATACCTTATTTTTAATTATTTTAGTATATTTTTTTTCTGTAATATTTTTACATTTTATCTGATATTTTTTCTTACATAATTTACATATTTGATCAATTGATTTTTTATTTGTTTTACATTCCAACCAATTAAATCCATTACATTTAATACAATTCATATTTTTGCAACAATATTTTTCACCAGCTCTTCCTATAATTTTTGGGTTGCTTTTCCATAAAGGATTTTCATTTTTAACTTCATTGATACTATCTTGTAAATTCATAAGAGTATGATTGTAATAAATATAAATCAATTATATTTAATAATAAAATCATTTTTTTTTTATAAATACACCATATGGGACTCAACCCACAACCTTCGGTTTAGAAGACCGACGCACTGCCAATTGTGCTACTGGTGTATGGCGATTAATATGAGGTACAATAATACCTAGGGAAAAATAATTTTCATTTTGTTAACTTAAAAGCATATAAAATATTATTCAACAATATGGCTAAATGGATAATTAGGTTACAATTGTATAGAGATTCTGATGACAAAGATGATTACGTTAAATACTTTATATGTGATAGTGAAGATATTGCAAAAAAAGAGTGTAAACGTATAATTAAGAATTTTTACAAACAAGAGAACGGTAAGTTCAAAGATTGCTATACGATATTTTATAATGATAAAATGAATCCAAGAAATTTTGGATGTTACGATTATTTGGAACATGAATACTATTACGGTCACCGTTTCAAGAATTATGATTATGAAATCCAATTTTATCTTCAAATAAGAGAACTTGGAGAACCAACCGATGGTATAATTAACGTTTGGTAAAGGTTTGTTGTTATAAGGGATAAATTTTCCGGTACAAGGCTCAAACTCGCGACCGGTTGTTCATAAGACCATCGCTCTAACCAGCTGAGCTAACCGGAATGTACAATACCTACTGTGAGATTTGAAGCCACGTGTGCGTTAGCACATTGTATCCCCTTAGACCACTTGAATAAGTAGGTAATGTGATTAGTTATAGGAACTCGATATCCTATGAAAAAGAAAAATTAATTTTTATATAAAGGTAATTATGAAAGCCATCCGATTCTGATCCCTACAGTGTAATACACGCTTTGCACAAAGCAGAATAAATCCTACCTAGGCATGGCGTACACAACACCGATCTTCTTTGTATTTAATTACAAATCTACCGTAACCGATAGATCCTTTGATTTTTTTTGCACGACTACAAGAGCCGTGTTTTTGTGTGGACCGAAGTCCTTTGAATAAATTAACAGTCAATGACTGCTCAAACACCCAACAGTGTTACTCACCAACAAATCTCTCCATTAAAAAGCGTCACAAAACACCTCAACTGGAACATCCACCAGATCGTCTCACCTCCCACAATATAACCATCTCTAATACAATCAGATAAAGGGTCAGTCACAAATGACTGATCAATATAACATTTTTTTATTTCTCATATTTTTGTGCATCAATTTTTTTTGATGAAAAAAAAATCATAAATAAAGGTAAAATTAAGGTTGTTTCATGAGAAACTGTAAATTATTATGAAAACCAATCGACATTCTTCCAAGTACTATTCAACGCTTTGTCGTTGACGAAGATAAATCCTCACCCCCGGCATGGCGTGATGCACTGATTTTTGAAATACTAAGTTTCCTCACATTTAGTGAGGGAGTTTTGTGTGTTTGCGTGGATTTATACCACGTCTTTTTTTCACGGAAAAAAGCCGTGAGCTTTTGAGGTCGCCCCATCAGCGATCTCTAAAATATTCGAACTGATCACAAACCAGTTCGTTTAACATCAAAACATGAATGCATGTTACATACGCTCATGTTCTCTTTTTTCACAACTATTGTTGTGACTTGAATAAAAGGTCGCCCAACAGCGTCCTTATCAACATCCCAGCTGATTGAAACCAGCTTATGTCACATCCAAGTTATTGGATACACTTGAAGCGTATCCATGTATTTCAAAAACCGAAGGACAACATCCCATGGTTTGCAGACTCCCTGTTAAAGAGCCAATCAACATAAGATCTTTTTATTCCTCATATTTTTTTGCATCATTTTTTTCTGAATATATTAAAAACTTAGCATAGGTGTCTATGTTAAGTTAAGGTTGTTAAAATGATGCATGTGGGACTTGAACCCACGACCATTAGATTAAGAGTCTAACGCTCTACCAATCTGAGCTAATGCACCTATGAGACATGTGGGACTTGAACCCACGACCATTAGATTAAGAATCTAACGCTCTACCTAACTGAGCTAATGTCTCTTTGACACAATCTATATACGTTGCTATATCTTTAAGTATTTTTAGACCCTTTTAAGAAAAGGGTCTAACTCCCAAAACTGAACTTAATATCTAAAATCAAACTCAGTATATCCTAAATATATACTGGTTAACGTATAGGGTTCAAAAGGAAGATGCACTCTCCCTTTCCTTTAATTATAATATTTTAGTATCTACTTCCTAAAAAAAGGATATAGCACAGCCAAAAGACCTACAACACATGATACTCCAACAGCGGTATATGTCATTGATCTCTTCTTGGTTGTATGATGTTTGCGAAGCGATGCTTCAACAACTTTCCGTGCTGTTTCGAGTGTCTTACATCCTCCGATGAAAAGAGCTTTGTGAACAAACACCAAATCATTTCCAACGAGCTCTTTTGCGTGATCTTCTGAGATTATTGGTGCAACTTTCTCGAAACTGTAGCTGTTCTTGCGTCGAGTATAAATTCGATAGTTGTTGTTACTTCTCTTGCAAATGAAGAATTTGTATCTCTTCTCTTTGTCAAATTCGTTCAGATACATATCATAATAGATATTATCGTTATCAAAGTACATGTATTCCAAATTTCTGCTTTCATCCAAAACTTTTCTGAACTCATCCAATCCTTCTTGATACTCAAAGTACTTTGATACAATAGATCCGATCTGATTCTGAAACATCTGCGAACAGAGATCTCGAGCCTTCAAAAACTGAGTCATCTGTTTCTCATCGTCATCATTATTACTGTTAAATAGCGATACCATCTCTGTCAAAGTAGGATTGTATTTGAAATTGTACCTGACTTTTTCAGGATGTTTCAATTGTTTCACTCCATTATCGTTGGCATCAATTGACAGAACGACTCGTTTGTAAAATTGTTGATAAATATCCTCAATTACAAATTCATCTTTTGACAAATTGTTCCTATCCAGATATGTTTGAACAATATCTTGTCCGTAATGTTTCCAAATTAGTCCACATGAACTGAGAGGAATGTTGTAATCCTCACTAAAACTATCATTAAACTCTGTTTGATGATGATCAAAAAACAACTTATCTGGATTATACTTGCGTCCAACGTCAATAATAATTGTGTTCTCATTATCTTCGGAATTGTTAATAATGACTGGGTCACGAGTTCTTGTAATATTTTCGTCTTCAATATTAAATAGATATGTCAACAATGCAGTTGCATAAACTTCGTCTGTGTGAAATTCTCCACTGTGTGTTACAATATTCATGATTAATATTGTGTTGTTGTTGGTTGATAGTATTTATTTATCAATTTTTTCTGTATATGTTATGCAAATAGTATAAAAAAAATATACAGGTATCAATTATAAATGAATAATATACAGAAATTGAGAAAAGTTTATTGTCCTGGATTCGATTTTCCAAAATGGGTAGATGATTTTGCAAAAACAGAGTATTATAAAATATGTGCAAAGAGAACACTGGTATTTTATGACAAAGGTAACAATCTATCCATTGTCAAAAAACTCGTTCTTCAACGAGAACCTGTAAATATCGGTATGAAACCAAAGTACAATAAAGAGCTCATGAAGAAATATTTTGGATGGACATTCGGTGCTTATGGAGACATTGTTGAGAAACATGGTATAGTGAATATCGCGGTATACTGTTATACACCCTTCTACTCTCAAGGAAAAACCGTATATATACATTTGATAAACTCAATAGGTTTGGCTCTGGACAGTCCTGAACAACCTGATTTCAAACAGTTGGTAAGAAATAATGGTAAATTAAACATTCCAAAATACACCAGAATATTCAAACAGGTAATAAATAAGATATATGTATGTTTCAAAGAGTTGAGAAATAGAGGACACCGCAATCTGAAAACAATATTGTTCACAGGTATCGGTATGTCCGCTTTCTCCGGTGCTTACTCAACAGAGGTTAAATTAATATTCACTCAAGTTTTTGGAGAATTCTTGAGAGAAACATTGAAAGAGCGTAAGAGGTTAGGTATTTGGTGTAACTTCTTATCATATGGTAGAAAGAATATATATGTAACAAACGCTTATTCATCAGTTGTCGGAGATCCAATGGGATCTCACGTTGTCGGAGATATTGCAAAATATCCTTTCACTCTGGAAGATCCTGAATCTGTTCTGTTTGTTAATGCATGGGATCCATGGTCATTCGCGGGAAATGGAAACAGAGCGGACAATTCACTTGATGGACAAATTGGAAGAAGATCAGCAATAGCCTGTCTGTGTAGTCCATTAATAAATAAGTATATAACAAATAGTAAGTACATCGAAGTTTAGGTTGATGGAAGAGATACTTCTAAATATTTCGTATAAAATAAATCTCTATTTCTTGGAGGTCCATACTCTTGTTGATTATATATCCACTTTGCGAATCTGACCATTAGTGTACCATCTCTTAAGTTGAACTTTACCATTGCGAAGATATTTTGTAACTGCTGGTTCACCATCTCTGTCATTCAATACACCATTGGTAAATAAGGATACTTTATAAAATTTCTTGTTCGAATATTTATGATCTGTATAACATTTCTCCTCCTTGGTTATAACTTTATTGTTGTCATAGTATCTGAAAACTTTGTATCTAAGTTCATTAATGAAAGATCTGTTAGGTGGAATTGATCCATCTTCATTCAAGAGACCTCCAAGTAGTTCCTCTCGTTCATAAACATTGAGTTCAACAATATAACCACATCCGGTGTACTCTTCATGTACAATCAATTCTGTTCGGTTTTTCATAAAATCAGCCATTATCAATTATTTTGTCAACTAATTTTTAAGCTATTAAATCAAAATTTATCTTATCACTTTCTCAAACACATGGTAGTAATCACGTACATTATTTGTACCGCTAAGTGTTTCAACATCACAAATATATATATATATATACTTACTTAATTTCTCTAACTAAGTATATTTTCAATATATGGGAAAATTATTCCCTTTGGGAACTTGACTCCCTTTGCGGTATCGGTAGGATTCGAACCTACGCGGGCAGAGCCCAATAGTTTTCGAGGCTATCACTTTAGACCACTCAGTCACGATACCTTATGTTGATTATCGAAAAACAATATAAATCAATATTGCTATTGTCAACCATAGATGATTTTCATCATCGTGTCCTTCATAGAACTGCTCAGGGGTATTATCGAGGTGTGAAATTAAACCAAAGACCACGTGTATCCGAGATTTTCAAAAGCTTTGACCGACATTCGCAGTGCGACGCGGTATGAATCTTGAACTTTAAGAACAAAATAACATTATTTCAGTTATATGTGATCCTATTGTTGTATTGAACTATAAAGCTTGATGTCACATGATGCATCCAAGCACAAGGTGAAAATGAAAATTGAACTATAAACTGTGAACTTTTCAAAATAGAGTAATATTGCTCATTTTCAAGAGAATATTAACATAAATTCATCATCTACATTAACCCAGTAGATAAGGGAATATCACTTCCAATAAGTTTCGTACTACAAAGACCGGGGAGCTTCACTCCTTTGTAAGCTCCTAGGGGGTATTATTTCTCCTACAAGTTTTTCGTGTTCTATATATTCTATACACTATACAGTAATCTTGGTTACAGCGTTGGATTCAGAGAGGACGTGATCAACCTCACACTCAAACTCGCGAATATAAGTGTCCAAGTCATCAATTTGCTTCCTTACATGAATCGGATCGAACAATCTGATCTGGTGAAGCTTCATGTAACCTCTCTGGTACTCCTCAGATGTTTCTGTCTTTTTGTCATCAGACTGGAACTTGGTCTCCTTCTCCAAATTCGATCTGATCCTAGCATTGTGTGTCTCAACCTCTCTCAAGTACTGGGTATGCTGTTGTCTCAAAGTTGAGAGCAACAACTTCTTGTGCTTGATGGATTGCTTCTCCTCAATAGCTTCTGCTACAGTCATGGTTCTATCACAGATGGTGATATGTGTTGTAGCATTGCTAGTGATGATAGCAGACTTCAATTTACGCCTGAACTCAATCAAGTCGTTGATCTTCTGATAAGTTGATGGAGCACTCTTGACGTAGTTCTGGACTGGTCTCAACTCGCCCTCAACAGATACGAAGGTCGTACCTTGAATCAGATTTTGAATCTGCTTATCTAAAGTCTTCAATTTTGTCAAACCTCTCACTAATGTAATTGAATTATCACTAGACATAATCAGTGATACTTAACTGTAATTATGTTTTTAAATATTTTTTGTAAAAATACTTCGAATTTGTGATAAATCCTTTGGATTTGTATGTAAAAAAGAAAAAAATGATTATTTTGGAATATAAAAAAAATTGTATATTAGATAGAATAATGTCTAATGATATTAAATACATTGATTTATTTTGTGGGTTAGGTGCTTTTCATACTGCATTTAATCGACAAGTTAACAAGAATTATAAGTGTGTATTTGCATGTGATATTGATAATAAAGTAAGAAATATTTATGAAGAAAATTATGGATTAAAACCAGAAGGAGATATTAATGAAGTGGACATAGAGAGTATACCAGATTTTGATATTCTATGTGCAGGTTTTCCTTGTCAACCATTCAGTATAGCTGGTAAAAAACAAGGGTTCAAAGACATTAAAAAGGGTAATTTGTTTTATAAAATACTTGAAATTGTAGATAAAAAAAATCCGAAAATAATTATTTTAGAGAATGTAAAAAATTTGCGAACAATTCATGAAGGTGAAACATTCAAAATTATACAAGATGAAATTGAGAAGAGAGGTTATACATTCAGTTACAAAGTTATTGATTCGAAATATTATTCAACGCCACAATCAAGAAGTCGTATATATATTGTTTGTTGTAAGAATAGAACATACAATTTCGATGATATAAAAAATGATATAGTTCCCGTTTCCACAATTATTGATTTTGATGATGAAAATTATTTTGATTATGAAGATAAATATAAACTGGAAAAATGTGAAGGAAATGGTATGATGAAATTTAAACTTATAAATAAAATAACTGGTAAAGGAGGTAGACAAGGAGAACGTGTTTATAGTATAGATAAATATGGACCAACAATTTGTGCTTCATCTGGTGGACCAGGTGCAAAAACAGGTTTATATGAAATAAATAGTAAAATAAGAACTTTGAATGTAAAGGAAGCATTACAAATGTTTGGATTCAATCGTGATTTCAAATATAATTGTTTAACAAATGAGAAAAAAATGCTATTTTACTTGGGCAATAGCATAGTTGTGAATGTTCTTGTTGAAATAATAAAAAAATTATAAATTATACTCAAATGATGTGTCAATATCTAATGAACTTATTACAATTTTGAATTGTAGTTGATTTGAACTTTTTTTACCACAATCACCACCTTTTCTTTGAAATGACAATGATTTGCCTAATGATACAACAGATTTACTTTTTGATATCTCAAAGTTTTTATTCATGAGGAATAGAATAATATTATTCATTTTGAAAAACTTTATTTTTTTTCGTATTTTATTGACATATTGAACTGCAATTAAATATTTTGGTTTCATATTTTGATCTTTACCATAAAATACATACTCAAGTATTTGTCTTTTGTTATTGTTCAATACATTTATAAAATTTTCTAAAGTTTCAGTTGTATAATTTTCTGTTGATAAAAGTTTTCTATTCTGACTTTTATCAACATGTATACCATCATCACTTATAGGAATTTCACATAAATTTTTTAATATTTTGGATATTGTATATAAGTTTGGAATACTTTTTACAAAATCATCAACCCAATGTCTATCTAACTGTTGAAAAACTTTGTCTTTATATTTTTTAACTTGAGCAGTCAGTTCCATATTTTTAGATAATATATCTATCTTGCTATTTCCTTTATTTTGGAAACATTCATCATACACAATTTCTTTGAATAATTGTCTTATCTCTTTTTTATTATTTAGATCTTCACAAACTAGTCTCTCTTCATTATATCCATTTTTTGCGGTTTTACTATTTATAATAGATAGTCTCAATTTATTATTGTCTTTTTCTAGTTGTTTAATTTTTGTTTCATATATTTCCTTTATTCTATCCAATTCTTCACATTTTTTGATATACTTTTGTTTATAACTTACCAATATTTTCATCGTTGGCAAATATAAATAAAAATAGTCTTGATATATACATAATCATTTTTCTATTTTTTATTATATATAAAAGGTTGTTAATGTATATATGAATATGACTAATTATCTTTACTGTAAAAAGGCGGATGATACAAAATATGTATCTCAATACTTGAAACAACTTGACAAAAATGGAGAACGTTTCAATTCTTGTATAAGATTTGCTTTAAATAACACATTTGACCACGAAGACTCACTGAAACTCGTAGAAGAATACATAAAGGACAATAACCTATCTGTATCGTTTACAGGTTTATATCCAGATATAAAAATATACGATGCGAAATATCTGCAGAAATACTTGAAGTATATTAAGAGGAATTGGGAAAATGGTAACAGAGATGAAGCGAAATGTTTGCTTCAAACCTTATTAGGAACAGCAATCAGTTATGATAGTGTAAATATTATAGCTGACATTAACCTGTTTATTAGAGAGAATGGAATAAGATTGGATGGTGAGAAGATAATATCATCTATCTATTGTGCAGATTGTCGTAAATCGTATGAACAAGATAGATATCATGGTTTTGTTTGCATAGACTATTATGATTATAGTGAAATTGATAATATGGAAAAATACAGAAGGAAGTACCGATGGTTGTTAGATGGAAGTGATTATGTTAACAGTATCAAGAATGCAGTTGCTGAAGCTTATTCCTAATTCTTCAATTGTGCTTTAAGATAACATGGTAAATTATCATGTTCTTCAGATGACCAATGTTTGTGCTCTTTGTCACAATCTGAGCACCAATAAGTCGGTGAAATTAAGTCTCCTCCAATCCACATTTCACAATGTTTGATAAGAGATTTTGCAGGAAACTCACACCAATGTACATGTCCAATTTGTTGATCACTATCAAATTCAGGTAGAATATATAATGTTCTTAATGGTGATCTGCAAAAATGCAATGGAAGTGGTTTCAACTCTATTGGGGCAACAATAATTGCTTCACAATTTGAAGTATCTTTATGTTCAATAGACATACTTTATATAAAAAATTATTTTTTTTAAATATTTTATATAACTTTTCACCAAATTTAAAAACAAATCAAGATTAAACAGTGATATGGATCTTTTTGAAAAAGCAATATATGCTCAAAATAGTAATGAAGAAAATAAGCGAAAAGAATATGAAGATTATTGTGCAAAAGAAGAGAAAAAATGCCAAGAGATGCGTCAAAAGTATCTTGACATGTTAAATTCAGAAGATATGAAAGTCAAACTTGAACAAGCTGCAGATAAAGGAGAAATGGAGTATGTTGTAGATAAATTTTGGCAGAACAAATGTATTGGTAGTGATTTCGTAACAGATTTGAATTTACATGGCAATTTGCCTGCAAGATTGGTTTATAATTGTCAGTATGATGCTGTTCGGGTAAATACTTCATATTACAGGAGTGGATATAAG
>Ga0180433_10002477_pt1 | contig 28441 bp, 26 predicted proteins | sample SS_ome_8_FD_132980 | JGI IMG/M metagenome (GOLD analysis project Ga0180433, IMG submission 132980) | Hypersaline lake sediment archaeal communities from the Salton Sea, California, USA - SS_1_D_1 metaG | ecosystem: Environmental > Aquatic > Non-marine Saline and Alkaline > Hypersaline >... | reverse complement strand
GCTCACCCGGGAGCAGGCGCTGGCGTACAATAACGGAGCGCTGCGGGAGGCATGCTACCGGGGCCATCTGGCGGCGGCGCAGTGGCTGACCGAGCGGTTCGGGCTGACCGCGGCCGACGCCCGAAGAGACAGCAACGAGGCACTGCGGCGGGCGTGCACCCGGGGTCACCTGGCGACGGCGCAGTGGCTGACGGAACGGTTCGGGCTCACCGCGGCCGACGCCCGGGCGCACGATAACGGAGCGTTATGGGGGGCGTGCCAGGGCGGACACCTGGCCACAGCCCAGTGGCTGACCGAGCGGTTCGGGCTGACGGTGGACGACGCCCGGGCGGACTACAATCGTGCTTTACGGTGGGCGTGCAGGAGCGGCCACCTGGCCACAGCCCAGTGGCTGACGGAGCGGTTCGGGCTCACAGTGGCCGACGCCCGGGCGGACGACAGCGGCGCACTGCGGTGGGCGTGCACCTACGGGCGTCTGGCAACGGCGCAGTGGCTGGCGGAACGGTTCGGGCTGACGGCGGCCGACGCCCGGATATGGAACAACGAGGCGCTACGGTTTGCGTGCCACCACGGCGACCTAACCACGGCCCAATGGCTGGTGGAACGGTTCGGGCTGACCGCGGACGACGCCCGGGCGGGGCACAACGAGGCGCTGCGGAGGGCGTGCGCATACGGGCGCCTAGCGGTGGCACAGTGGCTGGTGGATCGGTTCGGGCTGACCGCGGCCGACGCCCGGGCGGACAACAACCAGGCGCTGCGGAGGGCGTGCGCAAACGGGCAGCTGGCCACCGCGCAGTGGCTGGCGGATCGCTTCCAGCTGACCGCGGCCGACGCCCGGGTGGACAACAATAGGGTGCTGCGGGAAGCGTGCTGGATGGGTCATCTGGCGGTGGCGCAGTGGCTGGCCGACCGCTTCCGGCTCACGGCGACCGACGCCCGGACGGACCGCAACGAAGCGCTGCGCTGGGCGTGCACCCGGGGTCACCTGGCCACCGCGCAGTGGCTGGTGGAACGGTTCGGGCTGACCGCGGACGACGCCCGGGCAGAGAACAACGAGGCGCTGCGGGTGGTGTGCTGGCGTGGACGGTTAACGGTGGCGCAGTGGCTGGCCGACCACTTCCAGCTGACCGCAGCCGACGTTCGGGCGGACAACAATGCGGCGCTGCGGGTGATGTGCAGTGACGGCCACCTGGCGGTGGCGCAGTGGCTGACCGAGCGGTTCGGGCTGACAGCAGCCGACGCCCGGGCGGCCGACAACTGGGCGCTGCTGGGGGCATGCACCAACGGGCACCTGGACGTGGTGCAGTGGCTGGTAAAACGGTTCGGGCTGACGGCGGCGGACGCCCGGGCGGCCGACAACTGGGCGCTGCGGGGGGCATGCACCCACGGCCACCTGGCGACGGCGCAGTGGCTGGCGTCCGAGTTTGGCATCACGCAAGCAGAGATCAACAAACAATGACGCAGATAACTTCACCACCGCGGGCGCTGCGTCAGCGCCGACGCAAACCACTGACTCCACCCCATTTTTGATCGCAACATCTCCTGATCGTACCGCAGGTTGGACCGCGCCACCTCTTGGGCAATCGTGCGCTCCCGCTTCGTGAGTTCGACCCCACGTTGCCCCGGCGTTAGCAGTACCGCCGTCGCATTGTGCGTGTGCAACCGCTGCTCGTAGTCGTGCTTCAGTTCCCCCGCCTTTTCTGGACATGCGTTGCCCAACGCCACCACACTCCGAATGTACTGTGGCGCCCTGATGGTGTCTTGCTCCACACCCCCCTTCTCAAAAGCCGCTGCTATCCGGCAACTCATCTCGTACACCCGCTGTGCCCATGCATCGCAGTCATGCTGTGTCATCCCCTCGGCAACTAGAAAAAAGTTGCACCATATCTCTAGCTGATTTGTCTCCGTCACTCGGCCAGCAGCTGACACCACAGATCAGGCTTGGGTCGGACCTTCCAGCAGTGATTCCACAACCACCGCATCTTTTTGCCGTTCAGCGGCATCTCGGGCGCTCCAGCCACCAACGTCTCGTGTGGAATCTCGTCCGGATCGGGCTTCCAGCACCGCTCAAACTTTGCCCGCCCCTCTGCACCGCTGAAGACCACCTTGCCACGCCCGCCCCGCAATCCGCCGCATCGCACAATTGCCCGCTCCCACGCCGGACACCCCGCCGTCAGCTCCAACCATTTCCCCTCTTGCAGCACTCCGATCAGGCCGCCGCCGCTCAGCTGCGCCCGCGGCAGGTCAAAGCACCCAATGTAAGAGGGGATGGGGAGTTGGCGCCACCAGATGAGGCGGTCGGTGGGGCACGACTTGCGAGCACGCCGGGCCAGCGCTAGCACCGCCTTCACCTGCTCTCGGTCAGGGACTATCGGCGACAGATCCAGTTGCTGATCGCCGCCCGTCGTGACCCACTGCTGCTCTTCCAAGTGGAGCATCAGGAGCAGGGCGCACATGATGGGCAGTGGCGATTCGCCCGCTCGGACCCAGGCATTACACGCACCACCTGGTTCACCTTCGGCCCGGGACACCAGCTCTTCGTACGGCCCCTGAAAGACCTGCCAGAGGTGGGCCGGATCGGTCTTGGCTCCGACCGAGTTCACCAGGGCCGCCAATCCCTCGGCGGCTTCTACTGGACCGAGGAGGAGGGTGTCGACCAATGTCTCAGGGGTGATGTCCTGACCCTTGTCAGGGGTTCCGCCGGCGGCCCGAGTTAACACCCCCTGCCGCAGCAACCACGCCCCCGCCGACCTCCGCCGGCCGATCAGCGCCGACGCACCATGCAAGAGGGGGATGGAGGCTCGGATGTCGGGGAACCCGTGCTGAGTTAACTCCGAGTCCATCAGCTCCATCAGCTCCCCCTCCATGTGGGGGTTGTGGGCGGCGTAGAAGTCGTAGTACGCCTGCCAGAGCTGATCCCACGCTTCCTTAACCCATCCGCTCTCGCAGAGCTCCATCAGCCAGTAGAGCCCCTCGTCCATCTTGCCCTGGAGTGCCGCCGTCTGGAACGCTGCTTCCACCTCTTTCCGCTCGTAGAGATGCGCCGTCAGTTGCACCAGCCGCTGCTCTCTGCCCTTTGGCTTTGTCACCGTGATGTCCAGCCTGACTCCAGGTGTCGTCATCGTCTCTGGCAGCATCGCTTGTTCGTTCCGTTTGCTGGTCATGTCGCCACGCAGTGTGGATGCTGCCCATTAGAATTGGGCATATGAGCCGTCAATTTCTTGGCGGGATAGTCTCAGCAAATAGGCAGCACACTAAGAGATGCCGGTCGCCGCCACGCCCCGACCACCGCAAGGCCAGCACCAGGCCCCGTTTGCCACTGGAGGCTATGGGTGTGTCTACCGCCCTCCGATCACGTGCAAGGGGGTGCCGACCCGCACCGAGGCCACCAAGTTCGCGGGTTTGGTTTCCAAGCTTCAGCTTAACTCCCGGATGGCGGAAAACGAACTCCGCATCGGCAAGCTTGTTGCCAGGCTCCCCAAGAGCCGGGACTACTTTGTGACCCCCGAAACCACCTGCAAGGTGCCAGCTTTTCAGTTCCCCGCCCCTCTTGCATCGGGGTGTTCTCCAGTGGCCGACGGAGTTAACTCCGACAAGCCCATACAGATGCTGGTGATGCAGATGCGGGACATTCCGCACCAAAAGCTCGGGTGGGTGCCGCCCCGAAGCAGCCAGGACGAGCTCCGGAACATGCTCCGCAATCTGCTCGAAGGCTTTCCGCATTGTCTGGAGGCGCTTGCGCTGTTGCAAGAGGGGAAGGAGCCGATTGTGCACTTTGATCTCAAGGCCGACAACATCTTTGCGCCGGCGCCGCCGCAGCTCCCGCTGATTGCCGACTTTGGAATCTCCTTCCTGCCGATGGAACAAACGGTAGAGTCAATCAAAGGCACCACCATCGCCTACGAGCCGGGGTACTACGTGTGGCCGCCCGAGATCCATTTGCTCTCCTTCCTCTTGCATGCCCGACGCAGTGGAGGGCCAGAGGACCCAGCGACGCCAGAGGAGCTGAAGGGGGTGGCCAAGCGGATTGCCACCGCCAGCCCCAACCCTGCGGCCGACCGCGAGGCCATCGTTGCCCGCGAGGCCGAGCTTATAGAGTTCTTTGGCCGCTTCAACTCGCCCAATGTGAGCTCAGTCTTTGCCTACGTGATGGAGCACTGGGACAAGATTGATGTGTATTCGCTGTGTCTGTCCTTTGGGATGGTGTTGCAGGCGTACGAGCTGGGCGAGGAGGGGGACTATCTGGCTGAGTTGAAGGCGGCGATGCGGGAGGGAGTGGGGGCGGATCCGGCTGGGCGGCCGGACATTAACTCGCTGCTCGCGGTGTCCCAGAAGCTGCTCGATGGGGCTGCGCCGGCGACCATCAATGGTTTGCTGACGGTGCGGTCCAAGACGGAGAACAATCGGGCAACAGCATTGGCGACGTTGGCGGGGCAGCACCGGACGCTGACCCGAATGACAGTGCGGCTGGATGCGGCAATGGTCGACGGACAATGAAAGCGGCAACTTTTTCTAACCCGCCGCAATTGATCCAATCCTTACCCTCCCCCTCTTGCACAGCCACCCGACACACGATGACCGCCTTGGTTAACTCGGGAGAGGAAGAAACGTTGGTGCCGGGCCCGGTGCTGACACACTGGGTTAACACCCGGCAGCTGCCGGGCGACCTGATCCTCAAGCATCTCAGTTGGAAAGACGCGGTGCGGTTGGGTTTCAGCTCCCCGGAGCTGTGGCCGCACGTGGAGCGACTGGTGGCGCTGGCCCGTCCTGATCGGGTAGCGGCGTTTGCCGATTTGACACCGAACCGGCTGCGGATCCCGCTGCTCACCGGGCTGACGGCGGCCGACGCCCGAGAATACGACAACTGGGCGCTGCTGATGGCGTGCGGTGGCGGGCACCTGGCGACGGCGCAGTGGCTGGTGGAACGGTTCGGGCTCACCGCGGCGGACGCCCGAGCACAAAACAACGGGACGTTGTGGTGGGCATGCCACTTCGGGCACCTGGAGGTGGCGCAGTGGCTGACGGAGCGGTTCGGGCTGACGGCGGCCGACGCCCGAGCACAAAACAACTGGGCGCTGCGGGCGGCGTGCGGTCACGGGCGCCTGGCAATGGCGCAGTGGCTGGTGGAGCGGTTCGGGCTGACGGCGGCCGACGCGCGAGCGGAACACAACGATGCGCTGCGGACGGCGTGTGCGCACGGGCATCTAGCCACGGCGCAGTGGCTGGTGGAGCGGTTCGGGCTGACCGCGGACGACGCCCGGGCGAACAATAACTGCGCGCTGCGGTGGGCGTGCTACTACGGCCAACTGCCGACAGTGCGGTGGCTGGCGACCGTGTTTAACATCACCCGGGAGGAGATCCACGGGCAATGAAACCAGCAACTTTTCTAACCCGCCGCAATTGATCCAATCCTTACCCTACCCCCTCTTGCACTACCGCCGACACACGATGGCCGCCTTGGTTAACTCGGAGAGGCAAGAGGAAAAAACGTTGGCGACGGGCCCGGTGCTGACACACTGGGTTAACACCCGGCAGCTGCCGGGCGACCTGATCCTCAGGCATCTCAGTTGGAAAGACGTCGTACAGCTGGCCGCCAGCTCCCCACTCTTGTGGCCGCACGTGGAGCGACTGGTGGCGCTGGCCCGTCCTGATCGGGAGGCGGCGTTTGCCGATCGGACACCGAACCGGCTGCGGATCCCGCTGCTCACCGGGCTCACCCGGGAGCAGGCGCTGGCGTACAATAACGGAGCGCTGCGGAGGGCGTGCGCATACGGGCATGTGGCGATGGCGCAGTGGCTGGCGGATCGGTTCGCGCTCACCGCGGCGGACGCCCGGGCGGTGGGCGGTGGGGCGCTGCGGGGGGCGTGCGAGAAGGGGCGCCTGGCAATGGCGCAGTGGCTGGTGGAACGGTTCGGGCTGACCGCGGACGACGCCCGAGAATACGATAACTGGGCGCTGCGGTGGGCGTGCCGCAACGGGCAGCTAGCCACGGCGCAGTGGCTGACCGAGCGGTTCGGGCTGACCGCGGCCGACGCCCGAGGAGACAGCAACGAGGCACTGCAGCGGGCGTGCACCCGGGGTCACCTGGCGACGGCGCAGTGGCTGACGGAGCGGTTCGGGCTGACCGCGGACGACGTCCGAGCGAACAATAACTGCGCGTTGCGGTGGGCATGCCACCACGGCCACCTGGACGTGGTGCAGTGGCTGGTGGAACGGTTCGGGCTGACGGCGGACGACGCCCGGGCGGGGAACAACTGCGCGCTGCGGCGGGCGTGCGCATACGGGCACCTGGCGATGGCGCAGTGGCTGGTGGAACGGTTCGGGCTGACGGCGGCCGACGCGCGAGCGGAACAAAATGAGGCGTTGCGGTGGGCGTGCGAGAACGGGCACCTGGCCACGGCCCAATGGCTGGTGGAGCGGTTCCAGCTGACGGCGGCGGACGCCCGAGCACAAAACAATCATGCGTTGCGGTGGGCGTGCGGGAACGGCCACCTGGCGACGGCGCAATGGCTGACGGAGCGGTTCGGGCTGATGGCAGCCGATGCTAGGGCAATTGACAACTGGGCACTGCGGTGGGCGTGCGGGAACGGCCACCTGGCGACGGCGCAATGGCTGACGGAGCGGTTCGGGCTGATGGCGGCCGATGCTAGGGCAATTGACAAAGGCGCGCTGTGGTTTGCGGTTCGTAACAGACATTTGAAAGTGGAGCGGTGGCTGGCGTCCGAGTTTGGCATCACCCGGGAGGAGATCCACGGTCAATGAAACCAGCAACTTTTCTAACCCGCCGCAATTGATCCACACTTCACCCTCTTGCACTACCACCCAACACACAATGGCACACTTGGTTAACTCCGGGGGTTCGGGGGGGCACAGACCCACCGATATGCAAGAGGAAGAAGCGTTGGTGCCGGGCAAGGTGCTGGTCCACTGGGTTAACACCCGGCAGCTGCCGGGCGACCTGATCCTTAAGCATCTCAGCTGGAAAGACGCCGTACGGCTGGGTTTCAGCTCCCCACTCTTGTGGCCGCACGTGGAGCGGCTGGTCACGTTGGCGCAGCCGGATCAAATGACAGCGATCAGCTGTGGCACTCCGGACCGGCTGCGGATCCCGCTGCTCACAGGACTGACCAAAATAGAGGCACGGGCGTGGGATAATCAGACGCTGCGATGGCTGTGCCTCTACGGGCAGCTGGCCGCGGCGCAGTGGCTGGTGGAACGGTTCGGGCTGACAACCACCGACGCGCGGGCAGACGACAACGGGGCGCTGCGGTGGGCGTGCCGCCACGGCCACCTGGCGACGGCGCAGTGGCTGGCCGACCAGTTCCGGCTGACAGGGGACGACGCTCGAGCAAGGAACAACGATACGCTGCGGGGAGTGTGCCGCCGCGGTTACCTAAAGACAGCGCAGTGGTTGGCTGACCACTTCCGGCTGACGACGGGCGACGCTCGGACCTACACCAACGAGGCGCTGCGGGAAGCGTGCTGGATGGGTCATCTGGCGGTGGCGCAGTGGCTGGCCGACCGCTTCCGGCTCACGGCGACCGACGCCCGGACGGACCGCAACGAAGCGCTGCGCTGGGCGTGCACCCAAGGGCACCTGGACGTGGTGCAGTGGCTGGTGGCGCGGTTCGGGCTGACGGCGGCCGACGCGCGGACGGAGGACAATGAACCTTTACAATTGGTGTGCCGCCACGGCCATTTGGCTGTTGCCAAATGGCTGGCCGACCACTTCCAGCTCACGGTGACCGACGCCCGGGCAATAGATAACGCTGCGCTGCGGGCGGCGTGCGCGCGCGGGCGCCTAGCGGAGGCGCGGTGGCTGGCGGAGCGGTTCCAGCTGACGGCGGCGGACGCCCGAGCGCAATACAATGAGGCGCTGCGGTGGGCGTGCTACCAAGGGCACCTGGCCGTGGCCCAGTGGCTGACCGAGCGGTTCGGGCTGACGGTTACCGACGCCCGGGCGCGGGACAACGCGGCGCTGCGGATGGTGTGCGAGAAGGGGCACCTGACGGTGGCGCAGTGGCTGGCCGACCACTTCCAACTCACGGCGGCCGATGCCCGGACATGGAACAACCAGGCGCTACGGTTTGCGTGCTACAAGGGGCACCTGGCGACGGTGCAATGGTTGGTGGAGCGGTTCGGGCTGACCGCGGCCGACGCCCGAGCGAAAAACAATGAGATGCTGCGGTGGGCGTGCGGCGACGGCCACCTGGCGACGGCGCAGTGGCTGACGGAGCAGTTCGGGCTGACGGCGGTTGATGCCCGAGCGCAGGACAACGAAGCATGCCGGCTTGCGGTTTATAACAGACACGAGGACGTGGTGCGGTGGCTGGCGACCGAGTTTGGCATCACGCAAGAGGAGATCAACAAACAATGACGCAGGCAACTTTTCTAATCGTTGGCGATTAGCAATTGATCTGAAACGAATTGTCGCTCTCTGTTGTAGGTATGGCGGACGCTTCCCCCAAAGACCTGAAGCCTGGGTTCATCAAGCTGCTGGAACGACTCGAACAGCTGATGCGGGCCAAGGGCGAACCCTTTCGCGCCAACGCCTACAAAAAGGCCCAGGAAGAGCTTCTAGGGTCCACCACCCCCATCTCCTCCGCCGATCAGCTCAAACACCGCCCCGGCATCGGTGCTACCATGCTCAAGAAGTTTGAAGAGTACGCCCGCACCGGCAAGCTGGGAGCCCTCGGCAAGCCCGAAGACCAGGCCTTGCTCGACCTCACCGCCGTTCACGGGATCGGTCCCAAAAAGGCCAAGCAACTCATCCAACAGGGCATCCAGACCATCGATCAGCTCCGGACCGCCGCTGCCGCCGATCCCAAGCTCCTCAACTCCAAGCAACGGGCCGCCCTGGCGGTCCACGAAGATCTGCAAGAGCGGATCCCCCGCCAAGAAATCCAGGCCTACGAAAAGCGGCTGGTGGAGGTGTGGGACTCGGTGGTGCCGGCTGGACAGCCGGGGGACCAGATGATGATCGTCGGCAGCTACCGCCGGGGCACCGCCGACTCGGGCGACATCGACGTCATCATCACCAGCGGCAAGGACGACCCCACTCTCCACAAGCGGTTCGTCGATGCCCTCAAGAAGGCCAACCTCTTCACTGCCATCCTGTCCACCGGCAAGACCAAGACATTAGCAATCGCAAAGCTGGGCCCCGAGATGCTTCACCGCCGGGTCGACATCATGTACTCCAACCCCACCGAATTCCCCTTTGCCGTCTTGTACTTCACCGGCAGCCGGAGCTTCAACGTGGCGATGCGGAACCGGGCACTGGGGCTCGGCTACAGCCTGAGCGAACACGGACTGATCGAGACCGCCACCAAGAACAAGGTGCTCCAGCCGATGAAGACCGAGGAGGACATTTTCAGGTTCCTGGGGATGCGGTTCAAGCAGCCACAGGAGCGCACCGGGGTGCTGGCGGTGGAAGCCGCCGAAGGCGCCGCCCCGGTCCGGCGGCAGCTCATCAAGACGAAGAAAGCAGCGGCTAGCAAGAGGGGGAAAAAGACGGTGGCAACACCCCCTGCGACACCCAGAGTTAAGACACCGACCCCCGCAGCCCCCGAACCAACCCCACATCACCCCTCCCCTCTTGCCGACCCTGCCGCCTTAACTCATGGGACAGCGCCCCCTGAAACCCCCGGAGTTAAGACACCGATCCCCGCCTCAACTCATGGGGCAGTACCCCCTGAAACCCCCGGAGTTAAGACACCGATCCCCGCCTCAACTCATGGGACAGCGCCCCCTGAAACCCTCAGGGCTAACATCTCAACTCCCACTCCCAAGAAGACCCAGACACCAAAAAAAAAGACTATCCGACTGAAACTGGTGCCGAGTCCGTCTGAACCGGTCCGGCCCACACCCAAACCCCGTAAGCCTCGGACACCCAAGACGATCGTCCCCACACCGCGTCCCCGTCCAGCGCACACCTTCCGGAAGCGGACCCCGCCCCAGCCCACCCCGCGGCCAACCCCCCGTCCGCGGCCTACCAAGAAGGTCTCACCCAAGGCGGTGGTGACAGCCCGTACCAGCCCCACCGAACGCCCTCCCGACCCAACCCCAATCATGATCGCCTCGGCTCCCCACCTCCCGTCGGTCCCCATCGAGTTGACAACACCCGAAGTAGTTAACACCCTCGCCGCCAACAAAACCCCCGAATTCGTCCGACAGGCCTCGCACTCGGAACTCTCGGAGCGGTTGGCTGTCGCTGGCAGCCCCACCCCGCACGTCACCCCGAAGAACCGAAAGAAGCAAGAAGCCGAGTACACCGAGATGCTGGCCTCCACTCTGGCCCAGAAGCTCGACACCAGCGGACCGCAGAGCCTGAAATTGACGCCAAAGTCAATTACAAAAAAGACAGTACAAAAGGCCAAGCGTCCGACGATGAAGGCCAACCTCGCCAATTACAGCCTCCAGGGATCGGCCGCCCTCTTGCAGATGGACCGGAAGGCCCTCGAGATGATGTACCGCAAGGCAAACAAGACCTACCGCGAGGGTGCTCCGATCATGACCGACACCGCCTTTGACATCCTGGAAGACCACATCAAGGAACGATTTCCCGACAGCAACGTGCTCAAGGTGATCGGCGCCAAGACCAAGCGAGTTGAGGTGCCCCTCCCCTACACCCTCTTCTCAATGAACAAGGTTAAGCCTGGTCAGGGCAAGCTCGATGCCTGGAAGTCCAAGTACCGCGGACCGTACGTCATCTCGGCTAAGCTCGACGGCGCGTCGGCCCTCTACGTTCTCAAGAAGGATGGCGCGGGGCTATACACCCACGGCGAGGTCCGCAAGGGCGACACCACCCAAAAGGGCGGCGACGTCACCCACCTGGTGCCGCTGATCGGGATGGCGACCGAGTTGCCGCCGGGCCTCCCCGAGACCATCATGGTCCGCGGTGAGGTGATCCTTAACCGACATCTGTTTGAATCCAAGTACTCGGACAACTACGCCAACCCCCGAAACCTGGCGGCTGGGCTGCTCAACGCGATGGACACCGCTAAACACGGCGACCGGCAGAAAGACCTGAAGTTTGTAGCCTTTGAGGTGATCGAGCCCAAGGGCCTCACCCCCACCGAGCAGTTTGCATTCCTCAAGCAGCACCAGCCCCAGCTCGGCCCCGGGCTGAAGGTGGTCTGGCACGAGCAGATCGCCAAGCCCGAAGAGCTGACCGAAGAGCGGCTGAGCGAGGTGTTCCAGTGGCTTCGGTCTGAGCACGACTATGAGTGCGACGGGGTAATTGTGGTGGACGACAAGGTCTACCCCCGCAAGAACCAGAACCCCGACCACGCGCTTGCTTTCAAGATGACCCTCGCAGACCAAAAGGTGGAGGCCACCGTCCGCACCATTAGCTGGAACGTGAGTAAGGACGGCTACATCAAGCCGACAGTCCACGTCCATCCAGTTAAGGTCCCAGGCGCCACTCTCAGCAAGGCCACCGGCCACGACGCCCGGGCGCTCCAGCGCAAAAAGATTGGTCCTGGCGCTAAGGTGGAGTTGCTTCGACGGGGCGACGTCATCCCGCACGTGGAGCGGGTGCTCACGCCGGCAACCGACGAGGCGATGCAAGAGGGGTGGTGGGAAGGCCCGTACGAATGGGACGGGGCAAACATCCGGCTGCCGGCCGAAGCCAAGAAGGACGATCAGTGGAACACCGAGGTGCGGCTGACTAACATGCAGCGGTTCTTCAAGATGATCAAGGCCAAGGGGCTCGGGCCGAAGGTGGCAGCGAAGCTGTTTGAGGAGGGGTATGACACGATTTCAAAGGTGGCCGCCGCCACTCCGCAGGAGCTCACCCGGATCGACGGCATCCAGGCCACCAGCGCCCAGAAGATTGTGGACTCGGTTAGAAAGGCGCTGGCGGAGGCGCCGCTGATCAAGCTGGTGGTGGGCTCCAACATCTTTGGCCGGGGCACGGGCCACACGATCATGGGCGACGCACTCACCAAGTACCCCCACCTCTTGCATTTCGCTTCGGATGATCCAGCGGATGTGCGGCTGCTGGAGGTTGGGCTTGCCGGGATCAAGGGGATTTCGCCCGCCCGGGCACAGCAGATCATCGCAGCCATCCCCGAGTTCAGGCACTTCATGGAGCATATGCGGCTGGATCTGGTCAAGCCATGGCCCACGGCAAGGGCGTTGGCGCCGCCCGATCCCGTGGCTGCCAAGGGCCCATCGCCGGTGCTCAAGGGGCATCCGTTGTCCGGCCGGCAAGTGGTGACCACCGGGATCAAGCACAAGCTGATCGAGCCGCATCTGGACCGGGCCGGAGCCAAGCTGGGCGAGAGGGTGACCAAGGACACGGCGGCGGTAGTGGTGCGCGACGATCCGCTCTACGAGAGCGGCAAGACGAAGGATGCGGCAAAGCACGGTGTGCCGACGATGACGGTGGAGCAGTTCTTGGGTAAGTTCTTCCCCGGGGCGTAAGCGAGCCGGTGGAGATAAACGAAATATGACGCGGGCAACTTTTCTAACCCGCCGCAATTGATCCAATCCTTAGCCTATCCCCTCTTGCACTACCACCGACACACGATGGCCGCCTTGGTTAACTCGGGAGAGGAAGAAACGTTGGTGCTGGGCCCGGTGCTGACGCACTGGGTCGCTAGCCAGCAGCTACCGATCATCCAGATTGTCAGGGGAATGCACTGGAAAGACGCGGTGCGGCTGGCCGCCAGCTCTCCGTTGCTGTGGCCGCACGTGGAGTGGCTGGTGGCGCTGGCCATGCCGAACCAGGAGGCGGCGTTGGCTAAGGCCACGCCGGACCGGCTGCGGATCCCGTTGCTCACCGGGCTGACCCGGGAGCAGGCGCGGGCGAACAACTACGAACTGCGGTGGGCGTGCGGCCGCGGGCGGCTGGGGATGGCGCAGTGGCTCACCGAGCGGTTCCAACTCACCGCGGCCGACGCCCGGGCATGCGACAACTACGCGCTGCGGGCGGCGTGCCACAACGGCCACCTGACGACAGCGCAGTGGTTGGTGGAGCGGTTCGGACTGACGGCGGCGGACGCCCGGGCGGCCTACCACTGCATGTTGGTGGAGTTCTGCATGAATGAACACTTAAAAATTATCCAATGGCTGAAAACCAAATTTGACATCACGCAAGAGGAAAGCGACAGATAGAAACAATATGACCGACACAGAATAATGCCGAAGTTTTTTTTCAGCGGACATTGAGTACCAGCAGGCCGCCCGCTTCTTGATAGTCTCGGCCAGCCGTAACACCGACTTCAGGACCGAGGAACAGGTAATCGCTAACGTCTACTTGCTTCAGAACATAATGACAATGACAAAAGACGAGATCATTAGCCTGATCCACACCGACAAAGAGTTTGCCAAGCTGCTCGTGCTAAGTCAGGTTGACCAACCAGCGCAGCACCTCCGGCAGCAGGCCGAACAAGCGCTGACGACCGAGACACAGCCTAAACCGCCTACGGCTCAAACTCGTACATCCTCACCTCCTTCAGCGTCTGCCTGAGGAACGTGCACAGCCGCGACCGAAGCCGAGGCGTATCCGCCGAAGAGTCGATCACCTTGGCGAACAACGCCGATCCCACCTCTGACCCCTCGGCGCACTCTGCCATGATCGCTCTGATGAACCACTGCTCGCTCGCCCGCATCAGCACCCCAAACGACACCTGATCCATCTTCTTCCACTCGCCGTCAAACCCATACAGAGTTGACGGCGACAACGAATAGGACCGCAGCGGACAGTCTGCGGCGCCCTTGACAAACACCCGCGTCCACAGCGCCATGATTGCCGACGTCAGCCCCTGTTTCTTCAGTGTCAGCAAGAGGTCGGCGCGCATGGTGCACTCCCTGATCACCGTCGCAAACGGCTTGCACTCTGTCGCCGTCTCGCCCAGCCACGTGAGCACCCCCTTTTTCACCTTGGTCGGCGTCGTCATTCGCTCCAGCAACCGCACCCGGTTCTCCAGGTTCTTGATGCGCTCCATCATCTGCTCTTTCTCGCTAATCTCGGGCTGCTTGGGTGGCATTCTAGGACAAACGGTCCGTTGGGTTCTGTCTACATTTTCATCCCCCTTATTGCTTTCAATTTTCCGCTCTTAGGACAGCTGGATGTCCAATTTCAACATCAATTCGGATTGTTGCGAACTGTACGATTTCAGCATCTACGGATGCCAGCCGACTGGCCTGAACCCAGGCGATCTGGTTGTGGACGCCACCGCCGATCTCTGGGACCAGATGTTTGGCAACGGCGGCCCAAGCGCCACGTGCAGCTGGTGGGAGGCCGCTGAGAGTGGCTGGGTCAACCCCTTCAACACCGCCCAACAAAACCCCCGCAACTGCATCAACTTTCGCAAGAAGTGCACCCCGCCGGACCGCATCTCGCTCGCGCTCCGGGGCGACTGCTGCGGCGACACGTGCACGTCGGTGATCGACCAGATGGATCTGCTCAAGCGGTATCCCAAGGTGCAAACCCGCACAGTGCGGGTCCTCGGCCCGACGCAGATGTGCAAGGGGTCGGTCTCGCCGCCAGTGCCGCTCGAAGACCTCTGGGGCAACGGGCTCGTCGTGACCCTGAGCGATCCTGCGGCCGCCGCTGCCCCCGAGGACAACTACCTCTACCAGGTGAGCAAGAACGGACACAGCTGGAAGACGCTGTCCGCTGACTACGTATCGGGCGTCCGGAATCTGACGGCCTTGCTCTATGATCTCAGCTACACCGACTGCGCCTCCTCTTGCATCTGCCTGGACAACGTGGACAGCCTGGACAACCTTAACGCCTTTTGGGGTTCCAACGTTGACAACGGCAAGGCCCGGAACGCCTGCCCACCCAATTATTGTTTCATCCGGATCATCGCCATCCGAAAGGTCTGTGTTGAATCCGTCACCGCCACGTACGCCAACGGCGGCGGCCTCTGCACCTCGCTCCCCACCTGCCCCGTTGCTTTCGAGTACGACAACCGGGTGTGTCGCCCGCTTCCAGCCAAGGGCTGCCCCGGTCTGCCGGCGCCGCAGGTCTACGACTGGGATGCCGCCACCCCCGACCAGCCAATCCCGCAAGACACCGACGCTACCCGCAACCGCCAGCTGTTGTCCATCACCAAGCAGATCCGGAAGCTTCACCCGGGGGGTGCCTCGGCCTCGGAGCACACCCGGAACATCCGGGCGCTGGCCGGCCCACCCTTCAACAGTCGGTCTACCAACGACGGCGCCAAGGGGATCTCGTTCAACTCCAACGGCTACGCCTGCGGCCTGTGCCAGTCCAATCTTGGTTGTCGCTGTGGCGAAGGCTGTGGTCTCGACGGCAACCCAATTCCCAACGCCTCGGGATGCAGCGTTCCAGCATTTTGCCGCCGCCAGGCCGCCACCAAGCATCAGACCGACGATCGGATGCTCAACCAGCTGGTGGCATGTGCTGTGGCTGGGTGCCGGGCGGCCGGGGGGCAAACCCCATGCTCTGCCATCTGAATGAGTTGAGACACAAGTCCCGAGTTAAGGTAGCCTCCATGGATGAGTTCGATTATCGCAAGCGTTCCGTGCTGTCCGCAATCGTGGGACGGCACGGCATCGGCAAGACCAGCCTGATCCAGGCCTACACCACTCCCGGCTCGGTGGCCGGCCGGCACACCAGCCCCACCATCGGCGCCGCTGTTGTTAACCAAAAGTTCCACGTGGCCGATGGTGCCGAGATGGGGTCGCACATCATCTGGGACACTGCGGGGCAGGAGCGGTACGCCGCCCTGATCCCGATGTACACCCGGAACTGCGACATCATCATGATGGCGTTCCCAGCCACCGAGGAACCGAAAGAGGAGGAGGTGGTGAACCTGTTGGGTAACGCGTTGCCGCCGCTCCGGACTCCCCGGATCATCAAGGGCATCCTGACGATGGCAGACGCGGTGCCCGACAGCGTGGCCGAGGGTCGGCGGGAACGGCTCCACGACCTCATTGTTAACTCGCCGCAACACCGCCACCGGGGCTTCGAAGTCAAGACGTACGTGACTTCGGCCTACAAGCAGCTGAACGTGGCCGAGGCGATCGAAGACGGCACAGTGGAGGTGCACCACTGGAAGGTGGAGCAACGGAGAATGCAAGAGGAGAAGTGGGATACGGTTGAGCTGGGGGGGACGGCGGAGGGGCAGCGGCGGGTTCGGTGTGCTGGGTGTTAACTCTGTGCCCTGAGCCAATGTTTGTCCTCCTCGGTGTAGTTGGGGCCGAACTCGGCGACCAGTCGTTTGTGGAGTTCCGCCTCCTTTCGCTTGGTGGGTTTCATGTGGTCAAAGATGGGATGGTCGTCCATCCACTTTCTGTATTTGGTGATGCACTGCTTCTCTTCGCCGGTGATCTCGGTGTCGGCGTCGGCCGGGGTGTGCTTGTTGGCGTGCACGAGCCGGTTTCGCCAGCACCGCAAACAATGACGGCCACAGCCTCGGGCATAACGCCGTTCGGGCATTGGTTAGCCATAGAATGCTAATGTCGCTCTAATATCCTACAACTGCCAGCGTGACCCAACACCTAACCTACCTCTCCCCTCTTGCATTGAGGGGGACGTGTCGTCCCCCTTCGACCCCCCGGCTAGTTAATGATCTTAGGCGTATGTGGTCTTTGGCAACGGCGGAGCCGCGTCGATGATCGTCGTGAACTGGATCTCCATCGAGACCGTGTTAAGTCCGAAATCGGGCTGCCGGCCCTTGGCATCAAAGATCTTGATCTGCAACTGCGAGATCTTGGGGTAAGGCTGGATGTAGGTCCGGGGGGTGCCGCTAAAGTCCTCGGTGTTGCTGCCGATCGGCGCCCGGGCCACGATCGTGTTAAGCCCCGTCGCCTCAACTCCGTCGTTCGAGTAGACGTAGCCGCCCACTGCGTTGCTCACGTTGTCCTCGATCCCGATGTACAGATATTGGTCGTTGAGATCGTAGTTGGCCTCGGCGATGTAGCCCCATGGAGTGAATTCGTCGTCGCCGTCGGTGGTGGTTGGCACAAAGGCCCCATCGATTGTGCCCCCAGGCCAGTTGCCGTCGTAGTTGGGGTAGTCGCGCAGCTCTTGGTACATGTTGGGCAGCGCCCCGTCCGGAGCCCCGCCGGTGTAGACCATCTTGCGGTAGCCGAGCAGCCAGCCAAGCGAGTGGTGGTCGGGCGGCACCACGCCCGTGCGTGGAATGGAACCGCCGGCTCCGGTGACGGACGGATGCCGAAAGTCGAGCACGCCGTGGAATCCGGCGGTGGCAGGGTCCGCGTCGGCATCGTCCTCGGTGTCCACAAAGTAGACCCGACCCGAGAGCGAATCTTCGCGGAACTGCGGTGCGTAGGTGGTGTCCTGGGTTCCCATCGCCAGCGCCGTGTTAACCATCGTCAGCACATCGGAGATGGAACTGTAGTTGCCCTTTGGGATTTCGACCACCACCGCCTCCTTCTCGTCCAGCCGCGGCATGCCGTCGGGCTGCGGACGAAAGTACGTCAGGTAGTTGTTGCCGAGCGCCGGCGAGATGTTGTAGGTTCCCGAGACATCGAACGACACCATCGTCATCTGCTGCACATTGTCGAGCGGAAAAGGGAGCTTGTAGGTGAAGTTGCACGGGTTGATTCGGTTGACTCGGTTAAGGTTTTCGCGATCCACCCGGGTGCGCTCAGCGCAGCCAGCAACATCGCGGGTGATGGCGCCTGGACCCAAGGCAGCGATGGTGGCCTCATCGGCGCCTGTCACGTCGATGCAGCCTCCGTTACCAGCTGCCCCGCCAAACGGCACCAGCGATTGCCCACCAGGTCGCGTCTCAAATTTCTGGTTGGGAAATGCTCGGATGAGATCGGTGGTCACCAAGAAGGTGTGCTGAACCGAAACGGGGGCAGTAGAAAAACCCGTTGGCGCTCCGTACACGGATTTGCTCATTGCTTGTCTATGCTGAAGAGCGGAAATTCGTTGTCCATCGTCAACTCATCGTCCCCACGCCATCGCCGTCAGTCGTCCCGAAACCAGCAGCGCCGCCGTCATCCACGCTGTGCCCACCGAGACGCTGCTGACCTCGAGCACCCAGATGAGTGCCCGGCAGTGCGGCATCGCCACGGTGATGGGCGCCAGCAGCACTGCGGTCCAGGTATGCGGAAGGCAGAAGTGCTGGTAGCCGAGGATGGCGGCGTAGTGCGCCACTGTCCACGCCAGAATCCCGATCGCCAAGGTTGTCAACTCGTTCCACATGGTGCTTGCGGGGCGTGCGTCAAATCTAACTCCGCCATCTGCACGGATAATCAATCAATTTGTGCAGGGGGCGTGGGTAACCATGCTTTTTTGCCCCCACTAACAAATTGAAATCCAAGTTGAGTTAACACGCCTAGAACACAGATTCAGCCGAGACCAAGTGGATGCCCAAGCCGCTCAAGTCCATCGCCACCACCCGGTTCACAACCGAGACCCATGCCGAGTTTGAACGGTTCGCCGCCCGTAACGGACAACACTGGTATGGCACGCCCCGTGCGTTGCCGCAGACGATCGATCTTGCTAGAGGAACGTTGGTGTTGGAAATGAACAACAACACCAACAAGCTGGAGGGTGCGGGGTTGGTGGTGGCCCCGGAGGGGATCCACACGGGCCGCCGCCTGATCTATCACGACCGGAACTGGTGTCGGTACACCTATCCCCGCGAGGGCTGGGTGAGTGCCGATGATCTGCAAAAGGAGTTGGGGGAACAGTTGTGGGGCGATCTGCATCGCTACCTCTTTCGGGGCCACGCCAACCAGAAACGGTGGACCGGCATTACCGGCTGGGGGCTGAAGCCTTGGGTCTGCCCCAATCCCGACGAATGCGAGCACCATGCTGCGTGTCTAGACCGTGGCACGCGCGACCTCCGGCTCATCGCCCAGCTGCTGGCCATCCGCAACCGACTCGTGCAAAAAATGGAAGAACGACGTTGTCTCGCCGCAGCAGTTTCCGTCACGCCGTCGCCCTCCCCGTCCAGTAGCTGACACTGTCACCCCCCCCACACTTAGTTGAGCCGGATGACGCCGTCCGGGCAGATCTTCCCCAGCCGCTTGATTCCCAACGCCACCGCACCCGCATCCAACCCCTCTTGCACCGTCTCTTGGATCTGTGTCAACCGCTGGAACAGCTCCATCACCCGCTTGCCCCATTTTTGCATCCGCGCGCCGTCCTTATCGGACCGGAGCTCCTCCGATATGCGATGGCCCTTGTTGAAGAGCGCAATCCACTGCCGGTCGTAGTCCTGGAGCATATCCACGTACAGCGACATTACTGGCGACAACTCGGCGTCCCGGCGCCGGGCCGTGTCGAGCCGCACCAGCTTGGTCATGTACTCTTCGTCTTCGATCCGCTTCATGATGTGCTGCACCCGGAGTTCGGTGAGCTGGCTGTTGCCCGACCGGATCCGGCGCTGCAACCGGTCGCCATGAACGGTCATCTTCTCAGCCAACACCCGGAACGGCGGGATGCGGCACCTGCTCCACCATTCGTCGTCACAGGCCATCGTGCTGACCTTGCCATAGGCCTCGGCATACCCCGGCACCACCGAGAGCGCCATTGGATGAAGTCGGTTGAACGCCTCGTAAGCCGGTCGCCGGACGCGGTAGTCTACGTGGGCGAAGCCACCGCACGGCACATCGCCGGGCTCGCGGGGTGCTGCGCCTCCTACACCGCCAAGACTCCGCAAGTACTCGTTGTGGTGCGGATTCTCCACGGGTCCCCGGGTGATGGTTAGGCTCTTGTAGTTGTAGCCGGTGCGGCAGTAGGTGCACCACATCTGCGGGCAGCCCGAGATCCGGGTGGTGGGCGCCCCGCAGCTGGGGCACGGCTTGGCGGTCTTCTTGATCTCGGTCAGACTGGCTACGTCGTCTGGGTTGCACTCGTGGCCCTCAACTCCCTCTACATTGACCCCGCAAATAGTACAGTGCGGCGAGTGACAGACCATACACGTGCCAAGGTGGTTGGTGAAGCCGACGCAGTCGTCCTTTTGGCACCGAGTGCCGCACTGCACGTCCTTCAGGGTGCGGGTCTCGGCCAGGTTCTTGGTCACCCGGTAGGTGTCTTCCAGATCCCGCTGCTCTCGCAGCACCGCCCGCACCCGTTCCGCCATTTCTTCTAGCTTGGTCTCAAGCACCTTGAGGTCTTCCTTGGCCTGCTCTTGCCGTTTGACCGCCGCCACCGCGGCCATCGTGTTGGGAATCTGTTTCTTTTCGTGTTCTAGCAGCGCCAGCTTCAGTGCCGGCCGGAACTGCTTGGCGATGTTGCTGGGGCCAATGGTCACCCTGAGGTCGCCGACGGTGAGACCCTTGCACGTTCCGACACACTGTGGGAGGAGTGGGTTTTCGAGGGCCCGGCGCAGCATGCAATCACGGCAGCCTTGTTGCGTGCACCGCGGGCAAGTGGCGATCACTCGCTTCTTCTCGATGCAGATGGGACACTCTGGCATGTCGTTCGCTCTAAGTGCATATGCGAGAACTGCTTCCAGTTCAATTTTGGTGCGTTTGGATCACAATTTTCGGCTGCGAGTGCAAGAGAATGGCCAAGACCCGGTGTTGCACAGGCGGACGTCGTCGGCGAGGACGTGGACGGAAGACCCGCAAGACCGTGCCGTGGGCTGGCTGGGGCGCCCAGGCCCCGCAGGGTCACGCCCGGACCATCATGAAGCGGGATTGCCCGCCGGGCAAGTGCTTCCTAGGCCCGAACAAGAGCTTCCCAGTCTGCAAGAAGGGGACGTGCGATGTGAGTGACAAGGGGCTGTGGGCCGCCTACATCCGGGCCAAGCAGTGGGGTGGGCCCACCAAGTCGTACAAGGGCCGGGCGCGTCCGCGTCACAGCCGGGGCACCTACACCCGGGTCGCCAACAAGGCCAAGCGGGCTCTCCGGCGCCGGGGCTACTCGGTCGGCAAGTAAGTGCTCTTAACTCACCCATCTTCTCTTGCATCATACCAAGACAGCACATGTCGACGATCGCTGGGTGGCCAAACTTTTCCGCTTTCCCCAAGATGTTTGGACTTCGGGAACCTATTTCCAACAAGGTCCCAAAGCCATGGAACTACGTATGCCCAACGAACCTTCCGTGGACGAAAATGCCTGCTGACTGCATAATAACCGCGGATCCATATTCCCTGGACGACAAAGGCCGTTCACCGGCAAAGCGGGGGGACCGCCTTTCACGGCACCCAGCTCCCGCGTACGTCCGATCATCCCACGATGCCCTCAACTCCCCAGGAGCAGATCAAGCACTTCAACGACAGTCCCAACGTGGACCGCAAAAAACCTGAACCATTTGCTGTTCGCAGCTACGCCGAGCAAGCCCACAACTCGGACGGTGGCTACCGGCCCGCCTACTACCATCGGCACATCGAAGGTCTTCCGTAATGGGAAGCTACAGAAGATCAAGTCAAGTCAATCAAAGGCCACACCCTCCATGAGTTAACGCCAACCAAAAATACAATCTCTATGCTACAGCATGCGCCCCAACCGTAAGCAAGACAAGCACAAGCGCGGCCACTATTCCCGCTATCACTGCTGCTACAAGTTCACCGGCAACGCCGAGAAGCACCGCAACCGGATGATAGAAGTCTCCGCCGCCCAAAACTGATCTCAACCCATCCCCTGCCCCTCTTGCAAGCGATGGAGATGCTGCACGCCCGCCATCATGTCGCAACGCATCTGGGCGACGGACGGATTTGGGTTAATATTCCACCATACGGATTCGGACAGAATGCGGGTCAACCCGCACCCAGTATCGTTGATGCCGTCGAGGAACAGAGCACAGAGGACGGCGTCTTTGCGCGCAGCGCCGATGTGCTGATGGCATTCCAGCTGCCCGACCTGCCCAATGCCCAGATTGTGGAGCTGCTGATCCCCAAGGGCGGGACGATCCCGTGTGTGCAAGAAGGAGAAGGCGGGGATGCGTGGTGGGCTTTGAGCATCCCCATCTTTCACAATCTGTGGTATTACGGCACGCCGCAACTGCGAGTGGATGGGCAATTGGTTATGGTGACCCGGATGGTGCAGAAGATGCTGTACCTGACAAAGGCGGCCCGAAAAAGGCTTGTGGATGTACAGAATGAGCACAAGCCGGGAGCGCCGCCCGAATTCATTTCGTATGCTGCCGGCATTGCCATGTACGACAAGGGACACATGTACGTGCTGCCGAATCTGCCCGAATGCTGATGTGTTAACCCATCCAGGTCAAAAACTACCGCTAACGTAGATGTCCGACCCGTCCGACACCCCCGAAGAGCCGCCGACCGACCCGGCCACTAAGGCTCAGCAAGATGTCGCCGAGTTAACGATCGAAGAACTTCTCGGAGTGCTCGAGCTCCACGCACCAGTTGACCGCGGTACCATCATGGGCCGCGTGCAGCGCCGTCTCGACGCCATTCCGGCTTCCAACACCCAAGACCGAGAGCTGCTCAGGGCCATCCAGAACCGGCTGCTCGAATACATGTCGCTCCACAACCTGGGCGCCATTCTGCTCGATGAAGACAACCAAGACTACACCGCCATCCAGGACACCGCGGGGCAGATTGCGCAAAACCCCACACGGTTCTACGGGGTCCCCTCTTATCCACAGCAGATTGTTGCGGGCAACATCAATCCGATCGATCGCCGGGTGATGACCCGCACCCTGATGGTCGACAGCAGCTTCCGCCGACAATTCGTGGCCGGCGACGGCATTCTGGCGTGCTGCGGGATTGGGTGCGCCGAATCTCCCGACGATTGCTGTTCGTGTGCCTTTCCGAGCAACTCGGCGGCCAGCAACTGGCAGGCGCCGACAACGAGCGAGTGCGTCCCCCAGGGGAACCAAATGTTGCAAGAGGGGGAGGTGGTGAGTTCGGCGGGGCCGATGACCGACTGGGATCTGTGGCATGGCGAACCCAACCAGCGCTACATCGAGGCCTTCCGGAACCAATATCTTAACTGCCTGCCGAATGCCGGCGAAGGGGTGGTGCTGCCGTGCCGGATGTACGCCGAACCGGCTGCCCGGTTCACCTTTGATCTCCAGCGGAGCACGGCCAAGGTGCTGAGCATGGCGTTGACCTCGATCAATCTGCCGGCGACGTCGGTGTTAACTGTGCCGAGTCCCGATCCGAGCGAGTACCTGGCGGGCCCAGGGCTACACAACCTCCAGTGCGTCTACCCTACCCCCGAGTACCTCAGCTCGATCAGCCGGCTCGATCCCCGCTCCACCCTCTGGATCGTCGACGAAACCCTGGATGCCGGCGGCGACCCCCGCTACCGGGTCTACCAGCTGTCCATCCCGGCGGGCCACTACCCCGACTCGTTCGCCATTGCCCAGGCCATCACCACCGCTTGGGACCGGCTGGTGGCCACCGCCGCCGCCACCGACCCCACCTCCCCTCTTGCAAATCTGGAAGGCGCCTTCCGGGCTGATGGCGTGCGGTCGGCCTACGTCTACGAAGCCGCCAGCCAACCCGTACCGTACGCCATTTCGCCTGCGCACACCGTTGGTCACGTGTCGCTGTCGGTGCCCACGCAGTACATTGCCGACGGTGAGACGAATCCCTGGCTGTTTTCGGTCTGGTTTGTGCCGCCGCCGATGACTGCCGACGGCTATCTGGACGTGCAGGCAAGAGGAACGGCGGAGGAAGATTGTGTGGCGCACGAATGCTTTGACACCGAGGTGTGCCCGCCGGCCAACCTGGATTCCATTCCCGATGCGGGGCAGCCGTGGGAGACTAACGCCGACACGGGTGATGTGGATTTCAGGCTGGACTCATTCAAGGGGGTGGCGGCTTCCGGAGGACAGCCCGCGATCCCACCGGTGATCCGGGGACGGCGGCCGCCGGTATTTCGGGCGTTGCCTGGCAGTCTGGGGTGGGTGCTGGGGTTCCGGGTGGCACAGCTGTCGGTTGCGGATTTTGCGGCCGCACCGCAGCCGCTTGAGTCCTTCTACCCCACTGCCCCCGCTTACCCCACTCCTGGAGTGGATCGGAGTTTGCTGATCGGCGCCAGCCCGTTTGAGGCGTCGCCGCAGTATCTGTTTTTGCGAGTTAACGACCACAACAACAACTACTACGCGGCGGTGGAGGGGATTGCGGAAGAGTCGGTGATGCCGCCAGACACGCTGGGGATATTGCAGCTGGTGCGGGATCCCAAGCTGGGGGTAGCGCCCAACGGCACGACATCCACGAATCCACCATTGGAGGGAGTTAACTCGGGGTATTACAGCCTCTCGCCGCATGTGCCGTACAAGCGGGACTACTTTGGGCCGGTGGACATTGCCCGGATCGAGGCTGCGCTGCTCGATAGCAACCGGAATGTGTGTGATCTGGGGCAAAACAACTACTCGTTCACGCTGACGTTTGAGACGCTCTACAACTTGTGAGGTCTTTGTTTGACTTGATGCGAAAAAGCGTCGGCATCCTCACTCGGTCTTGGCGTGCCCCGTCTGCTCCTCATCACCCTCGTCGTCGGTCTGGCTCTCCCCCTCTTGCAACAGCGGACTCCGGTACGTAAAGATACCGGTGGACAGCGCAATGCAGCGATCTATCCACAGCATCTCCCAGCAGAACTCGCCGTAGATGATACACTGCACCAGGGTGAAGCCGATCGTCGTCTTCAGGAGGAAGCCGGTTTCGATCCCTTTGATGATCCCCAGCGCCACCAGGAACGCACACGACACGACAAAGTAGACCCGTCCCCACCACCAGCAGAGGTGTGCCTGCTTGTCGTACGGCCCCTGCCTCGCCACCTCCCACCACGCTGCTCCATCCTCCATGTTTGCCCAGAGCCACCCGCCCCACTCGTACGGCGGCATACGGGGGGTGAAAAGGAAAGCTCCCGGACTCACCCATGTCCCGTCCCCTCCGTTGTCAAGTGCCTGCGGTTGCGTGGTGCTGGCCATTCTCGCAGTGAGTGCCATTCAGACCCCCCGACCAACCGGTCAATTTCTCAGCGCCGTTCGCGGGTGCCTCTGCGGCCCTTCTTTGACTTTCCCGTTCGCCCCTTCCTTGACTTCTTCCGGATCCGCTTCCGCGTCCGCTTCCGCGTCCGCCAGCGGCCACTGCCGAGCCCGGTCCGCCCCTTGGCCCGCACCGCATTCTGCAACCCCTGCTCCTCTTGCATTCCCCGAACAGCCCCGCCTAGCCGCCGGTCAAACTCCTGCGCCAGCCGGTGGATCTCCCGGGTGCGGTGGGTCAGCTGCCGCATTGTCGGTGTCCCATCGATCTTGGGCAACCGTGAAGCAATGTACAATGCTGCTACCCGCCCCGTTGGGTTTTGCACTCCTTGCCGTTGCAACTCTCGGATCACATCGGGCAAAATGTTGGTGGCATCAGGGGTGTTAACTAGCCGCCGAACTGGCATCAGCACATCGTCGGGGACCTTGCGGTTGTGGACCGCCGCCGCCATAGTGGTCGTCTGCATGCCGGGAAGCTGGTAGCCGCCCAGATGGGGCGGAGTGTCTGCAAGAGGGAGAAGCGGGGCTATCTCGGCCACAACGGTGTCAACTCGGGCCTTGCGGTCGCCCGAGCGGCCGTCGGCCACGCCCTTGGCAATCTCGTCGAAAGCGGGGGCGAACCGGCCCATCTGCTTCATCAGCACTCCGAGCTCGGCGTCGATCGGGGTCTCGCGGGCGGCCATCAACTCTCTGTACTGGGATGTCAAATACTTATTCGGGGAGCGTGATGCCCCATTGGTGCTTAACCCACCGCACCCTCTTTTGCTGGCGGGCCGTCGTCGAGAACGCATCCATGTGTCGGGTGTAGATTGTGGTCAGGTTGTCCTTCATCATCTTCCTGAGTTTATCCATTTTCGTGATCCTAGAGTCAGCAATATCCAGTGACATAGCCACCCATAACGCCAACGCCACCTCGGGGCTTCGCAATCCGGTGTTGCGGAGAACCGACAACAGTTCAGGGATACCCCGACCGGGCACGTCCTTGGCGAACGTCTCGTGGAGCCACAGCGAAAAATTTGCTCATCTGCGTAGTGTAGCACACCCAATTCCACTGTGAGATCGTGGAATTCAGACTTACTTCGCCGATCACCCGCTTGTAGGAGACCGTATCATGGTAGTACACCGTCCACCATGAAAAGTTTCCATGGTATTCATCGATACACCGCCTTAGCCCTTCAAATTCTGCTTGCCACCGCCGTTGCGTCTCCTCCTGATCCCGGAACACTCGCTGGATCTCATCGGTGATGTCGGGCTCGTGCCGCCACAGTCGCCAGCACAGCAACCCCAGAGCACACGCTGAAGGCGCAGTAGCGCCCTGCCGGGCCATTGCAAGAGGAGAGGTGTGAAATGGTTGGGAGGCTAAGCCGGGCCGCTTCAATTTCACCCACACCGCCCGATGACCAGCTCCAGCGTCTTGGTGGTCTCCTCGTCCTCCTTGGCAATCAGCTCCTTCAGCTCCTTGCAGTGCCGGTCCACCAACCCCTGCAACGCCGCCACCCGGTGTCGCCGTGCCGTCAGCTCCCGCTGCACCTGATCAATCACCCCCGTCTTGCTCAGGTCCACATTCTCCAACGAGTGCATCAGCTCAAACAGACGCATTGCACACCGCAGCCGGTTCGGGTCCTCCGTCAGCCGGTGAATGTACAGCACCGGACGATCGTTCAGGATTTCCAGCGAGAAATCCTCCTTGCTGCACACCCCCGAGCTCAGGCTCGCCAGCACCCCGCAGGTGTACTCGGGGTTCTCCCGCATGTCTCGCTCAAACTTGGTGATTTCGGCCTTGGTGACGTTCTTGGTGTAGTTCTTGACCTCGAGCATCATGTGCACCGTGCCGTGCGTCACCACGAAATCGCCCCGCCCCCGCCGTCGCCGTTCGTCGCTGATTTCGGCCGTCGGAAACATCCGCAACAGCATGTCGCCGACCTTTTGTTCGCCCTCTTCACCCTTGACCGTCGACTTGTTCCGGACCCCGGTGCCGATCGCCACCGCCTCCAGCCGGTTGTGGAGCTGCTCCACCCGACCCTCGCACTCTCGCCGTACTGCGTCCTCTCGGGCCTGTCCCCGCTCCTCCAGCATCCGGCAGCGGGCCTCTGCCTCCGCCAGCTTCTCCTCCAACTCGCCCCGGGCCGCCCGTCGGCCGGCGTCGGTCGCCACCACCACCGCCAGCTCCCGCTCGGCCTCCAGCTGTGCCACCCGCCCCCGGATCTCTTCCAGCAGCTTTCCGCCCTGGATCTTCTCGGCCTCGCCGTTCACCATGTCCCACAGCAAAAGACCGTACTCGGCCACCCGTTTCTGCTCTTCGCCCGACAGCAGGCTGAACCGCAGCATCGCGCCGTCGTGCGGTTCGGAGACCACCGCATCGTCCATGACCACCGCATCAGCCATTCTTCCTCTTGCATGTCTTCACAGATTCCTTCTACCTGGATGTTGTCCACAGATCGGCCACATTCCGGACGTAGTCGTACGAGTTGACGCACTCGGTCGGTCGCTGATCGATGTAGTAGCCGCTGCCCACCCGCGCCACCGAGGCCGGAATGTAGAACCGGCCTGTTCGGGAGTTGGCCGCCACCCCTTCGCCCTTGGACGCGGCGCTCAGGTGCTTCAGCATGTACTCGGCCCCGCCAGCTCCCTGCGTCGCTCCGGTCGACGCCCACACCTCCTTCACCCTCACCCTCTTGCATTCGCTGTGGCCAGCGCAGATGGCCTGCACCAGTTCGCAGTGGTCCGCGACGACGATGGGATCTCCGAGGCCCAGCACCACCTCCAGCCGGTTGCGGGTGAGCTCGGGGTGCCGGACCGACACAATGCCAAGGCCGGAGTTGCGGAGCAGCTCCTTTGCAAGAGGGGAGTTGGTGGGGTTGGCGACGGTGTTGCGGACCGGCATGGCGTGGTGCTGTTCTTCCAGATTGAGGGTGATGTCGAGGGTGAAGCCGATCTGGAGGCCGAGCCCCATGGCGGCGGCGTCGTTCTCGAGGCGGTGGATCAGGATGGATCGGGTGATGGGCTTGGTGGGACCGCCGCCGGCGGCGGAGAAGCTGTCGCAGAGCACCAGTGCGCCGCGGACGTCGCCGCTGTCCGCCAAGCACACCGGGACCAGGGCGACGTCGCTCTTGTCGCTGGTCGAGAGACCGTACTCGGTACCGTTGCACTCGGCCATCCCGATGTCGATGCGTTCGCTGTTGCCATCGTCGATGGTTTCGACCATCCGGGTCGTCGCGGCCCAGGGGGTCAGTGTGTTGTCTGTGCGCCAGACGTAGGTTGCGGCGGATCGCTTGACGGCGACTTCGGGAGGTGGCGCGGCCATTCTCTGTGGCTCAACGAGAACCAAAGGTTCTAGGTGGCTATTGCTTGCTGGGCGTCAATTGCTAATTTTCGCAGGCTAGGGCAAGATGGCCAAGAGTTGCAGAATGCGCAAGGGTGGTCGCTCCTACGTCGGCGGCAAGAAGCGGACCGTCTCCAAGAAGCACCACAAACGGTCGAACAAGACCCGCAAGCACACCCGGAAGGGATCCAAGAAGCACGCCAAGCGCCGGACCCACCGCCGCCGGCACCGGGGAGGCAACCTCAGCGGGTTT
>Ga0180433_10002476_pt1 | contig 28445 bp, 18 predicted proteins | sample SS_ome_8_FD_132980 | JGI IMG/M metagenome (GOLD analysis project Ga0180433, IMG submission 132980) | Hypersaline lake sediment archaeal communities from the Salton Sea, California, USA - SS_1_D_1 metaG | ecosystem: Environmental > Aquatic > Non-marine Saline and Alkaline > Hypersaline >... | reverse complement strand
GAGTAAAATCCTTCAAATTTATTTTTTTTATATCCATACCAATAAGTATAAAGAAGTATTGAAATTTAGCAAATAACTGGCCGTAAAGCTCGTAGGAGCTTGTGTTTTTTTATACTTTGTAATACACTAATATCATACATTTCTCGTTATCAATTTTTGACTTAAAATGTTGTCTATAGAATTTTAGAAAGGAATTTTTATTATGGAACCGGCGGATAATCAAAGTAAATTGCCAAATGGTTCAAACGGTCCAAATTCAGGGATTAAGCCTGTATTAATCGAGGACGAGTTAAAAGATTCGTTTCTTGATTATGCTATGTCAGTTATTGTTAGTCGTGCTATTCCTGATGTCAGAGATGGTTTAAAACCTGTTCACAGGCGTGTGCTGTACACCATGCAAAAACTGGGCTTTCACTACAATAAGCCGTACCACAAATCAGTACGTGTTGTAGGTGAAGTGCTTGGTAAGTATCACCCACACGGTGATCAGGCAGTGTACAATACCATGGTTGGTATGGTACAGAATTTTTCAAAACGGTATCCCCTTTTAGATGGACAAGGAAACTGGGGTTCTGTTGATGGTGACAATGCTGCAGCTATGCGTTACACAGAAGTTCGTATGGCAAAGATTGCTCAAGAGATTTTAACAGACCTTGATAAAGCAACCGTTGATTTTGTGCCAAACTTTGATGAATCAACCGTAGAACCTGTTATTTTGCCAAGTAAACTTCCTAATTTGCTTGTCAACGGAACAGCTGGTATTGCTGTTGGTATGGCAACTTCTATTCCTCCTCACAATCTAGGGGAAGTTATTGATGGATGTTTGGCATTAATTGAAAATCCAAATCTAACTGATGATGAATTATTCGAAATTATTCCTGCACCAGATTTTCCTACTGGTGGAATAATTTGTGGAAGATCGGGTATTTTAAAAGCATATCGAACTGGTCGAGGTCGAGCTATTGTACGTGGTGTTGTTGATATTGAGGAAACAAAAAAAGGTTCTCGATTAATTGTTTCTGAGTTGCCATACCAGGTTAACAAGGCTGAACTCGCAATTAAAATTGCAAATCTTGTAAAAAATAAAGTCATTGAAGGTATTTCAAACATTAGAGATGAATCTGACAAGCGCGGTATGCGTCTTATCATTGAGTTAAAAAAAGGTGAAATTCCTTCTGTTGCATTAAATCAGTTATATAAGCACACAGCTCTGCAATCTTCATTTTCTATCTTAATGCTTGGTTTATTGGATAATAAGCCATTGGTCTTTAATTTAAGGCAGTTGTTACAGCACTTTGTTGAGCACAGAAAACAGGTTGTTTATAAGCGTACTGTATTTGATCTTAAAAAAGCACAAGATCGTGAACACATATTAGCTGGCTTTATTATTGGATTACAAAATATTGATGAAGTTGTTGCAATCATTAAAGCTTCTAAAAATGCTGATGAGGCTGTTTCTGCATTGAATAAGAGATTCTTGCTTACCATAAAGCAGGGTAAAGCTATCTTGGATATGAAATTGCAACGTTTGACTGGTTTAGAGCAGGAAAAAATTCATGCTGAGATGGAAGAGCTCAAAAAGGCTATTGCGTTTTTAAAATCTATCATTGAAAATGAAGAAATTCTTACACAAGAAATTATAAAAGAGTTTGAAAATACCAAGAAAAATTATGCAGATGAACGTCGATCAAAAATTTCTGGTCCTATCGATATTTTAACAGAAGCAGATTTAATTCCAGATGAAGATGTTGTTGTAACGCTTACCTCAAAGGGCTATATAAAACGTGTTGATCTTGCAACATACGGTGTGCAGCATAGAGGTGGCAAAGGTAAGATGGGTATATCTTCGTTAGAGGAAAAAGAGGATTATATCCAAGATCTGTTTGTTGCCAGAAATCATGATTCGTTATTGTTCTTCACAAATCTAGGTCGTGTATACAGTCTTAAGGTATTTGAAGTTCCAGAAGCGTCACGTATTGCTCGAGGGAGAGCGATTGTGAACTTGTTACCGCTTACTGCAGATGAGCGTGTTGTAAAACTGCTTTGCACACGGGATATGGAAGGCAAGTTCGTTATGATGGTAACAAAAAATGGGCTTGTTAAGCGTACCGATGCAAAAGCATTTGCAAAAATACGTGTTTCCGGTATTCGTGCAGTTACCTTGAAAGAGGGTGATGAGTTAGCATTCTGTAACATAAGTACAGGAGATGGTGCTGTTGTCATTGCAACGGCAAAAGGACAAGGAATTAAATTTCCAGAACATGAAGTGCGTGCTATGGGAAGACAGGCTTCTGGTGTTATTGGTATCAGATGTAAGGGGGATGATTACGTTGTTGGTATGGAGATTATACCAGATGATGAAGGTGACATTCTTTTTGCAACTGAGCGTGGGTATGGTAAACGGGTTAAGGTACCTGATTTCAGACTTGCACACCGTGGCGGTGTTGGTGTAAGAACAATTCCTACAGAAAAAAGAAACGGTCTGGTGATTGGACTTGCTATTGTGTATCCAGATTCTCATATCCTATTGATTGATGTTGGTGGAAAGATTATTAGATTGTCTCCAAAAGAAATCAGAACTATGGGGCGACAAGCAAAAGGTGTCAGGTTAATTAAACTTGAAAAAACTCAAAAACTTGCTGCGGTTGTTGCATTTCAGGAAGATGAAGATAGAGATAAATCTGCACCATCAAGTAACAAACCAACTGAATCTGCTGAAATGAAAATGCAGGATGCTGCAAGTGTGATTCAAGAACAAAGTGCTGCAAAACCAATAGCGGAAACGCTTGAGGTGAAAACTTCAGATGTTGAGCAACCAAAAATTGAAGAGCCAGTTGTTGCAGAATCTTTGGTTGAAGAGTCGGTAGTGGCACAAACGGAGGTAGAAACTCCTGTTGTAGAAATTACCGAACCGGATCAAGAGGATGTTATTTCTTTTGATACTCCTGCAGAACCTGAGGTAAAAGCGAAGGGTGATGACAATAATGACCTGTCCTCCAAAGCCTTGGCGAAGGAGGATGAGCAGCAGAGCTTGCTTTCATTTGTATCGCAGGATAATGATGATTCAGATCCGTTTATGCAGTTTTAGTATTTAGAATTTTTTAAAAATAATGTTTGGAGAGGGAGCACATGCTCCCTCTTTTTATTGCGGAAAATATGAACAAAGAATTATTTATACTTCACCTTACATTAATTGATGGAATTGGACCGATTACAATCAAAAAGATGTGGAAAAAAATACCGCATGATTTTGATGTATCTGGTTTGTACCGTGCAAGAAAATCAGATATTGTACAAATGTTTGGTTTCTCTGAAAAACTTGCAGCAAAACTGGTTAATGGGTTGCAAGATACAGAAAAATTAGAAAAGGAAGTTCAGCTGATAGGGAAACATAACATTAATTTTGTTACTATCGCGTCCGAAGCATATCCGCAGCTGTTGTCACATATTTATGCGCCGCCGCCGGTTTTATATTTTATCGGTGAACCTATTTTGGGGTACGAGAAAAATATTGCATTTGTTGGTTCAAGAAAAGCGCATCGGTATGGAGAAAAAGTTATTGAAAGAATTGTGCCAGATATGGTACACCGTGGTTTTTGCATTGTTAGTGGTGGTGCAATAGGTGCTGATAGCATGGCCCACAGGGCGACGGTTCGAGCTAAAGGAAAAACAATCGCAATTGTTGGTTCTGGATTATTGAATCCGTATCCACATTCAAATAAAAGATTATTTAATGATATCGTAAAAAGCGGTGGCGCCTTGGTGAGTCCGTTCCCATTAGAAACGATGGCAAAGCCAGGAAATTTTCCTGCAAGAAATAGAATTATCGCGGGTCTTAGTGTTGGGTGCGTTGTTGTTCAGGCGGCAAAAAAAAGTGGTGCATCGATTACTGCACAGTTTGCATTGGACCAAGGAAGAGAAGTGTTTGCTGTTCCTGGTTCTGTTGATGATCAATTGAGCTTGGGGTGTCACGCATTGATTCAGCAGGGTGCAAAGTTAATTTCATGTGCAGATGACATTCTAGTTGAGTTTGGATGTGTGGTACAAAATGATGATGTACAATCTTGTCAAAAAGAGTTTGTTCAAGGTGCTATTTCTCCTCAAAAATTAAACATAGATGGCGTAAAACAAAACTTGAAAATAAGTTCAAAACGTAGTAATTGTTATGAGGATGGAACTGTTGAACATGTGATTATGGAATGTTGTAAAATCCCGTGCTCAATTGATGAAATTTCTGTTGTGACAGATAAAGAAATCAATGAACTTCATGAAATTTTATTCGAGATGCAGTTGCAGGGAAATATTCAGCAGAACCATGCTGGAATGTTCGAGCGATTGTAATATATAACATTTTTATAAAGGATTGGTATTGAAAATAGATCGTGTATTGGTAATATACAAAATTCCTTTGTCTTTTAAAATTCTCTATTCGCTTGCTATTTGTCTTAGTGGTGTTCTTTCTTTTTTCTTTATTTTAGGATTTATAATTGCAGGTATACCGTTTATACCTGTGAGTCCCTCTGTTTTTTACGTAGGAATAGCTTGTATTTTTATTTTTAGTGCTATTTTGATTCTTTGGTCAGTCGTATTTACCAAGGGTTATAAGGTTAGATTAGCTGTAAATAATGAGGGGTTGTACGTCGATTTTTTTATGTGGTTTTCAAGTGTATTTATTCTTTGGAAGGATGTAGTTGATTTGCAAACAAAACCATATTCTCGTATCGGTATTTTTAAAAAAAAATGTGTGCTTCTGAGTGTTAAAAAAGGTTTAAGCATAAAACTGATTCCAGTTCTTTGTGATTGGGAGGTTTCTGGAGAGCTCTTCCAGGAGCTTTCTGATACCATACAAAGTTATATTGATAAATATAAAAAGGGCGATAATAGTATATAATTTTTGAGGGTAGTTATGAGAAGTCAAGTTAAGCCGAATATTATCTATTTAAATAAAAAGGCTCGTGCCAGAAACTTTTATATCGAGTTATTTTTATTGTGTATCTTTTTTGTTATTTCTTTTGTGTTATATCTTTTTTTTCCTTCGATAAAAACGTTGCTTGCGCTGACACCGGTCGGGCTCATTGTAATTGCTCGATTTTTTTTGTTTTTAAGAGATAGCAAGGCCTTGGTTTTGCATAATGGTAAGCTTTATGTGTGTCGTTCTGGATTTGTTGCACGCAAAGAATTAGGCAAAGCGTATATTGCTGAAAAAAGAGGGTTTTTTGGTAAAAAGCAACGATGTATATTTTTTGATTTAGAGACAGGTCGGTTGTATGAACCTGTTTATTTTGAAGATTGGTCGTTGTATGCTTTACCAACAACATTGGTTGCAGTTTGTGAGAGTGATGTTGACATGCCGTTGGAGGATCTGTTAGAAATAATAAAAAACTATATGAAACAATAAAAAAAGGTTGAGGATGTACAAGAAAGAACAATTTGACATAGCGGTGTATTATGATAACATTTCTTTTTCAAAATTGAGACTATTCGATATTCTTTGGGTTTTTGCAGCTGTGCTTAGTGTGCTAGCGGTTATTTTTTTCTTTCCGAATAAAAACGTCATAATAGGTTCTTTAACTGCCTTTGCTATAATTATTGGGGTTCTTTTTTTGCGCATCTATTTTTATAAAAAAAAGAAACACATAGTTTTGGGGCTTAACAAAGATGGCATGTATTTACGGGAGCATGGTTTTGTATCATGGGATGATATCAAAGATATTGTCATAGGCTACGATTTTGGCTATAAGCCCAAACAGCGGGCTATTTTCTTTGTGCCGCATGACATAGAAAAAGCTCTTTCAGATAGGCCGCTCTACAGCAAAATAATCTTTCAGCTAAAGGGTAATTTCAAGGATTTCTCTGAAGATAGAGCTATTCCGGGAGTATATGAATTTTATCTCCAGGAGCCACTAGAGACCGTTTTGCAAGAAATTAGCGATTATGTGGTGAATCTGAATAAATAGTGGGGTAAATCAGGCATTTTCATTTGATTTTTCATTGAAAATCATGTATTATTCTAATGTAATCTAATTTTTCTAAAGCCCTACTTTTACATATTGTATTGAAGCTTTAGGGGTTATGTTTCAAGGTTTTCAATTTGAAAATCTTTGTTGTGTGATATTATCAGGTTAAAAGTTTTAAATAAGGGTTTGGAGCTTATCATGCCAGTACCTAAACGGAAACGCTCTCGAGCGAGACGAGACAAAAGATTTGCAAACAAAGGAATGGAAGAAAAAGTTTTTACAGATTGTAAGAACTGTAATGCACCACTTGCTCCTCACAAGGTCTGCAGTGGATGTGGCTACTACAAGGGTAGAAAAGTCATGGAAACAAAAATTGACCGAGCAATTAAGCGAGGAAAAGATAGACAGGCAAAAATGGCAAAACAGCAACAGCGTGAAGGTACTGTAAAGCCAGTAGAGCAGGAAGCTGCAAAAGAATAAATTGCATAAAATTATTAAATAAAATAAGCACTATGGAAATATAATAATGTTCCATGGTGCTATATTTTTACGTTTTGTTGTAGTGACCTGTTACAGAAGATAGAAAGTAGAAAGAAATTTGGTTTTTGCGTATAATGGATAAGCAGATGTTTTTTATTAATCAAAATTTTTCGTGGAGAAGTCGATGATAGTTCGTGACATGTATGTAGCACTTAAGTATGGCATTTCAGAATGGTACCGTGAAATGTTTCAGGAAAATAAGCAAAATTCAAAATATTTAAATTATGTTTTGGCATTGGCCATTGCAGGTAGTGTTGTATGGGGAGGTTATAAACTGTACAACTACTATATCCACTCAAGAGAAGCATCTGCTCAAAAAGTATTAAACGAATGTGTTGCTGAGCTTAATAAAGCAAAAGGGGGCATGGGTTCTTGGTATGACGTAGAAGTTGCTTTTGATATGGCACATCAACAGAATTCAGGTTCTCAATTAGCACCATTCTTTTTAGCATTCAAAGCAGAAGCTGAGTATAATCAAGGAAAAGTGAAAGAGGCAATTGCTACGTTAAGCAAATCATTAGATAATATGGGTCAAACGTCAGATTTTTTTGGTCTATATAATGTAAAACGTGCGCTTATGAAGCTTGATGCAAAAGATGACGCATTACAACAGCAAGGGTTGCAAGAGCTGCAAGCTGCAAGTCAAAAAAATGATTCTGGTCAAGGTGTTGCATTATTCCATCTTGGTTCTTACTACTGGGACAAAAATGATTTTGCAAAGGCAAAAGAGCCATGGAAAAAATTAGTTGCTTTATATGATGAAAAAGATGGAACATTATCTCAATATGCTCAGCTGGCAAAAGAAAGATTGAAACAGATTGATTAATATAGATTGATCAGTTTTTGAGGATAATTATGGAAAATCAAAAGAAAGTCCGCGTAAGGTTTGCTCCTTCTCCAACCGGTTACTTGCACATAGGAAATTTAAGAGCTGCGATTTTTAATTGGCTTTTTGCTCGACATCATGATGGTATGTTTTTGCTTCGGATAGAAGATACAGATAAAGAGCGTTCAAAAAAAGAGTATCAGGATTATATGCTCGAATCGCTTGACTGGATAGGGATTGATTTTGATGAAGAGCCTATTATTCAGTCTGACAGAATTGATGTGCACAAAAAAGTAATTGATAGACTGCTCAAAGAGGGTAAGGCATACAAATGTTATTGTACTCAAGAGCAGATAGAACAAAGGCAAAAAGAGGAATTTGGACATCAGGATTTGTACAGAGGGTATGATCGTTTTTGTAAAAGCCGAGAAATTACTGACCAAGATAAAGATAAACCATTTGTTGTACGATTTGCTCTGCCTGAAGATAAAAAAACAATAACGTTTAATGATCTTATTCGTGGGCCAATAACCTTTGAAATTGATCAATTTGATGATTTTATTATTGCACGGTCTGATGGAACACCAATGTATAACCTAGTTGTTGTCGTTGATGATGATTTTATGAATATCACACATGTAATTCGTGGTGAGGATCATATTTCAAATACGCCAAAACAGATTATGTTGTATGAAGCGTGTGGATACAAGGTTCCTCAGTTTGCACATGTTCCGTTAATTTTGGGGCCAAGTGGTGATAAATTGAGTAAACGAGATGCGGCAGTATCTGTATTGGAGTACAGAAAGCAAGGATACATTGCTGAAAGTTTATTCAACTATTTGGTACGGCTTGGATGGTCACACGGTGATCAAGAAATATTTTCTAAAAGGGAGCTTGTTTCATTTTTTGATTTGGACCATGTAGGCAAAAAAGGTGCAATTTTTGATATTGATAAGTTGCTCTGGTTGAATGGTGTGTACATGCGTGATAAAACTGCTCAAAATATTAAAAAGGTGATAATAGATGATTTGGGTTTTGATTTTAGCAATACGTTTTCATTATGGGGGCAAGATACTATATTGCGACTGATCGATCTATACAAAGAGCGGTCAAAAACGGTAAAAGAGTTAATTGATCACCTCATTTTATTGTACAATGGTCCAGATGCATTTGATAAAGATGCAGTTGAGCGATGGATTAAACCAGAAACTCAAACATATCTAGAAAAATTAATTGAATTGCTAGAATCACAAAATGATTTTACGCATGATGTGCTCGCACAAAGTATAAAAAGTTTGTGCAAAGAGCTTGGTATAAAATTGGTTGCATTAGCCCAGCCGATCAGAATAGCGTTGACTGGTGGTAGTGCAAGTCCTGGTGTATTTGAACTGTTAGAAGTTATCGGAAAAGATAAAAGTGTTGAAAGATTAAAAAATCTTTTAAAAAACATATAGTTGTTTCAGGTACATTATGTTTGATACGTGAGTAGTAGTGTGATGCGAAAGGTGGAATTATGAAATTAGCGATGTTGTTTCCCGGGTATGGGAGCCAGTTTGTTGGAATGGGAAAAGCTTTGTATGATGACTCTCGTATCATGCAGGAACATTTTGAAGAAGCTTCCAACTGTCTTGATATTAACTTTGTAAAATTATGTTTTGCCTCTTCTGAGGTTGAGATAGCAAAAATGGGTAATGCGTATGCAGCTACCTATCTTGTTGGCTCGGCGATATTTAGAATGTTACGTGAGGATGAGGGAATTGTTCCTGATATTGTGTGTGGATACAATATTGGTGAATTTTCTGCTTTGCATGCATCAGGTGGTGTTAACTTTGTAGATGGTCTGTACATGATCAACAAATATGCAACATTTTATGAAGAGCTGCTATCTGGGTTGGATATTTCTGTTATTAAGGTAACTGGTGTAACGAGTGATACACTCAAACAGTTATGTGAACAACATAGCACAAGCGATACATTTGCTAGAATAGCAGTGTACGTTTATAAGCAAGAGCATATTGTTACTGGGCATTCGTCGGTTGTTGAGCAGGTTATTACGGCTGTTGAAAAGTATGAATCAGCGACAACAGAACCGTTTGGTGTTGAGATAGGTTTGCACAGTTCTTTGATGAAGCCCGTTGTTGACTATGTCAAATTATATCTAGAAAAAGTTGATTTTAAAGATACAGAATTTCCATTTTTAAGTACAACTGAGGTACATACGGTAAATTCCGGGCAATCATTGCGAGCTGCAATTTTGGAACATATGTCTTCCCCAATTTTGTGGAATCAATCATTAGAATTTTTGCACGATTATGATGTATTCGCTGAAGTTGGTCCAGGATCTCATTTGAGTGAAATGGTAAAAAAACTATATCCTGACAAAATGGTTGTATCGATCAATAATCAAGCAGATATTGATAATTTAGTGAAAATTGTAACAAGTGAAGAAAAACAAAGCGAAACACCGGAGAAATAAGTGGCTGAGTTCACCAAAGAAGATATACGAAACAAAGTTATAGATATTGTTGCAACAAAATTAGGTATAGACAAAGAGCGGGTTGCAAAAAGCAACTCATTTGAAGATCTTGGTGCAGATTCATTAGATATGGTTGAGATTGTCATGAAATTTGAAGAAGTATTTTCAATAGAGATTAATGATGAGGATGCAGAAAAACTTGATGGGCTTGAGCAGGTTGTTACGTATATCGAGAATTTAAGAAAAAAATAATTGGTTTTGTGTGTATATTTAGATAAACAAGTCTTCATTTAAGGTAGAGATATGGGAGGTGCTCGGCTTGCGCTGTTGTTAATATTATTAACTCTGGTTATTATTATTGCATAAAAGAGTGATTTCTTCTTCCCGCTCATTCTCCCTTCGATACAGCGCAAAGTGTCTACTCAGGGTGCACGGAAGATTTTTCTGTGTCTACCCTAGGTTCAATGTTATCAACTTAAAGAAATAATTAGCGAATATTTAGAAATTCTAATATTTTAAAGGCGGCTTCCAGCCGCCGTGGGTGAGCTTGACGAACCCTGTATTTCCTTTAAAGCAAAAAAATATTCTGATTAAGTGATATATTTTCACAGAACTATTCGATTTTAAGGTTTTTATGCAAAGATAAGCTTCGCAAGATACATAGATCTTTTTTTACAAGTAAGTACAGGGTTTCTCAAGTTTACCCACGGCGGCTGGAAACCGCCTTAATATTTTTCGGGTGGGCACAGGGAGATCTTCCGTGCATCCTGAGTAGGCGCTTCGCGCCGTATCGAAGGAAGGATGAGCGGGGGGAGGGAAAATACCTTCACTTTAAAGAGTTAGAATATTTTTAGAAAATGGAAACATCGGTGTCTAACAATAAAAAAGAGACTAGCAGATGTATATTTCTGCTAGTCTCTTTTTTATGAGATAAATCAAAAAAGACTTACCCCGTTATCTTATGCTCCCAATTAAGGGCAAGGACATGGTACAGGTCTTGTTACACATGTTTCTCTGCATACTTCTTTACATGTTTTACCAGCTCTTGCATGAGTTGCGCATACTTGTTTCATGACTGTTTTAGGTATAGCTTTATATCTTACTATTGGTTGTTTTACCATTTTAACCACGTGTGTACAAACTACTTCTGTTTTTGGAACTGTTACCTCTTTATATCGTTTTTCTATTTGTGGCACGTCAATATATTCGGTATATTCTTCAATGTCATACTCTGTTGTAGGTACGTCATGACTTACTGTTTCGTATGATACTGTAGGGCAACATTCTTCTACTGAATAGTTTACCTTTTCTATTTTGTTTTTTACACAGCATTTTGGAGTGCAAGGTTTAGGGCAGCAACGTTTTTTAGGGCAGCATTTTGGACGGCAAGGTTTTGGGCAGCAACCTTTTTTGCGTACACATCTTTTACGACATTTTGGCTTAGGACATCTTGGTTTACAACATCTGCCTTTTCTGACTCTTGGCCCTCTAACTTTTTTGTCCATTTTTTTATGTGTCATTTTTTTGTCTTTTTTGCCGTATTTTTTGTGTTCTTTTGCTTCTGCTGCAAAAGAACTAAGCCCAACAAGGCATACTAACGTAATAAGAAGTTTCTTCATAACTTCCTCCTTTAAAAAAGGTTAATAAGATTAATAAAACACTCAAACATAAATTTTTACCTTTATATGTATTTCAACTCTTTCTTCTCTTACATATTAAGATTTTTTACGGAAAAATGTCAAGCAAAATACTTCTATTTGCAAGAAAAATACAAGAAAACCTTTAAATTAAGTGTTTTTTGGCGATGACTTTTGAATGTTTTTTGCCAAAGATTTTATGGTTTTAAAGTGAAAACTTTTAAAGAAGGGGATTTTTGCATATGTTGAACGTGAAAAAGGCGGCAAAAAGCCGCCTTATATTAAAAAATGTGATTTTGTGAGTAGTTTTCTAGTGGTAATCGAAGCCAAATTTGAGCCAAAGTGCCCATTGGTAGAGGGTATTTTTCTCAAGATCGAGATATCGTGGCTCTACACTTTCAAATTCTACATTGCTACCAATACCCACGTATGGTGTGGTGCATCGTTCTTCTTTTTCGAATGCGTAACTGAGGTGACAGTAAAGCTTGTGAGTAAATGAAAGTGGTGTTGATGCCGAGCAGAGATCTAAATCAGATGTTGAGACAAATTGTGGAAATACATCATCAGCTACTGCTGCTTGGTCTGCGAAACTATTGCCGTAGATGGTTGCACTACACTGAGTTACTTCAGCATCGAGATTGCTTACATTTTGTATTCCTTTAAATCCGTACCTGTATTCTGGAATGTCCTCACATAGACAAATTTTTTCATGACTTCTGAGCCATGCGTTATAACCAAAGTCAAATTCCCAATTTCTATGGTTATAGGCAAACATAATGTTTAGGTCCATTTGGAAGTTTGATTTAACTTTACAGCCAAGCGTAGTGACATTGATTGCTGGAACTAATGTTCCGGTATATGCGCCATTTGAATCAAATTCTTTTAAAAGCATGTATCTGCTTGCAAATCGGTCTTGTGTGTAACAGTTAGTTGCCAATGCCGGTCCACATTTGAAATCGAATGATCTGCATTGTTTTGCCCAGAAAAGATGAGAAAAATTTGCATCAGTGTGCAAATGTAACGTTTTATTGCCATCTTTTTCCCAAATGAGTACCTGACCAGTAAACCCTATGCCGAATTCCCAGTGTTTACCGTTACCAGCTATTGGCTCAAATAGGTAGATGCTTTTTGGTCGTGTGCCTGTTGGTGCTGTTGCAAAAATGTTAGCGCCAAAATAACCTTTTTCTCTCTGTAAAAAGATGTATCCCAGTGCAAGCGTTACATCTGCAAGTTTTGTTGTTGTTTTTTCGCAGCAGAATTTACCAAATTTCATTCCTGTTGTGACATCTCCAAAGGTAAGGCCTCCTTTGAGTGCTTTAGTAACACTTCCTGCAGCTGGATCAACCGCTTCGTCTGCCATATATCCAGCGGGGAATGGTACATCAGGTGCGCAATTTTCTAAATCTTCACAGATGCGTATTCCCCAATTTGTATGAACAATAGGGCTGTATAGCTGTACATAAAAACCTTTATACAGATTGAGATACAGATCAAAGTCTATTAAAAATGTTTTTACTTTTGGCTTGATGCTTATTGAGCTTTCAAATTCAGGAGATAATCCAAAGTAATCAGCAAGAACATCAAAATCTGATCGTTGGGTAACCATACTGCCTGTGAAATTGATACAATTTTGTCCAAAAAAGTATTGTGCCATACGGTACGGTTTAAAAGATTTGCTATATTCTGGAGTTATCGCCAATAAACCATTTGCGCACCCACATTCGTATGTGTATTTAAAGTTATGGTGCCCAACTGCACGTCTTGCAGTATTGGTATTTTGAGATCGTTGTTGAAAAAAGCTTTTTCCACATAATGGCTGCGTGCAGCATCCCATTGGTCTGCAGATCCCAGATTTGCAGTCGTCTCCTGGACAGTTTGGCTGTGAGATTATGATTTGACTAACTAACATCGTAATCAGTAGATATAATTTTTTATTCACGACGAGACTCCTTTTTTATGTACTTTGTTTTCAATATTTCGATTTTAGGGTACTTCTTTGTACCTGTTTAAAACAAGACTTTTTTGCAATGTAAAAGAAAGGCCCGGTAAAAACCGGGCACTAGTATCATAATTGTTTTTGTATCTTATTTATTCAAAATGGAGACCACATTTTACCCATAGACCCCATTGCGATACGCCAGCTTTTTTGTCGCAACTCAAATCACAACAGTCATCACAGGTGTAGCAGTGTATTTCATTTGTTTTGTTTTTACATCCTTTTTTACACCTATCGCAGCAGGTTTTGCATCTATTTCTTGCAAATTCTATCTGACCTCCAAAGCCGAAAAATGGTGTTGCGTATTCTTCATTACTGCCTGGTGTGTATGCAATATTGAAAAATATTTTGTGTGTAGTAGCGCTTGGAGAGTCACCAAGGTTTAAATTATTTCTTTCTAGCAAGATAGGTTGAATTGATGTTTTAAGTGTTGTTGTTGCTATGCTAGAAAGGGCTGTTGTGTTAACAAAAGCTTGTTGAGGGTTATCAATTCTTGGGTTTTCATAAGGGAAATCAGTATTACCTTGTGCTGGATAATTTAAACCTTCGTGTACATCTGCAGAGCTTTGTGTTGCTGAGATTGGATATTTTGTTTGTTGTAGGTCTTGTCCATACAAGAATGCATCACCTTTGACAGCGTAACAGTAAAATGGCTCACATATGCAACTGTCCAATTCAAATTTTTCACCCGTCATTGCCCAGAAGTTATACCCAATATCAAATGACCATGCATCTCTTACAAAACCAAACTTTACAGCAATGTCTGCCTGAATATCCATTCTGACGTCAACCTCAAATGTTGACCAGTTTATTGCAGGAACAAGGGTACTTTTGTACTGATATTCTGCCTTTGTTAAAGTTGTATCTTCTTGTCCTTGGATTGTATCATTATTTGTTCCCATTTTTTCTAATAGCATGTACCTACTATTTGGTTTGCAGGTAAAGTCAAATGAACGGCACTGTTTGTTTGCAAGTAGGTGCGTTATCGTTGCATCTATCCATATGCCAATATATTTGTCCTCACATTCGCAATCTCTCCAGAAAATCCACGATCCAGAAATTCCTCCTCCAAATTCCCAGTGTTTACCGTTGCCGACAATCGGTTCAAAAAGGTATTTTGAACAATATTTGTTTCCGGTTGGTGCGCAAAGTTGTATAAAAAAACCAAAATGGGAATCACAATTTACTACAAAATCATATCCTAATGATCCGCGGATTTCTGATAGTCTTACCTTACTTTTTTCTGAAGTATATATGCGACCATAGCGAAGTTGTTCTTGCATATCACCAAATGTTTTGCCGGAAGACATGTATTGCAAAAAACTTGGTGATAACTGGTCTTTTGCAATTGCATCAGGGGACATATAACTGGCAGGGAAATCTAGTATGCCGGCTTTTTTTATCTTTTCATATGGATGCAAGCCCCATTTTGTCCAAACAATAGGTAAATCTAATCTTGCGTATAGTCCTTTTGTAACATTATCAAGTCCGGCGTAAAAACGTATAGCAAAGATGGTACTTTGTATTTTTGGGCAGAATGATACTTCACTTTCAAAATCCATTGGTAATCCAAAGTAGTCGGCAAGCCATGCTTTGGGATGTCTATTTTCAACGAGACTTCCTTGAATCTGCAAGTTGCAGCAATCTATATAGTCATCTCCAAATAAAAATCGAGAAATTTGATCTTGCCAAAAAGATCTTTGATATTCAACACCAATAGATGCTGTTAAATAGTTGCCTTGAGTATCGTATTTGTGTACAAACTGTTGTTCTGTAACAAGGTCGCGTGCGGCATTTCTTCCTTGCGGACGAGTAAGCAGATACGGATATCCATCGCATATGCCGATACAGCAGGTTTTATCATTTATGCTGCAGGATGAGCAGGATGATGGGCCAGGAAAGCAACATGCGGAATATATTTTGTTTGTAGACAATAAAAAAAGAGGTATTAAAATGATGCGTCTTAGCATTCTTACTTTTTTACACATAATCTCTCCCTACGGATATTATCGGTTAATCAATTATTCAAGCAAAGTATAATATTTGGGTATTTCCTTTGTAAAGAAGAAGTATAAACGGTCAATATATTGTGGAAAAAAAGTAAAAAAAGACTCGGATTTCTCCGAGCCTTTTGTACTAGCTTTTTTATTGCTCTTCGATCAGGAATGTTTTTAATTTAATTTAAAAAAACTTTCCTACGCGAAGCTTTTTTTGCTTCGCATCGAAGGGGGATTAGTCGAAGGATACACCACCTTTAACCCAGATACCCCATTGTGAGACGCCAGCTTTTCTGCAGTTGTCACAGCAGTCATTGTCACAGCAGCCATTGTCACAGCAGCCATTGTCACAGCAGCTCTTTGTTGTGCAACATGAGTTGCAGCTATTGCAGTCATCACAACAGCAGTCTGTATCTTGTGCGAATTCAACTTCACCACCGATACCTATAAATGGTACCCAGTCTTCGCATTCGTCTCTGTCTTTCCATGCATAGCTGAGATTTAAGAATAGTTTGTGTGTAACCATGCTTGGTGATTTACTCATGTTGAGGTCAGATCTTTTTACGAGTACTGGTTGAATTGATGTATTAATTTCGCTTTCTACGGGAACAAGACTACCAAGAGGATCTGTGCTGGAGAATGCATCTGTTGCATTATCTACACCTGGATTTGCATACAATGTAGGAAGAGTAGATCCGTTTTTACCGGAGTAGATTGTTGCTTCACTTTGTGTTGCTGATAGAGGATATACTACATCTTGTGCAGTAGAACCGTATACATGTGCATCACCTTTGATTGCATACAAGCCTGAGGTACTGTCGCATCCACAGCAGTTGTCATTGCAGCAGTTATCACAGTCATCACAGTCGTTGCAGCAGTTGTCGCCACAGAATTTTTCACCGGTACGTGCATAAAGGTTGTAACCTAGATCAAGTTCCCAGTTATCTCTGACCCAACCAAGTTTAAGTGCAACATCTGCTTGTACATTGATTTTTTACATCAACGTTAAATGTTGACCAGTTTACTGCAGGGATCAAGCTTTTCTTGTATTTGTATGTTGCATCAACTGCTGGTGTAGCGCCATCATTGATTTTTGGATCTGTGTCATTTTTTTCCATTTCTTCAAGTAGCATGTATCTGCTGTTTGGTTTGTTGCAGAAATCGAATGAACGACATTGACATTTTTTGAACAAGTGTGCAATTGTTGCATCAATCCAAAGACCCATATATCTTTCTTCACATTCGCAATCTCTCCAGAAGATCCATGATCCACTAAAGCCTGCGCCTAATTCCCAGTGCTTACCATTACCTACGATTGGTTCAAAGAGGTATTTTGAGCATGGTTTGTTACCTGTAGGAACTCCCAAGTAAAGGAATACGCCAAGGTGGCTATCTTCTTCTAGTCTGAAGTTCCAGCCTAATGTGAAGTCAATTTCAGCAAGTCTTGTTTTTGTGCAGTCGCATTTGTTAATTTTGCCGTAAGCCATTGGGGTTTTCATGTCTCCCCATGTTGCGCCACCAGCCATTGCTGTGAGGAAGTTTGCAGGCATTGCGCTTCTTTCTACTGCAGCTTCTGCCATGTAACCTGCAACAAATCCATTTTCTCCTGCTACAGATACCGTTTCACTTGGGCAAAGTTGCCATTTTGTCCATACGATTGGTGCGTTTATTCTGAAGTAAAGACCTTCTTTTGCTTCGTCAAGACCAAGATATAAGTCAAGATCTACGATAACGTTTTGTATTTTTGGGCAGAATCTTACTTTACCGTCAAAGTCTACTGGCAATCCAAAGTAGTCAGCCATCCATGCTTTTGCATGTCTATCGGCTACTTGGCTACCTTGTACGAATAAATCGCAGCAGTTTACAAGATCTTTGCCAAACAAGAAGCCAGCAAGTCTTTTGTTTCTAAATGATTTTTGGTATTCCAGTGCGACTGAGAACATACCATTGGTGCATTCCATATCGTATCTGTTAATGAACTGTTCTACGCCAACCAATTGACGTGCAGCGTTTCTTCCTTGTGAACGGATTTGCATGTATGGATACGCATCGTGTCCACAGCAGTTGTTACCGCAATCATCAGCGTAAGCGACAACGCTTGATAGTAATGTGAGGGCTAATAAACCTCTAAATACTCGATTCATAAAAAAACTCCTTTTAACTGTTTTCACAGTGTCCCGCTTAAGCGGACTGTTTTGAGTTGTAAAAATGATTATTGTTTTTATTTTGTTTTTTTAGATGTTCATTCCTGTTGCTTTTTTTTCTCCCTTTTTCCTCCTTTCGTTTTTGATGGATGTGGCCTTTTTTTGCTACTACCCTGTGTCTCACATGTTAACAAAATTTCCCTTTTAAAATCTTAACGATAATTTCAAAGATTTTTTATTTTACATGCTAAAAACATTATAATCATTTCGTTTTGTTTTTGTAAAGAAAAAAGTTTATTAAATGTCCTGTGGCAGGAGGATATCGGTTGTTGGTTTTGCAAAATGTGCTTTATATGCTTTGTTTTTTGGGTGTTAATTGCATATAAATTGACCTAGAGACAGTTATCAAGTTTTTGTTTTTTTTTTTATTTGTTGAAATTATTTGCTTTTAATTTTTTAAAAGATGGGCGGGTATTTGTTTTTGTAAAAAAAATACTCAGGATTACTCCTGAGTATTTTTTGCAATTATTTTTCCTAATGGAAAGCTATGCCACCTTTTACCCAGATTCCCCATTGTGAAATTCCTCTTCGTGCTCCGTTGCAGTCATCTGAGTAGGTTTTACAAATGTCATTGTGATCACAGTTTCTGTAATGCAGCTCTTTTGTTATTTTGGATTTTCTTTCATATATTACGTCTATATCGTAGCAATCATTGCAACAGTCATCCCAGCAACAATCTTCATTATCTTGTGTAAATTCAACTTCACCACCAACGCCAATAAATGGTACCCAGTTTTTTTCTTGTTCTTTCCATGTATATCCAATATGAGCAAAAAACTTATGAGTAAACATACTTGGTGACTTACCTATATTGAGCATGCTTCGGGTTAATAACACAGGAGTTTGGGAAGCTTTAATAATTGTATCTGTGTTTATTAATTCTACATTGTACGCAGACCAGGCTGGTAGTATGTTGTCATTTTTTGTATTGGCACGAGCATTTTCTGTTAATAATTTTTCTGTATGTTGTGCGTGATATATGCTTGCTTCTGTTTGAGAAAAAGGGATAGGGTATGTTTTAGGGTTTTCTGTTGTATTTTCTGTTCCATACATATATGAATCACCTTTTATTGCATATCTTACACAATTTTTATCACAAACAAGTCCGCAGCAATCATTGCAGCAGGAAGCATCTCTGCAACAATCATCATAGCAGTTACAGCAGAATCTTTCCCCGGTACGTGCATACAGATTATAACCAAGATCTAGTGTTACATTACCTCGTGTATAGCCAAGCTTAATTGCAATATCTGCTTGTATATCAATTTTTACATCAACATTGAATGTTGCCCAGTTTATTGCCGGAATAAGACTTTTTTGGTACTGGTATGTTGCCTCTTTTACATTATCGATATTTGTACCGACCTTAACTGCTTCATTGTTTGCACCCATTTGTCCTAAAAGCATATAACGACTTGATGGTTTACTACAAAAATCAAATGACCTACATTGAGACGCCCTAAATAGGTGGGCAATGACTGCTTCCATGTAGATGCTAAGGTAGTGATCCTCCTGATCTTTGCCTCTCCAGGATATCCACGAGCCTGAAAGTCCCCCCCCAAGTTCCCAGTGCTTGCCGTTACCAATAATTGGTTCAAAGAGATATGTTGCATGTGGTCGGGTACCAGTGGGTACTGACACATATGCAAAAATACCAAAATGATAATCTTTTTCTAAAAAGCAGTTCCATCCCAAAATAAAATCAATCTCAGCAATTCCTGTTTGTGAGCAGGATCCATTTCTTAATAGACCATATTTTAATGGTGTCTTCATGTCACCAAAGGTTGTTTCACCTGACATTGTTTGAAGAAAATTTTTTGGCAGATTATTTCTTGAGATAGCTTCTTGAGTCATGTATTTTGCAGGAAATTCATTTCCCCCAGTGTTAGTTTTTTTTTCACTTAGACAAAGTTCCCACTTTGTTGATACAACTGGCATGTTCATTCTGAAGTATACATTTTCAGCAAGTTCATCAAGGCCGAGATAAAAATCGAGATCGACAATAATATTTTCTATTTTGGGGCAAAAGGAAATTTTGCTTTCATAATCTGTTGGAAGCCCAAAATAGTCAGCTAGCCATGCTTGTGATTTTCTTTTTTCTACTTGGCTTCCTTGTACATATAGATTGCAACAGTCTATAATGTCTTTTCCAAAATAAAATCGTGCAATTTTTTCAGGTTGGAATGTTCTTGTGTATTCAACGCCAACTGAAAACACACCATTCATGCAATCAATTTCATGTATGTGCATAAATTCTTGTTGCCCGACCATTTGGCGTGCAGTATTTCTTCCTTGTGATCTAATTTGTAAAAATGGGTACCCATCGCATGTACCCAAACAGCATTGTTCGCAATCGTAACATTCGCTTAGACCATACGTATTGCATGAAGAGTCACCATATAGTGGTAGATTGGCCAGTAGTATTGCTGTTAAAGAAAAATATAAATATTGCTTCATAAACATTCTCCTTAGATTTTTGCTTCTCAGATTTTTTTAGTTGTTCTGTTAGAAGCAGTATAATCATTTAGTTTTTTTTGTGTAAAGAAAAAAAATGTGAAATTTTCTGTAAAAAAATCGGTCTGGTTTTTTCCAGACCGATTTGTACTAGTTTTATGCTTATTGATTAGGAATGTTTTAGTTTAATGTTAAAAACGTTCCTATCTGATCTGGGGGATTAGTCAAATGAGACGCCACCTTTAACCCAGAGACCCCATATTGAAAATCCGCCACGTCTCTTGTCGCAGCAATCATCACAGGAGTTACAGTTTGTTGTTGTGGTTGTTCCATTTGTTGTTGAGCATGGAGCGCAAGTATCGCCGCAGTCATTACAGCAATCTGTATTTTGTGCAAACTCAACTTCACCACCGATTCCTAAGAATGGTACCCAGCATTCGTCTGTATCTTTCCATGTATAGCTAATGTGTCCAAATACTTTGTGTGTAATTGCACTTGGAGATTTGCCAAGGTTTAGATCAGAGCGTGAAAGAAGTACTGGTTGTACGGATGATGTAACAGGAACATCTGATGCTGTTGGTACCAAGTATACTGCATTGTGTCCACCATCTGTGTAGAATGCTGTTTGAGCATTGTCTACTGTACCGCAAGAGGAGATTGTAGCATCATTTGCTGTGTTTCCAAGTGGAATTATTGTGCCTGCACCATATCTACCGTATACACTGAGGCAATCTTTAAGCGCGTATGATTTTGATGTTACTGTTTCACCACAGCAATCGTTGTTGCAATCATCACAGTCTTTGCAGCAGAATGTTTCTCCTGTACGTGCATAAAGGTTGTAACCTAGATCGAATTCCCAGTTGTCTCTAACCCAGCCAAGTTTAAGAGCGATGTCTGCTTGAACGTTAATTTTTACATCAACGTTAAATGTTGACCAGTTAATTGCAGGAATAAGGTTTCCAGCATATTGGTACTTAACAGGAGTATATGCATCAGCTTCACCGGTAAGATTTCCGTCTGCAGTTGTCATTTCTTGCAAGAGTGTGTATCTGCTGTTTGCTTTGTTGCAAATGTCAAATGAACGGCATTGGGATGCTTTGAACAAGTGAGCGATTGTTGCATCTAACCACAGACCTACGTATCTGTCTTCACAGTCTTCGTTTCGGTAAAAAATCCATGAACCTGAAAGTCCTCCACCAAGTTCCCAGTGTTTACCGTTACCAACAACTGATTCAAACAAGTATTTACCACATGGGCGGTTACCTGTTGGAGCTGCTGCATAAATGAATGCTCCAAAATGATAATCTTCTTCTAAGAAGAAGTTCCAACCCAATGTAACGTCGATTTCAGCAATTCTTGTTGTTGTAAGAGCACATGATGAAATTTTACCATACAGTATTGGTGATTGCATGTCACCCCATGTTACACCACCGTTGATAGCTTCCATGAAGTTTTTTGGTAAATTTGCAGATGAGATTTCTTCTTTTGCCATGTAACCTGCTGTAAATGGTTCTTTAGCTTCGTTAATGTCGTTTTCGCATGGTTGAAGTTCCCACTTTGACCAGACAACAGGAGCATTGACTTTTACATACAAACCTTCTGTTACCTCATCAAGACCAACAAAAAGGTTTAGGTCAACAATGGCATTTTGTACTTTTGGACAGAAAGTGATTTTGCTGCTGAAATCTGTTGGCAATCCAAAATTATCTGCAATCCATGCGTTTGCATGTCTGTCTGCAACATCTGATCCTTGTATGTATAGTTCGCAGCAGTTTACAAGATCTTTGCCAAACAAGAAGTTTGCGATTCTTTCGCCTTTAAATGTTCTGGAATATTCTACTGCCACTGAGAATGATCCGTATGTTGAATCCATATCGTACATGTTGGTAAATTGTTGTTCACCAACTAGTTGACGTGCAGTGTTTCTACCTTGTGATCTTGCGAGCAAGAATGGGTATCCGTCACAAGGTCTTAAGCAGGATTTTTCACAATCGTTACAGTCATTGTCTGCAAATGCAGCGAAGCTGGAAACTAATGTAAGTGCGAGTAAACCTCTTAGTACTCGTTTCATAAAAAACTCCTTTAAATGTTTTAAACATTTGATTTACAAAAATTGTTTTTTCATTATGTTTTTGATTTTTTGTTTTACGCAGACATGTTCATTTTTTCTGTTTTCCTGGTGCTCTCCTTTCGTCTTGTTTACATAGTTTGAATAATTTTGTAAAAAACTTTTTACACTAAAATTTTTTTGCGCTAAGACAGACATATTATAATAATTTAGTTTTGGTTTTGTAAAGAAAAAAAATGATTAAATGGTCCTTCTAAAGGGGGATGTCAATTTGGCGATGTTCGATGCGTCTTCTAGGGGGAACCTTTCGGCTTTTTTTTTGTATATTGATTCTCCTGGAGATTGTTTTCAGTTGTTTGCTTAGAAAATCTTTGTTTGATAAGAAGTTTTAAATTTAATTTTTAAAGTTTCTTCATAAGTAATTTTGCTATAAAAAAGCGCCTCAAAATATTGAAGCGCTTTTTTTGATTTTTTAGATTTGTGATAATTTAATCAAAAGATAAACCACCTTTAACCCAGACACCCCATTGAGATAAGGCGCCACGTTTGTTTTTGCAGCTGTTTGAGTTATTGCAGTTGGTGTATGATGTGTTATTGTTTTTGTTATTATTGCAATTATCACAGCATAGATTGTCTTGAGAAAATTCTCCTTCAGCGCCGATACCAACAAAAGGAATATATTCACTGCATTCTCTGTCTTTCCATGCGTAGTTGATATGTCCAAAAATTTTGTGAGTAATTGAGCCCACAGAACTGCATCTGGTCAAATCTCTATTGGTAATGATAGTAGGCTGTATCGATGTTTTGATTGCATTTGCAGATGTTAAAGATGTAAGGTCAGTTCCATTTTGTTTTGCGTCATATGGATTATCTATTCTTGGATTTAATGTTGGATCATCACTGTTTAGAGCGGGGTAATTATTGCCAGCATGAATTGTTGCAAGATTTTGCGCTGCAGAAAGTCCAAATATATTTGTGTTTTCAGTTTGTCCGTACAAGAACGAGTCTCCCTTAATTGCAAATGTTTTGTCTGTTTGACATCTGCAGTTATCCAAGGTCATTTTTTCTTTTGTTCTTCCCCATAAGTTATAGCCTAGATCAAAACCTATGTTTCCTCTGGTGTATCCCAATTTGATTGCAAAATCAATTTGAGCATTTATTTTTACATTAACGTTTAAGGTTGACCAGTTTATTGCGGGCATGAGATTGTTTTTGTATTGATATTCTGCTGTTGTATTAGTTCCATCTACATCACCTTGGATTATATCATCGTTTGAGCCCATTTGCTCAATGAGCATGTACCTACTATTTGGTCTGCCGCAAAAATCAAATGAGCGGCATTGACATGTTTTGAATAAATGTGAAACAAGAAACTCAAACCAGACGCCAAAATAGTTTTCTGGGCATTCTTCACTGGTCCAGAATACCCAAGAACCACTCAGGCCCGCACCAAGCTCCCAGTGTTTACCGTTACCAACAATTGGTTCAAATAATTTTATAGCACATGGACGGTTTCCCATTGGTACTGAAGTATGAATAAAAAATCCTAAATGGTAATCCTCTTCAAGCCAGAAGTTATATCCAAGGGCTAGATCAATTTCTGCAACTCTTGTTCTTGAGTTTTCACAGTTTGATATGCGTCCAAATTGCATTGGAGTTTTCATATCACCCCATGTTATATTTCCTGACATTGCATCTAGAAAGTTTTTAGGCAGGTCATTTCTTTGAATTTCTTCATTGGCCATGTATCCTGCGATAAATGGTTTTTCTCCCTTATTGATTATTTCTTCACACGGACAAAGTTGCCATTTTGTATATACCAAAGGAGCATCAATCCTAAAATATAAACCTTCTGTTAATTCATCAAGACCTAAAAATACATTAAAATCTAAAATTATATTTTGTATGCGAGGAGAGAATCGCACCTTACTGTTATAATCCACCGGAAGTCCAAGATAATCTGCCAACCATGCACGGGGATCTCTATTTGGAATATCACTTCCCTGAATGTATAGTGCACAACAATTTTTTAAGTCACTACCAAATAAAAAGTCTGTAAGTCTTTCTTCTCTAAATGTTCGTGTGTATTCAACTCCTACAGAAAGTAGACTATATGTTTTACATTCTTGAGCCCGGTGAATAAAATCTTGACTCCCGACCAATCTTTTGGCAATATTTCTTCCTTGAGAACGAATTTGTAAAAAAGAATAGCCATCACATGGTCCAATGCAAGATTGATTACATGGATGACAGGTACTGTCGTTATATTCGTAGGGACAGCATGAATTATCGCCATATGCGTTTATGCCTGTTAATAACGCGAAAAATAGTAGACTTATTGATAATTTGTTCATAGAAAACTCCCTTAAATATTTTTGAATTTGTTGTACGCCTTAAAAGGTATAACAAATTTTAATAAAAAAAAAGCCCGGGATTTCTCCCGAGCATTTCTTGCTTTTTTTTATGAAAAATTAGTCAAAAGCAAAGCCGCCTTTGAACCATACACCATGTTGGTATATTGCAGCTTTCTTGTGGCTGTCACAACATGAATTGCAGTTGTTTGTGTATGAAGTTGTGCTACTTGTACCATTTCTTGTGGGTTCACTTGATGATGATACGTATGTGGTGCAATTGTTGTTGCAACATTTATTTCTGTGTGAGAATTCAGCTTCATAACCAAAGCCAATAAATGGCACCCATTCTTCTTCATATCGATCTGTCCATGCATAGTTGAGGCTAAAGAATATTTTGTGAGTAATTGCACTTGGTGATTTGCCAAGGTTAAGATCTGAGTGTGAAGTGATTACCGGCTGTATTGATGTGTTGATTACGTCTGATTCTCCAATAACACGAAGGGGTACCCCTCCTGTGAGCACTGCTGGTTTTGGATTATCTATTCTTGGATTTGCTCTTGGTTCATCAGTGTTTTGAGACGGGTAATTTTTTCCTGTATGGATATCTGCATTGTTTTGTGTTGCCGATAATGCAAATATATCTTCCTCAACTCTACCATACAAGGATCCGTCACCTTTAATAGCATAATTCTTTTCTGGTTCACTGCAGCAGCAGTCATCGCAGTCAAAGCAGAATTTTTCTCCGGTGCGTGCCCATAAGTTATAACCTAAATCAAATGTCCAATTTTCTCTAACATATCCAAGTTTGAGTACGATATCTGCTTGGAAGTTAATCTTTACATCAATATTGAGTGTTGACCAGTTAATAGCAGGGATAAGGTTGTTTTTGTATTTGTATGAGGCAGCTACTGGTTCACTATCTACTGAATCATCGTAGCCATATATTACAGGATCATCATTGGAACCCATTTGAGCAAGTAACATGTATCTACTGTTTGGTTTATGACAAAAATCAAATGATCTGCATTGGTGTGCTTTGAACATATGGGTAAATGTTCCATCAAGCCATATACCAACGTATCTGTCACAATATTCTTCACTTCTCCAGAAAATGTAAGAACCGGTAAGTCCAAGGCCAAGTTCCCAGTGTTTACCATTACCAACAATTGGTTCAAATAGGTAGGTAGCTGATGGACGTGTGCCGGTTGGTACAACAAGGTGTGCAAATAATCCAAGATGATAATCTTCATCAGTTTTGAAATTCCATCCTAAAGATGCATGAATATCTGCAATGCTTACTTTTGTTAATTTACAGTCTGTTATGCGGCCAAATTTTATTGGGTCTTTCATATCACCAAATGTTGTATGGGCATTCATAGCTTTTTCGAAGGTGTCAGGAAGATTTACACGTCTTATTTCTTTTTGGGCCATGTAACCGGGAAGGAATGTTCCTGATCCAGAATTACTTACGCATTCAGACATATTTAATTTCCACTTGGTCCATACAAGTGGTGCATGGACTCTAAAGAATAATCCTTCACGGTGCTCAGAAAGTCCAAGGTATACGTTTAAATCTATGATAACGTTTTTTATGTGTGGGCAGAATGAAATACAACTTTCAAAGTCTGGTGCAAGACCAAAATAATCGGCAAGCCATGCATTTGTAGATCTGTTTTGGACAGCAGAACCTTGAATGGATAGAGTGCTGCAGCAGTTTCCCAAGTCACTGCCAAACAAAAATTCTGTTATACGCTCTGGTTTAAATGTTCTTGTGTGTTCAACAGCTATTGCAAATGCACCGTAGTTTTCTTCCATGCAATATTTGTTGATAAATTTTTGCCATCCTGAGAGTTCACGGGCAGCGTTTCTACCTTGTGAACGATATGATAAAAATGGTGATCCATCACATGGGCAAATAGAGCAGTCGCAATCGTTACAGTTGCTGCAACATGAGCTAGAGGTGTTACAGCAGCTATCTGTATAGATTACTGTTCCTGTAATAAGGGTTAAGACAAGGAAACCCCGTAAAAATTTTTTCATTGTAAAAAACTCCTTTTTGATGATTTGGTTATATTGATTAATGTGAAAAAGTAGACATTTAAGATTTGTTTTATATCATTCGGCTACCCCTTTTTATAAGAACCCTTACGAGTTTTTATTTCTACCAAATTTTTTTTCATATTTTTATACATTGTAAAAACAATATGTCTATATTGCAATAAAAAATGCTCCAGTTTTACCCGGAGCATTTTGTGTACTAATTTTGTTTATATCAGTTAGGATCAGTGTAATGCAATTTACTTATTAATTACAGAATCTAAGAACGGTTAGTCAAATGATAAACCACCTTTTATCCATAATCCATACTGATGCACGCCAGCTTTTTTACATGTATCGCAGCAGTCATCACAGCATCCATTGCAAGAAGATCCACTGCTATCATAGCAGCAGGAGTCGCAACAGTCTTTATTTTTTTGTGCAAATTCTATTTCACCACCGATGCCGAAGAATGGAATCCAGTCTTGGCAACAGTCACAATCGCATCCACATTCACAATCTTTCCATGCATAGGTGATGCTACCAAATATCTTGTGAGTAATTGCGCTTGGCGATTTACCCATGTTGAGCATATTTGATGAAACTAACACAGGGTTAATTGAGGTATTCATGGTGTATGTTGGTACCCAAGATAGTGCATTTGTTCCAGCAAAAGCTTCAAAAGGTTTGTCTATTCTTGGATTTAATTTAGGCTCATCACTTTGTGCTGGATAATTTTTCCCTGTGTGGATGTTTGCATTATTTTGTGATGCTGATAGTGGGAATACGTTTGTTGTGTTAAATTGTTGTCCATAAATATATGCATCCCCTTTAACTGCGTATTTTTTGTCTGATGGGCAAGGGGAAGGGCATCCACAGCAAGAATCGCAACAATCATCACAACAGTCTATACAGAATTTTTCACCTGTACGTGCCCATAAGTTATAACCCAGGTCAAAGCTCCAGTTATCTCTTACGTAACCAAGTTTAAGAGCAATATCTGCCTGTGCAGAAATTTGTACATCAACAGGGAATGTCGACCAGTTAATTGCAGGGATGAGGTTGTTTTTGTATTTATAACTTGCTGCAGTAAGTGTACCATCTACATCACCCTGAATGACTACTTCATCATTTGTACCCATTTGAGCAAGAAGCATATATCTGCTATTTGGTTTATTACAGAAATCAAATGAGCGGCATTGACATGTTTTAAAAAGGTGAGTAATTGTTGCTTCTAACCAGAGACCCATATATCTGTCTGGGCATGCGCAATCTCTCCAGAAAATGTAAGAAGATGTTAATCCTCCACCAAGTTCCCAGTGCTTTCCGTTGCCGACAATTGGTTCAAACAAATAGCATCCTCTTGGACGATTGCCTGTTGGTGCAGCAGCATGAAGAAAGAATCCAACATGATAATCGCAATCTGTTTTGAAGTTCCAACCTAAAGAAAAGTGAATGTCTGCAAGTCTGACTTTTGTCATTTTGCAGTCTGTCATGCGGCCAAACTTAATTGCTTCCTTCATGTCACCCCATGTTACAGTTCCACTCATAGCTTCTTTAAAGCTATCAGCGAGTCGTGCACGATTAATTGCATCAGCTGCCATATACCCTGCGTCAAATCCTGTATCTATACCGGACTTTTTAATGCTTTCGCACATGTTTAGTTTCCATTTTGTCCAGGTTATTGGTGTGTGTATTTTAAAAAAGAGACCTTCTGCTAATTCATCAAGACCGATGAATAAGTTGAGATCTACGATTGCATTTTGTATACGTGGGCAGAACGTTACACGACCGTTAAATTCTGGAGAAAGCCCAAAGTAATCTGCAAGCCATGCTTTTTTGTTTCTTGCTGCAACTTGTGAACCTTGTATGATCAATGTGTTGCAATTATCCAGATCT
>Ga0180433_10002475_pt1 | contig 28453 bp, 33 predicted proteins | sample SS_ome_8_FD_132980 | JGI IMG/M metagenome (GOLD analysis project Ga0180433, IMG submission 132980) | Hypersaline lake sediment archaeal communities from the Salton Sea, California, USA - SS_1_D_1 metaG | ecosystem: Environmental > Aquatic > Non-marine Saline and Alkaline > Hypersaline >... | reverse complement strand
GTTCGTCAGGATGCGACTGATACCCCATCCCTTGTTCAGGACTCCGGCAAGTGTATCCTCCTTGCCGTGATACACGACGTCCTTGTTGAACTGGATGTGGGTATTGTGCTTGATCGCCTGGATCACTTCCCAAGGCGCTCGTTCCAGGTGGTAAAGCGTACCTTCATTGATGAATTTCTTGTAGTGCTGCGGAATCCTCCAGACCTGTCCGACATTGTCAGTGTACGGATCCCAGACCAGTTCCATCTCATGCGGATTCCACCGCTTGACGATCAGCTCGTCCTCCTCGGTCGATCGCCTGTCGATATGCTTCCACTTCCCGCTGAAGCTGCAGAAGGGGCATGTCGCCTTGAACTCGTGGCCGGACCATGTCATCCCAAATTTGGAATTGCCGTACACCTGTTTGAGCGGTGCCTCGAAGCCACACTGAGGACACGCCAGGTGCCGCCGAAAAGGGACGACAAGAGAGGCGAAGAAGTTGCCGTAGGTGATGTAGTCCATCGCGACCATCCGCAGGATATCCATGATCCCGAGGGTGTCGTTCAGGAAGTCGAGGTATCGCTCCTTCGTATCTCTGTCGGTCCCGTCGATCTCTACTTCGGTGATGAAGTAGGAGACAATGCGGTCGACAGCCGAGCGGTACACACCGTTGGCAAGCATGATGTATTCGCACCACCGCAGAGCATTCTGCAGCGACGAGGGCATCGCCAGGGAGGCATAATCGCAGAACGGATCAGGGAACGGTTCAATGTTCGTACCGCCACGCGTATAGCCACCCGAGAAGGGAGGAATCAGAAAGGACATGAGATCATCCTGTGGTTAGTCGCGCGATGCTTGATCGGACAACCGCTTCACAGGATCGTCCTCCAGCTGGCGAGTGACTTCCTTGATGCAGCTCTCGGCTGCGTCGGCTGCTGTCTTTTCCTTCTCGTCCTTGACCTCGGGTGTTACACCCGGACGGACTACGCCTTGTTTTTCCATCATGTCGTGCTCCCAGTCGAGAGTGTCGATGCGTTCCATCTCGTCGAGCGAGGGCACGCAGCGTTTTGCCTTTGGTTTCACCGATTTAGGCTTCATCATACACCTTCTCGACGCGTACGGGTAGCCTATTCAGCGGGCATGACAGCACCGCCAGCAGCGTGGAACGGGTGCTCTTGCTTGATCAGGAAGAGCTGATACTCCATCCCAGTCGACTCGTGGACGAACTTGATCTCCGGGTCGGTGGCGATGTAGAAGACGTCGCTTCCCTCGATGTGGATGGCGATGTCCTTCGACGTCGACCGCAGTTTGATCCGCGGGTAACCGCGGACACGCGTGTCGTAGCACAGGGCCAGGATGTGGCCATCACGGATCACTTCGTGGTACCACGATTCGATTGCTCCGTCACCGTTCTCGACCTCGAACTCGATCTTGTACGTCGGAGCCTCGTTAGGATGTGCTGCCGCAGGTGCATGAGCAACAGGAGCTGCTGCCGTCGGTGCTGCGACCTGCTCGAACATGGACGCCGGCTGCGGAGCTGCAGGTGCAGGTTGAGATACGCTGGGCGGCTGGGATCGCCCGGTCGTAGAGAAAGACGCGGATTGCGGCGGCTGCGCCGGGCTGTTGTATGTCGGTGGTTGTGTGAATCCCGGGTCTGGGATGACTGTCTCTGGCCGACGTGTCGTCGGTACGCCTTGCGGCGCGGGCGCTGGCTGCTGCTCTGCCATTTTGACTTGTCCTCCTCCTTCGGTAGCCTTCGGCACGACGTAGGAGCCCGGGAGCGGTACTGGTGCCTCTCGCGGGCGGTCCTGCGCCATCGCAGGTCTGTCGAGTTTATTGGTGATGGCATACTGGGCTAGTAAGTCCGCAGCACGCTCACGTTGATCTAGCTCATCTGTCGCCTGCCGAATGCCGTAATCCTTCACTGCCTGTTGCAGTCCGGCGTCGGTCAATGCAGATGGGTCCATAACGAAGCCGTAGCCGTTGATGTCGGGATCGACATTGATGCGAGTGGCCACAGCGTAAGGGTCATATCCGATCGGAGCCCCGTCGATGGTCGATTTCTTGACGATGGTGCCGTTGGCGCCCTGGATTCCGGGCGGAAGGGCACTTGCCATGCTTCGACCACTCAGCGGTAGATTCTCCTCCGTGGGGTCGTGGTACTCGTCGGGCGTCAGGTGCGATTTGTGCTCCTTGACGTCACCCCGTGCGAGTTCTATTGCTGTAAGAGGCATTGGCTTCCTTTCCTGTCTACACCAGCGTACTCCATGCCGGTGATAGCAACAATAGCTAAAAAAATCCCAGGACAGCCGTAACTGCCCTGGGATTGAGTTTACTCCTCTGAGGCCTCTATTTCCAGAGCGCCCGGAACATCTTCCTCGTCGAAGCCGTGTCGGTGGATCATCCACTCGACCTCAGCTTCATGGAACGGATCAGGATTTTCCGCAGCGAGTAGTTTGTCGATAGCCTCTTGGATGCCAATTTCCGTGGTCATGAATTACTCCTCGAGATCTGTCAGGGCCACAAATTCGGCCCTAGGCACTCGACAGAACCAGAGATGATCCGGCCCAACAACCGACATCATCGCTGTACGTGAAGAAGGAACACCGAGCTCACCTGACGGCTTCAGGTAGACGCACAGGAACTCGGGATAGTCATTCGGCCAGAGCGGGAAGATGACGGGCTCACCTTCACACGCTTTGTCTAGCCACACGGCAGCGTCGCCACCACCTTTGTAGTTGACGACGGTTATTTCGCCTTCTGGCATCGGGCAAACCTCGGATTGACGTCTTCATGGGATAACTCGAAACGGACACCATTGAGGTTGCCCTGTAAGTCCTCCGGATATAATCGTCGTCTCTGGAAGTCTACGACCATCGGAATGAACCGGACCGATGTGCGACGCAAGAAATCAGCATGGGGCATCTCTCTGGGTTCCTTCACCCCCTTTAACGTATACCGCATGTAATCGGTAATCGCTACTCCATCGCCCTTCTGCACGAGCTCGAAGTCCATGACACGTTTGCCATTGAGCGTCGAGACGCCGCAGGCGTCTACCAGAGGCGAGAGATCTTCTACCTCAGGCAGCGCAGCAGGGCACGTACGGAGCTCTCCAGCGTCGTAGCGTGTGCTCAAGTACTCGAAGCTGACCGCGACACCGGTGATGCCGGTGAGTTCGGTCTTTTCCGCATCGGGAATGTGCTTGGGACACGTGGACGGAGAGAAGATCATGTAAGCATGAGGTATCGCAAACGATCCGCATTGCGAGAAGCAGGTGTAAGCGTTCTTGCGTCTCTGCAAGTGTAACTTGAACGCATCCTCCTCCTGCCCCGCAAGCCTGGTCGAGTTGATAACCTCATGCTTCGCATGACCATTGCGGCTAGCGATCTCGTCAAGGAGTTGATCCTCCTTGTACGCGATCGCTTGAGCCAGCAAGGCGCGCACGCAAGAGAGTGCTGCCGACATGATAGCCTTGTTCTCGAGATCGAGCCGAGCTCCATGAGCGCCACCAAAGTTTTCGGACGAGAGTCCGGCCGCTTTGCGCTTTTTCTCAATCTTACGACGCTGTACGTCGCATATCGATTGGACGCTCTGCTCTTCACGAGGACACAGTTTCGAGTCGTCACTGGGCACCAACTTTCGTCGTTTGGACGCAACCAGTGACGAGACGGACTGTAAGCCTGGTGCTAGCCACAGGTCTTTCAGCCATTTATTGCCAGCAGAGCCGCCGAGGATGCATTCACCTTTGTTGGTGACTCGCATCGAATATCCTCGACAGACTAGCCTATCTCCCTGTACGTGGGTCAGTACGTAGTGCGTCTTGCCAAGATGGTCCGCGGGCCGGCTGAGCTTGACCGATCCACACGGTGGCATAGGCACCATCGCTACCATACCCAGAATGTCCCGCTGGAGCTTCCTGACACCGATACGAACCAATACGGTCCATCGACATAGGTGCTGCAGCGGTAGCGTCAAAGAAGCGCATGATCGTGCAACGACGTCTTCCAATTCCAGTGTATTGAGAAGCGGCTTGCCGTCATCGTTCTTCTTCGCCTGGACTTTCTGCGCGAACAGCCTGACAGACTGTACGATGTCGACCCCATTCTTCCCGGCCATAATTTCTTTGGTCCAGGTGGAGCCCTTGTTATACGCCGCGAACATTTGTTCTGCCATCTCCGCAGCGACATCGGTCGTCTCCGGAGCTTGGTCGACAGTTTCACGGACGTTTACGGCGGCGTTAGCGCCACCAATCTGAAGTTTACGTACTTCATCCATTGACACTTCACCTCAACGGTGACGGAGGTCAGCCCGCTTTACGCACACTAGGCGATATGGTGGGCCAAAGCTCCTTGAATAACTCGTCGCTCATTTCCTCTTTCGGGAGGCCCTTGTCCGTAGTAGACAGGACGTGGGACCCTGGGAAATGCTCTCGATATACCACTACCCGCACAATCCCCTTTGCGGTCCTCTTCGTGTAAGTCTTCTTGAAGCGGGGACGCGGGTGGTTCCTGGGAAGCTTTCGCACTTCCTCGTGTACAATACTCACATTCTTCCTCCAGGTTTGAGACACGATTGACAGAAACGAAAAAAGGTACCAGGTGTTAACCTGGTACCTTATAATGCCTCGTTTTGCGTGTGTCTTCGCTCAGTCGTCTTCTGGCTCTTCGCCGACGGTGGGCGTGTCTCTGACGGTGGGGACGCTCTCAACGTCGTTGTCCGCATACCGTGTACTGGGTGCCTCGGCAGACTCGTCGGTGAGTGTGCCACTGCTGTCGACAAACGGCAGAATGTCACCGCCTGCGATCGGAATCGTCTTCTTCCCTGTCCACAACTTCCACTGGTCTCCCTTCTGGATGAGCCATCGCTGGCCGTAGAAGATATGGATGTAGTGGGTGTGGTTCGGGTCTTCTGTCTGCGCCGCACGGCATTCGTTCACGTAGGCCGCTGCCGCTTCCTCGTGCTCGAACTTGCGGATGGTGGGGACCTCATCACTCTGGGTCCTGCCATACAGAATGTAGATGCTACCGACGAAGTCGCCGGTGAGCGTGTTCTCGACCAGCTGAAAAGCCGACCGCAACCGGCTGAGGATCGCAAGACACGCATCCTGCGACAGCTCCTCCGGTTTGTCCTTGCTCCGCTCACGCATCTCGGTGAGGATCTCCTGGGCGGTTCTCGAGTTACCGTCCGCGTGAGCCTGCAACGATGCTTTCATGAGCTCCGGATCTGGCTCCGGAAATTTGCCTTCGTCCATGTATTACTCCTGCTTTGGCTGCGGTGCCGGCCGGTCAAACGTGGGTTCGATCCGCTTGGGCTTCTTGTCGAACTGCTCGGCATTCATCTTGCCGGTGCTCGACGATACCCGGATCACCTGTTTGACCACCCGACCACCTTTTCCTTTGGTTTCTACCTGGGCAGCGATCTGTGTCGTATTACCCGCGTAGAAGATCGGTTCGAGGACGAGGACTGCATTTGGGTGGTCTTCACTTGTCGCGATGGCTTGGCCCTTTGCGTCCCTCAATATCCAATTGCCCTCCACGGCGGTTGGCAATTTCAAGTTTGATCGCATCGTACTCCTCCTGAAACGGTTTGAAGCTTGGATTATCCTTGTGCTGCAGTTTACCGTAGTCACCTGCCAGCACCACCTTGCCCATCTCGACGACCTCGGGCCGAGGAGGCATGCGAACAAACTTGAGCGGCGAACCGACCCCGTTGTCCCTGACCTCCCAACGGTTTTTACTGCCGTCGATGCAGAACACTGTGATTTTAATCCTTGGGATGCCCGGCTGGAATACGCTGTAACGCTCAGCGAGTACCGGGTCCAAGATTTCGATGTCTCCGGAGAAGACCTGAAAATACTCCTGGGTCTGATGGTCCAGGATAGCCACGCCTCCGAGATGCTCGAAGAGCGACGGCCACGCATCTTTGGTGACGGCACAGACGACGTTGTTCCACGTAAGTCCTGGCAGCGTCTGCTTGTCCAAGCCTTCGAAGATTGGCTTTTTGAAGGGCTGCCGCATCACCTTGGTACCAGGAGGCTGAGCCGCGTACCACTCGGATACGGGATCCTGCTCCATGTTTGTGTACGTGAAAATCGCGCCGTGGTTGAAGAAGTGCCACTCCTTTGCCATCTCCGACAAAGCGAAACGGGACGAGATCATCGACGCTGCGGTGTTCTCGACCTTCTCCAGCCACTGCTTTCCTGGTTGAAATAGTTCCATAGCAACTCTCGTGGTAAAAAACAGGCAGGCCGCGGACCAACCGCGGCCTGCCCTTGCCCTGCGAAACGGGCTGGTCACGGTTTGGACCGACTATCCTAAGGGAATCGAACCCAATCTCCGGTAACACCAAAAACCCGGAGAACCGATGGGTTATGAGCCCACCGAGCTACCATCGCTTCAAACAGCCAGTGAATGTGCTGCCGCGACCCACCAACGAGGGTGTGGCAAGAAACCAACCTAGTTGTTACTTAGGCACAAACAGCTGTGCCTTGACGGCGACGGCCTGGGCGGCCTTCGCCAGCATCTCTGCGCTAGTAGTGATCTTCTCCAAGTCAACTTGAATATCAAGATACTTGAAGAGACTGTACAAGTCAAAGCTCTTCCGATCGGCCGACGGGATGACGACATCAAGCGGATCGTAGCAGCCTACGGGATTGTGCCACAGACGGACAGGCACGGCAGTTGCGTGTGCCGGATCTGCAGCGTTCCGCTTGAAGACCTCGAGAGCGGCGATTCGCAGCACGTGCTTGACGTTGAAGCCGAAGACGATGCTATCGGGCTCAGCGTCGCTGTACCGCAGCGAACTGCCAAACTGCCGCGGGAACGTCTCCATGAGGAAACGCAAGAGTGGCAGGGCCACCTTGCCTCGCTCATGTGGCGACGGCGCGGCTTGGGAGTAAAGGACGTTGCCAGCGTTGTCCATCACGTGGGCCGACGCCAAAACGGCGGTGCCTGGGTGATAGAGCTGGTTGTCCGCGAAATCCGTGATGTTCGGGACAGTCGAGTCGGGATAAGCCGTCGGAAGGGCAGCTGCTTGCTCGTGGCGAAGCGTCGTGCCCTCCTCCAACTTCCTCTCTCGAGTCTTGTCCGTTGTCACGGACTTGGAAATTTTCACACCGGCCGCATACTGCGCCCAGTCCTGGGCTACCGCAACGGTAGCGCCTACAAAGATTTCAGATGGTTTGGCCATCTCTTCCCTCCAAAAAGTCAAAAGTCAAAAGTTAGAAGTCAATTTAGTTCCTGAGAACTATTTTAAGCCCTTGGCGTAGGTTTCGACCGTCATGGCACAGGCATGCATCGCATCGGCGATGTTGTCGGTACCAGTGGTCTGGAAGTTTTCCGGATCGAGCTCAACCCGAAACTTCTTGTTGGCGGCTTTGATCATGGCTGGCTTCCCGGCATTGCCTTTGCCGGTCGCCCACTTCTTGATCTCAGAAATGGCCCAGCTGCTTGCTGGTACACCGTTCTCCTCAGCCCAAGTAGTCAGAGTGATCTTGAGGCCACCCAGCAGCTCGGCAGCATTGGCGATACGCGCCACGATGATGCCGAGTTTCTTTCCGCCGTACATGGCCTCGGATGGTGTATTCTTCACGTCCTCGAACCCGATGATGCTCGGGCTGAGTACGTAAAGGAAATGCTTGAGCCGTATGTGTCGCAACGGCCCAGTCTCATATGGCGCAACCTTCAGGTCCAACTGCCCACCCACCATCTGGATCTTGTCCCAGTCGATGGGTTTGTTGGGATCGAAGTCGCAGTAAGCGACTCCGCAGTTGTTCCCGAGATCGACACCTAACGCACGAACGTGCCCCTTCTTCAAACCGCTGAGCTTCTCGGAGAGTTCCTCCGGCTCGCGGTACTTGTCAACTTTGGGCATCTTCCTCGACGATCTGTGGTGTGTCTTGCACGCCGTCGAGCTGATCTGCGAGACCAGCCAGTCGGCGGTGCTCTTGGAAAAGATAGTGCAGTACCAGACTGTCAGCGCCAGCGGCATGGGCAGCACTCGTGTCGAGCCCTGCCTTCTGGAACAGTCCGTACGTTTCGTCGCAATGCTTGTCGAGGGCCCAGTAGACGCCTCGGCGCGGAAGCTCTCCGATACGCCACGCCCACTGCTGCATGGTTTCACCCGGTGCTGGCAGCGGATCGTCGACGTCGTCGAGCTGGCTCGCCTTCTCGCAGATGCCGGTGTCGTACACCAGATCTTCGTGGAAGGAGAACGGCACGCGAAGGAAGTTGTGGAAGTGAGATTGGAAGAACTCACAATCGAAGCGCCAGCCGTTGTGGGCGATGAGCACTTCCTTGCGGGCTTCCATGTCCTCGAACATGTCGAGGTAGTATCGAAGTGTTTCGACAGGGTCCTCGCCTTCGTTTCGCAGGCGTTCCCATGTGTGGAAGAACGACTTGTTCTTCCGGGCCATGGCCCGCTCAACGTTGTATAGATCCTGCATTACGCGATCATGATCGATCCCGGGAAAGGCCGGCCAGTTAAGGTAGACCTCCTTGGTCTCCACAATCTCGTGGTTACGAACACGGGTATGCCCGATGGAGCAGATAAGATGCTCCTCAGGGCTGATGCCGGTCGTCTCCAGGTCGACGGTGGTGTAGTTCGCTGGAAAGTTGAACCGTTGGGCAAACTCTTTGAACCAAGTTCGGGACATGAGTGCTACGAGTTGGTTTGGGCGTGCAAGGGCAAGCCGGACTGCCGTCTTAAACTGCGGCATCATCGTCCTGCTCCTCCTCGTCGTCCGGTACTCGTAAGATACCATCCATGGCTTGTTCGACATCCTCCAGCAGATCGCGGAGCGTTGCTGGTGGTAGATCATCGGGCTGGCTGACGTCCTTGACGCCTGCCCATACCGCAGCCAGGGCAACCTGACCGAAGCGGGCGTAGAACAGCATCTGTATGGCTGGTGGGAGATCGGCAAAGCCGGAAGCCTCCATGGCCACTCGAGGGTTCTCCAGTTTGATGATCTGATTCATGGCCTGGGCGAACTTCTTCGGTGCCTCGGTGGCAACGATATCATCGTAGATGACGTCGTTGTCGGCCATGAAATCGTTTAGCCATGGTTCCCAGAATTTTTCTTCCATGGAAACCATAGCACCATAGGCGAGGTTCGGCCCGATATGGGCCAGATCCCGCTCTGGACTGTAGAAAGGATCCCGCTCCTTGCCGCGGGATGTCTTTCTTCGGATTTGGAACAGATGTTTCTTCTTCTCGCTCATGCCTCCATCCTACTTGCCGGCGCCTGCCGTTTCAAGTACCTCGTCCTCAAATACATATGACCAGTATCGGGTGTTCGCCTCGTCGTGGGCTTTGTCCCACACGGCATGGCGTGCCATCACCGGCGAATAGCCGTAAATGTCGCACGTCTCGACCCAATGTTGCTCGATCTCGTTGTAGTACGCCTGCGTCAGTGTCTTGCCCTTCGGGTAGCCATACAGCTGCCGCATGTGGGTGTCGACGGCGATGACGCGGCAGTCTTCGGGAAAGCACATCTCCTGTGCAAAGGATATGGCTTTCTCCTTGGCACCTTTGACCAGCTGCTCGCTGGCAAGGTGATTACGGTAGGCAGCCCAGGATGGCCAGCCTACCTCATCCGGGTGGGCTGCCAACCTGTTCATGCCTAACGACTCCATCTGAGCACGATGGATCACAGTAAATGGCCAGATGGACGCAGCACGGCTGTTTTGCAGACCGCAGCCAGCGCCCTCCAGGATGTCGATGATGTCCTGCTCGGAGTTCCAAGGGATCATCATCAAGAGGTTATAGGCTCCGACGTTTTGCTTCCATCCTGCTTGCAGTGAGCAAAACGAAAAAACCCATCGCCGCCATCTACCTTCGTAATCAAGCGGAGCGATGGATCGCCAATACTTCTCGTACGCACGCACAGCGGTGGGGTCCAGCGAGTCAATCGCCTCCGCTGCTCTCTTCTTCTTCAGCCTCATCTGCGGCCTTTCGAATCTTTACTCCACGGGGTGTCCTTTCATCGTTATCGTCGAAGATGATCGACGCACCGGCATCGGTCATCAGACGTTTCTGCTCTATCATGGACTCTCGGATGATTTCCATGAGCACATTCCTGATAGCAGGCAGCAGCCTCTCCCGTAGACGGAAGTGCAGCGCCTGGCTAGACGTGGTATAGAACCTATCTCTGGTATCAACATCCCGTTTTCGCCGCAGTTTGACGGTTGTGTTGCCCGGGCTGTACGCCGACGCATCAATCATTACCTGCAGGAAGGAATGGTTATCCAGACTATTTATGGCGTCGATGACCTCGTTGGCGATCGCTTGCTCGGTTGCCAGCGACTTCATCGCCTCTTTTAGCCTGTTGGAGGCTTCGGAAATTTCCTTGATCTCAGCAGCGATTTCGGAATCGTCGGGCATCAGGGTCTCGCCTTCTTCTTGACCTTCTTCTTGACAGGTCTGCGTTGCGCCGCCCGCTTGACATTCACCTTGCGCAAGCTGCGTTGGTCATTCTCGTCGTCGTCGCTGTCGCCTTCGGCAATGACTTCGACCTTGGTAGTCTCGAGCCCGGTTTCGGGAGGGGTAAGCGAACCAGGATGTGTCGACGTGAGCTTGTCGAGCAGGTTGTCCCGCATCTTCTGGTAGATCTTGCGTTGGTCGTCGTAGTACTGATTGAGAAACGTACGGAGGGCATCACGAAGTCCCTGCGCGAACGTCGCTTCCCATCCCATACTATCAGCACGGACCGTACCGCTATTGAGACCGTCAGCATTGAAGTCGCCGTCGTCCTCGAATTGGAAGGAGATTGCTGGGTTCTCCTCGTCGTCGGGCGCCGGTGGTGGTATTAGATCTCGCTTGGCATCTTCGATGTACTTCAGCGTGTACTCTGCCTCTTTCAACTTCGCCATGATCGTATCAATAGTCCCTACGATCCTTTGCGCCTGCTCACGTTCGGTCTTGTTCATCTTTCAGCCTCACTTTGCGTGGGTTTCTGTTATCGTTCGCGTCCTCCTCGTCTTCGACGGTGAGGCCGTTTATCTCACACAACATCCTGTCGCGATCGCGGGTAACTTCCGCAAGCTTAGCCGCGGCATACTCGCGGACAAGCGCACGGAGCTTCGGCTCCAGCTCGGCAAAAAACGAGCTGTTGGTTCCAGTTAGCGTGCCACGCCCAGGCCACGTCAACGTCATGGGTGTCCCTGCTTTGGGATGCAGTGACAGATCAATCTGATTGTCGTTGTCGCACTGTGCAACTAGCCGCGAGGCATTGGACACGCTCATCTCGGTATCTCGCAGGTTCATTAGCAAGGACTGTACAATTTTAGTCCTGTCCTGCAGATCCTTGATCTGTTGTTCGGTCAGCGCCATTCTTTATCCTCACTTTCCGTGGACGACGTTCGTCGTCGTCGTCTTCGGGCATCTCGTGCCCTGTTATCTCGCAAAGAAGTTCGTCGATACGTAGCTGGTTAGCCGTCACATGCGCGGTCAACGTCTCAGCGAGCACATCGCGTACTGCAACAAAGAGGTCACTCTTGAAAGGTCCGGACAACCCAAACCTAGACTCGACGCCGCTGGAATCTCTTACCATGACGGTACTGTTATTCGACAGCGGGAAGAGCTTGATCACTATGTGATCACCGGCTTGGAGTGCGCGGGCCAGCTTACCCAAGTCGACGGTATCTTTGATGATCGCATCGCAAACTATCTGCTGCGTACTGAGGTGCTCCTTCTGATCAAGAAGCCGCTCCCTCTCCTCCGTCGTCAGCGGTTTCTTCGCCATCTTCGTCCTCATATATCGTGAACGGATGGGTGCCGGCAGGGCAATCGAGATAGCCCACCGGACATTGGTAGCAATGATGCATGAAGTCATGCGGGCATTCAAACCCACGTCGGAACCTCTTGTCTATGATGGACAGGTTCCATTTCTTATAGGCCGGTTTGCAATCGATATCCCAAAAGCCAGGCTTGCCTTGACGACAATGCTCCGGGTCTATCAGTGCCAGTGTCCGCAGATTGCAGAGCTCGCTGGCGTGGCCATACGGACGATCTCCGCGGCGATTGGTGTAACCGCACGTGCGGGCAAACAGCCCGCAGACGCCGCTCGTCAAGAACGTCTTGATAGTTAGCGGGCAAGCTGTTCCAGCTAAGATCCTGAGATCGAAGAAGCTGCCCGGTGCGCCGGTGGATGTCTGCCCGAACTCCCGTTGAATGAAGTGTACGGGCATCCATTCCTTCTCTGTCTGCACTGTCCAGGGCGGGACGGCTATCCCGCTCTTCAGCCGGTCGAGATTCCCGGCGAGACGCCAGGCCGTGTCGTCCATTAGTTCCTCTGTCAGCATATTGCCGGCAAGGTTCCTGATAGAGTCGAACACGGCGTGGCGTTGTGCGCCGGGTAGTGATGCACAGATCGCATCGACCAAATCCTCGAAGTGTTCGCCGCGAGGCGTAAACCCGTAGAACTCAGTCAGTGTGTCCGTCGTCATCCTCTCCCGGAGCTGGAAGACACGGGAGAGTACATATCTCGGTGCTTCCGGTGTCCACTCCTCGGGATTGGGTGGCATCGTCGACCTCCAATGGGTCAGCATAGCGATCGTAGGTCTCTGGTACGTTGAGCCATTCGACAGGCTCTGCCCAGTAGTCTGGTATGACTTCGTAAGATTGGCCTTCGTCGTCGGTGAAGTACATGAAGCGATGCACCTGCTCCGTCACGGCGAAGAACTCGTAACCCGGATGGTCGATAGGTTCCAGTCCCGCTACCATTGCCGCCAGAAAGAGAATGCGATCGGGAGCACCCAACGCATTCAGATAGTCCAGCATGGCACTGACAAGCGGGATAGCCCGGGTTGCTTCAGCGCGAGACTCGATCGTCTCGTCTGCTTCGATTACGAAGGGCAGCACCGATACGGTGGTGGCCCCTTTGGTCCATAGTACCCTGGCTTCGATACCGCCCTCCGGCGTCGAGACCTCCAGTCGATAGCCATCGTTGACTAGATCGTGGACGTCCTCGATCGTGAAGAGCTTACCGACCTTGGGCTGCTCTGGTGGCATCGACAATCTGCCGCGTTTCGTCGGCAACCTTGTGGATCTTCGCCCACGCGTCCAGCAGCTCATTACCGGCACGCTCGGCCAGCATCGAGAACATCGGACGGAAGTGTGCGAGATCAGCAGGCGCCATGGAGTTGAGGTCAATCGAAACGTCTACGGCCTCCCCGTCGGAGGGGAACGCCACCTTTACGAAGGGCAGGCGTGGCCGAGCGGCGTCCGGATTCTGAGCAATCGCGTTGAGAGCAGCGATAATGCTCCTGAAGTGCCCGTACGCGTCCGTTTGCCGCTGCAGCTCTCTGTTTACCTGATTCAGGCCGGTCGAGTATTCCGCCAGCGTGGGCTGCTGTACGGGCGGCGTGGGCTGCGGTGGTTTTGCCGGTAGCTCCATGGTCTGGGCTTCCGGCACAGGCGTCATCGGCGATGGTGCCATCGGATTTTGTGGATCGTCCATTTTTACTCAGTGTATCTTAGCTGCGAAGCCCACCCAGAAGCGGAACACGTTTTCCCCTTCCGAGGACAGGTCTTCAATGGGTTTGCCTAGAATGATATGCGTCCGGACGGCATTGGGCACCGCCTCGACGTACCGCTGGATGATGTCCATGGCGCCAAGCATCGCCTCGACGGGCTCTGTGGCACTCCGATACGGAATCAGCGGGATACGCACCAACTCGCCGTCCTTGATAGTCGACCACGCTGTGTGGCCGTCGGGACGGGTGAAGTCGATGGGTTCGGCGCGGACCTTCCACATGTCCGTGCCATTCCTGGGAAGCAATCGTTCGGCACGCTCCTGTTCGAGCAGGTGCTTCTCGATGTCAACGATCTCTGCGGTGTGCTGTCGTTTCATTTGTTCCTCGTAGGTGAATATCGTACACCAATCGGAGGTTGAGAGAAACCCCTCCGCTTAGCGGATGAGCCGACAAGCGAGTCATCGCAGTTGATGCCCACTCCTCTCGTGTAGTTCTTCATCGTGTAGCCCTGCTGGTAGCACAGTTCGCCCAGCATAGCGTCGCCGCCGTTGTGCTCGAAATCCTCCGGCGGCCAGTTATGGCGTGCGAGGATCTCGGTGCGGATTGTCCACCACCCACCGGTGATGAACGGGATACTCTTCCGGATCGGTTTACCGTTGTACCACGGCTGATCCTTGATGTAGCGGGCTTGTTGTCCTCGCCATTTCCACTGCCATATGTGCCCACATATATCACAGTGGGCCATCACGTTGCCTACGTCCATGAAGAATTCATCCGGTGCGTCGGGCCTTATCAGGCTGTCGTCGTCGAACCACATCACGTACGGTGTGGTGATCGGATGCGTGCGGATTAGCCTCCGCATCATGGGATACTTGTAGTAGGGCTCCTGGCCCTTCATGCAGGTCTCGAGGGGACCCACCAGCAACGGATTGTCGTTCTTCTCCATGAAGATATCGACATACTTCAGCAGCACCATCTGCGACTCGACCGACAGGTTTTGCCAGGCGATACGCAGATTGAAAGACCGGTACCACACCGGCCTGGCCAGAGATGAAAGGACCCTCTCGGCCAGGTCCGGGTGGTCACCGTAAAGAAGAACACAAACCGTGTATGGTTTGATCATACGCCTACGCGGCCCTTACGCTTCGGACCTTGCTTGCCTGTTCGCTTGCGCTTTTTGGCACGCTCTTCGGCCCGTTTGGCTCGTTCGCGGCGATTTCGCTCCTCGGCGAGACTGACGGTCTCGTCTTCGTCTTCCTCTTCTTCTTCTTCCTCTTCTTCCTCGTCTTCGACCTCGGCGACGACGTCTTCGTCTTCCTCTTCCTCGTACTCTTCCTCGTCGTACTCGGCTTCGACGTCTTCGTCTTCCTCTTCCTCGTACTCTTCGTCTTCGGCTGCCTCGGCTTCAAGCTCCGCCTGCGCGCTCATGCGCTCTTCGGCATCTTCCTCAGCCGCCATCAGCTGCTCGATGAGTACGTCGGCACGATCCCGCATGTCCTCCAGCGCGACCTTGGTCTTCTCCAACGAGGAGATGAGATTGTCGTCCAGCTTGTCGGCTGGAATCTCATGGACCGAGTCGGTGATGCTGAACGCATCGCCGGTCCAAGCCTTGTCGACGTTTTCGATGAACTTGTTGGACTGCGAGACAACATGCGTGAGCATGCTGCGTGCCGTCGTGGGGATCTTGGTCTTCGGCTTGCGGCCGGAACCACGCTTCTTGCTTTCGCAGTACTCCTGGACACGCTGCCGCAGATCGTCCGCGGTCTGGTTCTTGGAGACTGCCGCCGTGGCCAGCTGCATACGCCGGTCGTCGTCACCGATCTTCGCCAGATGCTTGATGTGCGTCCAGCTCAGACTGTTGCCGGCCTCGCCCTTCAGCTTGACGTACGTCTGGAAGAGCTTCTTGGTGCCGAAGGTTTCGACGACTGCGAGGGACTCACGCAGCGGGCGACCGTTGGTGAATCCGAGGGCAATACCCAGGCGGTCGAGAAGGTTGGCTCCGTAGAGCTCCTTGTTGCCTTGGGCATCTTTGTAGATCTCTTTGATCTTCTGTCCGAGTTCCCAGTACCACCAGATCGTATCTTTCTCGATCTTGTCGACACGGGTGCGGAGATCTTTGTACGCGGCCTTTTCCGCCGCTGTAAACGAGGACTGTGCCTGCAACGCAGTCCATTGCTCTACCTTCGCAGGCAATGTAGTTTTTGCCATTGTGGCTCCTACGGTTTGAATTTCTGTGCAAGGATATCGAACGCAGCACGCTCGAGCCCCTCGCGGATCTCAGGATAGTGACCGTTGGCTGTCTCCATCAACACGATGAAGAGGTCATTGATAGTTCGCTGCTCCATCTCTCCTACTGTGGGCGAATGCGCATGGAGGAATCCGGTGTCATCCTCAAGGCGTCCACGTAACAGAGCGCGACGAACTACGGCTGTCGCCAGTCCCTTCTCAGTGTAATCGGACAGACGAGTAACCAGTCTACGTCGTTGAGACCTGTCCAACCTGTCGTTCTTGACGAGGCGGAGAGATTTCGATAGGTGCTCGGTGTTCGTCGCTATTTCACATAGCTTCGGCCATTCTCCAAGCACTCCAACAAGCATCGTGCCGAGTCGCTTCATAAAGGACCTGCCTGCATGTGCGATGCCGCGCAGAGGGCCGATACAACGGATGTCGTCATCGACCTGCAGCACGGGCGCACATCGCACGCCGCATTCGCCCGCTTCGCTGTTGGTGAAGTAACACCCACCCTGCAGCACGTAGCCGTCGGGTGTACAGCCAAGAGGCTCTTCGGCGAGGAACACAGCGGCCATTCGGCGACCAACCAACCTGCCTTCGTGGAACACCATCGGCTGCTCGTGTGAGTCGAGCAGGTCCTTGGCGCCTTCGAGCAGCTGGTAGTTGGCCAGATACTTGTAACGCGGACCCACAACCCCATCGACTACTTTCGTCATGTGATTTTGAATCATCATGCGGCCGCACAACCCATCCCGTACTCGGAATCGGAGTTTGGCACAGTCGTTGAGGATGCGAATTGCCAGCGGAATAGAGATCACAGAATCGTAGGAGCGATGACTCCTAGCTGTGCCGCTAAGGTCCGACACCAGTGGCCACAATCCGCGGGCCACGTAGCGACAGACCTGCTGGAACGCCAACGGCGACAGTGTAAATCCGTTCTCCTGCAGCCGGCCATCCTGGGTGAGCAGGATGTCGTCGGCTGCTTGGATGGGGACCTGCACTGTATGCGCGTCGGCCTTCTCCAGCAATGTGCGGAACTTCTCAAGCTCATGCTTGGAGTATGTCTGCAGTTTCGGATTCTCAAGGAACTCTTTGCTCATTGCAAATTACCAGTCTTCCCGCGGACCAAGCCGCTCGACTAGGTTGTCCAAGGTTTCCAGGTAATAGTAAACACCCTGTATCTTCCACACACGTAGGGCTTTGCCCGGATCCATGATGTGGAAGTCATGCAGGACGTGGTAGCGACCGCGACCCTTCCAAGGGAAGGTGATGCCGTGGTAACTGATCTCGCCCTGTTTGAGGCCCTCTCGATACTCTTCCATTGCCGCAAAGATCGGCGTTCGAAGCGGCCTCTGCTCAAGATCACGGTCGAGATCTGCCAGCTGCCTCTGCTTCATCTTGAAAGCATGCAGCCTGACCGGAAAGCCGAACTCGGATAGGGTGTTGAACGTCAACAAACCGTCGCCGTCCTCCCACGCTTCCGCGATGGCTTCCTGCTGGTACGCCATCAATTCGGACTCGCCGACCTTGAGTTTGGTGATGACCCGCTTGACGGCGCTATGCTCGTATTGAGCCAGCGACTGCACGTCGGAGTCATTCATCTCAGGATACAGATCTCTCGCGTCCATTACTGCTCCTCGCTGGGCCAGTCAGCCATCTGCGGGTATTCCTCCACAGTACTCGGCTGTTGATCCAGCAATGCTGCTCGCTGTCGCAGCTTGTCGTCGGCAGCGTCTGCCTGGGCAACAATATGAGCGTACTCGTCGTGCTGCCGCATGTAGTCGATGCCTGGTTTGAAGAATTGACGTCTGCTGATGCCGCAGATGTCGTAGAGATCGGACAGTACCTCCGGGCACTGCTCGAGCCGCACGCCCAGATCGTGGGCGGGCATTGCATCGGCCGATGTGACACCGAGTGCCTTCGACCAGTACAACTTACCAGCGGAACCGCCGGCCTTCTCGTGGATGTCGCACGCTTCCTTCATACGCGGCACGAGCCGTTCTGCCTTGATCTTCGACAGTCCGGCGCCGGTAGCGAGGAATAGAATGGATGCTTCCCACCACTCGAAACGAGAGTGGAGTCGAAAGACTTCGGGAGCGTCCTCTTGCAGCCAGGTCTTGAACCTGACCTGCATGCGAGCATCCTCTGGGCCGTAGGAGTTCTTGATCATGCTCATCCTGATGGTCGCCGCCTTGTAGGTTGCGAACTCCTTGATCGAGCCGATCTTCTCCATCTCGATGATGGCAGCACACTGGAACTTCAGCGCCCAGCCGCCTGGAATGGCCATGTCGACGGAGCCGTCGGGATTCCGCTGCACCTTGAGGTGGTTGACACCCACGAAGGTGAACGGCCATCCGAGCAGCTTCTGCGGGTAAGCCCGCATGAAGTCGGCCATCTGGCGAGCTTCCACCGGGAAGTGCAGGTCGGCGTGACCCTTCTTCTCGATGTTCTTGAGCGTGTGTTCCGACGCTTTGCCGGTCAACGAGTCGACCACGACACACCACGGGTAGATACGACCGGGACCGTTGGCCGCATCCATCTTCTTCTGAAGCTCCTTGGTGTACATGATCGTCTTCTTCTGCCAGTCTTCGAAAGTCAGGCAGCTCTCCAGTCGGACAGCACCTGCGTCGTAGTTCAACAACGAGTCACGAAGTTCTGGCGTCGGTTTGGTTTCCGCCTCATTCAACAGACCGAAGCCACCGCAGAGTCGGTGCCACCGCAATATCTCCATTGCGAACGTGGACTTGTACGACGCCTGCGGGCCTACCACTTGGTAGATGCACGAGAGCGGCAAGCCCTCGTTTTGCAGTAGATAACGCATGCTGAACGCAGGCACAGGTATCGCTTGGATCACAGCATCGTGACCCACAAGCATACCTTTCTTTTGCATCTGCACTTCAACCTTCGACACGACGTCGTCGAACAACGCGTCGGCCGGGAATAGCTCCAAGACTGGTTCGGGTTCGGACTTCTTCTTCGTGGTACGTTTCTTAGCCATGATTGCTCTCCTTGAACGAAAAAAGCCCCGCCGGGCGTGAGCCCGACGGGGTGCGAAGAACAGCTAGAACGTTAGCCTTGGTCACCGCCGGATGCACGCGCCCTTGCGGCCGCGAGTGCGTCCTTGGTGGCCTGACTGCGCTCCGGCGCGGCGTGCGTCGGAGGCGGGTCGAAGCCCTGGTCTACCGGTGCCTCGCTCGGAGGCGTGGCATCGGCAGCCATGTCCATACCAGCTTGCGCAGGACCAGCTTCATCGGCCGACACGGGCTGTGTCTGTGTCGGCATGCCTGGATCCTGCGTGGGTGCGGCGCCCGAAGCCATTGGGTTCGGGTCACCTGTTGGTTGCATAGGATTTTGATCTCCGCCCGTCGGAGGGGAGCTGCCACCGAATGGGGTGGCGTCTTGCGTCCGTTGCGCGTTTGCTTGGTCGAAAATGTGCTGCGGGATAATGTCCCGGTACACATCGCCCAACGCGTATACGATCGCTGTGGCAGGAATGCCGGCGTTGCACAGCAGCCGGATCTGCTCTTCGACGGATGGGATGCGGACAATGTCGTCCCAGGATTTGACGTGCGCACGAGCTACCTCGTGGATCGCCGGGAATGTGGGAGACACTCCGCCGCCGTACTGTTCCAGAAACTCGACTTCGTAGCGGTTGTTTTCGGCCGGTCCGCCTCCAACTCCCGAAGTCATGCTGACGCCTTGCCCGCCTGCGGCGTGCTGTGTGCCAGCTTGGTGGAACTGGACGAACATGCCACCGTTCAAGTCGGTGAGGTCCGGCCAGCGGTAGGTGCCGGTCTCGGCCTTCTCAGCGAGCTTGTCGATGAGGGTCTTTCCGGCAGACTGCGACATCAGCAGTACGACTGGCTGATGTTCCATCGCACATCCGCGCGGCGGGTTCTGAGGAACAGACTTGTGCTCCATCAGAATGCCTTGCATGATGTATCCGTCCTTCGGAGCACTGATGGGTGCCCCTCGTCCTGCGCCACCGAACACGAGCGGATTCCAGGACGGATGCCCTTGGCCACTCTTGACGGCTTGGGTGATCGCTCGGTACAGCATCCACACTGGGTTTTGCTGCACGTCGACCGTGTGGTCGCGAGGATCCCGCAGGATGAACGTGATGCCGGGATTTCCGAAGCTGAACGCCATGTCGTAACGGCGAATCCAGTCTCCGAAGTCTCCTTCCTCATCACTCAGACGGAACGGATCCCATTGTTCTGGGTCTTCGGGATCCTTACCCGGGAACGGCCGGAAGATGGTCCGGGTTCCCTGCCAGGTTGGCCGGTAGATTTGGCAACCTGCGCTGTCATTCAGGACATACATGCCCTGGAGACCACGTTGAGAGCTTTGGCCCTCAGTCTTCATACGGTAGCGACCTGTGGCCGCAGCACCTTGACGAACCATGATGGTTCCTCCAAAAAAAAAGTTAGGGTTTGAAAGTCATAAGTCAACGTTTGAAAGTTGAATCCTCAGTATGGCAAACGGGGCCGGCCATTTCAAGTATTTACTTGGGCTTTTTCCCGAATTTTCTGTCAATTCCGAGTTCATCACACTCCTTCCACGTTGGCTGCACGCCCCACCGAGTAGCTACGTCGGTGTCTAGGCCGAATCTGTAGATCGGACTGTCCTTGTAAGGGACGCCATCCAGATCGCAAGCCCGAAAAGAGACGCGGTCAACCATGCACTCTGGCAGGATCTCGTCGGCTACGATGTCGAGGCTTCGTGTAGGCACCTCCAGCACGATCGCGTCGTGGATCTGGAGGACAATCTTATACCCTAACTCCGCTTTGCGTTCGTGATTCTTCAACCAGTACAAAGCGATGCTCACCGCATCAGCCACCATCGACTGAAACGGAAAATTAAGTGCCTGGCGTTCCAATTCACCCATGGCGGCCTGATCGCTCGTCTTGATAAAGCGGCGATAGCGCCCAAAGCAGTTCCGCAGCCATCCCGGTTCCGTAACCCGCGCTCTAAGTGCCTCTTGGAGTCGTGGGATACCTGGATACGTTTCAAAGATGGTCTGGATAATCCGCTCTGCTTCCGCTGGTGTGATTGGACACCCTTCTTCTTGGCACTGTCGGGCACAGGCCTCAGCCGTGCGCCCATAGCCTACTCCGAAGATGATATTCTTGGCAGCCACCCGCATGCCCTTCTTGCCTATCGCTGCTAATGCGTCCTTTGTCGGATCACACGGCAGGTTGAAAGCAAGTACGGCTATGTTCGAGTGGATGTCGTATTGATTTGGATCTCCATCTGGTAGGTTCGCCCGCAGGCAATGATCCAGCATGGTTTCGTCACGTGCTTGAACAGCCATCCCCATGAGTTCAGCGCCTTTGTAGTCTGATTCGACTAGGACACTGGGTTCTCCGTAAGAGGGGTCCGTGTTCGACACGATGAAGGACCGGATCGGCTGGCGATATTTGTCACCCAGAATTCGTCGATAGTCGTCTTCGCGACGTTTCGAGATATTCTGTAAAGGTGGGCGAGCAGATGACGCACGGCCGGTTTCCTTAACCTGCTGGAAGCTACTGCGGACTCTAGAGTCGATGCAAACATACTTTGCTATGCCTCCACCGTAAACGCGTTGACCTTCTCCGTCCAAAACAAGCTCCGTCTTATCCGTTTTAGGAGGGCGGAACACGGACTTGAGTACCTGGTCAATCAGCTTTACGTCTCGGAACTGCAAAGCTAAAGGATGCTGCAATCCTAAAATCCCGCACACCTCCTTGTCGGTAGATGGCGAGTATTTGTCTTGTTCGCCGCGGGCACATACCCATCCCCACGGCTTGCCTTTACCAGTTGTCTTCACCGGCGTGAGGTACAACGACTTGGCGCCCTTGGGTCGGACGCTGAGCCGGGCACCGGTCGACGGGTCGATCTTGGTCGAGTACTTCTCGCCGAAGAGGAACTCAGAGGCCTGTTGGAAGCTCCGTGGGTTGAAGCCAGGCCAGTTGATGTCCTTCTGTAGCTCGGCGAGCTTCGACGCCCGTACCTCCTGGAAGAGGTCGGTCAGGTCGTCGATACGTTGTCGATCGATCTTGACGCCCACGGTGCCCATCTCGTTGAAGGCCGGGAAGGCCATCATGGAGATATGGAACGGCACCCAGCAATCGTTGCCCCACGGATCAGAGTTGAGCAACCTGCAATGGACATCCATCAACTGGCGTGTGTAAGCTGCGTCGTAGCCGCCATATGGCAGAAGAATCTCGTCGGGACACTCACCGTATCCCTCCAGCTCCTCGTCCTTCATCTTACGCTCGGAGAGGTAGCTCTTCTTCCACTGCAGCAGCTTGACGTCCCATCGCGGGGCGCCGCAGAACCGAGACGCCATGACCTCCAACTTGAAGTCACCCGTCTCAGCGTACGCATGTTGTGCCAGTGCCACGTCGAATCCGCCGGCATAGTTGCCGCCGCGGATCTGGTCGACAGTTGGCGGCACAACAAACCTGTGGGCGATGTGCAGACCGTTGTACTCCAGCCATGGCAAGTCGGCTGAGAAGAAACTACCTCCGATCTGCACATCAGCTCGGTCCAAGAGCCTGTTCAGCTCGGCGATCGCCGCACTCGCACATGGCGCGAACGCTGGCGTACCACCTTTGTACCGTAGCACGATCACGGCGGCGTAGTTGCCTTCGTGACTGATCTGTATTGTCCGTAGATACGAGCCGGGATCGCCCGGATGCTGGCCGTGCCACTCGCCGTCAACCGCGATCTTCTTCAGACCGGGCTTGGCGAGAATGTGGTCGACAAGGTCTCGTAGCTCTCTTTCTTTGTAGATGCACTGGATAGTGATATCTTCCGCGGCCGACTTCGTGAACGGCTTGCCTGCGATCAACCTGGAGAAATTCTTCATGGTTGCTTCGAAGGCTGGGTACAGCTCCGTCGTCCGCAGAACCGCCGCCGGATGCACCGACGACATGACCTTCGCTGTGTGGTAGATCGGCTCCTCGCCGAGCTCGTGAAGCGGTATCTCGATCTCGACGCTCCGTCCCACCATATTGTTTACCGTGTTTCCTGGTCCGCAGATTGCTTTGGTAGCTTCTGCACCGAGGCACAGTATGTAATCTGGTTTGAGGAGCCGCATCTCTTGATGCAGTAACGGGAGACAATCTTTAATCCATGCCTGTGGGAGGGATGAAGACTGAGGATTGACGTTTGGCCACCGGCAAATGTTACAAACATACCAATTATCCATATCGTATTCGTTGATGCCGACATGCATGGCGACGCGTTTCAGCTCTTCGCCGGTCGGACCAACTAGGTTACGGCCGTCTCTGACCTCATCGTTACCAGGCATCTTGCCAACGACCATCACGAGGGGCTTGCCGTCGAGTATGTCGCGTATGTCGCAAGGCCCACTCGCATCCCAGCCCCAATAATGGCCAGGGATGACACGTGCCACTTCCGTTCGACCCTTGATCTTCACGGGGAAGAAGAAGTCGTTCGAGTAGAGGCACTTGAGGTACAGGCATTGCAGGTTCCAGCCAATGTGTGTGACTTCTTTATTGACGCCGGCGCCCTTCGTCTTGAAGGCCACCTCGTCGCCTATCGCCTGCGCATGGGCAATGAAGTTTGGCCCAGCGTGAGGCATTCCTGGAGAACTAAGCGGGTAGAAGGGGTACTTCTTTGCCGCTGCGTTTGTGGTGTCCCCTTGGAAGATAGCTTCCAAATCAGGGATCGGGATGTCGTCTGGAATCATAGGTTTTCTAAGTCCACACCTTGTTGCGTTGCGCTTGACAGCAGAAGGTCCCAAAACTTTTTCTGTGTTAGATCTGCCGGATCCTTGCCGTCGGGCATAGTGATATACACCTTGGGCATGTCCAGCATGAAGTTGATCTTGCGTATACGGTCGCCAGCGTCCGCGTCGAGTGCGATCACGGCGGCCTTCCAGTTCATCTTGATGATCTCGGCCTGGTGGGCGGACATGTCCTTGCCCAGCAGACACACAGCTCCCGGTCCAACGGCCCAGACGTCGGTGACGCCCTCGGTGATGATGCAGAAGTCTTCCGTTACTGCGTCATCGTGGCCGTACAGCATCAACCGCTTGTTGATGCCGGGCGAGTTGTAGTATTTCGGTATACCTGACGCTTTCCAGTCCACGTCGTACGGTGTGCGTGCCTGCCAGCCGACCATCTCTCCCTGCATGATGATGGGGATGATGAGCCGGCCCTGGGCCATTCCGTATTTGGAGTCAACCTCCTCACAGTATGTCACACGGTATTGCTTGCCGATGTGGGACGCGTCGAAGCCGCGGCTCTCCACATACATGCGGGCAATATGGCCTTGTGCCAACTGATCGAGCCGGATGCACCGCCCAGGCCACTGTACAAGGCCCAGCGCCGCCGCCGGGACTCCTTCAGCAATCTGGATCTTCTGGCCCTCACGTTCGCGACCAAGCCCGGTATACAGCCACGTACGCAGCTGATGGGTATTCTCCGGGTGTTGCTCGCAATGCTCGTTGTAGCAGACCCACGCCCACCAGAACTTGTCGTTCTGCCCGGGCTCTTGTTCGTCTGGTCCGACACCCCATCGATGATTGATCCACAAGCGGTAACGTGTATCCGTCGTGTTCTGCTTGGCACAGAATGGGCAGCAGATACGGTAGTATTCGCCGCCATTGATCATCTCGTATCGGTTGTCGTAGCTGTAAGCACCCATCATGCGTTCGCCCTGCTTGGCGATTCTCACCTCGCCGAACCGCTGCACAAGCCGCTGGTACAGCGTCTCGTTCAGGATCGGCAGGGCGCCGCCGAATGCTTTCTTCCAGTCGTTATGTGGTCGTACTACTTCTTCGGGCATTTGATCACCGTGGCTTCAACTTGTTTTTGTTGCTCAGACTTCCGCTGCGCCCGTGTAAGATCGACCTTGCGTGCGACACGAGCATGCTCCCGTTGGAGTGCAATGCCGCCGGTCGTCTGGTCGAACGTGTAGTCGTCGGATACGTCATCGAGGCGACACAGGTCACCCTTGACTTTGCAGAAGGTAGGAGGCACGGGGCCTGCGTGTCGTGTCTTGCTAGCCACGATCTGGCAGACATTATGCTTCTCGTCCTTCTTGCCTATGCAGAACGCATACCACGCATTGTTGGCAAACGATGCACACCATTCCGCTTCGGAGTGGTGCGGCGCCGTGCCGGGCGATCGCTTCGTGAGGTTACCCTTCAGCTGATGCGGCACCCACACGACGCAGTTCATCGGTGTGGCGATCTCTCGCTTGGCCATACCAAGCAGACCTCCAAGCTCGAGGGCCATGTTGGAGCCCTCTACGACGCCTCGCTCGGCCAGCAGTTGGTTACGCACCATCTGCCCCGCCCAGTCGAGGAACACCGCACGGATGGGCATCTCACGCTTACGCTCGATGGCCATCAGCCGTTGCCGTACCTCTGCGATACCGCCGCTGCCGCCTTCGCCGCCGTCGTTGAAGTCCACGAACTCGATGAACCGGTTGAGCCAGGGCCTCGCTTCGGCCATACGCTCGGCCTCGCCGAGTCGCTCTAGCTGCGTACCGCGGTACATTCGCTCTTCGTAGTCCTTGAGGTTGCCGGTGGTGGACAGTTCGCTGTCGTCGCGGAGGAACCGCAACGTGTCCTTGTCTACCGAGGCAGCACACGACATGGCACGAATCTGCATCATACGGAGGCCGTCCTCGTAGCTGATGAACACGACAAGACCGGGCTCTCGTTCGCCGGTGGTCTCGTACATATCGTTCAGCCGCGCGATCTCTACGGCCATCTGCATCGACAGCGTCGTCTTGCCGCCGCCGGTGCCACCGATGATGACATTGCAGTCACCCGGTTCAGAGCCGCCCTCCATCATGTTGTCGATGAAGGCCAAGCCGGTCGGCCATTGTTCGCCGCCGACCTGTGCAAAGCTCTCGGGTATCTTGTTATCCTGCTGGGCGCGGCCGATGGACTGGATCATCTCGATCCGCTCACGGGCCTCTGCGACAATCTTGGGCAGATTGTACACAGCGTTGCCGCGAGCATCTTCCACCGCCGTGCGGATGCTAGCACCGGGCCCTCGGTCGACGAGGACCTCTCGCAGGATCTCCATTGCAGCTTCTGGACACAGACCGTCAGGCGGCCACAGTGCCGGGTCGAAGTACTGCTGGCAGACAGCGTCCGCCATATCAATCGCCTCCGTTGTCATCACGGGCATCTTCTCCATCAACGTGATGGTGTCCTTGGACAAGGAGGGGTAGGCAGGCAGCTTGTCGAATTTCTCGTAGAATTCGGTCATTGCCCGCCACATTGCACGGTAGCCTTGCTCGCCAGCCTTGGAGAAATGCTCCGGCTTGAGCCAGCTTCGGGCTGCCTGGAAGACCTCCTCGCAATGCAGCATGTGTGCAAACAAGAAGTCCAGATCGTGCTCGTCGATCGAACGATTGGGTTGTACTTCCATTGTACCGCCTAAATTTGGGCTAAGGTCTCTTCCAATTCATCTATAAGGGGCCGCGGGATGACATCACCCCACGACCGGAGGTAACCGGGCGGATCCGTCAGCAGCTGCTCGATTGCCGCTGGTTTCAGGTCCTCCGCCGGGCCGGACATGTTCTCGCTGATGGCCAGACAGTATCTGAACAACGGCGACATCTTGCCAATTTTGTTTCCAAGAACAAAATTCCACAGCTTTTCATCGCCGTAGTCAGGATGTCGCCGATGGGCCTGCACCATCGATAGCTTGAATTGCAGTTTGTTGGACTCCAGCGCCTGCGACAGCATACCTTCGGCACGGTCGGCGTACGTCTCGTACCGCTTGATAGCATCGTCTGATAGCAGCATGTTCTGCAGCGGGCCCTCCAGCAGCGTGTCGCCGATGGGTGCCGAGTGCTTGAACTGAGCATGCATGTATCGCTCGGGCTCTTTGATCTCCAACAGGATCATTTTCCTGGCCAGTTTGTACCAGAACGTGGTGAGCTCTGGCTCTCTCGCATGTGTCACGACGACCGAGCCGACACGAAACTTGCGGAGGTCCGCCTCTCGATAATACGCAGCGAGCAACCGCCGCGCCATCTTAGACGTTGAATCCTGCGCCTTCTTTGGGCGCACGAGTTCACTCGCTTCCTCATCGGGCGGTTGTTGCATCATGCCTGCGTTATGTACCGACACGTTTGTACCTCGATCCTGGATGCCAGACTTCGCCGTTGGGCAGCAACTGCGTCCAACCGCGTTTGTGATAGTCTCTACGTCGACCCATGGACCTGCTCTTGAACTTGCCGTCCCAGATATCCATCAGGTCGATCATGACGCCGCATTGCTTCCCTGTGTCGGGATCAACACGACATACACGTCCGGGCAGTTGTACGTTCGCCGTCTCGCTGGCGCCCGCATCCGCACGGATCAGTACGTTGAGCGAATCGAAGCTGACACCCACAGCCCACACGCCAGTGGCGATGCAGCACATGATGTCGCGACGCTCGAATCGCTGGCGAAGAGAGATGCGACGATCTGTCGTCATATGCTCGCCGTCCTGGAGCAATCCTGCTCTGATGTATTTCTGTCGCTTCTCGGGCTTGTCGAGTGCGCCCTCGGAGTAACAAAGCTCGGCTTCAGGGAGAAGCTTCCGCAGGTGCAGTGCATGATCGATGGTATCGACCAGGATGAGCACCTGCTGCTGTCGTGAGACAAACTCCTTCGCTGCGTTCGCGATAACCTGATTGCGGTCCTGGTTACGCCAGATGCCATTACGCTTCTGTGCTACCAGCTGCTGTAGCCCTGCTACGGGGTTGTATTTCATACCCACGTCCAACCACTGCACGACGACCGGAGCGACCAGCTGCAGGCTCTCAGCCTCCTGCTGCGTCATCTCGAAGATCTTCGGGCCGAAGATGCCTTCCATACGATGGTGGGCATTGTCGAGCCGCATGTCGGATGTGGCGGTGAACGTGTAGTTCCGGCTGTAGTGGTAGTTGCCGAGTTCCTTCGCCAGCCGATCGGTCATGAGCTCGTGGCCCTCGTCGGCGAGAAGGATGTCAGCAGTGAAGTCGGAGTGATGCAGGCTGTCGGCCGTGTAGACCGTCACCCTCGCGTCTCGTCGCTTTCCGCCTCCGACCTGCCCCACGCTGGGAATCCAGCGCGTCAACAGATCACGGATGGAGCCGACGATGTCCTTCCTCTTGGTCACGATGTCGATCTTCGCCTGTGGGTAGATCGAAGCGATCATCGCCATGATGTACGTCTTACCGAACGCCGGCGGGGCGTCGATGATGCCGTACTCGTGCATATCGATTTGTGCGAGGCACACGTCCTGCTTCGGACGAAGAGTGAACCGCTCGAAGAGTCGGTCCCAGTTGGCCTCGTAGATACGTGGATCCTTCATCGGATCCTTGTCAATGTAGATGATCTCATATCCCTGCTCGGTCAGAAGCTGGCGAATTTTGGGATAGAAACCCTTCTGGCAGCAGAATCTTCCTTCGTTGTCGTACTGGAAGAGACGTCGCCGTTGCTGGACACGTTCCTGACGTTCGCCCGTGTTAGCATTGTAAGCACGGGCGCCGTAATTCATCGTGATATGCGTATAACTCAGCGGTCTTTCGAGCGACTGGTACACGTGCGGAGGGAGCGGCACGTCGGCTTCGGCGGAGACCGAGATAAGCGGTCCTGCCTTACGAATTAGCGCTCTATTTGCCATTGACAACTTTCCTATGGGTTGACCATGTGCGCAGGATTAGCTATCATTGGCAGTAATACCGCCCGAATGACCGCGTCCTACAAGGTCATGAATTTTTAGGCCCGCCCTGACCCGGCGGGCCTTTTTCTGTCTTTATCCGCG
>Ga0180433_10002474_pt1 | contig 28463 bp, 30 predicted proteins | sample SS_ome_8_FD_132980 | JGI IMG/M metagenome (GOLD analysis project Ga0180433, IMG submission 132980) | Hypersaline lake sediment archaeal communities from the Salton Sea, California, USA - SS_1_D_1 metaG | ecosystem: Environmental > Aquatic > Non-marine Saline and Alkaline > Hypersaline >... | reverse complement strand
TCCAGTAATAAAACATTTTAAAGAATAGATTTTTTATTCTTTCTAAATAATATACCCGGATTAATGATAAAGTTAGTTATAAACCAATTCAAATGTAAAACCCATATCCAAATTAGACCAGATACTATAGCTGCACCACCCACACCATTTCCATCTGCAAAGAAAAACTCAAAGAAAAAACCTAGACCATATGCAATTCCAAAAGTTTTCTTACTAACCACAATTTTCTGAAAAGTTAACCACATCAAGAAAAAAATAATTGATAAAATGATTATATCACTAAAAATATGAAACTGTAAATGACTCATAATTGTATATTCGCTATCCGTAAAAATACTATAATAATTAAATGATATCTCAAATAGTATTATATAGAGTATACATTGTGGAATATAAATAAGTGTTTTCCAATCAATATTCTTATGCTCAATATAAGGGTAATGTTTTTCCCAGAGTACCCATGCAAATATTGTTGTACCTGCTATAAAACAAAAAGGTAGAACTCCATCAATTATTCCTGCTCCTTCTCGCATAAAAGTTGGTACAATATAAAACGCAATAATAAAAAAAAGCAAAATCATTAACATCCATAGAAATCGTATAAACCATAGTTTTAAACCAGTTATAGATTCACGATTGATACCTACAGAATTCATAATTTTAAATCAAAACCAAATATGATTGTATATACTTTAATTTTTATGTGTAAAAAATATTCGAAGTTAAATTTTATAATAATTTTTTACATTAGATAGGCATCATTTAATTATTTTTTTCGACAGTAGGTTTTGTGTCATAGCGGATCTGCCGGGATTCGAACCCGAGTTAGAGGCTCCGGAGGCCTCTGTCCTATCCAAGCTAGACTACAGACCCTTTCACGTTGGCTATAACAATCGCCAATATTATGTTTTCTTTTCGTAGACATCTCACAACTGTCCATCATTATCTAACTAAAAAGACTGTTACGCAACAGTTGTTCCACATAATACTATAAATAGTAGATATAGATTACGTATCAGTATGCCAAAGAGCAGCAAAAAACAAATTGTTAATGATGAGCAAAAAGTATTGCAAGAACTACAAAAAGACGCGAGACAAAGTCCACATGAAATTGCAAAAAAATGTGGTTTTTCCCGTCAAAAAGTATGGCGCATTATTAAAAAATTAGAAGGAGATAATGTTCTCTGGGGATACACTGCAATCGTTGACGAAAAAAAGCAAAATATGAAGTCATATATAGTCCTACTAAAACGAACAAATTCTCCCATCACCAAAGAAATTATCGAAACGGTAACGAACGGTGGCTTTAGAAAAATTACTGCCGATATAAATGTCACGTTGATGAGCAGCTTTTACCTCAATGGCATCTACGATTGCTTGATAATGTTCCAGGCAAGTGATCTAGGAAAAGCAAAACAGTTTTGTGAACTAGCGAACAAAACGTTTACCGGGTATATTGCTGAGCTTTCGCTTCTGGAGGTTATCTTTACCAATAGAAACTATGGCATGATCAATCCCGAACAAGAACAAATAAAAGAATACTTTAACTTATAAACAAAAGAAATCCAGAAATGTCAGTGTTGTTCCTCTGTTTTCTCAGCGGGCACATCAGTTGCAACTGGCGGTTGAGATCCGCCATCTTCTGCCTTTTCCTCAGGTTCTGAACCGACGTGCTCAGAAGGGGATTGCTGGTCATCTTTTTTTTGCGGTGGTTGTTCTTCAGATTTCACCGGTTTTTGAGGTTTTTCTGACTTTCCCCCTTTAAACTCAGTATATCCACACTTTCCGCAACTCAGGCGATTGTTATGCTCTGCCAAAAAGACACCATCTCCACACTTTGGACAATGACGTCTTACTCGAGTGATTGTATCTCCTTCAACTTTGAATATTTCTCGTTTTTTCATACCTATTCCTTCTTTTCTTCAGCAGGTGGCTTTGTTTCTTTTTTCTCTGGTTTTTCAGCAACATCTGGTTGAGGTTTGTCTTCCTCGTTCTTTTCTTCTGTTTTCTCAGGTGCAGTTACTTCTTCGTTTGCAGGTTCAGCCGGCTGCTCTTCGCTTTCTGTTGGATCGGTCCCTGTCTCTTCTTTGGTTTCCTCTGCAGGAGATTCATCTGGCTGCTTCTCAGTAGACTCTGCAGGTTTCTCTTCTGATTTTTCTTCTTTTGGGGCAGCAGGCTCTTCAGCTTTCTTTTCTTCTTTCTTTGCAGGTGCACCAATCTTATTTCGTTTCAGTATATAGTCACGTTCCCATTCTTTTGCCTTTTCTGTCGAGGTGTAGACCTTTGCGTACCCTGTACTTTCTTGCGTGCCAAAACTAGAATGAATAGCGTGGACAATGATGTTTTCTTTTTTGGTATTTAATGTATCAGCAAGTTCGTTGCGGATAAGGTCTCGATCTGGTGTTCCCTTACCCTCATGCCGGATAATAAACTGAACCTCTGTTCGCTTTAGGAGGGGATTGTTCTTCTTTGATTCGATTTCTATTTCCATAGGACTCACATCTCGTTTATGATTTCTTTTACTTTTTGTTTGGATTCTTCTGTTGCTGGTACAACTACGACCCCCTTATTCGGCAATCCATATATTATAGTTACGTCCCCAGGGGCAAGATAAATGGCAGCCAAAGCGGCTAAATCTTCTTCACCCTTCACTTCAATACGAACAGGTATGTTTCCTTTCTGTGCGTAGGCTTGTTTGATTGCATTCCAAAGCTCATCAGTAATAACGCCTGCAGGATTATTTACCCTGACTGTTTTTTTTCCAAAGGATTGGATCGTTTTTTTTACTGAAGGTTCACAGTCCCCTCGTCCAGTTCTATAGTCAACAACACAAAACAGGGGTTCAATACGACGGGTAAGCAAGGTATAGGTAACCACATCACCTATCGATACAATATGCCGTTTCGTTGCTAAGAGCCGCACCAACTCTGGCTCATCAACCAGCATCCCAAGAGGTTCTTTTAGAGTGTTTCTCAAATGCTCTGGTAAAACGCGCATATGACAACGTTACCGCACTTTTAATGCATACTTGCCAGGTTTAGTAACCTGCATCTTTTTGGCAATTTGAGACTCAGCCGGATTGCGAATGATGACATATCCGCGCCATCGTTTTGAAGTGGGAAGGTTGCACAATGGACAAACGTCTTTTTCTGTCAGTAGGTGACAAGTTTTACATGCGTTCAGATGTTTCACTTTTTCCCCTTCTTTTTCTTTTTATCTTTCTTTTCTTTCTTTGCTTCTGTTTTCTCTTCTGGTTCTTCAGGTTCCGTTAGCCAGACATACGAACCAAGACCAGGCTGCCTCATAGTAAGACCAATCTTGCTTTCTCGAGCAGAGAGTTCATTGAGACTCACGGCAACGACCCGTGCTCGAACAAGATCCCCCGTTTGCAGGGTCATCTTTTTTTCTTTCCCAGAAATAATCTCATTTTCGGCATCAACTTCAACATAATCATTCATGATTTGACTCATATGCACTAAAGCATCAAGAGGGCCAATGTGACAAAAGGCACCAAACTCGACAATTTCACACACAATTGCATTCAATACCTCTTGCAGCTCTGGTTTGAACACCAGGGCATCAAAGGATACTTTTTGATACATGGCACCATCACCATGTATGACGATACCATCTCCTGCAGGTTTGATATTGTCTGCGACAACGACCACGCCATGATTTTTTCTCATGGTTCCTTCAAAGGTCTGCTGTACAATTGTTTTGACGACCTCATCGAGGTCTTCGCCAAACTTCTCCGGAATGATCCGTACCGTATCTTCAACTTTAACGATGGCGTACATCTTTAATCACGACTCTATGGAATAAATAGCCTTCTTGGAATATAGTTACTCTTTATATTATTTTTGAGTGGTTGTTCCTGTTATTGAAAGATGACAAAGAGCGGCAGAAAAACTAAGGAGACGATAGACATGAGCTTGATCAAAATGTTCAATGCCGGTCCAGAAGTATCTTTACAGGGATCACCAACAGTATCCCCTATTACTGTTGCCTTGTGTGCATCTGATCCTTTTCCTCCAAGATTTCCTGATTCAATGAATTTTTTGGCATTATCCCATGCACCACCAGCGTTTGCTAAATAAATGGCCAGTAGAAATCCAGTGAGAATAGAACCCATAAGAAGGCCTCCAAGACCAATGGGCCCCAAGATAAGTCCAACCACAATAGGAGAAATGACCGCCATTAGACTGGGGAGAACCATCTCTTTTAACGACCGCTTTGTGCTTATCGTTACACATCGTGCATAATCTGGTTTGTTTGTATCGCTTTTTAACAAATCGAATTTTTGAAATTGATACCGCACCTCTTCTACCATTGCATATGCTGCTTTGCCAACGGCACCCATGGTCAGTGCCGTAAAAACAAAGGGAAGCATTGCACCAATAAACAGACCAGAAACAAGATATGGATCATCCAACGAAAGGACAAGCGTATCTCCCTGCAAAGCAGCAGCTTTTGAAATGTAGGTGAAAATGAGTGCCAACGACGTAATTGCGGCCGAGCCGATAGCAAATCCTTTTCCCATGGCAGCAGTCGTATTACCAACAGCATCCAACTGTTCTGTGCGCTCTCGCACTTCTTTTCCCATCCCTGCCATCTCAGCAATTCCCTGTGCATTATCAGCAACAGGACCATAGCAATCCGTAGCAAGAGAGATTCCTAAAATGCTTAGCATACCAACAGCAGAAATAGCAATCCCATAGAATCCTGCGAAATAATGGGCAACTAACATAGAAATAACCACCGCAATGATAGGGATGACCGTACTCATCATCCCTGTCACCATTCCCTGGAGGATAACCGTTGCAGGTCCCGTCTTTGCTGCATTGGCAATTCCTTGTGCGGGCTTCCGCTTTTCAGAAGTGAAATACTCGGTACTCAGCCCAATAACAATGCCGGCAATTAATCCTGCAAGCATCGCATAAAACGGCTCCAATGTTTCCAGCAGGTACCAAGTTACAACCGCAGAAAAGACCGCAGTGAGTCCTGTCGCAAGAAAGAGCGAGTTTCTCAATGCACTATAGACGTTTTTTCCTTTCCCAACATAGATGACCAGTGTTCCAAGAATGGAGGCGATGATGCCCATCGCAGCAATAACAAGCGGCAGCAAAATGGCATTACGCCCCAAATCATTGGTTGCCACAAAACCGCCAGTTATGGCTGCAAGCGCCATGGTGGCAATGATAGAATCAACATAGGACTCAAAAAGATCAGCACCCATACCTGCTACATCACCAACGTTATCACCAACTTGATCAGCAATAACAGCAGGATTACGCGGATCGTCTTCAGGTATGCCTGCTTCAATTTTACCAACAAGATCGGCACCAACATCGGCAGATTTGGTGTAGATGCCACCACCCACACGAGCAAACAATGCAATGGATGAAGCACCAAATCCAAACCCAAACAATACATCGGGATCATTAAAGACATAATAGAGACTAAACACTCCTAAAACACCAAGACCGACAACGCACATACCCATAACTGCGCCACTTGAAAAGGCAATAGACAGTCCTTTGCTCAGGCTTGTTTTGGCACCCTCAGCAGTGCGTGCATTTGCCATTGTCGCTGTACGCATTCCAATATTCCCAGATATCGCTGAAAAAATGGCACCAACAACAAAGGAGAGTGCAAGGCGCCAATCCATACCACTGCCAGGAATATAAGACGCGGCAAATAACAAGGCAGCGACAACAATAACAAAGATGACCAGTACTTTATATTCACTCATAAGAAACGCCATTGAACCTTGTCGTATGGCCGCACTGAGTTCTCTCATCTTTTCGTTTCCTGTGTTTTGTCGTTTTACCGTAAAAAATAGTAAGATTGCAAAAAGAAGCGCGAGCGCCCCTCCGATAGGCACAATTATTGACAAATCCATTAACCTCTCACCCTTGTGTTTTGGTATCAGCAGCGGTTATTTAACCATTATGTTTTATCATACGTGCAAAAATCGACAGGAATATATATTTAGATGATAAATATAAATAATAGATTATTTATTTGGAGGCATTGTATCCTCCATTTCCGACAATTGACGAGAATTGACATAAAATACAGGATGAGATGAAAAAGCATGTTACGACAACTAGGCAACCTTATTGAAAAACGACCATGGCTTGTAGTTATGGTTATTCTCCTAGTCACTGCAGGATTTGCTAGTCTCATTCCTTCGTTAGAAATGAAAACGGATTTTTCAGATTTTATGCCTGAAGAAGAGCATGTTGAGGCGTTTATGAAAGTCTTCAGTTATTATGGGGAAACGCAACAAGTGATCCTTCTGCATCTAGAATCACCGGCATCACAAAATATGTTGATGCCGCAAGCACTGAAAGAACAACAGCAAGTCCAAGCTCAATTGGTCAAATTACCTGAGATTGAAAGTGTCGTGAGCATCATCACGTTTCTTGATCAACTCTGTTTACTCGAATTTGGGACAACGCTTGATAACTGTAGCAATGAACAAATTGCCGAGGTAGTAACCGATCTTTTTGAACGACCAGACGTTACTGACGTTCAACTCTTCGAACAAGACGACCCCAATGAACCAATTGATATGAACAGAAGGTTGCGGTTTCTCCCTGGACGATCCATTGATAGCATTGACATTAAAAACGGGTTTCTGAATCTCGATAATGAAACTATTACCTTTTCCATTGAGGTACACGATCTATCTGCATTGTCTTCGCTTTCATCACCCGTTCCTTTGTCCAATGTCGTGGAATGGTATGTTGATTTTGAAAATTTAATTTTACCTGACGAGCAACTTAATATAAAGTATAGAATTGCCGCACATATTGAACCATCGAAAGAATTATGGCAGATTGGAAAGGGAGTACTCCCCAACGTAAAATCACTGTTTACACTTGTCAAAAATAGACAAGTATTCAATTCGTATACAAAGCAAGCATACCTCTGGGTAAAACTGCCAGAACAGTCTATGTACTCTCCGATTGTGCTTGATCATGCAAACATTACCTTTGCGACTGAAGAAAACAGAATTGATATTACAGTTTCTCGTGAAGAACTAGCACAATTTGGGATTGCATTTCGCTTTGGATCTATTGAGCTTCCTGCGAAACTGAGTAATTTTCAACTAGGAACACGATACTATCAGACTGCACTAGGAAAGCGCCCGTGGTCAAGAATATCACTCAATGTAAGTTTTCTTGAAAAACGAATGGAAAAATTGCAAACACGACCAATTCTTGGGTCTCTTGCCCATAGCATACTGCAACGAACAACGGGCATGTCCTTTGACGATATCAACCAGTTCTTTACTGCATCAAATCAATCTCTTGTTACCTTGCCCGATCAACTTGCATTGAAAGATATTGATGCAACATGGACAATTGCAGATACTACATCTAGTGATGCGGTGTCAACTGCTGTTCTCTTCCTCCGTCCTGTCCTTTTTGATGAATTACAAGTAAATGCAGAAGGATTTCTCTCAAAAGAGTATCAACAAACAAAACGAGCGCGTGCAAGTTTGATGGTTCTCTCCATAAATTCCACGTTTGATTATGACAAATCAGTGGGCATCAATACCTACGTTCTCTCCGTTATCAACAATCTCGATGAAAAGAGCACCTTTCTTGATATTAAAGCAACAGGGGAGGGCGTTATTTCCACCGAATTAAATAAAGTCACGATGGAGGCAAATCAAATTATTGCCCCCTCCATTTTTCTAATTATTATATTTATTGTTTTCATTAGCTTTCGGAAAGTTTCCTATGTCTTTCTTCCCATGCTTTCCTTGATTATTTCTACGATTTGGCTCTTTGGTACCATGGTTCTTTTTGGTATCGAATTTAATGTTATCGCCGTTGCGTTAATACCTATTGTATTAGGGCTAGGTATTGATTATTCAGTCCATTTGTTCCACAATTATCAAGTAGAGCGAGACTTGGGAAAGACACCAGCAGAAGCCATCAAACTATCCATTAGTGAAGTAGGAACAGCAATGTTTTTAGCAATGATTACTACCCTCATTGCCTTCTTATCGTTTTTGACTGCCGCCGTTCCTCCCTTACGGGACTTTGGGTTACTTCTCGGCTTAGGTGTGCTGTACACTTTCATCACTTCCATTACCTTGCTAGCCTCACTCCGCTATATTTTAGATAGAAAAGAAAAGAAGGCAAAAAACAAAAAACAATATAAACTTCCCGTAACAATGATTATGGGAAAGCTTGCAACAGCTGTTCTTTCTCATCAAAAAATAATTCTCGTATTGACTGTGTTGGTGTCTCTGTTCCTTGCAGCAGGTGCCACTCAAATCAAGGTAGGATTTGATTTATACGAATTTCTTCCCGAAGGAAATGAAACGTTGGAACTGTATGGACAGATTGCTGAAGAATTTCCCTTTGCAAGTCAGGATCAGGAATATATTTTGATTGAAGGGAAGGTGGCTACTGTTGCTGCGCTTGAAGGCATGCGAAAGACGCATTTAAACCTCGAAGACGATACGTATGTATCTAAAAACACCGATGGTAGCACCAAAGCAACAAGCATCTATACCTTGATACAACAAGCGATTTTGTTAAATCGTTCATTAATCACTACATTTAATATTGATGAAAGAACGGGCATACCGCAAACGGATCAAGAGGTAGAAGCGTTGTATGATTATTTGTATGTTGATATCAACTATGACTCCATCGATATGGATGTTGCTATGATTAGTTCATTAAATGTCAATGAAGTAAGTGTCCAAGTACCAACTGTATTGCTTCGTAACAATTCTCGATATGAATCAGCGGTAATTCGTATCTATATCGATCCACGTCTGCAAACTCGTAACGGGGAAGCAAACGAAGGACTTTCAGTCCTCGCAAGAGAAATCGAAGAGGATATTGAAGAGTACGGAGATGCAACTGCCATTGCGACAGGTAATTATATTATGACCCTAACTATCACTGATTCGTTGTCGGAGAGTCAATTGCTCTCTACAGGAATTTCTATCGTGTTGGCAGCACTGGTATTAATCATTGTGTATAGAAACCCGGGACTCGGCCTCATTGCCATAATACCGGTTGGCATAGCAATGGTATGGATTTTGGGCACCATGTACTTTCTTGGGTATTCACTCAACGTCATGACCATTACTGTAACAAGCATCACGATTGGCATAGGAATTGACTATACCATTCACGCCACCGAACGATTCCGATTTATTGCCGATAGAACCGGCGACATAGCAAAAGCAGTTTCAGAAACCATTTCTCGAACCGGTGGCGCACTCTTTATTGCTGCATTAACAACAACCTTTGGCTTTGGTATACTTGTTTTTGCCCCTATGCCCCCTGAGCAACAATTTGGCGTCATCATGGCAACAACCATTGTGTTTTCCTTTTTGTTATCAGTTATTGTGCTTCCTCTGGTGCTGTATCAATGGGCAATCTGGAGGAAAAAGCGTAAAGGATACATCATCTCGCCAAAAAAATATAAGAACGAAGGTAAAGAAAACTTGCAGTGATTGGTGTTTTTGCATAATCCACTACAATCTACTATGTCCACTCCAGACCAAATCTTTATGTATCGCTCCTTAATACGGGTAACATACTGCAAGAGGTGCCTACATGCAAAACACATTGGTCTCTGAACTGAAAAAAGACGAAAAGAAAAAACAAAAAATCATAAAATCCGTTGATGGCAATACTGCCGCTGCACATGTTGCCTATGCATTTTCAGACGTTGCTGCTATCTACCCCATTACCCCTTCTTCATCGATGGGTGAAGTAGTGGATGAATGGGCTGCCGACGGAAGAAAAAATATTTTTGGTCAAGTATTAAAGGTTCAAGAAATGCAGTCTGAAGGTGGCGCTGCCGGTGCTGTTCACGGTGCCCTGGCAGCAGGTGCCTTATGTTCTACATTCACTGCATCTCAAGGTCTGCTGTTAATGATTCCCAACATGTACAAAATCTCAGGAGAACTAATGCCTTGTGTATTCCACGTTTCAGCCCGCGCATTAGCAGGGCAGGCACTTTCGATTTTTGGAGATCATCAGGATGTCATGGCTGCCCGTGCGACTGGTTTTGCGCAACTTGCATCAGGATCTATCCAGGAAATAAATGATTTAGCATTGGTTGCCCATCTTGCAACATTACGAGCGAGCGTTCCCTTCATTCACTTTTTTGATGGCTTTAGAAGTTCTCATGAGATTCAAAAAATAGAGATGTTGAATTATGATGATGTACCGCCTCTTGTTGATTGGGATGCCATAAAAAGACACAGAGATCGAGCTCTTAACCCTGAAAAGCCTCATCTGCGTGGCACAGCACAAAATCCAGATATCTACTTCCAAGTGAACGAAGCGGCAAATAAATTTTATCAAGCAGTCTCTAAAATTGTTGAAGAAGAAATGCAAAAAGTGAGCAAATTGACAGGACGATCTTACCACCTCTTTGATTATGTGGGAGCACCAGATGCTAAGAACATTATTATCATGATGGGGTCTGGAGCAGAAGCTGCAGAAGAGGCAGTAGACTTCTTAACCAAACGAGGAGAAAAAATTGGACTTATTAAAGTGAGACTGTTCAGACCATTTTCGGCAGAGCACTTGTTAGCAACAATACCAAGCTCAGTAAAACGAATTGCGGTGTTGGATCGAACAAAAGAAAACGGCGCCTTTGGCGAACCGTTATATCTTGATGTCTCAGCAGTGATACAGCATTCTGAGAGAGATATCGCCGTTGTTGGCGGACGATATGGCATGGGTTCTAAAGATTTTACTCCGTCCATGGCAAAAGCGGTGTTTGATAATTTAAAACTGAACGAACCGAAAAATAATTTCACCGTGGGGATTGTCGATGACGTAACCTTTACCTCACTCCCCATTAACAAAGAGATTGATGCAACGCCTGAAGGGTTGGTGCAATGCAAGTTCTGGGGCCTTGGCGGTGATGGAACGGTTGGTGCAAATAAAGACGCCATTAAAATCATTGGTGATAATACAGACATGTTCGTGCAAGGGTATTTTGCCTATGACTCAAAAAAATCAGGTGGAGTAACGGTTTCTCACTTACGATTTGGAAAAGTTCCGATTAAGTCAACCTATCTGATTAACACTGCAGATTATGTTGCCTGTCATAACCCATCATACGTTGATAAATATGAGTTACTTGAAGGAATAAAAGAAGGAGGAACGTTTGTATTAAACACTCCATGGACATTACAAGATATGGAACAATGCCTTCCAAATTCACTCAAGAAAACTATTGCCGAAAAGAACCTAACATTCTATACTATTGATGCCGTGAAAATTGCAGAAGAAATTGGCCTTGGCGGAAGAATCAACATGGTCATGCAAGCAGTCTTTTTCAAACTTTCAAAGGTTCTTCCTGTAAATGATGCCATTTCCTACCTCAAAGAGGCTATCGAAGACACCTATGGAAAGAAGGGTAAAAAAGTTGTAGAAATGAACTGGAAAGCAGTTGACATTGCCCTTAACAATATCAAAGAAATTTCATATCCTTCATCATGGGCAAACACAATCCCTGAAAAAAAGAAAGAGGCTGATTTACCCGATTTTATTAAAAATGTTATGTGCCCCATGAATGCACAACAAGGAAACAAACTTCCAGTAAGTGCATTTACACCCGCAGGACTTTTTCCCACAGGCACTACAAAATATGAAAAACGAGGAGTGGCAATAAACGTTCCAGAATGGCAGATTGATCATTGCATCCAATGTAATCAATGTGCAATGGTCTGCCCTCATGCAGCGATACGACCCGTGCTGGCAACAGATGATGAACTCAAAAAAGCACCAGAAGGGTTTGTTGCGAAAAAAGCAGTGGGAAAAGGCATGGAGGGATTGTCCTTCAGAATTCAAGTATATCCTGAGGACTGTGTTGGTTGCGGAAACTGTGCCGATATTTGTCCATCAAAAGAAAAAGCACTGTTAATGAAGCCATTTGCCACACAAATAAATCAGATCACCCCTCAACACTATGCAGAGACGATACCTATACGAAGTGGAGAGTTCGACAAATACTCGGTGAAAGGTTCTCAATTTCAACAACCATTACTTGAGTTTTCTGGTGCCTGTGCTGGTTGTGGAGAAACGCCTTATTTAAAAGTAATAACGCAGCTTTTTGGAGACAGAATGATTATTGCAAATGCAACAGGTTGTTCATCTATTTGGGGCGGTTCAGCTCCATCAATTCCTTTTACCGTTAATAAAGACGGTCATGGACCTGCGTGGGCAAATTCACTCTTTGAAGATAATGCTGAGTACGGGTTTGGCATGGTTCTCGCAACCATGCAACGAAGAAACAAACTTGCTGATCTCATCGCACAAGCAATCAAGGAGAACAAAGTATCAGGTGAAACCAAAAAAGCATTTGAACAATGGCTTACGTTTAAGGATAATGCAGACGGTTCAAAAGAATGGGGCAACAAGATAAAAGCAGCCCTTAACGAAAATCATACGGATAAACTCCTCAATGAAATCTGGGAATCACGAACCATGCTTACCAAAAAGTCTATTTGGAGTGTTGGTGGCGATGGTTGGGCATATGATATTGGCTATGGTGGTCTTGACCACGTTATTGCCATGAATGAAGATATCAACATCCTTGTCTTTGATACCGAAGTGTATTCAAACACCGGTGGACAATCATCCAAAGCAACACCTATTGGATCAGTAGCAAAGTTTGCAGCATCTGGTAAGAAAACCAAGAAAAAAGATCTTGGTGTGATGGCCATGACCTATGGATATGTCTATGTTGCTTCTGTTGCTATGGGAGCAAACAAAAATCAGCTCATGAAAGCGCTAAAGGAAGCGGAATCCTATCCTGGACCTTCCCTCATCATTTGTTATGCGCCTTGTATCAACCATGGCATACGAAAGGGAATGGGAAAAACTCAGGAAGAAGAAAAGCTGGCAGTAGAAGCAGGATACTGGCCACTCTATCGGTATGATCCGCGACTTGCTGCTGAAGGAAAAAACCCCTTCCAACTTGACAGTAAACAACCAAACGGCACGTTAAAGGAATTTATCATGGGTGAAGTTCGGTACAACTCCTTAACACGAACATTTCCTGATGAGGCAAAACGACTCCATCGGTTGCTTGAACAAGATGTCAACAAGCGATACAAAAAATACAAAGAAATGGCGGAGCAGTAATACTCCGCTCTTTTTATTTAAATATCAATCGAAAGACTAATTTTACTGGTCTGCATTACACCCTTTGCGAGGGGCACTCCTTTGTTAGAACGAGCAAAAGCATTAGCAGATAGTATTACACAATCAAAAGAAATTCATATTGTAACTCATATCGATGCCGATGGTATTGCTGCCGGTGCTGTTGCCTTGCAATCATTGCAGCGGCAAGGAAAAGAATGCTCTATCGAGTTTATTAAGCAGTTGGATGAACTCGTCCTCGAACGACTACAAAATGAGAACTACGAGCTCGTCTGGTTTACGGACTTAGGCAGTAGTATCAGTAAGAACACGCCAGCACTCAAAAAAATTATCACCGACCATCACATCTGTCCCAATGGTGCTGATGCACCCTTTCATCTCAATCCTCATTTATTTAACCGTGATGGAGCCTATGATATTAGCGGCGCAGGAACGGCCTACTTGGTTGCTCAATCTCTCGATAAGAAAAATGTTGATCTCTCATCGCTTGCTATTGTGGGTGCGTGTGGCGATTTACAAGATAGAAAATTCTGCAAACTTCATGGTACGAATCGAGACATTCTGGCTGATGGAAAGAAAGCGGGTGTGCTTCACTATAAAACTGATCTTCGCTATTTTGGAAAAGAAACGCGACCCCTTCATAAACTGTTACAATATGCAAGTGATCCTTTACTCCCCGGTCTGACGGGGCGCGAGGATGCCTGTATGTCGTTTCTCAATACCTTACACATTCGTATAAAAGACGGCGACCTCTGGCGACGGTGGATAGACCTTACTAACAGCGAGCGACAACAGATTACTTCAGGCATTACACACCTGTTGTTAACAAAAGGATTTGGGCATCGACTCACTACTAGACTCATCGGAGAAACCTATACCTTGCCGCAAGAAAAATCAGGTACGGAACTGCATGATGCGAAAGAATTTGCCACACTTTTGAATTCAACCGCACGGTATGGCCAGCATGACGTTGGTTTGCACGTGTGTTTGGGCAATCGTGATGAATGGTTGAAAAAAGCACGAAATTTACTGCGAGGGCATCGCCACAATTTAGTCGAGGGCATTCAATTTGCCAAAGAGGAGGGTATTGAAAAACGACAGTATGTGCAGTTTTTCCACGCGGGCACTGGCATTCGTGATACCATTGTTGGCATCATTGCCAATATGCTGCTCAACGAAGAAGAAACCAGCAACAGTCTTCCGTTAATTGGATTTGCCGAGACCGAGACGGGGGAAATAAAAGCCTCTGCCCGAGGAACTCAACTGCTTATTGATAAGGGACTCAACCTTTCTGTTGCTATGAAAAAAGCAGCAAAAGCTGTTGGCGGTGTTGGTGGTGGTCACAATATTGCTGCTGGTGCAACCTTGCCCAAAGGAAAAGAAGAAGAATTTTTGAATCTCTTGGAAAAAGAGATACAATCTCAGTTTTCCTGTTAAGATGCTTTATAGACGTCGACAATTTTTACTTCAAAGGTTAACGATTTTCCTGCAAGAGGATGTACACTCATAGTAATATCTGGATTATATTGCTGTGCTTGATATATTAGATATTCCATCAAATCTTGTGGAAATTCATAGGCAATATCAAACGATTCATTTCGTTCAATGGTAACAATGCGGTCGATGACATCATAGGTAATGTTTCCTGCCCCATCATCATAGCTGACATTTATTGCGGTATCATTCATACTGACAACCGTATAGGTTACCATATCAGACCAATCCTGGATGACAAAGGTATCATTAATCGCCGGAGTGTGAGTAACAACAATAGTTGAATTGTTCATGCTAGTAATGCTGCTTGCGTTTTCCCAATATTCAATTCCCATAATAGGATCAATCCACGTAAAATTTGTTTGTTTGTCCTGAGAGGGAGTAGTATAAATCCACATCTTTGTTTCGTTGGTTTTAGTAATAATGGTTGCATTAATCCACGAGGGATAAATGTTATAATAGTCACCAACAACACTCGAAAGATCTTTAATAGTAAATAGGGTCGTCGTACCGTTACCCAACATCTCAACGTATTCTTCGGGGATAGGAACATTTTCTTCGATTGCAACAAATTCGATATTGAGTAATACTGCTCCTGTTGATGGATCGGTCACATAAAGAGTATCCCCGACTTCTGGGTATAACCCATACGCTTTTTCAGGGGGTATCGGTCCAATGGTTGCTGTTTCTCCTTTTTTCAATCCAACTAAGCCTTCTATAAACCCTTCAATACCGGTTACGTAATCTTCATATCCTTCTGGTGGAGAAGCACTAATATTCAAACTTACAAATACATTGAGTGGCATTCCACCTGTTTTCGCCTCAGCATCATCATATGAGAAGTCAAAAACAGTACCATTGGACGCGTAGGTTCCAACATAGTGCACATCAGCACAATCTCCCAGTGCAATGGTTTCTCCCTCACCTGAAAGATTGGCAAGAATGTCTTCACCGTACATGACTCCAAGGTAAATAGAAAAGGCACCAACAATAATAACAACCAGCCCTATGATTGCTAACTTTTCGTTTTGCATGCTCGAGTTGAATGAAGTTATCATATATTAAGCTACTCATTGTGTTATGCCGCGCCAACATGCTCAATAATATATCGGATGAGTTTAGCAGCAAGTAGCGCCGTTTCACCATTATCGTAGGGAGGACAGACTTCAACCACATCAAATCCAACCAAGCGTGAAGCAAAAGAGTCAATACATGCAAACACATCAAAAGGCGTTAACCCAAAGGGTTCAGGTGTACTTGTACCAGGGGCATACGCAGGGTCAATGCCATCGATGTCCAACGTGAGATAGATTTTTTTCTGTTTGAGATGGCGTTGTGCTCTCTGTAATGCATAGTCCATTCCCTTCTCATGAATGGTAAATGCATCAATAAAAAACAATCCTTGTTGTTTTGCTTCCTCAAATTCTTCTTTTTCTGCTGATCGAACACCCAACACTGCAATGTTATCAATGGGGAGGTGATCGGCAAGACGACGAATAACACACGCGTGGTTATAAGGCTCATTTTCGTATTGCTGCCGAAAATCAAGATGAGCATCAATCGATACCACCGCAATGTCCTGAGGAAATGCATGAACAATTCCTGGTGTGATAGCATGCTCACCGCCCAGTGCAAGAGGAAATTTTTCTTTCTTGAGAAGAGTAGTGACAAATGCTGTTGTCTTCTTAACCATTTCTGATGGCTTGTCTTCCTCCACCTCAAGGTTTCCATAGTCATGAAAAGGAATATCTCTGAGATCCTTACCCGTTCTAAAATTAAAGGTTTCAAAATTCCAACTTGCCTGTCGTATTGCCAGTGGTGCCAGATGTGCACCAAAGCGAAAGGATGATGTTCTGCCGTACGGCACACCAAAAAGGACAACAGCCGCTTCATCTAATGATGATTCAGCATCGGCAAAATAAGAAGGAACGTTCATAAGACTAGCCAAACACTACCAACGCGTGGTGGGATCATGCTCTCGTTATCTTTCTCTTCCCCATTGCTTGCAGATATTGCACTTCTTTTCCAGGCTCTAATTGCCCCTTAAATTCGTCAGGAACGGGCATCTCAAAGGTTTCGTAGGTCTCAAGATCCATCAGCTGGACATTGGCACCCATCAGTGCCAACACTTGAGCAGTTCGTTTGTCAATCATGGGAACATGCACTTTATGTTTCACAGGATGAACAATGCTTCGTTTTTGTCCATCAAATATCCCAACGGCCTCAATACGTGCTTTTGCTTCACCATGCTTGCCTGGCTTCGAGGTTGAAATGCTCATGATTTTACAGGGTTCATCATCGACAATCACATATCGATTCACTCTAAGGGTTCGTACTTCAGCTAGTTCCTTCATACTTTATTCCTCTGGTACTTTATACACGATATCGTGTTCACGCACCCGGTCGTTTACCTTAATGCCTACATCATCACCGGGTTTTACTGATTGAACTGGAGTTCTGTTGATTTCCATACTTTCAATTTTTTGGGTGAAATCAGTATGGGATCCAACGATGTGGATGGTATCTCCTACTTTAAGTTCACCCTCTGTAATTTTAATCGCAGCGACACTGACGTGTGTGAAGAAGTGTTCCACGACACCTATTTTTTCTTCGACCATCTCATATCACCAACCATTAATAAAAGAAGTATTACTTAAAGGATATTGCTATCCTTCGGCCACAACCTCGTAAATGGCTTTTTTCCCATGTTTCATACAAACAAAGGCTTCCCAAGCACTATCCCACTCCATGGGATTCCCACAGATGGGACATGCCAAACTTTCGATAATTTCTCGGTGTTGTTTGGTTCGTTTTTTTACTACTTCGGCCTTGATTTTTTTGGTGGGGTTAAGGGTATCCATAATATAGACATTACCATCAAGCGGAATAAAGGGAGTGTTGTCGTTCTTCATCCGTTTCTTACGATATGCTTTCATTTGCTGTTTGTACTTTTCCATCATCGTTTGTCTTCGTCCCATAGTACCAACCCAATATGTCTAAACCATGAATAAGCTTTTGTTTTATAATCTCTTTCCCCATACAGAAATTGCTATGCATGTAGATAAGTTACCACTCGACCGCAGCATCATTGCCATTTTGAAGGAACATGACATCGTGTCATTATATCCTCCTCAACAGCAGGCACTCCCCCACATATTAGAGGGTAAAAACACCGTGCTGTCCATTCCTACTGCCAGTGGGAAAAGCTTAGTTGCGTACCTTGCCATTGTTCATCGGTTGAAAGAAAAAGGAGGGAAGGCACTCTATGTGGTACCGTTAAAAGCACTCGCGCGGGAAAAATACGAAGAGTTGAAACTTTTTTCCAAACTTGGTCTGAAGGTCGGCATTTCAACGGGCGATCTTGACGATTCTGACCCTCGTCTCTCACGCTATGATATTATTGTGTGCACCTCTGAAAAAGCAGACTCTCTTCTCCGCCATGAAGTAACCTGGATTCATAAAGTCACCGTCCTCATCATTGATGAAATTCATCTCATCCATGATCCCAGCCGCGGACCAACCCTTGAAGTCATTATTGCTCGGTTTAAATCGTTGTATCCTGAAACGCAACTTATTGCACTCTCAGCAACCATCAAAAATGCCATCGATCTTGCTGCCTGGCTTGAAGGAGAACTCATTCAATCAGATTGGCGACCAGTACCCTTGCGAGAAGGCATTTACTACCATCACACCATATATTTCGAGGATGGAAAAACAACAAACATTGAAGGATCAGAAAAAAAATCTTTAGAGCGTTTAGTAGAATACTCAATGAAAACAGATGGGCAAGTATTGATTTTTGTCAATACGAGACGATCTACGGTGTCGGTCGCTCAAAAACTTGCAGGGATTATTGAACAGTATCTTTCAACAAGTGATAAAAAGAAGCTCGAGCAGCTTGTTTCAAAGGTAAAAAAAGAACAAAGTGAGTCCACCTCAGTCGATAAACAATTATCACAGTGTGTAGAAAATGGTGTTGCGTTCCATAATGCAGGATTATCGAGCATTCAACGGCGTGGTGTCGAGCAGGGATTCAAAGACCGTCTCATTAAATGTATTGTCGCAACCCCCACCTTAGCTGCAGGTGTGAATATTCCCGCACAACGGGTAATTATTCGAGATTTATGGCGCTATGATCCAAACTTTGGGATGCAACCTATTCCCACCCTAGAGTACAAACAACAAGCAGGTAGAGCAGGACGACCGCGATATGACACCTTCGGTGAAGCCATCACCATTGCTAAAAATGAAGAGCAGAAAGAGCAGATTCTTGAGCACTACATCTATGCTGAACCAGAGCCTATTTTCTCAAAACTAGGGAATCAGGCAGCGCTTCGTACGCACCTTCTTGCGGCCATTGCCACACAATTTGTCGATAGCATGCAAAGCATTATGAAGTTTATCGATAGTACCTTTTATGCCTATCAATCAGAAACCTATATGTTACAGCAAGAAATCGATGCGGCAATTCAGTTTTTACTTTCACATGGCTTTATTGAGCACTTAAACAATGATCAATTTATGGCAACCCTTTTTGGTAAACGAACTTCTTCATTGTATATCGATCCGCTCTCGGCATTACAATTAAAAAAAGCATTAGAAGCATCGTGTACAAAGGAAGCATCGTCTCTTTCTTTTCTTCATGCGGTATGCTCAACCCCAGACGTACGCTCGTTGTACCTGCGAGGATCAGATACCTGGGTCGAAGAACAAGCAGGGAAAGTGCAAGGGGAGTTGTTACTTGGCACTCCGTATGCCTCTGGTGAAGAGTATGAATGGTTTTTAAGTGATTTTAAAACAGCGTCGCTGGTTGAAGATTGGATTAACGAACAATCTGAAGATCGAATTGTATCGAAATATAATGTTGGACCTGGCGACATTCATAGTATTGTTGAGATGACGCAATGGCTCCTGCATGCGGCACGAGAGTTTGCACGAATGTACAACTTTGATTGCGTGTCTGACTTAAGTGATCTGTTGCTACAGGTACAGTATGGATGTAAAAAGGAACTACTCAATCTGATCTCGTTAAAAGGCATTGGTCGGATACGAGCGCGATCGCTTTTTGCTGAAGGCTTTAAAACTATAAACGATTTACGTGGTGTGCCCTTGAAACGCTTAGCTGAAATCAAAACTATTGGTGAAGGTATCGCCAAAAATATCAAACATCAAATAGGAGAAAGCGATAAAGGGAAAGAAAAAGAACTTGCTGAGTTTTCATGAATGAAATACGTAATATGATAGAAATTACTGGTGCCACGGGGGCCATTACTGATGTAGATCAGTTTTTAGAAGAACTTGCTGAATTTGCACAACAAAATCACCTAATAATTCAAGCATTTGACGCAGGGGCCATTTACGGAAAAACTCATCTGCTCTCTGCCGTAAACCATGCAAGACGAGCAATGGAAAGAAAGGCCAATACTACCAATACTCTTGCCATGGAAATTTTGCTCTATGCATCTGGTGAACGGCAATTGAAGTTGGCTATTCCAAAAGTTGGTGTAAAGAGCGGACAAGGGACCATCGCCTTTGTGCTTATCGACGCAGAGAAGAGAAAAACAAAAGAGACGTTTGATGCACTAATCGATGAATTATTGCAACAGTTTTCGCTTAAAAGGGATGACGCAGTGCTTGACGGCACTATGCACACCTTGAAAGTTTTTGGTATCGGTACTGTTGAGTTGCAGACCGTCACGAAAGCTAAATATGGGGATCTTATTCTGGAAAAGGTGGCAATGGTCGACATCATCAAATAGGCCCGCATGAGGTAGTTTGGATATCCTGGAGCCCTGCGGAGGCTCCTACTCGGGTTCGAATCCCGATGCGGGCATTGATGTGACGTCATATTAACGTTCAAATTCTAAATGAAAGATTACTATAACATCAGTTTCAGGCTCTGCAAGAGCCGAACCTCATATCCGCTGTTATGTGTCCCGAACGGGATGAAATGGAGTGAATGCGCAGCGTGGGACGAAGCGTAGCGGAGTGAGTTCAAAAAAACCCCTCATTAAAATAGCCATTTTTTATACTCAGACAAATGCTTCATATCTTCATATAGCCATACCATACGATCACAAAACCAAAGCTTGCTGATGAAAACAACAACTCCACCAAAAATTATTGGCCATACCTCCAAAAAATATAACCCCCAAATAAATGGGATTATACCAATTGCTCCAACTGCTGACAAGATATTTGGCATATAAAAATGGTGCTTTGGAACAGGTATTTCTTTACGATTCATCCAAACACGTTCACCAAGAACTGCTTTTGATGCCCAGTTATCGGTGCTTTTTGCTCTAGGAAATATTCGCGGATTAAGCCATAACCATAACAGGACAATAATGATTGGGACAAGCGCCCACCAACCAAGCCATACTCGACTCCAAAAAGAGATGGCTAAAAGTGGAAGCATAGAAAAACGTGAATAAGCACTCCAAGGATTTGCGTGTTTCAGCCACGCTTCATTATCTAGTTTGAATAGTTTACTTATTTTTTCTTCAAGTGTCATATTGCATCCGTACGATTAGAAATTAATAAAGTTTTCTATTTTTGAGGGGGGTTTTGAATTGCATTAAATATGGAGAAAAAATGAATGATAAACAAAAATCAATGATTACATTAATTACTTATGCAGCAATTTTTTCTGGAACAATATCTCTAATTTCTTGGTTTTTAATATTTTCAGGATATGAAACTGAAGAAGCAATATCTTTCCCAATAATTGTTTTTATTATGCTTTTTTTTGCTCAATCAATTTGGGGCTATGTACGTATAAAACGTTATAAAAGTAGAAAGTAGAATATAGTAATATTTAAACATAAGAATATTCTTATCAATTTTTGATGGATGAGGTTAATGTCTTTAAGGCGCTTGCTGATCCTACTCGTTTGAAAATTCTTGAATGTGTTAGGGATGGTGAGAAATGTATTTGCGAAATTATTCCTTATACCGGTAAGTCTCAGCCGAATGTTTCTCAGCATTTGAAGGTTTTGAAAAATGCTGAAATTGTTGATGAGCGCAAGGATGGGACAAGGATTATGATTAAAATTTCAAATGAAGAAATTTATAATATTATAGATAAAGTGAAACGTATTTTTTAAAACATAGTTATATGGCAATATTTAAATATTTGAATATACTTATACTTATTTGATGAATGAGGTTGATGTCTTTAAGGCATTAGGTAATTCAACAAGACTAAGAATTCTTGATTCAATCAAAAATAAACCTAGATGTATCTGCGAAATTATTCCAATTACTAATAAGTCTCAGCCGAATGTTTCACATCATATAAAAATTTTAAAAAACGCTGGTTTAATCTCTGAACACAGAGATAAAACAAATATTTTAATTGAATCTTCTAATAAAAAAATTTTTGAAATTATAAAAATGGTGAGGGGGATGAAAAATTGAACCCGATTGATATACTTATTGCAGGCTTTGAAATGCTTCTAGATTATCTTTCAGCACATGTTCTCACTTGTCTTGTTCCAGCTTTTTTTATCGCAGGAGCAATTGCTGTTTTTGTTTCTAAAAAAGGTATTTTGAAATATTTTGGTGCTCAAACTAAAAAATATATTTCATATTCTGTCGCATCGGTTTCTGGTGCGATACTTGCAGTATGTAGTTGCACAGTTCTACCATTGTTTACTGGTATTTATAAGCGTGGTGCTGGTATTGGTCCAGCGTCTGCTTTTCTTTTCTCAGGTCCAGCAATTAATGTTCTTGCAATTGTTCTTACTGCACAAGTTCTTGGTTATGATATTGGTCTTGCAAGAGCCGTATCTGCTGTTCTTATGGCTATTGTTATAGGCCTCTTGATGGCATTTATCTTTAGAAAAGAAGAATCTGAGAAGAAAAAAGATGATAATAGTATGTTTACTGCTCAAACAGCAGAAGAAGACAGCAAGCGTCCTCTTTGGATTTCGCTTTTGTTTTTTGTTTCTCTTGTATTAATTTTGGTTATTGGTGCTGCAAGTAGTAGTTATATTCCTTGGATTCCAAAGCTTGCTATTGTTTATATTTTAACATTGTTGGTTTCAGGTCTTCTCATTTTTTATTATACACGTAGTGAGGTTAAAGAATGGGGTAAAGAAACTTGGAATCTTACAAAAAAAATATTTCCAATTCTTCTTGTTGGTGTTTTTATTGTAGGAATTATTGGTGGAATTGCTGCATATTTAATTCCTGGTGCAGATCCTGCTAATGCAGTGGGTGTAGCTGTTGCTCCTTATATTGGTGGTAATGATATTTTTTCATGTTTCTTTGCATCAGTCATTGGTGCTATTTTGTATATGCCCACATTACTTGAGGTTGCCATAGTTGGTGATCTTTTTGGTTATAGCGCTGGTTTGATGGGTGGTGGTCCTGCTCTTGCACTGTTACTTGCAGGTCCTTCGTTGAGTCTTCCTAATATGATTGTTATCACTAAGGTTATGGGTAAGAAAAAAGCATTTGTGTATTTTGCTTTGGTGATACTTGTTGCCACAATTGTAGGTTTTATTTATGGTATGATTGCAGGTTGAAAGTGATATGGTAGAAAGAGAAAGAAAGCTTGGAGTATTTGAAAAATATCTAACAGTTTGGGTAGGTCTTTGTATAATAATTGGAATTATCTTGGGGAGGTTATTTCCGGGGATTGCTGATGTATTGAATAGTTTGCAGTATTATCAGGTTTCTATTCCTATTGCAATTGCTCTATTTTTTATGATTTATCCAATAATGGTACAGATTGATTTTAAAAAAGTAATTGAAGCCGGAAAAACTCCAAAGCCTGTTGCTCTTACGCTAGTTGTTAATTGGTTGATTAAACCGTTTACTATGGCGTTTTTTGCTTGGCTTTTTATGAGTGTTATTTTTTCTCAGTATCTTGATCCTGAACTTGCAACAAGCTATATTGCTGGTATGATACTTTTAGGTGTTGCTCCTTGCACTGCAATGGTTCTTGTTTGGAGTTATCTTTCAAAGGGAAATATGGGGCATACGCTTGTTATGGTTGCGATTAACTCACTTGCTATGTTGTTTTTGTATGCCCCCTTGGCTGGAATTTTACTTGGTGTTACAAATATTGTTGTTCCTTGGCAGACCATTGGTTTATCAGTCGGAATTTATGTAGGTATCCCTCTTCTTGCAGGATATCTTTCAAGGGCGCAACTGTTGAAAAGGAAAGGAGAAGCGTGGTTTGAGAAATCGTTTGCTCCATCTTTGCATTATATTGCAATTGTTGCACTTCTTATTACTTTGATTTTATTGTTTAGCTTTCAAGGTAATATTATTGTTGAGCAGCCTTTGATTATTGCTTTGATTTTTGTTCCTTTGTTTATTCAAAATCAAGTTATCTTCTGGATAACGTATCTTGGTGCTAAAGGTATTGGGTTGAAATATGAGGATGCTGCTCCTTCGGCTCAGATTGGTGCAAGTAATCATTTTGAGGTTGCAATTGCTGTTGCAATAATGCTTTTTGGGTTGTCATCAGGTGCTGCCCTTGCAACTGTAGTAGGCGTGCTTATGGAAGTACCTGTTATGTTGTTATTGGTGAAGGTTAGTTTGAAAACTCAACACTGGTTTGATAAACAGGAGGTTACTAAATCATGAAAAAAATTCTTTTTGTATGTGTAGAAAATTCATGCCGTAGTCAAATGGCTCAGGGTTTTTTCAACAGTTTTACAAAGGATGCTATGGCTGATAGTGCTGGAACTCAACCTTTAGAAAATGTTGATCCTGTTGCTGTGAAGGTTATGAACGAGGTAGGAGTTGATATTGAAAATAATAAACCAAAACATTTGACTTTTGAGATGAATAATGAGTTTGATTATATTGTTACAATGGGTTGCGTGGATGGCTGTCCAATAACGCCAAAAAATAAGACTATTGAATGGAATATTGAAGATCCAAAGGGAAAAAATATTGAGTTTTATAGAAGGATTAGAGACCAAATTGAAAGTAATGTTAAAAAATTGATTAATGAGGTGATATAAACGATGAAAATTGAGATTTTAGGTACAGGTTGCCCGAAATGTAAGGCAACTGAGAAAATAGTTAGGCAGGTTGTTGATGAACTAGGTAAAGATGCTGAAGTTGTAAAAGTTGAGGACCTTCAGGAGATTGTTAATCGTGGTGTGATGATGACACCCGCGGTTATTGTAGACGGAGAAGTAAAAATCGTTGGTCATATACCAAGCGCAGATGAAATTAAGAAGCTGCTGAAATAGGAGATAAAATAAATGACAAAGGAAAAATGCCCATGTGAACCAACTGAGGTTTTGATTTTTCCTTGCTCTGGTGGTTCAAATGTTGGTCAGATTGCAAATGAAGCTGCTAAAAATCTTAGTAATCTTGGCCATGGAAAAATGTATTGTCTTGCTGGTATCGGCGGGCATGTTAGTGGGATTACTGAGTCGACAAAAACTGCTAAAAAACTTATTGCAATAGATGGTTGTCCTGTTTCTTGTGCAAAAAAAACTTTAGAACATGCCGGTTTTAAAGCTGATGTTCACTTGGTGGTTACTGATTTAGATATTCAAAAAAACAATGATTTCATGATGGATGTTGGAGAGATTAATAAAGTAACTGGTACGGTTTTAGAAAAACTTAAAAAAATGAGGTTTAAATAATGAGTAAAGAAAAAAATGATAATACATGGGTTATCTGTCCTGAATGTAAAATAAAACTCAAAAAAATAAATATTGCAGCTCATTTGAAGCATGTGCATGATAAAAAAATAGAGGATGTTGATGAATCCTCCATCAAGGTTTTACCTAAAAAAGGAAAAAAACAGGAAAAATCGATGAATTTTTCTTTTGGAACAATTGCAATTATTTTGATAATATTTGTGGTTATTGTTGCTGCTGCGTTTTTTGTTTTATCCGGGTCTTCTGATGAACCAAATAACAATGGAGATAATGGGCCTTCAGATAATCCTGATTGGCTTGATGATTATACGCCAGTTCATTCACTTGAAACAGGTGATAATGGTTTTTGGATAGATCATCCTATTGATGGTGCCATTACTCATCCTCAATGGGTGATTGACAGTTTGCAAAGTAATTGTGTTGTATTTGTCGTCCATAGACATACATGTACTTGGTGTGATCCTCAAGCACAGAGGGTGATTGCATTATCGGATAAATATGAAGAAAGTGTTGTCTTTTATGATTTAGATATCGATCTTGGTGGTGATATTGAAATGAAAGGATACAATTCACTTATCTACGATCCTGATGGCGCTCCACATTATATTGCTCTCACGGGAATTATCACGTTGATTGAAAAAGATGGTGATGTAGAGTATGCATGGCATGCCTGGGAAGGTGACATGGAAGAATCTGAGATTGAGGATTGGATGAAAGATGCAATGTATTACCATCATATAAACAGCGAAGGATGAGTGTATGAAATATAAGATTCAAAATCTTTTTTTATTAACCTTGATATTAATTGCTATAACATCACTTGTCCCAATATCACAAGCTGAAACTACTGAAATCATCCCTGCACCTGATTTCACTGCTGTAGATGAAAGCGGTCAGGAATTTTCTTTAAGCGATTATGAAGGAAATGTTGTTATTCTTCATTTTACACAGGTAGAAGAACCCGTGTGCATTGAATGTCTTAAGGAGATGAAAGGTCAGATAGTTGCACTTGAAGAACTCTCCAACTCTAATCAGAATGTTACTGTTATCACCGTTAACATCAGGAAGAATCCCTACTCAGTAACTGGTAAGGAAATGGCAGAACGAGATTTTAATGTGAACGTGAGTTGGCATTGGGTTGAGGATTTTAGTCCGTTTCCTGTTGCAAATCTCTATCAAAAGTATTGGACAGTTGATGGTGCGTTTTCCAACCCGGGTATTGTGCTCATTGATATGAACCAGAGTATCGTTGGCGTGTATCATGTGTATTGCATGGGTAAAGGTCCCATTGACGGGATTCAGAGTGCTGAGTCTCTTGCCCAGGATGTGCAGAAAATAGTTGAAGGAAGATGGGAATTCCAGGGACAGATTTATGATGAAAGTATCACCTTTATTGGAATTTTTGCATTGGGTATTCTTACTGCGGTAACTCCTTGCTCTCTTGCTTTATTGATTGCGATGATTTCCTATGTTGGTTCCCTACAACAAGCCTCTGAAAAAAGTACGAAAAGATTTTCAATGCAAGGCGTTTGGGTTGGTGTTGTGTTTACCGTAGGAATGGCGCTGGTGTTTTTTGTTTTTGGTTTGATTCTTTCATCCATAGGATTCTTTGTTGAAGCATCTGCTTTGTTTTTCCTCATCGCAGGCATTATCCTCATTATCCTGGGTGTAAATGTTTTCAAACCATTAAAGGAACTTATCAAATTACGAAGACAAAAAGAATCAGGTTCTCAGGTCATGGAAAAAGGACAAGAAATGTTTTTTAAGCTGAGTAAAAAATCTATGTATCTCGGTGCATTCTTCCTTGGTATCTTGTTTGCTGTTGGATGGGCCCCTTGTGCACTGGGTTTAATGATGCCTGTTTTTATTCTTATTCTTGCTCAGGATTTTTCTATCCCCGTGGGTGGTTTACTATTATTTGTCTTTGGGCTGGGTCATGGGGTACCTATTATTCCTCTCTGTGCGGTTACCAACACTGTGCGAGGAAAACTTGGTAATAAATATGTTACCGCGGGTAAATGGATGCAGAGAATATTTGGAATGATAATTATTGCTATTGGAATTATTATGGCTTTGAGGTTCTGGGGTATTAATCTCTGGTAAAAAATAAACACCATTTTTAATTTTTTCAATTTTTATTTATACAATGAGAAACTATAAATACAATTGTAATATTACAGTATAATACTATAATGTTATGGTGATTTACATGTGTGATTGTAATTGCCAACCAAACCCGCTTAAAAAATATGTAAATGCTCTTCACTGTCCTACAAGATGGATAATCATACGATTTATTGGAGAAGGAAAAAAGAGTACAAAAGAAATCTATGATTTTCTTTTAAAAAATAATGAAAACATAACTTCATCAGGACTTTATTATCATCTATCAGAGCTTAAAAACGCTGGAATAATAGAAGTCGCCGAATACAAAGAAGAAGGCGGTGGTGCACCTGAAAAAATCTGGAAATTAAAAACAAAAAAGATTGAAATCAACCTTTTGGATGAAAAAGAGGGCAAATAAAATGGAAGTGTTTGATTTCAATAAAATAAAATCACACCCCTACACCCAAAGAGATAAGAATATTCTTTATTCACAGAATAATTTTAAAGTAAGGATTATCAAGCTTCCGCCAAAAGGTAAGATGCCCAAGTGTGAAATGAAATCAAATGTTATTTTTTATGTTATCAATGGAGATGCTCAAGTGACAATTGACAAAGAACAAAAAACTGTAAAAGAGGGGCAATGCCTCATTACCGAGCCCGCAATGCTATCTCTACGAACTGAGAAAGGTGTTAAAATTATGGCTGTCCAAATTGAATTATCTCAAAAGGAATGTGATTAGGTTTATGGTTGCGATTAAAGCAGAGAACTTAATAAAAAAATTCGGATCTGTTACAGCAGTTGATAGTGTCAGTTTTGATGTAGAAGAAGGGGAGGTTTTTGGGTTCCTTGGCCCCAATGGTGCGGGTAAAACCACAACGATTCATTTACTAACAGGTATTCTTACACCTGATTCAGGAAATGTTACAATTAAAAATATAGATATAAAAAATAATCCAATTGATGCGAAAATGATGATGGGAGTTATTCCTGAGATGGGAAATGTTTATGTTGATCTTACTGCCAAACAGAACCTAATTCTTGCTGGAAAATACTATG
>Ga0180433_10002473_pt1 | contig 28467 bp, 21 predicted proteins | sample SS_ome_8_FD_132980 | JGI IMG/M metagenome (GOLD analysis project Ga0180433, IMG submission 132980) | Hypersaline lake sediment archaeal communities from the Salton Sea, California, USA - SS_1_D_1 metaG | ecosystem: Environmental > Aquatic > Non-marine Saline and Alkaline > Hypersaline >... | reverse complement strand
GAGGGTCGCCAGCAGCCGTGCGGGGGTTCAGGAGTGAGGCGTGCCCAGGTGATGGGGTGCCATCAGAATGGCCCTTTGAAGAGAGATGGGGTGCCATCGGAATGGCCCTCTTAGGAATGGTGGGGCGTCGAGGAACTCGGCCTTGCGGCCATCGAACGGGCATGAAGTGCCCGTTCTACGGAGCAGCGCCCGATCAATCGGGCTTCTCGCCGCTGTGAACTTGGGAGATCATCGCCCGCTGTTCGGTAGCCCGACGATCCATCGTCTGCGATGGGCTTCATCATCGAGCGGCTGCTACAACCGGCGCAACGCGATGCCGCCAGAATGAGAACTGCTGGGAGCGGGCGATTGCAGGGCGTGTTGTTGGTCCATCAGGCCCTCAGGCCCAACTCAGCTCCTACCCTGGACATCACGTGCCGCGCTTCTTGCTCGGCGCTGGAGCGGGGGCGCAGTCCGGTCTGATACCAGACGTATCCACCCAGGGGGAACTCGGTCACCGCGCCGTACGCGTAGGCGCCGTCACCCGGACCGGGAAGCGCGTCCCGCTCGGCCTCCTCGCGCGTCTCTCGCACAGGCACCCAGGGCCAATAGTAGCAGGAGTCCCGGAAGTTGCCGCCCGGGCCGGCGATGCGGTAGTGATCGCCGATCACACCGTCCACTTCGTGGACCGTCCACCCCTGCGGCACTGTCACCGGTCGAGGCAGCCGGAAAACGATGTGTTTACTGCAACCGATACAATCTGCGTTCATCGTGCTCTTCCTCCCACCGCTTGATCCGTGTTTGCTCCAGGGCGTTGGCTGGTATCCTCTCAACACTTCGGGGCCAAGGTCCGGCGGCGTGGGAGCCGCCTCTGCTGTAGGTTTATTGGGAAGATACGACGTGGGTCCCTTGGCGCGCCATCAGAATGGCCCTTTTCAAGGGTGTTGGCGCGCCATCAGAATGGCCCTTTGGAAAAGTGTTGGGTCACAACTCGCCTACGAGACAACACGCCTCTCATTGTATCAATCTGCGGTGATGCTTCGGTGGGAGGAGGACTAGAAATCTCTGAAAATGGGGGCTTGGGGGCAGGGAAAGCGTCAGAAATCTATGTCTTCAACGGATATTTGCATCCTGCCGTCCGACCCGGGGACGTATGCCATCGGGCCCTGGGGGATGCGGTTGTCCACCTGCAGGTAACCGGCGTCCATGGACTCCCACATCACCTGGAAAGGGGCTATCCCGGGCACCCACTTCTCCGCGATGACCACGCCGTGGCCGGGCAGGACGGTGAAGGCCAACTGGCGCGGGTCGTCCGGACGCTGGAGGGCCTCCGAGCGAGCGAAGCAGCGCTTGATGCCCCGTGCCTGGGCATCCGTGCCGCAGGAGACCAGGTAGTGGTAGTACGGTGGATCGAGGGGCACGTACTCCACCCGGCGGGGGTCGTAGGCGGAGACGCCGCGATGGCCGTGCAGCTTGGATCGAGCCACCGGCGCCCGTGTAGATTCGCCCCACGCTGGCCCCAGATCGATCTCGGGCAGCGGGCGATCCATGTCCATCATCTCGACCGCCTCGGAGGAGGGGGGCGCGTTGTGCTTCCCCGTCACGGAGCATGTCAGGGCGCCCCGGCCGTCGGGGCGCACGTCGACGATCACTGCCAGGTCGTCCTCGGTGACGGCGCCCTTATCGACCGGGCGGGCGCTGCCGGTCACCGTGGCGATGAGCGCGCCCAGCTTCGGATCCCACGTGGCGAAGCATCCCTCGCTATACTGGCTGGACACCGCCTCGGTCACGGCGGGGACCGGCGCCAGGTCGGCGATGCGCACCATCTGGGTGAAGAAGTTGCGCGCTCCCAGTTGCCGGGCTGCCGCGCGCATGGCGGAGGGCGTGCTGAGCTGCCGCCAGGTGGCGTGTGGGATCGGCTCTACGACCACCCGGTGCTCGGTCACCTCGTCGGCGCTGACGGTGGTGACGACGCGCAGCACGACGTCGTCGTAGAGAAACCCCGGGTCCTGTGCCTTTGCCTGGCTGCGCGGATGCGCACCGACCAGGTCGAAGTGATACACCGCCAGGGGGCGCTCGTCCCCCACGACCAGGATCACCCGGATGCTCTTGGACTGGGCCTGCACCAGCCGCTCCAGGGCCAGGATAGGGCCGCCGCGGCGCCCCTGCTTAAACAGCACGCGGTAGGCGTCGGCCGCCAGGCCCGGAAAGGCGTAATCCGCCGGGTTCGGCGGTTCCTTGGCCAGAACTGCCCGGAAGTGATCCAGCCGGTGCTGAAACTCCGCCGGGGATGCGTGCATCAGCGTAAACAGCGTGGGCTGATGCTCTAACCCCAGGCGTCGCCGGCCGGTGAAGAGCAGCGATTCGCGCCAGCCCAGCGGTTGGCCGAATGGGGCGCTGGTCAGCACCACGTCGGTGCGGTCGTCGGGCGTCGCCTGGACCCGGTGGCCGTGGCGGCGGAAACCGTGTAGCAGATTGTCCACCACCTCCGCCAATAGAGGCGTCATCGGTCCGGGCACGCAGGCTACAGATATCTCGCGCAGCCACGGGTGGATAGGTTTGGTCGTTGTGGGTTCCTGGAATATGATACTCATAACCACTCTAGCGTTTCATCAGCGCTGACGCCAGACCTCCCGGAAGTCGAACCATTCTGCCCAACGGGATCAGGTCGAACACTGATTCTCGCGGATTTGCGCAGCATGCGACAGAAAAATCAGTGTGGATCAGCGTTGATCTGCGTCCTGTAGAGATTTGTCGGTCAACCAGGTACTTCACCTTTCGTCAGTCGAACGCGAAGGCGGACTTGATCACCCGATGCCGGCCCTTGTCGGCCGTGACGGCCAGCGCCCTGCGATACTCGTCCAGCCTGAACCGGTGCGTCAGCAGCGGCGCCAGGTCGAGCCGGCCCTCGGCCATCCACTTCAGCGCCAGTTGGAAGGCCCGCACCCGCCGGCCCTCGAACGTCTCCGCGCCGCTCCACACACTGCCTCGCACCGTCAGCTCGTTCAGCCAGATGGGCGTCCAATCCACCCGTTTGGGGACCGCGGCCAGGCCGAGCAGGACCATCGTGCTGCCGGAGCGGGTGAAGCGCAGGGCGTCGTCGATGCTGTCGTCGTTGCCCACGCACTCGTAGACCACGTCGGCGCCGCCCACCAGGACCCGCTTGCCCAGCGCTGGCCGGTACACGCTGGCCTCGGTGACCTCGGCGACGGCCTGGACGTAGTCGCCGTCCCGGAGGTCGATCACCTCGTCGGCGCCGAAGCTGCGGGCCATCTGCGCCTGGAAGTGATACTTGGCCACGACGATCACCCGCGCGCCGCAGCCCAAGGCCCGCAGCGCGGCCACCGTGCACAACCCGACGACGCCGGCTCCCATGATCAGCACCGTGTCGTCATCGTCCGGCCGGTTGCGCACAACTGCGTGCAGGGCAGCGGAGAAGGGCTCGACCAGGACCGCGTTCTCGTCGCTGACGCGCTGGGGCACGGCGAAGAGCTGCGACCGGTGGGCGACGAAATACGGGCTCCAACTCCCGCCGGTGTCGCGGCAATGCCCGATGCTCAGCCCGCGCGTCAGGCTCCCCTGGGCGAAGTTCTGGCACAGCGCAAACTCGCCCCGCCGGCAGAACTCGCACGGTTCGTCGAAGCCGCGCGTGCCGCAGGGGAGCAGCGGATCGGCCACCACCCGGTCGCCGGGGGCGAAACCCGCCACCTGGTCCCCGACCTCGGCGACGGTCCCTGCGTTCTCGTGGCCCAGGGTGAAGGGGGAGGAGACGAAGGCCGAGAGCGCTGGGCTGTCCTTCAGGAAGATCGTATGCAGGTCGCTCCCGCAGATCCCGCCGTAGCGCGTCTTGACCTTGACCCACCGGGGGCCGGGGAGCGCCGGCTCGGGCACGTCGCGGCAGCGGAGCATGGCCAGCGGTCCCCAGAAGACCGGCGGGCGGACCGTGCCGATGGCTTTCGTCAGCAGATAGCGCGGGACGTTTACGGTTAGTTGGATGGCTTTCATTGGTGGTTTCAGAGGTAACAACACGGTCTGGGGTGCGGGGTTGCGTTTCGGCTTGTGGGCTGGAGCATCTCCCGACGCGAAGCCGCCGGTTAACGCAGAGCCGCAGAGTTGCAGAGCCGCAGGGCATAATTGGGTCACACTGGCTTGCGGCACAGTCTTGGGTTACAGCTCCCGTTGGTGCGGCGATCATTTTCGGTGAGATTGGCGCGCTGTTTCGGATCCATTTGCCTGGTGTCCCCGTTTTACCCCCGAAGAACCTCTCATTTCCCACCTTGGAACACCGCAATAGAGTGGAAAAGTGAACACAATACTGGTACAATACTTAACGAAGGAGGTGGCGCTGTGAGTGTTGAAGGGATTATCATCATCGCGTTGATCGCTTTCATCCTGGGGCTGGTTTTCGGAATCAAGCTGGCAACCCCGCGACCAGTGATCCGCTAGCTGTGAACGGTCGGATAGAGGTAGCACCGAGGACTGAAGAACAGGTGGACATCGTGTGGTCCTTGGCAGAAAACATCGGATCCCCGGCCGAGGCCTCCGGGGCTGTACGTTTACCACGCGGGCACCTTGCCGACTGCTTCAAACCAGTGCTCTGTTTTCCAGCCGATGCGGACTTCCTTGCTGAACGACGAGAGCATTGTTCCCGATGCCACCAAAGATGTCTCGCCGAACTGGTTGGTTTGGGCTGGGTACCTCCATTCTCTTCGCAAGGTACACTCCTGTGAGCGACGTGATCAAGCGACATATGACTTCATCTTGCTTGGGACGGTCCCAAGGTGTTCTGTTAGCCTGCAGTGCTTTCCACAGCGGTCTATCGGCTTGTCAATCCGCTGTGGATGATGTATAATAAAAATGCGATAGAGATGGACAAGGTGCAGACAGGGAATTAGGGGGCGCTGCAACATCTTGGTGCCTCTAATGCTGAAGTTCCTGGACTGGGCGGGGGGCCTGGTGTGACCATCGTAATGAAAATCAATGCTAGTGGCAAGACAGCCGCAGCCGGACTGATGCCTGCCTGAGCAGGTACACCGGCGGCGGCTGTTTATTTCTGGCGTCCAAACTCAGCCGCTGCATGATGGTCTATGCACGAACAACGAAGTGCTAGCGACAAACGTGTGGATGCCTGCACGATGACAAGAAGCGGAAGGTAGTGAGAGGATCGACCCGGCCAATCTTCCGTCTCTGGGGAATAGGTGTTGAAGCCTGTTTTGGCACCTCAATGCGGGCTGTGATTGTACAGATGCAGTCTTGAACCTGCCACGGATGTTGACGAGTTGGCACGTCCGTCCACTATCGCAGGGTGCGGAAATAGGCCGTCTTGGCTGCGCTGAGCGGCTTGCTGCGTTCGCAACAGTGAGTGACGACCACTGACATCGTCGAGCGTCCTGCCGACTACATCGAAACTTGGTTGGCCGTGCACTTTCGATCTTGGCTGTCAAACGACAATTAGATATACCCATCGGCGACAATTAGAAATGCGCACGTTCTCCGGACAGCGGGTTGCGGAGTGGTTAGAAGAAGATCGCATCGATGAAGAGATGCAATCCATAGGTCAAGAGCTCCTGGCAAAGCTACAAGACAGGCCCCTGTGAGGGTCACGCATTACGCGATATGCATCAAGTCTCAGGTTTCAAGTTCCAGGTTTCAGGTTAGCGCTTGACGCCTCGTGCCTTACGCCCCAAGTCTCACGCCTTATGTTTCGATTGGCGCCCCCCCATGCCCTCATCCGACGACCCGTGCCCCCTGATGATGGTACTGGCGTTCGACGGCGCTCTCAGTCCGCTGGCGGGGGATCCCGGGCTGGTCAGCCGGGAGTGCAAGGTGCATTTCGCCTGCTACGGGCGCTTTCCCGAGGTCAATGGCGTGATCCACGCCCACCCGCGGTGGGCAGGCCGGTCACGCCGACGAACGAGTACACCGAGAAGTTCGGCACGGTCGCGCTGTCCAGCCACAGCCCGGCGCTGGCGGTGATGGGCGAGGGCTGGTATCATGCGGAGGCGCTGCAGGTGGAAGGACCGCTGCTGAGGGTGTGGGTCGGGTGCAAGCGGAGACGTGAAACATGTTGCGTGAGGCTTGCCCAGAGTGACGGCTTCGACTAGCGGATCTTGCTTTCTGGGCCGAGGGAAAACGACGCCAGGCTGTTGTGGCTGGTGGTGGATGCGCAGGGTTGGGAGGAGGGTAGAGCTGTGGCCGGCATGAAAGAGACTTTGCAGGAGATCTTGGGGGACCCCGATGCAGGCTTAGAGCTGAGGCCGGAATTCGAGGAGAGACTGCGCCGGGAGATAGCCGATGTCTCCTCTGATGGGCGATTGCTCTCTGTACAGGAGTTGAGCAGGCAGCTTCGGGATACAGGCGCTGTAAGAAACGATGTTTCGCAGTGACAGCTCCCGTGCGGGTCCCGAGAAACCCGGGACGTTAGACGTGAAATGTGATACGTGAGTGTGCTGCGTGGGGCATCAAAATCTCAAGTGCTAACCTGAAACCTGAAACACCCCATCCGGCACACGCCCGCAGTACGGCGGGTTCGCAGACAGGAGAGAAAACTATGGCAGACGCCTCACCCTGGTGGCAATCCGCCATCATCTACCACATCTATCCGCGCTCGTATCAGGACACCGACGGCGATGGGATCGGGGATCTGGCGGGTATCTTGAGGCGGTTGGATTACGTGGAGAGCCTGAACGTGGACGCGGTGTGGCTCTCGCCCATCTACCCCTCGCCGATGCACGATTTCGGCTACGACGTGGCCGATTACACCGACGTCCACCCGATGTTCGGCACGATGGACGACTTCGACCGGCTGTTGGCCGAGACGCACGCGCGGGGGTTGAAGCTGCTGCTCGACCTGGTGCCCAACCATACCTCCGACGAGCATCCGTGGTTCGTGGAGAGCCGCAGCAGCCGTGACAACCCGAAGCGCGATTGGTACATGTGGCGCGACCCGGCGCCCGGTGGCGGGCCGCCCAACAACTGGCTCAGTTTCTTCGGCGGCCCGGCCTGGACCTTCGACGAGCGCACGGGGCAGTATTACCTGCACCAGTTCGTCACCCAGCAGCCGGAGCTCAACTACCGCAACCCCGCGGTTCTGGAGGCGGTGCTGGACGTGATGCGCTTCTGGCTCGACAAGGGCGTGGACGGCTTCCGCGTCGACGTGATCTTTCTCATGCTCAAGGACGAGCGGTTCCGCGACGAACCGCCGAATCCCGACTGGGACGGCGTGGACCCCCACGAGCGGCTGCGGCACATCCATACGTGCAACCTGCCGGGCGTGCACGGCGTCATCCGCCGCATGCGGGCGGTGCTCGACGAGTACGACGAGCGGGTGATGGTGGGCGAGTTGTACTTGCCGAACGGGGAGTTGGCGAAGTATTACGGCCAGGACCTGGACGAGTGCCACTTGCCCTTCAACTTCCAGTTGATCGACCTGGATTGGGACGCCCGGGTCGTCCGGCGGGCGGTGGACGCGTACGAGGCGGCGCTGCCGGTGGGTGGCTGGCCCAACTGGGTGCTGGGCAACCACGACCGGCATCGCGTCGCCAGCCGGCTGGGGCAGGCCCAGGCGCGGGTGGCCAACGTGCTGCTGCTCACCTTGCGCGGCACGCCGACGACGTACTACGGCGAGGAGATCGGCATGGAGAATGTGCCGATCCCGCCGGAGTCTCTCCGGGACCCGCGGGCGGTCAACCAGCCTGAGATCGCCCACGTCGTGGGCCGCGACCCGGAGCGCACGCCGATGCAGTGGGATGGCTCGCCCAACGCCGGGTTCACGGCGGCGGGCATCGCGCCGTGGCTGCCCGTCGCCGACGATTATGCGGGGCGCAACGTGGCGCAGCAGGAGGCGGATCCGACGTCGATGTTGCGCCTGTACCGGGCGCTGGCCCGCCTGCGCCGCGCGGAACCGGCGCTGCACGCGGGCGACTATGCGCCGGTCGACGTGGGGGCGGGAGACGTGTTTGCCTACCTGCGCACGGCGCCGGGTGCGGGTCGGTTCCTGGTCGTGCTGAACTTCGGAGGCGCGGCGCACACGCTGGATCTGGGCCACGTGGCCCCGACGGCCACCGTCGCCGTTGCCACGGGTATGCAGCGCCGGGGCGGGGTGGATCTGGCGGGCTTACGGGTCGGCCCCAACGAGGGGTTGGTGCTGCGGCTGTAGCTCGGGCTCTCGAACGGTCACAGGGTCCCGCCCAGGTTCCACGGGCATAACTCGGCCTCGCCCACGCCCTGGGCTTCGCTCTTGGAGGGTTGGCCCGAGGCCACGGCGACGAGCAGGTCGAGCAGCTCGGCGGCTATGCCCTCCAGCGTTGCGTCCTCCAACACCCGGCCGGCGTTCAGGTCCATGTCGTCGATCATGCGCTCGTACGTGGTCGAGTTGCTGCAGATCTTGATGCTGGGCGCGGGCTTGAAGCCGAAGACGGAGCCGCGGCCGGTGGTGAACAGCACCAGGTTGCAGCCGCCGGCGACCTGCCCGGTCACCGAGACCGGGTCGGTGCCCGGCGAGTCCATAAAGACCAGCCCGCGGGCGGCCACCGGCTCGGCGTAGTCGTAGACGTCGATCAGGGGCGTGTGGCCGGCCTTGGCCACGGCGCCCAGCGCCTTCTCGTAGATGGTGGTCAGGCCGCCGGCCTTGTTGCCGGGCGTGGGGTTGTTGTCGATCTCGGCGCCCAGCCGGCGGGTGTGCGCCTCCCACCAGTGCACCTTGTCCACCAGTTTCTGCCCCACCTCGGGGCCGATGGCGCGGCGGGTGAGCAGGTGCTCGACGCCGTAGATCTCCGGTGTCTCGGCCATCACGACCGTGCCCCCCTGCCGCACCAGCTCGTCGGCGGCCCGGCCCACGACCGGGTTGGCCGTCACGCCGGACCACCCGTCGCTGCCCCCGCACTGGAGCGCCACCACGAGCTCCGAGATGGGCTGGGGCGTGCGTTGGGCGGCGTCGACCCTGGGCAGCAGGTCCTCGACGGCCAGGATACCCGCTCGCACGGCCTCCTGGATTCCGCCAACGTCCTGGATCGTCAGGATGAAGGGCAGTTCGATCGGCGTGTGTGGGCCGTACCTCCGGCGGCTGTAGTTCTCCACCAGGTCGGCGGGCTGATTGGTCTCGCAGCCCAGGCCGACGACCACGGTTGCCCCGACGTTGGGATTGCAGGCCATGCCGGCCAGCGTGCGGGCGAGCAGCACGTGGTCCGGGCCGCCGGCGCAGATGCTGCAGCCGGAGTGGTGGGTCAGCGCGATCACGCCGTCCACGTTGGGGAACGCCGCCAGCCGCTCCGGCGTGAAGTGGTGGGCGATCTGGCGACAGGTGTGGGCCGAGCAGTTGGCGGTGGAGATGACGGCGACGTAGTTCCGGGTCCCGACGTGCCCGTCGGCCCGCTTGTATCCCTGGAACGTGCGGCGCTTGCCCGGGGGTACGACCGTCACCGGCAGGGCATCTTTGCCGAAGTCGTATTTGCGGGCGAAATCCCGGACGCCCAGGTTGTGCGTGTGGACGTGCTCGCCCGGCAGGATGTTCCGGGTGGCGAAACCGATGACCTGGCCGTAGCGGCGCACGGGTTCACCGGTTGCGATCTCCCATAGGGCCACCTTGTGGCCGCCGGGGATGCGCTGGCGCACGGGCACGAGCGTGTGGGGGTGGCTCACGGACCCCAGCCCCAGGGTGACGTTGACGTGCATATTCTTCTTGGCAATGGCTACGTTATCTGCGGGGTGGAGGTGCACCGCCGCCTCCTGCAGCGGGGCGAATCCGGAAGTGGCCGACCCAACGGGATCATTGTTTCGAGTGTCCATTTCTCTTCCCTCACAAATACGCCTGGCGAAGGCTGCGCGTAGCCCCGGTGTCTGCCCAGGTGCCAGGCACTTACAAGGATACTGTTGGCATGTATGTCCGGGTGGAATCGAACAGCTTCTGGCTTCACATATTCGTCAGAAGTGCCTGGCACCTACCTGGTCAGCGGGCGGTCCAGCCGCCGTCGATGGCGATGGCGGCGCCGGTGACGAAACTGGATGCCTCGCTGGCGAGGAACAGGGCCAGCCCGCCGATCTCCTCCGGCTCGCCCCACCGTCCCAGGGGGATCCGGGCGACGAAGGATTGGTATTTCTCGGGATCCTCCATGACGGGGCGATTGATCTCCGTGCCGAAGGGGCCGGGCATGATGGCGTTGACGGTGATGCCGAAGGGGGCCCACTCCAGGGCCAGTGTGCGCGTGAGCTGCAGCACGGCGCCTTTGCTGGCGGCGTACGGCGTGCGCTCGGGCAGGGCGATGACCGACAGCATGGAGCCGAGGTTGATCACGCGCCCGTAGCGACGGGCCTGCATGTGGGGCGCGACCGCGCGGCACATGAGCCACACGCCGGTGACGTTGGTCTCCTGCACGTGGCGAAATGCCTGCAGCGACAGATGTTCGATCCGCCCGCGGACGTTGATGCCGGCGTTGTTGATCAGGACGTCGACGTGGCCGAATTCGGCCATCACCTGCGCCACCAGCGCCTCGACCTGTTGCGGGTCGGTCACGTCGCAGCGATGACCGCGGCAAACCCGGCCATAGGCGGATTGCAGCTTCTCCGCGACGGCCTGGACCTTCTCGGCGTCGCGGCTGGCGACGACGACGTTGGCCCCGGCCTCGGCCAGCGCGTCTGCCATCGCCGCGCCCAGACCGCGGCTGCCGCCGGTGATGATGGCCACCCGTTCATCCATGCGGAAACGATCCAGAATGCCCATGGTATCCTACACTCCTGTGATCGAATATCCCGCCCCATGACTATTGACAGGTTCAACGACTGAAGTCGTCACTACAAGCCCCCTTCAAGCCCGCCCTATGCCCCACAGGTTCGTAGTAACGACTTCAGTCGTTTCTTGTGCTTCAACAACGACCAAGTTCGTCACTACAAGCCCCCTTCGAGCCCGCCCTATGCCCCACAGGTTCGTAGTAACGACTTCAGTCGTTTCTTGCGCTTCAACAACGACCAAGTTCGTCACTACAAGCCCCCTTCGAGCCCGCCCTATGCCTCACACAGGTTCGTAGTAACGACTTCAGTCGTTTCTTGTGCTTCAGCAACGACCGGAGTCGTCACTACCACCCCCCGCTATCCCCCGCGCTCCTCGACGCAATGGTTGGTCAGTTCGCCCAGGCCTTCGACCTCGACCGTCACCACGTCGCCGTCTTTCAGAAAGACCTGGGGGGAGCGGAAGACGCCCACGCCGTCCGGCGTTCCAGTGGCGATGACGTCACCGGGGAGCAGCGAGAAGGCGCGGCTGATGAACTCGATGAGCTGGGGCACCCCGAAGATCATCTCGGCGGTGGTGGAATCCTGCAGGATCTCGCCGTTGACCGTGCAGCGAAGGGACAGGTCGTGCGGGTCGGGGATCTCATCTTTCGTGACCAGCCAGGGGCCCAGGGGGCAGAACGTGTCGAGCGACTTGCCCCGCACCCACTGCCGGTCGCCGAACTGCAGGTCCCGGGCGCTGACGTCGTTGCACACCGTGTAGCCCGCCACGTAGTCCAGAGCCTCGGCGGCCGGGACGCGCCGGGTGGTGCGGCCCATCACCACGGCCAGCTCGACTTCGTAGTCCACCTGCCGGGTGAGGGCCGGGTCCCAGCGGACGGCAGCGCCCGGCCCGACGACGGCGGAGGGGAACTTGGCGAAGATGATGGGCATCTTGGGGGGCTCGATGTTCTGTTCCCGGCAGTGGTCCATGTAGTTCAGGCCGATGGCGACGACCTTGGAGGGGGCGGGCACCGGCGCCAGAAGCGTGACCTCCGAGAGAGGCAGGTCGGCCGCGGCGCTGTGCCCGATTTCCCGGGCCAGTTGCATGGCCGGTTGGCCCTGTTGGAGGAAAGTGAGTACGTCGGCGGGCAGCCGGCCGTCGCTGGCCTCGTTCAGGTCGATCACGTGGTTTTCTTGCAGAAGGCCCAGGCGTGGGCCGTTTTCGGTGGCGAAGGTGACGAGTTTCATAGGGTTTTCCTCGTTATTTCTGCTTCGAAGATAGATTTTGCTCGGTGCAGACTACAGTCCGCGCCGCCAGTCGCCGGACTGTGGTCGGTGAGAGCGTGTGGCCGGGTGAGGGCCCAGTCGCCGGACTGTGGTCGGTAGGAGTGTTTGCCATGGATTGATGTCCTGCAATAGCGACCAAAAGCGTGCCCGGTAGGTGCTTGGAGCAGCGCTGTGGGCGTGGTAGAATACGGTGCTCCGACCGGTCTGTTGGCACGCGGTAACTTTTACTATGATACCGTGTTACATAGATTAACGCAAATCAAACGCAACCTAGGGTCTAAGGAGAGTTCTGAATGGATATATTTGAGAAGTGCCGCCAATACACGGAGGCCAAGGATGCCCAGGAAGCGGGCCTGTACCCCTATTTCATCCCCCTCACCGACAGCGAGGGCACCGCTTGCACCGTGGGCGACCATCGCCTGATCATGATTGGCTCCAACAATTACCTGGGGTTAACCATGCATCCCCGGGTGCGCCAGGCCGCCATCGAGGCGACGGAGCGCTACGGGACCAGTTGTACCGGCTCACGTTTCCTCAACGGCACGCTGGAGCTGCACCTGGATCTGGAGCGGCGGCTGGCCGAGTTCGTGGGCACCGAGGCGGCGCTGGTCTTCTCGACCGGCTATCAGACCAACCTGGGCACACTGTCGGCGTTGGTGGGGCGCGGCGACTTCGTCGTCACCGACAAGGATGATCACGCCAGCATCGTGGATGGCTGCCGGCTGGCGTTCGGCGAGATGCGCCGTTTCGGCCACAACGACATGGAGCACCTGGAGCGTGTTCTTTCGAAGCTGCCCGAGGAGGTGGGCAAGCTGGTCGTCGTCGACGGCGTCTTCAGCATGGGGGGCGACGTCGCTCCGCTGCCGGAGCTCGTGCCGCTATGCCAGAAATACGGGGCGCGGCTGATGGTGGACGACGCTCACTCGGTGGGCGTGCTGGGCGGGGGGCGGGGCACGGCGGCCCACTTCGGGCTGACCGACCAGGTGGACCTGACGATGGGCACGTTCAGCAAGTCCTTCGCCAGCCTGGGCGGGTTCATCGCGGGCGCGGCGGACGTGATTCACTACGTCCAGCACCACGCCCGCTCGCTGATCTTCAGCGCGAGTATGCCGCCCTCGAACGTGGCGGCCGTGCTGGCTGCGTTGGAGGTGATGCAGGAGGAGCCGGAGCGGATCGCGCGGGTCAACGAGATCGGCGAGCGCATGCGGGCCGGGTTCCGCCAGCTAGGCTTCGAGGTGGGGCAGAGCGAGACGCCCATCGTCCCGGTCATCATCGGCGAGGACAGGGACACGTTTATGGCCTGGAAGGCACTCTACGAGGCGGGTGTCTACACCAACCCGGTGATCTCGCCGGCGGTGCCGCCGGGGTCGGCGCTGCTGCGCACCAGCTACATGGCGACCCACACCGACGAGCAGCTCGACCGCGTGCTGGCGACCTTCGCGGAGGTGGGCCGGGTGCTGGAGTTGATCGCATAGTGGAGGGCTTGACGGTGGGGGCAAACGGCGGTACAATGCCCCTGGAGGTGAGGGTTATGCCGCTGTATGAGTACAAGTGTTCCGATTGCGGGGCGTGTTTCGACGCGCTGCGGTCGATGGCGGACGCAGACAAGGCCATCGCCTGCCCGAAATGCGAGAGCGAGAACACGGGCCGCGTCATTTCGTTGTTCTCGGCCGTTGGAAGTGAGGGCGTGATCGCCGGGGCGGGGAGTTCGTGTGGTTCATGCACGCCGTCGGCTTCATGCGCGACGTGTGGTCTCAAGTCTTAGAATCAATACGGTTTAGGTAAGGACGAGCCAGGCTTCGGAAGTCTTGAAAGAGATTCTGTCCAGCGACTGCGGACATTGATCGTACGTCCGAGGCAATCCCAGGCCGATTCTACATCAGGCAGAACAGATACAGGACATTGGGCCGCGGCCGGTACCGGTCGCGGCCTTTTTACGTTTGCGTGTACCGGTCCGCGGGGTCTGGATAGCGGCTTTCCCACTCGTGGATGGCATCCTGGATCAGCGTCCGTACCTCCGGCCTGGGGATGTCGTCGATCGACTCGAAGGCCTCCAGGCCGACGTAGATGCGCAGGCTCCCATTTGCCTCTGTGGTCAGGTAGACGTGTTGGCCGAGCAGGTCGGGGCGCTCCCGCAGCCGTTCCTGCACCAGCTCGTTGATGGCCTCCACGGGGATCAGGGGTTCTACCTCGGATGGCCTGGGAGGGCGGCGCGAGGCGAACATATCGGCCTGGCGCAGTTTCTCCAGGAACTCTTCCTCGTCCACGGTGGACGCCTGATCAGCCGGTCGATGGTTGGGGCCAGCCTCGGGTTGGGATGACGGCTGCTGCAATCGAGGCAGCCAGCCTTCAGCGAATGCCAGCACGGCCTTGATGGCCTCGACCGTCTCCTGCCCGATCTGTCGGTCGCTGATCTCCCGCAGGTGACGGTAGCGCCGGCCGCGCACGAACACGGCCAGTTCGCCCTTCTGGGTCCGCGCGACGCGTAACAGTTCCTGCTCGTCTGTCGGCGGTGCTGCCGAGGCATCCGCTGGATGTGGATGCTTGCCGGGGTTTTGTCCGCTTCTACCGACGTAGCGAATGACCCACACGAGCAGTCCCGCAGCCGCGGCGAAGGCAACCAGAGCGAGGATCAGATAGAAAAAAGCAGATAGGGTACCCATTATTAACCTCGTCTGTGGTGCAAGACACCCCGCCTGCTGCAATGTTCGCACCAGTGTCTGATTTAATCATACCATATGCGGCACGACGTGTCTATAGGACGGAAGTCATGGGGTATCGCCCAGAACCCTGGCAGTCTGGCGAGTCAGCGAGTCAGCGAATGGGCAAATCTGCAAATCTGCAAGTCTGCAAATAAGCAAATCTGCAGAGGGCTCACGTTAGATGCGGATGACGTCGCCTCCTACGAGGCCGATCAGGAGGGGGGCGTCTGGGTCGAGACCCTGCGGGGCGGCTGCACAGGTCAGGCCGTGGTCGGTGGGCAGGTCGGCCTGCCACCCGGACCAGGACGGGCCGCCGTCGCGCGAGACGAGCAGCCCTGTGCCGAGCACGACCAGGATCTCCGGCCTGGCGGGGAACTGGGGGGAGAGCACGATCCCGTTCACGCTATCCTGGATCGCGTCCTCGCCGATCTGTTCCCAGGTGTCCCCTCGATCGGCCCCCCGGAAGAGCCCGCGGGATTCCGTGCCGGCGAACAGGACGCCGTCTTCGGCGTAGTCCGGAGACAGGGCCAGGCTGATCACGGGCGCGTATTCGGTGGGGAAGTTGACCTCGCGCCAGGCGCGGCCGCCGTTGGTGCTGCGGAAGACGCCGGTCTCGGTCCCGACGAAGAGCGTCTCGTCCGCGGCGAAGTTGGGGGAGATGGCCACACACAGGACGCTCAGATCCAACAGGCCGAAGTTCCAGGCGGACCAGCGGCCGCCCCGGTCGGCCGAGCGGAAGACGCCATCTTCGACCGTGCCGGCGAACAGCGTGCCGTCGCGGATGAAATCCGGCGAGATGGCCAGGGCGGAGACGATCGGCGGCGGGGGTGGGAAGACGGCCACGTTCCAGCTCTCGCCGCCATCGACGGAGCGCAGGACGCCGCCCTGCGACCCGGCGAGCACGCTGTGGTCGGATTCAAAGGCGGGCGAGACGACGACGGCCGTCGTCGCCAGCGGAGCCTCGAGGTTCAGCGAGTCGTACGTGGTGCGCCAGTTGGCGCCCCCGTCATCGGACCGGTAGAGCCCTGACCGGCGGGCGGCGAAGCAGATGCCGTCCTGGGCGAAGTGCGGGGACGGTGCGAGCGCATATACCAGGTCCTGGAGCTGGGTGTGTTCACTGCTCGTGGTGTCGGTGTCTGCCATGTCTGTCTCCTGTTCAACTACGCGGTGTCCATAGCCTGCGGGGGCTGTTTGTGGTGGACCAGGACGTCGACCGTCAGCGCCAGCGCTGCGCCGCCGACGGCGCTGTGTATGACCTGGCGCTGCACGCCGGCGGAATCGAAGATACCTGCCTGTGCCACGTCGACGACCTGCCCCGACCGGACGTCGAAGCCGTGGCCCGGACGGGCGCCCTTGATCTCGGCCATGACCTCGCTGGCGTCGTGTCCGGCGTTGGTGAGAATGGTACGGATCGGCGCCTCCAGTGCCCGGATCAAGATGCGGTACGCGGCGCGCTCATCGGGGTCGGTGCTCTGTTCGAGTTTGTGAAGCAGCGCCGGGCGGCAGGCGAGCAACGACACGCCGCCGCCGGGCAGCACGCCGTCGGCGATGGCGCCCCGTAACGCGTCGGCCGTCCGCTTCGCCAGTTCCTTGCGGGCCTCGATCTCCATCTCCGTCGCGCCGCCCACCCACAGCGTGGCGGATCCCCCCATGAGTTTGCCGATGCGCTCGCGCAGGTTCCGGCGATCGCCGGGTTCGTCGGTCTGCTCGAAGGCGGCGCGCAGGGTGGCGATATGCTCGCGCAAGGCGCGCGGATCGCCCTTGCCCCCGACGATGCCGAAGTGGGAGCGGTCCGCCCACGCCCGGCGCGCCTGCCCCAGATCCTGGGGCTTCACACTGCCCGGCGTGAAGCCGGCTGCCTTGGCCAGGACGCGCCCACCGGTCAACACGGCCAGATCCTGCAGCGCCGCTGCTCGATCGGCGGCGGTGACCTGTGGCGCTTTCACGGCGATGCCCCGGAATTTGTCGGCGTCCTTGCTCACCGAGAGCAGGAAGGCCGTCGCGCTGTCGGAAAGCTTGCCGACGATCATCATCAGCGATTGAAACCCGGCCTTTATCGTCGTCTCCAACACGGGCGTCAACTGGCGTGGGTCCTCGATTTCGAGGTCGCTGATCAGGATGGCGGCGTTCTCCATATCCGTCCTCATCTTGGCGTGGTCGGCGATCATCTGGCGCGAGAGGACGCCGCCGCTCCAATACATGCCCTCGACGTATTCGCGCTCCAGCTCCCGGCCGCGGCCGGAGCGGGTCTCGAGCCGGCCGTATTCCCCAATGATGTCGAAAATCTCGCCCAGCATCTTGGCCAGGGGCGGATCGTAGCAGATCGACTCGGCGACCTGGGCAAGTTTCTGCTTGCCCTCGAGCCGGGTCGCCATGTCGGATAGCTCGTCGAGGATGACCCGCATGCCGGTCTCCATGAAGCGGCGTAACTGCATCGCGTTGCCGCCGGCGACGATGTAGCGCACGCCCTGGTCGTAGATGGACTGGAACATCACGGCTGCGGTCGCCGTCCCGTCGCCGACTTTCTCGTGCATGTGCCACAACAGGTGGCGCAGGAACATGGCGCCCATGTCCGCGTCGCGGTCCGCGATCTGGATGATACGCCGGGCGATCACGCCGCCGTTGTCGAGCACCTCCGGCATGGTGCTGCTGGAGACTGTCGACTCGAGCGCGACGATGCGCGGAAGCGGCCCGAGGGTCGGTCGGACGGCCGCGACGATCTGGTGGATGCCTCTCTGGAATCCTTGATAGGTAGCGGGCTGAAACACGACGCGCTGGGTCTGCGATTTTGCCATCGGGTTGAGTGCCTCCAGGGTTTTGCAGTCCGAAGTTCCCAGTCCTATGTCTGAAGTCCTACGTCCGAAGTCCTACGTCCGAAGTCCTATGTCCGAGGTCCTGGGTCCGAGGTCGTCTGTAGCCGCGAGGGCGAAGACGTGCGGGCCAGGGTCTGCTCTCCGGAAGGGACTTGGGTCAGGGTAGAAGCCCGGATTCATCAGGCGCCGGTCCGTAGCGCAAAGACTTCGTCGGCGCGCGTTCATAGGCCTTGAGCGAGTGGATATTATACCGCAAGTCGGCCAATCGCGCACGGTGCTTTGATTCTCATCCCCGGGCAGTTGCATCTTAATTCAACTTCCTTGCCACACGTCATTCTGAGGAGCGAAGCGACGAAGAATCTCGCCTGCTCAACGCGAAACGGAGATTCTTCGCCCCGACTACGGGGGTTGAGTCGTCATCTCGTTACCTCAAGGGCCTGTCAGGGGTCTGACAAACCAGTGGTAGGTCAGCAGGCCGTGGCCGACCATGCTGAGAGTGAGCACGCCGTACAGCCGTACGTTGTCGAGGAACTTGAGCTTACCCCTGAAGGCGAAGATGCCCAGCCAGGCGCCGGGGAATCCACCCAACGCACACAGGACGTAGAAGATGAGGTCGGGGGTGCTCACGTTCCCCATCTTCGAAAGCGTCCAGTCGAGGCCGTACATGACGAACGTGGCGCCGCTCCAGGCGGCGACCCACACGGCGTAGGGGTTCCAGGTGGTGTTGTTGTAGATGACGGGGTAGAGGAACGCGGTCAGGGCAATGCTGATGACGCTAAAGGCGACGTAGTAGCACATGTGATCTCATCCTCGCATTGCAGAAACACGGTGGCCGCACCGGCCTAAAGAGCCGGTGCTGGGCAGCGCTATATGTGAGGTGGGTCACCTCTTGCGTCGTCGTCGGCGGCGCTTGCGCTGCTTCTGGCCCTGGGCCTGCGCCCGCTCTTCCCGCAGGCTGTCCAGGCGATCGAGTACGACCTCGCGATCCTCCAGGTTGGGACGCTTCAGGGCGCGCTGCAAGATCTCCTCCGCGCGGTCGTAGTCCTTGGGACTGCCGCGGAGAAGCCAGTACTCGTCCGACCAGCCGATGTATCCCCACGCCCAGTCGGGATTGTCCTGGACCATGGCCTCGAACTTCGCCTCGGCCGTCTCGGTCTCGCCCAGCCGCCAGTAGGATTCGGCCTCCGCCCGCAGGAAGTTGCCCCGCATTTGCCACTCGATGCCGGAGAACGTCCCCAGGAACTCCTGGCAATAGCGGACGCGAAGCCGGTAATACCTGGGGTCATCGCAACCGGCGTTTTCCAGCTCCATCTCGAAGTCCTGGCACCAGTTGAACACCGCCTGCATCCCGCGAAAGTCTTTGTCGAAGGCGCTCAACGTGTTCCGCTCCGGCGTCACCTTGTCCTTGATCCACTCCCACACCTGCCACCAGGCGTCGCAGGCTTCGGCGATATGGCCGGCCTGCAACAGGTTGTATCCTTCCTGCATCCGCTGGTCGATCTGCTCGAAGGAGATGCGATCCGGGACCAGCCGCTTCCAGAGGACGATGGCCGCCATCCAGACGAAGTCCGCATCGTAGCGTCCCTCGGGGTAGAATGGATACTGCTCGCGCCACTCGTCCGCCAGGCGCTCCGCCGACTCGTGCCGCCGGGCATCGCGCCGAAACTTCTTGGGGGTCACGGCGATACCCAGCTGGTTGAGGCGGGCGAAGATCTCGTCGGTGGACATGGGCTCGATCTTCTCGAAGGTCCATCCTTCGGCGATTCGTCTCAGGAGCGCCCTTTGAAAATCCGGGTCGTTGAACAAGTCGTCTGGTTTTCTCGGCATCGCTACATCCTTTTCTATATTCACGATTCTGATTCGGACAACGGCAGGACCATTCCGTCCTCGGCGAATACCACTTCTCCCATGAAGCCGCCCTTGCGGATGCCCGCCAGCGTCGGGTCCGGGGGCAGGACGAACTCGGGGTCGTAATGGACGATCACCAACCGCTGCACGGCGGCCTGCGCGGCGGTCTGGCCCACCTGCTGCGGCGAGGAGTGGCCATCAAACGGCTCGGGGAGGGTGTACTCGTGGAGCAGGAGGTCAGCGCCGGCGGCGAACCGCATCAGGCCCTGGCGCAGCAGCTTGTGATAGACACTGCCGCCGCAATCGATCAGCCACGGGCCGGCGGGCGCGTCCAGCGCCAGGGCGGTGTTGTCCCGCTCCACGCTGGGCAGGCGGGCGCCGGAGCCGAGCAGGTGGAGGGTGATGGGCGGGGTCATTTTGGCCCCAGGCTCATTTCTATCTCCGTCATTGCTCCGACCAACTTGCACGGGATGTGCTCCACGGTGATGCGCGTGTGCTTGATCACTGGTTTGCCGAACAGGGCCGCTGGATTGATCTCGATTCAGTATAGCACATGCCCCTACGAATGCAAAGCGGCCTAACCCAGCGGCGCGGTGGGCCTGCCGGGGTCCCGGTTCCGTCAATTGTTTTGTTCCGGTAATTGTTTTCCGGCGGTTTCTGCCCGCGGCCTTCTCCGCGCGCGTGGCCGAGCCGGGCGGCGGCGGCAGCGGTGGGCAGGGGGTAAGCTGGCGAAAGGTAAGTACAGCTTGTCAGCTTGTTCGGCGGCGGCGGTCGGGTGGGCCGTCACGCGCGAAAGCCCGGCGATGTGTGTCGTTGTCAACGTGCGGGCGCTGGAGCGTCCAGGAGTGGTGTGAGTGCACGGGCGATGAGGCAGCGCCTTGTGATTGGTTTGTGGCCTCATCTTAGCACGAGTGTTCTATTATGTCAAGCTTCTCGACGAGACAGGGCATATCCGTCTAGCAGCAGAAGGTGCGAAATGGTGACTGCTCAGGCCAGGTGCCAGGCACCTGGGCAGTTACGCGATATGGAAGGTTTGTCAGGCGCGGCGATGGGAGGACCGTCCGCGCCGACCTGGTTTCCCCAATCGCCGTCGCCAGCGGGCAACTTCGGGATGCTCGGGATCGACAGACGCCCACAGGTCGAGCCACGAGCGAGCGGATTCTCGGTTATCTTGGGCCAGGAGAAGCTGGATGTAGGCGCTGCAAAGAGCGGCGAACTCGCTGAAGTGGAAGCGCCGCCGGGAGAGCAGCGGATCCAGCAAGGCCTTGGCTTCGTCTATCTGGTCGCTGAGGAGGGACAGTTTGGCCAGGCTGGTGCGAGCGAACAGGTGGTCGGGATGCTGCCGGTGCAGCTCGCGCACAATGGCTTCGGCTTCCGGGATACGTCCCTGGAGCTCGTACGCGACGGCGAGGTTGTTCAACAGATCGGTAGCGTCGGGTTCCACCTCCAGCGCCTGCTCGAGCAGACGTTCGACCTCGTCGGCATCGCGGCGCTGGAGGGCCAGGTTTGCCTGGGTCAGCCACTGTTCCACCTGTGGCTCGTGCTCTTGCCGCGGCTCGTCGTGCAGCTCAAAGCCCATCAACAGGATCTCCCGCCACTCGCCCTGGATCCAAATGCGTACCGGCCCCGGAGGCAGTAGCCCAGCGTCTGACAGCGCGTGAGCTGCCTCGGTGCGCATCGCATCGGGGCCGCGCTGGCTGAGGACAAAGTCCCGCGCCGCGGCCTGCATCTCGGGCTGCCTGGATGCCAGGGCAATACGCAAGGCAAGTTCGCGTCCCATCGGATCGCCTCGATCGAGCAACAGCGGCACCAGGGCGACGATCTCCGGGTGCTGGCTCAGATAGCTCTGGATTGCCTGGGTGCCGGCTTTCTCGCTCCCCTTTCGAGACGTTGGCCGGAGGTATCGGTGCAGGTCATCGATGGTCTTCTGGAGCACCAGATTGGGGAGGCTGAAGGGCCAGGGGGCATGGCGTTCGCCGATGGGTTTGCGCAGATCGGCCAGGTTGTCCCGCGCCTCTTTCAATCCAGGTGAGAGCTTGAGCGCCTGATTCCAGTACTGGCGGGCCTGATCTTCTTGCCCCAGCCGCATGGCGGCGACGGCAGCCAGGTGGTAGAGCATAGGACTGGCGAGGGGGCGCTTGAGGTGACCGGCCCGCTCGGCGCCCTCGAATGCGTCCAACACGCCTTGATCGTCGCCCACGTAGCTCAATGCCTCAGCCTTCTTGAGCCACAGATCTACCACGTCCGACTCGATGGGCTTGAGCCGCTGGGCATACTGTCTGGCCTCGTCCAATCGGCCGCTCATGCAGAGGAAGTGGGCCAGGTTGGACAGAGCGTGGAAGTTGTCGGGGTCGAAGGCGAGCACGCGCTGCGCGGTGGCGATGGCCTGATCGAGCTGGCCTTCGGCCATATAGGCCAGGCTGAGGTTGTTGAGGGCCGGCGCGAAGTCGGGACGATGGCGCAGCAGGCGCTCCGCGACCCGGCGCGCCTGGGTGTATCGGTCTTGATCCAGCAGCGACCGCATCTCTTCGTGCTGGATGGTCAGCTCGATGCCGTCTTCGCCGGTCAATTTCAAGTCGGCCAGGAGGTCATCTACCTTGCCTTCCATGGTGGCCACCGTGTGGCGGACGTCGCCGGCCTGGTCGTGGTCGGGCCAGCGTTCGAGGAAGCGCTGGAATGTGCGTAACGCCGACATCGGGCGCAGGGTACTCAAGTAGGCCCCGGCCAGCATCAGCGTGACGTCGGGGTCGTGCGGCATCAGCCGCGACAGCCGTTCGCAGGCGACCTGATAGCGGGCGACGTCGTTGAGCTCGTAGCAAACGTCGATCAGGCGAGATAGTACTTCCACCCGGTTGGGATATCGCCGATCCAGGTCATCGAGGATCTGGCGGGCCTGGTCCCAACGCTTGCGACGCATGGCCATATCGGTTTCATCCAGCCCGGCGACGAGCCGTGGAGGAGCGGACCGGCGGGGGGCAGCCCCGCTCGCCTTGCGACTCCGGCGGCGACCTTTCTTCGACATGGCACCTCTCCACTAGCGGTTGGCGAACCAGACCGCGTAGTCCTGGACGAGCTGATCGTTCGGTGAACGCGCGTCTGTGACCTCCAGATCACACAGGGGAAAGGCGTACTTGCGGCGACCGACACTCAGGTCAACGATGACGCCATACAGATCGTCTACCAGGTTGATCCCCGTCACCTTCACGCGATCGCCCGCCTGCAGCGGGCCTCTCTCCTGAAACTCAGCGACCTCCGCCTCGAACGGGAAATTGAGGTGCTCGTTCAGATGATGTTCCCAGGCGTACAAGAGCGCCATTTCGTCGTCTGGGTCCACACCGGCCAGGATTTCGTTGATCCGCCGGCCCTCCTCGCCGAGCCAACTCCAGGCGAACTTGTCTAGAAGCGCAACGATAGCCCTGTCGACGTCATCCTGTGTGTCGCGGGGAGTGGCCGGTTCGACCTCGCACGTTTCGAGTCCCATCTGGGACCAGTCCAGGCCCTGCTCCGCGCCTTGCTCGATCACGGAATCGGGCATGTCTTTGAGCGTCACGCTGTCCCACGCGATGAGAACCGTGCCCTCCGGGCTGGGTGGCTCCAGAATGCGGCCCTGCCACCCGCCGATGTCGACGTCGAAATCGGGGTCCAGGGTTCCCGGTTTGACCACGACCGAATCGCCTGTCTTGAACACGTTGTCCTCCGGTCGGGCGCTTGGCTTCCGGCGACGGCGTCTGCGCCGCCTCTTCTTCTTTTTCCCCTTTGGCGCGCGCTCCAGGATGAAGTCGATCATCTGGCCGGCTGTTTCGAGGTGGATGTCGTGCAGGACCTGGTTGAACTCGGGATGTTCTTTCAGGTAGCCCTCTTGGACGGTGGAGATGTCTCCGATCGCGGAGAAGAAGTCGTCGTTTTCGATGTGATAGCGGCCGCCAACGGTGAGGATACCGCCGCTCTCGACCGCCCAGTCGTGGAACGGCGTGCCCTTCAGCCGCTCGAAATGCTTCTCCCAGTCCACGGAATGATAGGCGGCCTCGAGCAGCGTGCCGTCGACGTCTTTCTTGAGGGCATCGTTGGCCGCTTGATTCCACCGGAGCTTCTCGGTCACCGCCCAGGTGAGCGGCAGGTCGGGCGCGATCTGTTCGATGCGGAATTTGTCAGATGCTGTCACCATTCGAATGACCTCCTGTGCGCTGATTGGGGAAGACGCATTTGGCTGGTAGTTTGCCAGAGCAAAGATCGTTTTTCTTCGGTCACCGATCCGTGTGCGGCAGTGCGCCGGTGGATCAGGCTCATTCTACCACGTCCACCTTTCCTTGTGAATTGAACTGGACGCCGGGGGAGTTGGCCGGCGACGTGCGGCTATATGCGGCGCTGATGCCATCGCTGATATGATCGCCAGGATCGCCCGGCGTGACCCCATTCCAATCCCTGCGTGAGTACGAGCGCTTCGTCCACACGCTCCAGCACCGATCCTCATCACAAGCATATCCCGCCCGACATGAAGCATCACCGCGTTCCGGCGCCAGGTCTGAGTTTCACCACTCCGAATCTTCTTTTTCTAATCACTGAGATCGAGACCACGTTTCTTCAAGAGACAGGCTGAGAAAACACCCATGCCTTAGCCCCCTTCGCGGCCCACCGTCTACAACAACCGCTCCTGTCTCGGTACCTCCGGCAGCATGTCCCGCCCGGCGAGGAAGCCCCCAGCAGGCGGCGAAGGGGCGACTACTAAGGCGCTAACTCACCTCTGCTCAGATCGACACAGCCTCCAGCCTGGAGAAGATCTGGGCAGATGGGATCTGCGAGGGCGGCGGTCTTGTCGATCATGCGCTTATTATCCCACGTCCTGGTGGCGAATTTCTTCCAGCAGGCGCTCTGCTCGCTGTGTCAGTGTCTGAAGCCGGCGCTTGAGCTGGGCCGCCGGCTCGCCCTGAATCTTGGCGAAGAACGGGTCGGTGGTAGCTCGGTAAGGTGGGCGACGGGATTGAGCTCGAAGGTGTCGGTCTCGCAACCCAGGCGCCGGGCCTCTAGACCGGTGGCGCCGCCTGTGAAGGGGTCGAGCAGACGAAGCGGCCAGGGGACGGCGTGCCCACCAGATGTGGAGCGTGGAGATGTGGCCGTGGCGGATGGATTTCTCGCGGGCGGATTGGGCGGAGATGGGTTTGAGGGGGAGGGAGACTTCGATTAGGCGGCGGCCATGGTTATTAGTCATCGGATTGGTTCCTGTTGCTCTGGGGTTTGTGGTCTGTAGACTCGCGTAGTTTGGCAAGGAGTGTCTCAACTTCTCGAATTCTAAATGGCATATCTAGCCTACGGTACGTATCCAAGGCATCTGACAGCATGTGTCTGGCGGTTCGATCTCTGCCTTTCTGGATTTCGATCTGAGCTAGTCTTAGCAATGCATCGGCGATCTCGTCGAGTCGGTTGGCCCGCTCCATATGGGACAGGGCTTCTTCCCAAAGCTCCTTGGCTTTCCGAAGGTTGCCTCGTCGGTAAGCCACCCTGCCTAGGACGTTTAGCAGATGAGCGAGGCGCTCTGGGTCGTCAAACTGGTGAGCTGATTCAAGAACGTCTTTGCACAACGCCCGAGCCACATCTGGGGCGCCCTGCTCGAGTTTCACATCCGCAAGATTGGCAGTGACGAAATAGATATTACGTTCATCATCACCGGATCGATAGAATTCGAGCGTTTCTCGCAGTAATTGCTCTGCCTGGTCCAGTTGGCCACGCTCTTGAGCAATCCGACCCAAGTTGCGTTTGGCGAGTGCGGCTAGCTTCTCCTCGCCAAATTGCTCGGCAGTCACCAATGCCCTCGTAACTTCGTCTTCTGCCAGGTCCAGATTGCCTCGGTGACGATGAAGCCACCCAATAGGCCAGACCCGCAGGTATGCAGCAGTAAGGTCGTCCCCTCTTTGAGAAGTCACTTCAAGGGCTCGTTGACCTAAGGCCATAGTCTCGTTCCAATAGCCGCGGATGAGCATGAAATCAGCAATGTTGTAGAGAGTATCTGTGGCGGGATGGGCGAGCTGTTGCCTCCAACACCACTGCATAATCGATAGGATGTTTGGCAATTCAGGTTCCAGTTGAATGAATCCCTGTTGGTTCCAGTAACCACCGTGCTTTTCAGTGAATTTCTCGAAGAACCTCACTAAGCGATGCCGAATAGCATTTTGGTGTCCTGGTTCGTCTCGCAGTTTTGCTGTGGCAAATGCGCGTGTTAAAGGATGGACGCTGTAGCGTCGCTGAGTTATGTCCAGATCATCCGTAGCATCAATCAGAGACATTTCGACGAGCTGGCCCAGGGCCTCGTCGAGCGCGAAGTGGTGCACGTCGCTCGCCGCCTCGATGGCTTCCCGCGAGGCGGAGGTGGCGAAGAGAGGCATCACGACGAGTATCTGCCGGGCATTAGTCGACAGCAGGTTCCAAGAACGGGCGAAGACGTTGTCGAAGATGTCTCCCCTGGCCTCGTGCAGCGCTGCCAGCACGGTGTCCAGCGACTGGCCCCGCTGCTTGATCTGACCCACCGCCCACTTGATCGCCAGCGGAGCGCCGCCGGTCGCCTCGTACAGGTGCAGCAGCGTTCTTTCGTCGCCTTGTTCCAGCGCCCTCAGACCCAGACGTTTGCCTGTGGTGCGAATAAGGGCCAGCGCTTCCGGTTCTGTCAAGCCTTTGAGCGAGATGGCCCAGACCTGACGAAGCTTCTGCTCGCGGGTGGTGATCAACGCCTTGGATGGCTCCGGTAGATCCAGCAGGAAGTCCCGTATGCCCTCATCGGTGATGGTCTCGAAGTTGTCCACGATCAGCAGGTGTGGCTTTCCCTGGAGTAGCTTGCGCACGGCGTCGCGCTTTTCTTCCACGGGCTGCTGGGCTATGCCGGGATATTCCAGCGTCCGGGCGACGGCATCGAGCAGGGCGTTCAGGGTCAGGTCGCGGTCCTTGGCCGTGGTCCAGATGAAGCCGTTGAAGTCGGCGATGCCGTCGGTGGGGGCGTTGGGGGCGTTGCCCTGACTGGCGTGCAGGCACTCGTGGGCTACCTCCAGCGCCAGGACGGTCTTGCCGATGCCACCAATGCCGTCGATGCCGGTCAGAGGATAGCGGGAACAAAGCGCTTCGTGGACGCGTGCCTTTTCCGCCTCGCGTCCGATGAACTCGCTGCGGGATGGCAGGTTGTGGGGGATTTCAGGGATGGGCGGAAACGAGGAGGGCGGCCCCTCTTGAGCGGTCTCTTCTCGCTTCTTCCGTCGCTCTTGCAGGTAGTCCAGCACCTGCACGACACCGGCGATGATGCCGACGATGACGCCTACACCAACGATGATTGTCCAAGTGTCCACAATGAGCCCCTTTTACCTACGGTTGTCCTCGTGCGCGTGTCCCACTCGCCGAACACGCAGCATAGGGGATGTGACCGTGGCCGATGGAAGTCTCGTGGGCGGATTACTCGGAGATGGGTTTGAGGGGAAGGGAGAGCTCGATGAGACGTTTCACGTCACAATTCCCCTGCTTGTCGTAGAACGTCCGTCACCAACGAGTCGCTCAACCCCAGACCGGCTTCGAGCAGGGCCAGGACAACTGGCTGCACCACATCCAGGAATCCACGCTGTTTTGCCCTCAAGATCACGCCCACCGTCCCGGTGAACCGTAGTCCATTGAGACGTGCGATACGGCGAGCCAAGACGTCGTCTAGGACGAGGCGGCTGTTGGGTCTTTCCAATCCCAGGCCAATCACTTCAGCTTCACCTTTGCCCAAGTCTGTTACCAGGGGAAGCAGAGTTGGAGACGACAGCGGTGTCACGCGCACCCAATCCAGCGCGTCCACTCTCGGCACGTTGACGCACTGTTGGGCCCCCATCTCGAGCTCGACCTGCACCGCCGGAGGGATGAGTACCTGTTCGTAGAGTTGTGGCAACAGATTTAGCTGTTCCACCAGATGCAGGTACAGCAGGGCGATGTGTTACAGATTGTCTTTCCCTCAGGCATTGGCCACGTCCTGCGCCAGTGTCTCTGCATCCAAGTCGAAGGGTGAGACCTTATAGCGTCCCAAGGTCATCAGAAACTCGACTCGCGTGACCCCTGCCAGTTGCGCAGCTCGTCCTGAGGATAGCTTGCCCAACTCGTATAACTTGACCGCGGCCAGCATTCGCAGCTCACGGGCGAAGGATTCTGGGTCTTCCTTCAAGCTGAGAAGTGCCTCCTCCGGGAGTTGTATGGAAACTGTGACTGTCATCCTCTAGCCTCCTGGCTGAACATCAAAGCAGATACCCGCTACACGGGGATTGTAACACATACAAGGTGTCGTTACCAGGAAACGTCGCTGACGCTCTCGAATGTCCAGGTTCTCACGGCTGGTGTGCACATGGTAGAATTCACGCATATGCCTCTCGCACCTCGGACCAAACCATCTCTGCCTCCTGATTTCTCTTCTCAAATGGGTAACGATTGCTCGGCCTTGAGCCACTCGTTGGCCGAAAGCTCCACAGCCCCAATGCTTGCGCGGCCCTTGACCTCGACGTAGCGCATCTCGCCTTCGGGGCCGCGGCTGAGCAGGTCGTCCAGGTGACGCCGCTGTTCCTGGATGCTGAGACTCGTATCCCGGCCCTGGCGCGCTTTCTGCTCGTATTCCATGAGCTTGCCCGGGGGGGCGGGCGATGAGCACGTGGTCCGGGCTCGAGTCGATCACTATGCAGGCCTGGGCGAGGCGTTGGTGGGAGGTGTTCCGGAAATCGCCGGACTGTGGTCCGGCTAGAGCGGTCTCGGGGACGCGCACACGATCGGGCCAGTTTGATCCTGTCAGTTGAATATAGATGCGATTGCTCTGACTGTGATGGGATTGGGGGCACCGGCGCCAGGTTGGTTGGGCACGTGGAGTCGGGTGGGCGAAGCGGTGCGATCATGCCCCAAACCTTCACCGAAGGCTCACCAATCGCTCACCGATGGGGGGGCGGTTTTGTGGTATACTGCCCCCAGCATCGTCTAGAGGGCCATTCCGATGGCACCAGCATTCCGTCTAGAGGGCCATTCCGATGGCACCAGCATTCCCTCTAGAGGGCCATTCCGATGGCACCGCGACCTGCCAGAATTGGGCGGGGATGTTACTCAAAAAACGGAGGCAAGAAATGGCAAGAACATATTGTCCCAATTGT
>Ga0180433_10002472_pt1 | contig 28479 bp, 36 predicted proteins | sample SS_ome_8_FD_132980 | JGI IMG/M metagenome (GOLD analysis project Ga0180433, IMG submission 132980) | Hypersaline lake sediment archaeal communities from the Salton Sea, California, USA - SS_1_D_1 metaG | ecosystem: Environmental > Aquatic > Non-marine Saline and Alkaline > Hypersaline >... | reverse complement strand
TTCGTTTTTCTCGGAAGAGGTAAAGTTGACGGCCAAAACGGCAATGTCCTGATTTTCGTTTTGGAGTTCTTCCATTGCAGGCATTTCTATTTCACACGGTTTACACCAGGTGGCCCAAAAATTTAACAGCACTTTTTTCCCTTTAAAGTCTGATAAAGATACATCGTTTCCATCCTTTAAAGACGGAAGCGTAAAATCAGGCGCCTTGTCTCCTTTCGCAATGCCGATTTCGGCTTCCTTTTGCCCTGTGAAGTTCCATACCGCAAGACCGGCCAAAACGAAAAGAAACGCGGCAGCCAGCAATTTTTTCATCATCGGCAACCTCCAATTCAGGATCACGCTGAAAAAAGAAGAGAAAGCTAAAGGCTTTCTCTCCTCATTCAATTACTGTTTCATTTTATTGCGGAGCACCATTTGCAGGATTCCGCCGTGACGGTAATAATCGATTTCTACTTCGCTGTCAAAGCGTACAACAGCTTCAAACGACTTGACTGTGCCGTCTTCGGCAATCGCTTTGACTTGAACGAGATCCCGCGGGCGAACCGTCTCACTCACGTCAACTTCAATCGTTTCTTTCCCGGTCAAACCGAGCGTTTCAGCGTTTTCTCCCTCTTTAAATTGAAGCGGAAGAACGCCCATCAGCACAAGGTTGCTTCTGTGAATTCTTTCAAAGCTTTCTGCAATGACGGTTTTGATGCCGAGCAGATTTGTTCCTTTTGCCGCCCAGTCGCGGGAAGAACCCATTCCGTAGTCTTTTCCGGCAATGACGACCAGACCTGTGCCGTCTTCTTTATACTTCATGCAGGCATCGTAGATGGACATTACTTCTCCGGTCGGCCAATACGTTGTATAACCGCCTTCTGTACCCGGAGCGATCTGGTTTTTGATTCTGATGTTGGCGAATGTTCCCCTCATCATGACTTCATGGTTTCCGCGTCTTGAACCATATGAGTTGAAGTCTCTAGGAGAAACGCCTTTTTCCTGCAGATATTTTCCGGCTGGTGTGTCTTTGCCGATCGCTCCCGCAGGAGAAATATGGTCTGTCGTGACAGAATCTCCGAATTTGCCGACAATGCGCAAGCCTTTAAGCGGTTCAACCGTACCAGGCTCAACTGACATGTTTTCAAAGAACGGCGGGTTTTGAATGTAAGTGGATTCTTCATCCCATTTATACAGGGCTTCATCCGTTGTTTCAATCGCATTCCAGCGTTCATTGTCATCAAACACGCGCTCATATTCTTTTCTGAACAACTCAGGAGTAACGGTTTGCTTCACGACGGAGTTGATTTCGTCCATCGTCGGCCAAATATCGTTGAAGTATACGTTTTGACCGTCTTTTCCGACGCCGATCGGTTCGTTTTTCAGGTCAATATCTACCGTGCCCGCCAATGCATAGGCTACGACAAGCGGCGGAGACGCCAGGTAGTTTCCTTTGACAAGCGGATGAATCCGGCCTTCAAAGTTACGGTTTCCGGAAAGGACAGACGTAATCAGCAGGTCATTTTCGGCAACCGCTTTTTCGATTTCAGGCGCAAGCGGTCCGGAGTTCCCGATACATGTCGTACAGCCGTATCCGACGATGTTAAATCCAAGCTCGCGCATATATGGAAGCAGGCCTGAATTGACTAAGTAGCCTGTTACGACTTTTGAACCCGGAGCCAGGGATGTTTTCACATAGTTCGGTACTTTCAATCCCAGTTCAACCGCTTTTTTAGCGACAAGGCCCGCACCGATTAAGACATAAGGGTTTGATGTATTTGTGCAGCTGGTGATCGCCGCAATCGCGATCGCACCCGTTTTCATGACGGCTTCTTCGCCGTTTTCAAGCTTAAATTTGATTTCTTTGTCAGCCTCACTCGCGTTTAAACCGAATCCCTGGTTCCCTGCAGGGCTTGCCAAATGCTTGTGGAATGTCTCTTTCATGTCAGTCAGCGGAATGAGATCCTGAGGACGCTTCGGACCTGAAAGATTCGCTTCAACTTTTGACAAGTCAATTTCAACGATATCGGTAAAAACGGGATCTTCCTGATCAGGCGTGTAGAACAATCCGTTTTGACGGCAATATTCTTTCACCACATTGATATGTTCTTCATCACGGCCTGTTAAACGCATGTATTCCAATGCTTCCTCATCAACAGGGAAGAAACCGCAAGTCGCGCCGTATTCAGGAGCCATATTTGCGATTGTCGCACGGTCTGCAAGCGGAAGTTCTGCAACACCCGGTCCGAAGAATTCGACGAACTTTCCGACCACGCCTTTTTCACGCAGCACCTGTGTTACTTTAAGCGCCAAGTCCGTCGCCGTCGTGCCGTTCGGCAGCTTTCCGACAAGCTTCGCTCCGATTACTTCAGGTACAGGGAAATATGAAGGCTGGCCGAGCATGCCCGCTTCAGCTTCAATTCCGCCGACGCCCCAGCCGAGAACGCCGATTCCGTTGATCATCGTTGTATGGGAGTCAGTACCGACAAGCGTGTCAGGATAAGCGACAATCTCGCCGTCTTCTTCCACAGCATGGACAACGTTTGCCAAATACTCAAGGTTCACCTGGTGAACAATACCTGTAGCAGGGGGAACAGCCTGATAGTTATTAAACGCTTTCTTAGCCCAGCTTAAAAATTTGTAACGCTCTGCATTTCGTTGGAATTCAAGGTCCATATTAATTGTCAATGCATCTTCCGTACCCGCTTTGTCAACTTGTACGGAGTGGTCGATGACAAGGTCTACCGGTATTTCAGGATTGATTTTATCCGGATCTCCGCCGACTGAAGCCATCGCTTTTCTTAATGAAGCAAGGTCTACAACGGCTGGAACGCCGGTAAAGTCCTGCAAAATAACGCGGGATGGTTTGAAAGGAACGTCAATATCCTTTAATTCGGCAGTGCCCCATTTTGCCAAGTTTTCAACGTGTTCCTTTGTAATGACTCTCCCGTCTACTTGACGAAGAACGGATTCGAGCAAAACTTTAATGGAATAAGGCAGTTTTGATACGTTTCCGATTCCTTGATCCTCTAATGCTTTTAAAGAATAATAGCTGTACGTTTTGCCTTGTACTGTAAACGTTTTTCTTGATTGAAAAGCGTCTTTTTTTGCGACTTGTTGCTGATTCGCCATTTCTCCAAAATCCCCCTTTAAAGATCAAGATCATACGCCAGAAAAATCGGCATATTTCACCACAATTTTCTCACAATTTAATCTTAAAACAATTTTAAACATAAGTAAATATCAATGTTTTTATTAAATTCAATAAGAATGCCTTATACAAGGAAAAAAGTTTATTTTACTGGAAATACATTTTTTTATACAATACACCCGCTAAGGCTATACTACAGTCTGAGGTGATCGAAATTGGCCAAACGAAAAGCAAATCATGTCATCAATGGAATGAACAATGCTAAACGCCAAGGAAACGGCGCGGGATATATTGAAGATGACCAGCATATTCTCACTGAGGCGGAACGCCAAAACAACAAAAAACGGAAGACCAATCAATAAATCCTAAAAATCCTTCATGAATGGCTTAGGAGGTTAAGACATTGACAAATAAAAACGACGGCAAAGATATGCGCAAAAACGCACCGAAAGGAGCTCAGCCTGGGCAGCCAGAGCCTTTGAGCGGAAGCAAAAAAGTTAAAAACCGGAACCATACGAGACAAAAACATAATTCCAGTCACGATATGTAACATTTTCCGCGTCTTTCACGGCGCGGTTTTTTACTTTACCTCTCTGGCGATGCAACCCCCTTCGAATCGCCTCCTTCACATGAATTCACAGCTGTGCATAATCTAACGGTAAGGCTAGGTATGGAGGAATGATCAAATGACAAATACAAAACGTTTCGATTCCGCAGATTTTGATAAAGAATGGATGAAACAGTTTGTTGACGACCCTTTTCTCCTCTATGATGAGACTTTTCCGATCGACCTTTATGAAACGAGCACTGAATATATAATCGAAGCAGATTTAAGCCGCTTGAATGCCCGGCACCTTGACATGACGTTTTCCGGCTACGATTTCAAGCTTGCGGTTAAAACCGATGAACAGCATTACGAAAAATCGCTGATGCTTCCTTTCTTTTTGAATGACAAACAGATCGAAGCGGAATGCGAGAACAGCATTCTTGCAGTTAAAATCAATAAGGAAGCAAGCCAAGATGAAGTTTCGCTTTCATTTCATATTCCTTTTATATCATACATGCACAACAAGCAGAACCCGGACAGCGCGTAAAACACTTTGCCATCCGGGTTTTTTCCGTTCGTTCGTCAAATATCCGCTAGCAATTCTCTATGGCCGATTAGGGAATTGCTATACAATAGATTATGTTCTAGCACCTCTTTTGATCAGGCCGGTGTCCCATTTTATATTATTTTTTCTATGTTCTTCTAAAACGCCTTCATGTAAAATAGGTTATAGACAAAGGAGTGATGAGAGATGCTGGAAGGATGGTTTTTATGGCTGATGCTCGCTTGGATCGTCATCATGATCGTCCTCTTGTCAATCGGCGGTTTTTTCATGTTTCGCAAATTTTTAAAAAGGCTGCCTAAAGAAGATGGGAAATCTGAGCTGGACTGGCAGGATTATTATATTGAACAGACAAGGCATTTGTGGAATGAAGAAGAAAAAGAACTGCTTGAAGAATTAGTTTCTCCCGTACCCGAACTGTTTCGCGATGTAGCAAAAGCGAAAATCGCCGGAAAGATCGGAGAACTCGCATTAAAGGAAAAAGCAGGTGCAATCGACCGGGATTTAATCGTCAGAGGCTATATTATGGCCACACCGAAAAAAGACCATAAGTTCCTCGTAAAGCGTTTAAAAGAAAAGAACATTGATCACTCTTCCTATCAAGAGCTTTTTAAATAAACAAAACCTTTCCTGAAAGAAGGAAAGGTTTTGTTTTAATTGACCTGTATGTGATTTGACGCTTCAATCTGGCTTGAAAGCTTTCTGAACGATAAAAACATGGCAATCCGCCAAGGAACGATCATCCCGAAAGCCAGAATCCAAAACATTCCGCTCAGTGCGCCGTAATCGATCGTTGTGCTTAATATGCTCTTCATCGCGATCCGGATGACGAGCAGCGCAATTAAAATAAACACAAACGATTTGGAGCGTTTAATATAGATTTTATCATCGCGGATTTCAAATTTTGAGGTTTTAATTAAGAAAATAGAAAAGATCATGCCCACTGTGAGAGCTTCCAAAAATTCGGCACCGGTCACGTGGAACATCGGAAATAAAAACATGAGAGCACCGGTGCTCATAAAAATCGGAGGCAGTATAATTTTTTTGGCCGTAGCCGGTTTTTCAGATGACTTGATTCTGACAGCCATGACAATGACGGCCATCACGACGGCAAGTATAGATGAAACGACGATCATCATACATATCATCCCTTTTTCTAAAGCTAATTTCTCTACTTGTTACTATACTCCAAAACGAAGAAAAAAACCATGTTCAGGTTTTTCAGCTGCAAGGATTTCCCAGCACGTGGCGAATCGCTTCGACGACTTTCGTCTCCTCGAAAGGCTTGACGATAAAGTCCTTGGCTCCGGCTTCGATCGCTTCAACAACGATTCGCTTTTGCCGCATGGCCGTACACATGATCACTTTCACCTTCGGGTTCAGCTGGATCATGTCCTTTAAAGCTTCAATCCCGTTTTTCACAGGCATTGTAATATCCATGATAACCAAGTCCGGCTGCAGCTCTTGATAAAGCAAAACAGCTTCTTCCCCGTTCCCGGCTTCACCCGCGACTTGCAAGTCTTCTGTTTCAAGTATTTCTCTGATTTTATCTCTCATAAATTTTGCATCATCAACAATTAAAACCCTTGTCATACTCCCCTCCAACATCATTATTCAATTTTGCTGTGAATAAGTCCTATTATAACAAAAAACCAAGGCGGTCCTTAGCCAGGTATCTAAAAGCCTCTGAAATCGCCGAACAGGCCTGACAGTACGATAATGATTTTCGTCATCCAGTCAAAGAACAGCAGGATTCCGACTGCAATCATTGCAATTCCGCCGATCTTCATGATGATGAGCTGATGCTTTCGAAGCCATTTCATCTTTGTCATGAAAAAAGACAGGAGCAGAAACGGCAGGCTGAATCCAAGCGCATAAAGCACCATATAAGGCACGGCCGACATCGGGTTCGTTCCGGCGAGTGTGATGACCGCTGCAAGAATCGGACCGGTGCAGGGCGTCCAGCCGGCAGCAAATGCCATTCCGATTCCGACAGAACCGAGCAGGCCGCCGGGCCTGTTTTTAAAATGGAGGCGCCTTTCTTTCATTAAAAATTCAGGCTTAAAAACCCCCAGTGTGACAAATCCAAAAAAGATGATGAATACCGCACCAAGCTGCCTGATGAGCTGATGATAATCCTTAAAAAAGGACCCGACAAGCGATGTGCTGTAGCCGAGAGCCACAAAGATCATCGAAAAGCCAATCAGGAAAAAGATTGTATGTATCAGGCTCCTTTTTTGAAACATAAGTCTGTCAGAATGGATTTCACTCATGCTGACACCTGTAATATATGATAAAAAAGCGGGATACAGCGGCAGGCAGCATGGCGAAATAAACGATAGAAACCCTGCACCGAAAGCGAGAATATAGTTGATATCAGCCATCTCTTTCTCCCTTCTATTTTTTGGAATACTATGAAAGAAAATCATTTGATATGACAATTACATTTCAATTTCCTAACATATCACAAAAAAGGATGTTGGTTTCACGAATTTCTTTATATAATCAATTTTGACAATTTACCCTTATCACCTTCAGAATTGAAAAGGAACCTATATATGGATATAATAACATTTAGTAGGCAACAAAAAGATGATTTTTACAGAAGAAAGGATAAATTCCTGTGATGAAAGAAAATCTGCTTCATGAAATTGAGGAAAAAAGAAAAGAGCTGCTAAAAATCGTCATGACAAACGGCATGACTTCACATATCACCATTCAGCACAGCCAGCAGCTGGATATCCTTCTTTTGGAATACCAAAAACTATCTCTCGGACATACACAATAATCATAGATCAAAATAAAAAACCCGGAAGCGGGTTTTTTATTTTATAACCATGTTCCTTCTATGTCATAATCGCATTCGTATTATTTCGTTTGATTTTCCATGGCTTTCATCATTTGATTAATTTTCTTCTGGGATGGTTTCATACCCATCTGCATCATCATCATGCGCAGCATTTGTTCATTAATTGGCGGATTTTTTTTCAAATAGTTCATCATATATTTACGAGCAATAAAAAATCCGAGTGCAACACCTGCGAGCAATGCTAAAACGCCCACTAGGATGACAACCCATAAATCCATTTAATTTCCTCCTTCATGTTGTCTCGTATAAAGTGTACTAAACCAAACGCTATTATACAACATTTACAGTCCAAATTCTTTTTTTTATACAAAATTTCTTTCTTTCACAGGGTTCAGCCAGCCGTAACGTTTCATATTAAAATCCATCGCAAGGAAACACGGACTTACTTTCCGCAAAACCTCAAAGAAAACCGTTTCGGCATCGAATGGACCCTTCGCCAAAATCTCAATATGTCGGTCTTTGATAATAAAAGAAGCGCTTCCTTTTGGAACAATCAATCTGTATACATAGTCAACTTGTGTATAGTCTTCCCGGCAGAGGTTCATTTTCATTCTTTTGTGTATATGGGCTGCGGGAATCGGTTTTGTAATGAACTCGATCTGCTTGGCGGCTAATTGAGACTTTTGATCGGGGCTCGTCCAATGATAATCGTAAAACAGCTTGAACATGACAGACTCTCTTCCAAAATAATGGCTGGCAAATTCCTCTTCTATCAAATACGTATAATAATGGCGTTCCATCACTGTCTCATCCCCCTGTATCGAAGAATATATGCTTTCTATTATACAAAAGGGGGTTAGAAATAATTGTCTGATGATGATAAAAGAAGCGACTAATTTTGTCGAAATGAAAAAAAGAGAATGATCCGCAGATCATTCTCTTTCATATGCCCGATTAGCGATTTAACAGTTTTTTCACCCGGTCAACTACATTCGCAGGCGTAAAACCGTATTCTTTCATGATCGTTTCGCCGGGAGCTGAAGCACCGAAATGGTCGATTCCGAGAATGTCCCCGTCAGTGCCGGTATATCTCTCCCATCCGAGCGGTGATCCCATTTCAATTGCGAGACGCTTTGTCACATCAGTTGGAAGAACAGCGTTTTTATATTCGGCCGGCTGCTTGTCGAAACGATCCCAAGACGGAACGCTGACAACGGATACGTCAATGCCTTCTTTTTTCAGCTCGCTTTGTGCGTCAAGCGCAAGGCCAACTTCAGATCCGCTCGCAAGCAAGATCGCTTGCGGTTTTTCGTTTTGGCTTTTCGAAACGACATATCCACCTTTTTCAACGCCTTCATAAGCTGCTTCAGGAGACTGATCGATTGTCGGCAAGTTTTGACGTGTCAACACAAGCGCAGTCGGCTGACTTTTTGATTGAAGCGCCAGTTTCCAGGCTGCTGCTGTTTCATTTCCGTCTGCAGGTCTGATGACGGACAAGTTCGGCAGCGCACGAAGTGATGCCAGCTGTTCAATCGGCTCATGAGTCGGTCCGTCTTCTCCGACGGCAATGCTGTCATGTGTAAACACATATGTGACAGGAAGCCCCATTAATGCAGCAAGACGGATCGCAGGTCTCAGATAGTCGGAGAAAACGAAGAACGTTCCGCCGAATACGCGAAGGCCACCGTGGAGAGCCATTCCGTTCAAAGCTGCTCCCATCGCAAATTCACGTACACCGAACCAGATATTTCTGCCGGCGTAATCTCTCGCTGAAAAATCTCCGCCGTTTTTGATTGTCGTTTTATTGGAGCCGGCCAAGTCAGCGGATCCGCCAAAGAAGAACGGCACTTGTTGTGCGATTCCGTTTAATACTTCCCCTGAGGATGCACGCGAAGCAAGGCTGCTTCCTTTCTCATACGCAGGTACTTTCTGATCCCAACCTTCAGGAAGCTCGCCCTTCATCGCAAGTTCAAGCTCTTCGGCAAGTTCCGGGTGGGCTTTCTTGTATGCGGAGAACAGCTCGTTCCATTCCGCCTCTTTTTTCTTGCCCGCTTCTTTCACTGTTTCGTTAAAGTGTTCGTACACTTCAGAAGGGACATGAAAATCTTCTTCGTATGTCCACTCATACGCTTCCTTCGTTAATTTCGCCTCTTCTGAGCCAAGCGGAGCACCGTGAACGCCGGATGTTCCCGCGCGGTTTGGAGAGCCGAAACCGATCGTTGTTTTCACTTCAATTAATGTCGGCTGCTTTTCATTTTGTTTCGCTTTCTCGACGGCCGCCGTAATCTCGGCAATGTTATTGCCGTCTTCAACATAAAGCACTTCCCAATTCATCGCTTCAAAACGCTGCTTCACATTTTCAGAGAATGAGCGGTTTAATTCACCGTCAAGCGAAATGTCATTTGAATCATAAAGCACGATGAGACGGCCGAGTTTCAAATGTCCCGCAAGCGAAGCCGCTTCCGATGAAATTCCCTCCATCAAGTCTCCGTCACCGCAAATGCTGTATGTATAATGATCAACGACGCGATAGTCGTCACGGTTGTAAGTTTCCGCAAGGTGACGTTCAGCAAGCGCCATTCCGACAGCCATTCCGATTCCTTGGCCAAGCGGGCCTGTCGTCGCATCTACACCCGGAGTATGTCCGAATTCCGGATGTCCAGGCGTTTTGCTTCCCCATTGGCGGAAATTCTTGAGGTCTTCAATTGAAACGTCATATCCGCTTAAGTGAAGCATGCTGTACAGAAGCATTGATCCGTGTCCGGCGGACAGCACAAAACGGTCCCTGTTAAACCAATTCGGATTTTCAGGGCTGACATTCATCATTTTTGTCCAAAGCGCATAAGCCATCGGAGCAGTCCCCATCGGCATGCCGGGGTGACCGGATTTAGCTTTTTCAATCGCGTCTATGGAGAGTGTTCGTATTGTTGCGACAGATTTTAATTCAATCGTTTTCATTATGATCCCCTTCCTGTATGGACTCTACTTTCTTATCATAAATCTACCCATCGGTTTTCACAACCATTTCAGCTCAAAAGCAGTGAAAAATGACGAATCTTTGCCTTCATTTTAAATTGTAGTATATACAAAAAGGGAATACGATATCGGCGTATTCCCCAAATTAATGCAATCGGCGGTTTCTTTTTTCCTGTTTGAGCTTTTCAGGCGTCACATCATTACCTTCAGGATCAACAATCGTCACAGTTTTCAACGTGTTTTTCATAGACGCGCGGACGCCTTGAAGATATTCCTGGCGAAGCTTCTGCTGTTCTGCTTTTTCTTCGTCTGTTAAAGATCCGCTCTTTGCTTTTTTGGCAAGCTCGTTAATTCTGGCTATTTTTTCATTAGAAATCATAAGATACTCCTTTGATTCGGTATATATCCATCATACTACTAAATCCGCTTTCGTTTGACAACAGATTAGTCTGCAAGGCCGTCCTTATACTCCTGGTAGCGGCGGTGAACGGTTGCTTTTGAAATGCTGTATCCGAACCCTCTCAACACGGCTGCAATCTCCGCAAACGTCAGCTTGTTCTCCCTGAGCCTGACGATTTCTGAAAGAGGCGCTTCGATCCGCTCTCTCCCGCCGCCTTCATTGCGGTGTTTCAGATTCCTCTCCGGGCGGTAGCCGTTTTCGATCGCCTTCTTCATTCCCCGCTTAATTTTCAGGTTATGTATTTTCCGCTGGTATTCTTCGACAATGCCGACAATCTCCAAAACCATCGAATCCGCTTCGGAAAGCTCAAGTTTTCCCCGGTGAGCCAGCGTGTAGATTTGAACGCCTTCTTTATATAAACAGTGAAGAAGGGCAATTTTGGCATTCCCTCTTCCAAGTCGCGTATCATCCTGTATTAAAACTGCGTCAATGTCTGATGTTTTGATTTCCTCGAGCAGATCGAAGACGCCGTCGCGGTCCATCTCATATCCGCTCGCCTGTTCGGAAATGACGTTCACGACGTTCATCCCGTGCTCGGCGGCAAGCGACTGGAGCTCTTCAGCCTGCCGTTTTAATGAGGTTTCCTGCTGCTCCTTCGCAGTGCTTACCCTGGTGTAAATAATCGCATTCATGGAAATCCCCTCAATCATTTATTCTACAACTGCAAGCTGATATTGATCGGAGTGCTGTTTGGCTACCGGCAGGACCAAAACATCGCCCGGTTTAATAACGGAGGTCGGCAGATTGTTTTTATCGGCGACCCATTCGATGAATTTTTGTTTGTCAGCGGGTTTTCCGCCTTTGATCCGGTCGGCCAGCTCCCACAATGTATCGCCTTCCTGCACTTCTATTTTAACATATTGCTTTCTTTCTTCGATTTTACCGGCAAAAGACACAAACAGAATACAGCAGCTGATCACAGCAGTAAACAGACTGACAAAAATCAATGATTCTCTTTTCATATCCATCACCCCAGAATGTTTGTTCGGTTTTATGATTTCAGTATACATACGAACAAATGTTTCTGTCAATCGTTTTTTTCGAACCTATGTTTGTACTCAAAGGAAAAACATGCTATAATCTAGCTAAAATCGACGTTTTGAGGTGCAAAAAATGACGAAGCTATCAAAAAGACAACTTGATATTTTGCGTTTCATTAAAGAAGAAGTGAAACGCAAAGGCTATCCGCCTTCCGTCAGGGAGATCGGAGAAGCGGTCGGCCTGGCGTCAAGTTCAACGGTACACGGCCACTTGGCAAGGCTTGAAACGAAGGGATTGATCAGAAGGGATCCGACGAAGCCGAGAGCGATCGAAATTCTCGATACAGAGGAAGAAATTCACATTCCGAAAAACCAGGTTGTCAATGTCCCGGTCATCGGAAAGGTGACGGCCGGTACGCCGATTACCGCAGTCGAAAACATTGAGGAATACTTTCCGCTTCCAGACCGCCTGGCGCCGCCGGATGAGCATGTCTTTATGCTGGAGATCATGGGCGAAAGCATGATAGATGCCGGAATTCTTGATCAGGATTATGTGATAGTCAAACAGCAGAACACCGCAAACAACGGAGATATCGTCGTTGCGATGACCGAAGACGACGAAGCGACTGTTAAGCGGTTTTTCAAGGAAGAAACCCATATCCGCCTTCAGCCGGAAAACCCGACGATGGAACCGATCATCCTCCAGAATGTGACGATTCTCGGAAAAGTCATTGGCGTATTCCGCACGGTTCATTAAAAAACGGACTCATCAGCAAAACCGCCGGTCGGCGGTTTTTTTTCGCACGAAAAAACAGGCCCACATCCAGACGGAATGAAGGATGCGAGCCTGAAACAGAGGGATTGATCATATGCTTACATTACCATTATCCCCCAAACGAGTTTTCTTGTCAACAACAATGTTTCCTTGAGGAAACATTTTTCATTGTCTCCCTTTTATCGAACGATAAACAAAATTCTCGTCCCGTCAGCGTAATCGCTCAGCCTGTTCCCGACCCAGGAGCCGGCTCCGCGGTTATCCGATGAGCTGACATATCTGACCGACGCTCCTTTTCCTCCTTCTTCACACATGGCCATCGGCCATTCGTCACGGTCAAAGCCCGGCTTAGTCGGAATCCCCTTTAATGATTCCTGACGGCGCTTATCCGCTCCAGATCTTTCAATTGTGCAGACATCTGAATGGCCCGCTTTGATCGCATCGCTTATATGAGCACCGGTTTCAGGATAGCGCGATGCCGGAAAATACAATACGTCATCATACCTTGCAACGCCTTCGGCATGCTGAGAAGAATATGCAGCCCCTCCCGAAAGCCCAAGCAGCACCAATGCGGAAAACAGCAGATGAGTCGCCCATTTTTTGATCATGACAAAAACAACCTCCTCTTGTATATGCTGGTGTCACTAACAGATTAAGAGAGAATTGTTTTTGCTTTTCGGGCTCTTTGTGAAAAAGACGTTTAGATTGTGTAAATAAACGTAAGTTAAATGCTCGGGTCATACCCGTGAAAAACTGCATGTGCTTTTTGCGTCCGCTCTAAACGTATACACGGCTGCCATCAGGAAACATGCGGCAGCCGGATATGCAAATTTTTTCATCGTTGTATTTTTTAAAAATGATTCATTCACACAACAAAAAAACAGGCGGAAAATCCGCCTGTTTATACGGCAACTTCAAATGTCAGCTTGTCGCCGTGCTTATAGTCAATTAATTTAAAATCATCGATTGTAAAGTCATAAAAGTTTTTGATGTCCGGGTTGATCCACAGCTTCGGCGCTTCATATTGCTCGCGTTTCATCTGAATGTTTAAATTATCGATGTGACGGGTATAAATGTGACAGTCGCCGATATTGAAGATGTATTCGCCCAGCTCATAACCGAGGACTTGGGCGATCATGCGCTGCAAGACGTTATATTGGAACACATTGAACGGGTTGCCAAGCGCCATGTCATTGCTTCTCGCTCTTACTTCCAAAGAGAGCTTTCCTTCTTTCACATACCATTGCGTCTCATAGACGCAGGGCGTCAAAGCCATGCCGTCCAAGTCATCGGGATTCCACAGCATGGTCAAATGCCTGCGTGAAGACGGATTATGCTTTAACTGATGGAGCAAATAATCCACTTGATCGGTTTTCTGCCCGTTAACCGTTCTGTTTTTCTTCGCTAATTGATAGCCGTAGGCTGCTCCGATTGTGCCGTCTTCAAGCCGCCATTGATCCCAAATATGAACCCCCATATCGTTCAGAACTTGGACATCATTGGATTTCAGCTGCCAGATCCAAAGCAGCTCTTTGATGGCCGTTTTCCACGCCACCTTCTTCGTCGTCAAAATCGGCACTTCCGAATTGTCAAACCGCATTTTTTCGCTCATGATGCTCAGCGTATGAGCCGGCGTTCCGTCTGAATCCCACTTCGTCCGGACCTGATATTCTTCATCGGAGATCCCTGATTCAATAATTTTTTGAATGATAGCATTGTATTGCTGGTCATAATGGCTCATCTTATCCTCTCCTCTTTCCACATGATATGTATAAAATGAGTTTTTTTCAAGGTTTAAGATCATGCGCGGGTTTGATAAATCTCCAACGCTTTCTTGATAACATTTTTATCGTATCCAGTGACATCATGGATTTTCTCAGTCCAGCCTTCGATTGTGTCCGGCTTCGCTTCTCTGTATAATCCTTTGCTCGTGCTAAGATATATGTCCCAGCCGCTGAATTCCCAATGCGCGATTTCATGTTGAAACGGAATTCTGCATTCCAGTAATGGCGCAGGCTTCAATGCCGCTTGCGAGTATTCAGCCGCCTCCCAAAAAACGGACATGTCAACAGGGTCTGTAGAGTAGTCTTGAGTTGACACCTTTCCGTTCGGCCGATGGTAAAGAACCTTAACTCCGCCGGTTGTCGGCTTGACTTGAATTTGTGCTGCCGGGAAAAAACCGTCCAGCTTTTCACTGGTATAATCTTCACATTCGCAGTCGATCAGAATCGGCTGCAGCCATTGATCTCCCAGATCACATAAAAAGCGCCGTCCTCTTTCATCAAGCGCGATGACTGCGGCATGCGCGCGTTCTGTTTTGAACGAACGGCCGATCGGAAAAGCTTCCACTCCGTCTTTTGTAAACTCGTCCAGCAGCCAAATCGAAAGGTCAAAGCAATTGCCGGCAATGCCGTACTCTTGGTGGTGTTCCTTCATCATTGAGACGTTCCGCTGTTTCTGATCCCCTCCCTGATGATAAAACCATGCCTTTGTCAGCGTTTCCATCGGAAAAGCGTCGAATCTTCTCCACGTACGGAGAATGGCATCCGGAGCAAACATCATCTCCCCCCCTGTCCAGAAGCGATTGTTAACACTATTATATACGGGCGACCGAGACGAAAAAAATCCCTTAGCAAGGGATTTTTTCGTTTTATTTTCCTTTCTCATCAGTCGGAATCTGGATCAGGGAATTCGATCCTGTCGCTTTAGGCATTTTTCCGTCCCATTTTTGGATCCATTGATACTTGATCATTTCATCTGACATCGATTTTTTAATAATTTCATTATACTCGGCAATACCTTGGGCTTCGATCTTTTTCTTTTTCGCTTCCGCTTCGGCGATCTTCAGCTCTGTCTGCGTTCTTTCCAGTTCCTGCGAAGACTTCACGCGCGCGTCAATCGCTTCCTGGGTCGCTTTATCAGGCTTTGGCACACCGAGTGTTAAATCGTCAATGACAAAGCCGAGCCCCTTCATATCATCTGCAAATGTTTTTTGGATTTCTGCGGCGGCATCAGATGATTTTTGTCCGTATGTATCAATGACGGAGTATTTGGAAATCGACTTTCTTGCAGCGTCCCACAGCCTTGTTTTCAAGTAGCTGTTTTCGATTGATTCAATATCGACCGCTCCGAATTTATTAAACAATTCTACGACTTTATCAGGCTGAACGACATAGTTGTAGGCGATGTCCATTGAGATGTTTTTGCCGTCAGAAGTAGCCACTTGAATATCCTGATTGTTTACAGTCTGCATCCGCACCGGATATCTTGTGACTTTGTCAAACAGTCCGACTAAATGCCAGCCTTGATCAAGCGTTTCCGATTTCACCCCGCCATTCGGAGAATAAACGACGCCGACATATCCGTTCGGAATTTTCTCGATGAACAAGGAAGCTGTGAATCCTCCGATAATTAAAGCAACAGCGACAATGATTCCGCCGAGCAGCGTTTTGTTTTTATTCTTCTTTGGTTGTTTTTCATTCATCTTTGTCATCCTCCAGCGTTTTCTTTATTTTGCTCGCCCCGCTTCCGACTTTTTTAAAAAGCGGGCTTAACATAAGCCATACGCCAAACCCTATAATGGATAGCAATATGATCGAACCAATCATGACTTTCACTTTTGTTTCACCCCTTTTGCATTTGTTGATTGATCGTATGACTAAATAAAATCATTTCACTTATGTTTACGTTCATATGAACTTAAAGTTTCATTTTTTTAAAATGTAATAGAAAAAATTTTATCATTGCAATTGCGAAATCAATGGCATCGTTAAAGGATATGTCGGATATCTTACTCTTTATGCCGCGTATATCATGGTGTGTTCGCAGTCAAATGAAGACGAAGCGGCATGCCGAACCAACTATCAGCTGGGCACATACTAAAAAAAGAGCCAAATGATTGGCTCTTTTAAAAATATTAAATTTCAATTATTGTTGATTGCCCTTTTTAACCCATTCAGCTACTGTCACTGTGCGTTTAGCTTGATGTTTCACTGCAGCTTCCACGTCTTCAATCATCTTCCCGTTTTGATCGACTGTAACACTCGTTCCATATGGATTTCCGCCAGCCCCGAAGAGGACAGGATCAGTGTATCCCGGAGAAGCAATAATAGCTCCCCAGTGCATCATTGAAGTATATAAGGACAAGATTGTTGCTTCTTGACCACCATGTGGATTTTGAGCGGAGGACATTGCGCTTACAACCTTATTTACTGTCTTTCCGTTTGCCCAAAGTCCGCCTTGTGTATCAAGAAACTGTTTCATTTGGGATGCCATATTGCCAAAGCGTGTTGGTGTACTGAATATAATAGCATCTGCCCACTCTATATCTTCTGAGGATACGACTGGAATGTCCTTTGTTGCATCAACAGTGGATTTCCACACTTCATTTCCCTCAATGGCTGATTGCGGAGCCAATTCTTGTACTTTTAAAACTCTGACTTCAGCACCTGCTTCTTCTGCACCTTCTGCAGCCCATTTGGCTAATTGATAGTTTGTTCCGCCCATACTATAAAAAACTACAGCTAATTTTACATTTGACATATGATCCAGCTCCTTTGATTTTCTAAATAGTTTGTCTAAAAATCCCATGTTTTCACACCTGCTTTTTTGTTTTCTTTTCGGCAAACCTTTTAAGAACCACCCCCTTGAAGTGTTTCGCTGCCATTATTATTCCTTGCTAGAATAAACTTAAAACATTTCAATTTAATAAATCTCAATTTCGAGATATTATGGATGGTTATATTACTTCGGTCTTTTTCTGGTGAAGATTTCGCCAATCTTTGCGTAATCATGCCCGGCTAAACGACTGATGGCGCCGAGGCCTCTTGGATCGATTTTTCCATTTTCATAGATGCCGCTTTCGATATGATATTGAACGACTCTGCCTATCATAAAATCGCATCCGTCAGAGTGCTTATCTCCCAACTCTAATGAATACTCCAGAACACATTCCATACGCACTTTTGCTTCTATCACGCCCGGCACCGAGACTTTCATACTTTCAACGGGGGTTAACTCCGCTAACTGAACTTCACTTTGACTTGGTGGTAGGCTGGCGGCCGTTAAATTCATTTTTTCAACGTTTTGTTCATCAACGATATGGACCACAAATTCTTTGCTGTTCAAAATGTTTCTCGCTGTATCCTTTTGGCTCCCTTCAAAACGTTGAATAGAAAGGGAGATCATCGGAGGATTTGAAGATACAATATTAAAGTAGCTAAAAGGAGCTCCGTTTAAGACGCCCTCCTCTGATAAACTTGTAACAAATGCAACAGGTCTCGGTATAATACTCCCGATTAAAAACTTGTAGTTCTCTCTTTCTGTTTTTGTATTGGGATCAATGGACAGCATCGAATCACTTCCTTACAAAAATTAATCCAGCGCCTTCACTGTTACAGGAATTAATCTTCTTTCTAACTGCTCTCTGTAGTGTTCATACTGGGCCGGCAGCATTAACTGTTCTCCCATTGTTTCATATGATTCATCATGGGCGAATCCTGGTGGATCTGTTGCAATTTCAAATAAGATTTCCCCGTGTTCTCTGAAATAAATCGCGTTAAAATAATTTCTGTCTTGCACAGGTGTAACACGGTATCCGTTTTCCGCAACATATTTTTGCCATTCCAATTGATCATTGTCATCAATGGCTCTCCAGGCAATATGGTGAACTGTACCCGTCCCCATTTGTCCGCTTCCTATAGTTGTTAATTTCAAATCAATTATATTTCCTATGTCACCAGCAGAACGAAAACGTACAAAATCTTCTTCTTCTCCAACTTTTTCAAGTCCCATGACCTTTTCTAATAATTCAGCCGTTTTTTCGGGTTGTTTGGATAACAGTGTTGCTCCGCCAAATCCTTTGATTGCATTGTCCGGTGTTATTTCCCCTACTTTCCAGCTGTTCTTTACCCCTTGTTCTCTTTCGACAATTTCCAGATGAAGACCATGAGGATCATCGAACTCCAAGTATTCCTCTCCAAAACGGTTCATTTTTGTATAAGGCACATTGAATTTTGCTAATCTATTTTCCCAAAAAGCCATTGCGCCTTTAGGAACGACGTAAGAAGTCACTCCCACTTGACCATCTCCAATGACTCCTCGACGGGCACCTGCCCAAGGAAAGAATGTAATAATCGTTCCCGGTTTCCCGCCTTCATTGCCAAAATAGAGGTGGTATGTTCCCGGATCATCAAAATTAACGGTTTTTTTCACTAAACGTAAACCAAGAACGCCAGCGTAAAAATCCACGTTCTCTTGCGGATGGCCGACAATCGCTGTAATGTGATGGATTCCGCTTGTTTTCTTTTTCATTCCATTTCACTCCTCTTTCATGAAACATAGCTTTATGATGAGAAATACGTTACAAATTCATTTACAGGTTTTCTAAATCCCCGTGGTTTTTCTGCTTTTTATTTTTTCCTTCTTTAAAAGATCAAAATCAATGGACAAGCATCCCTGCCTTTTTCTTTATAGGACTCCGGGCAGTTTTCAACCTCCGTAGATTTCTGTTGCTTGATGAAAAGCCTTTTTGTCACCCAAAACGATGATGACTGCCGATGAGCCTAGGATCTTGTTATGTCATGAAGCTCATGTTCAGAAATAGAATACCCAGTTCAATATTTATTTCTCATTATCATGAATTCATATATTTCGAATTCGAGATATTATCATAAAAAAATTTACATGCTTTGGGCATGGAAGCCAAGTTTTTTTAACTTTTCAATTAGAACTTCTTTTTCTTTTATGTCTAAGCCGCCGAAAATGCCTTTCATAGCTGTTTTATGTTTTGGAAAAAGATTGTTCATCAGTGCAGTTCCTTCATTCGTTAAAGCAGCGTATGTTATACGGCGATCTTTAGGACAAGGCCTTCTCTCTATTAACTTTTTCTTCTCCAACTTATCTACAACATAGGTAATGCTGCTGCTTGCGATTAATACTTTTTCGCCTATTTTTTGGATCGGCTGATCGCCTTTACTATAGACTAATTCTAGAACAGCAAACTCAGTTGGGTTTAGTCCTAAACATTTAATATCCTCTTCCACGCGCTTTTTAATCGATTGCAGTGCACGAGACAACACAATAAATGCCTTTAAAGACAACTCCTCTTCGTATCTCTCCATTTCCTGACTGCCCACGGTATTCATCCTTTTTAATTATCTCGAATTCGAGATAATTGTATAATAACGATTTGCTGTTGTCAACTTTTTAAAACGGGTTATTATTATTACGAGTTAAAACCGATGAGACAGAATTGTTAAACGGGTGCAGTTGATTTGGGCGTACCATTGACCAAGCAGGATTCGGATCTAACACAAAAAACCGCCGACTCAAGGTCGGCAGCGCCGGCTGTTTCAGAAGTCTTGTCATACATGAAATAGTTTGTCTTTTATCTGGAGATGCAGCTTCGGATTCAGCAAGAAAATAATGGACTGAAGCTGTTCCTGTTTATTAATCGAGGGATCCGCGTGGTGTTGATGGTTGTATCCGTTAAAGATTGCAATCAGCGTGGTGGCCATCACCTTCGGATTGAGCTGTTTTTGAACGATGCCTTCTTCCTGAAGCTGCTCGATCAGTTCGACAAAAAACTCTCTCCACTGCTCATACAGAAGGGCTACTTTTCTTTGAATCTCAGGATATCTATGACTATTTGCCATAAATTCCAAAAACAAAGCTGTCGAATGCTCTTTATTTGATGTTTGAATCAAGTGTTCAATCCCTGCGAGCAATCCCCTCAGCGTCTTTTTTCGAAAACAATTCATGCTGGTTTGAAAGCGATCTTCCATTTGCTCATTCATAATATGGAGAAACAGCATCTCCTTTGACTTGAAATACAAATAAAACGTAGCTTTAGAAAATCCGGCTTCTTTCATAATTTCATCTACAGAGGTTGCCGAATATCCATTTTGGGCGAACAGATGATATCCGGCTTCTACGATCTTTTGAACCGTATTCTGTGTCTTCTTTTTCATTAAGCTGTCCTGTCCTCTCTACTTCTCTAATTAAGTTGACCATCTATGTATTGAGATATACTGGGAACGTCAAGGACTCGTTATGTTAAAGAAAATTGGAAAAAGACGCTTAAAATCTTTTGCTCAAACATACACTTGCAGCCTAAGCGGACGTTCTTTCATCAAGCATAGCAGTGACATATAAACACCGCCAAGTGACATTAGCCCGGTAAGTCAACAAGGCCAATCGCCCTAACAGGCCGGTAGCCGTATGTTCCTTTCCTTGCAAAATTCCCAACATTCATTCTAGCATTTACTGCTAAAAACTTCATATATATTGTAATTTATTTAATTGGATTTTTCTGTTTTTTAAAAGCCTCTATGAAATACCCGGGGTCCGCATCCACTTCATAAGCAAATACCCCCTGGTTCGTATGGAGGTAAAGCAAACCGGCCTCGGAAAAAGGTCTGTATGATACATCGTGGACGTGCTCAAGGCGATACTGGCGGCTTGCCGTTAAAATTTTATCGTTGTACAGGTACATTTGATTATGCTTTTTTGTATAGGTTTGCCGGTTAAAATCAATCGTCCGTTCTGTTTTGTAGTAGCTGACAGCGGCGATGGCCTGATGGCACCCGTCTTTCATTTGAAACCTCCATTTGCTATTCGTTGATTAATTTGGACATGACATATTCATCAACATATTGTCCTTTTACTTTCAAAGCGTGCTTTTTAGTGCCTTCAATGATAAAACCCATTTTTTTGTATAAACGCACGGCGGCTGTATGATGGGTCATGACAGTCAGCTCAAGTCTGTGAAGCTTTTCTTCACAGGCCCATTTTTCCAATGCCTGAAACAGCTTTACTCCAATACCTTGTCCAATATATGTTTGGCGTATGCCGATGATGATATGGGCACGGTGGCGTGTTCTCTGAACCTGTCCTCTGACTGCTGCAACATATCCGACTAAGCTTCCGTCATCAGCCGCACAAACAAAAACTTCACACACGCCGGATTGGATCTGTTTGATTTGACGTTGTGCCTGAAACTTTCGTTATCGATCGTTTCACAAAGCTTCAGATAGTTTTCTGCATCTAAAGCTGTTAATTTTCTGACATGCAAGAAAGGCCCTCCAAACAGTTTTTAGATTATCTATATATTCTGAATTATAATCGCATGAAAAAGGCTATGCAAACCGCAGGTGCCAAGATCGATTCGCGGCTTCATCAAAAAAAATAGCAAAACCGCCGGCATTACTTTTCAAGCAGCCTCGGTTTCGCAGGGTCGCACGCAGGTTTTTGCGTATTTGTCGATTCGGCGATTTTCATTAAATAATAGCATTCTTCCCTCATCATGTGGTCTGCCATCAGCGCGGAGAACGTACCGAGCATCTGATCTGTAAGCTCCAGCTCCTCCACTTCTTTCAAAAAGGTACGAAACAGCTCAATCTCAAGCTTCACGTCTTTATTCATCCTTCTGAGAGCGGGAAAAGATTCAACATTCGCTCTGAGATACCCCGTCAATTCAACGGATTTAATATAGAACTGTTCAAAGTGTTTGACAAACTCCCTGCTCTTCTCTTTCAAACGTTTTTCCACCGCATCCAGGTCATCGGCAATTGCTCCAGCATGTCCGGCGGCATCCATCAGCCACAGCATATGGTGGTGCAACTCGTGGAAAACAGGCGGCACTTCCCGTTTTTTTAAGTATTTTAGCACAAGCAAGTACTCCTCCAGTTCATTTACCATATGGTTGATAAAAGTCGGAGGAAGGTGAATTTTAATATCGCCTGTCAGGTGCCTTTTAATGATGGAGAGTTTAAATTTCCTGAATTGAAGGGCATATTCTTCAGCTTCAAGCGTTAATGAATACAAATCAGGCGAAGCATTCACTTTTTTCAGCAAAACATCAAACGTCTGCTTGAACTGCTTCGCCTTTTGAATATCTTCTTTTTCCCTTTCAGCCAAAGAATCCAAAATAAAACGCGCATGATCACCCAAAACCTGAAGCCAAAATTTATGTTCAAAAACGGCCGTCTCCTTATAAGTTTTCAAGCTTGCGCCTCCCTTTAAATACCATTCTTCACTATGGCTATTCGCTGCAAGCCCGAAATATGATCATGCAAATAGAAGCTGATCAATAAAGATTCGGAGGCAGTATGTCATCCCGGGGATGTTGAATAACCGATGGCGGCGTATCATGAATATATGCAGGCGCAGGTTTTAACACCGGTTTTTTCGCAAGGGGCTGAGGATGTTCAACATACTGAAAAACGCCTTCCCCATCCATGCTCGGTCCCTTCGCCCATCTGCCTGTAGCGCTCTCGTTGCCTCTTGAAAAATTAAATAATACATGAGAGACTTCCCTTTTTTCCAGATGGCGCGGAAACGTGCTTGGGACGACGACATTTTCTTTCGCTTCCAGTTCTTTAATGGCTGCAAGCCACTGGTTTTGATGCATCGTATCCCTTGCAATCAGCCAGGACAGCATATCTTTGACACCGCGGTCCGTCGTCTCTTCATAAAGGCGGACCGCCTGCAGGCGTCCCTGTGATTCCGCGTTTAAATTTGCCCGAAAGTCGGCAAGCAAATTTCCGCTTGCAATAATATAATCGGCAGTCCAGCGGTTTCCCACACTGTCGGCCGGCATCGCCCCTAATCCTGATACGATGGCATGCTGCGGATTCATCCCTCCGAGAATGGCACCGAGCACCGGATCTTTTGCAGCTTTTTCAAGATCGCCGACCGGCGCACCGTCCAAAAGCCTTGCAATCATCGTCGCCAGCATCTCGATATGGGCGAGCTCTTCAGCTCCTGTATCCATCAGCAGATCTTTGTACTTGCCGTTTCCTCTGACACTCCAGCCTTGAAAAAGATATTGCAGAGCTACTGATATTTCCCCGAACTGTCCTCCCAGTATTTCCTGCAGCTTTTTCGCAAATAATGGATCGGGTTTTTCAGGCTTTGCATGATACTGCAGTTCTTTAATATGAAAAAACATAAGATCGCTCCTCTCCTGAGCTACCTTATGAACGATAAGAACAATAGGTGTTTGTCTATCCCTTTTAAATGAGTTTCTATGAACCGCTAAGAAGGTCTTCAATCCACATATCAACTTGCCGCTCAGACATTCCTCCGACATACATCCGCTCTGGTCTTCCTTCCCGATTAATGAATATACTTGTAGGCAAATAATAAATTTCCCAAGAACGGTAAGCTTCAGCCGATTGATCCAAAGCGACCGGAAAAGTTAAGCCATGGCGGTCGACAAAGCTCTTTACCGCACCTTTCGATTCACGCACATTGACAGCGATGATTTCAAAACCGTCTCCTTTAAAACGGTCATAAGCTTTTTGCATGACCGGCATCTCCTCTTTGCACGGTGTACAAAAAGTCCCCCAAAAGTTGACAACCACCGCCTTTCCCCGTAATTTTTTCAGTTCGATGTCACCGCCCTCTAAAGTCGATAATTTAAAATGTAATGCCTGCTGATGAAGGGCAGTGCCTGCCTGTTCATTCCGGCCTCCGGCAATATGCTGATAAAGAGCAAAACTAGCCGCACAACATAGGAGCAAGAGGATGGCGCCTCTCAATAAAAGCAGCGTTTGTTTTTTCATTTTTTTCTCCCGATATGTTAGCCCTAATATGAAAAAAGGACTCTCCTCTCCTGGGCTTTCTTTATGATGAGTATTCCTGCATTTCATGCTCAAAGCCGTAAAAGCCTGTAATTCCAACATCTCCGCAGCCTGACACTTTTGTGATATCCAGGAAATGATTGCGGTGCGGCGTCCCGCTCACTTTATCTGCAGCACTTAAATGAAGATGATTTCCAGTAAATTCTTTCTCGCTTAAAGTGATCGCATGTCCTGTTAACGTGATTCTCTGCAGCTTGATGTTGAGTGTACAGCCTTCTGCATTAAAAATCGTAAACTTATAATACAGCCATGTCGGGTAGTAATTTACATTGGTGCTGTCCGCCATAAAAAATCCCACTTGATCTTCAGTCATTGTCATGGTCGTCTTTTTCTCATCTTTTGTAACCGCGGCATCAGCAGGCTGAATATGAAAACTGCAGGCCATCATGATTGAAAACAACATCAAAAATAAATTTTTTTTCATTGGCGCCCCTCCCTTTTTCCATATTATAAACTTTATTGAATAAAAAGGATATTGAAATTTAATCTCCCGTTTCAAGATGAGTGTGCCGAACGATCCCTTACAAAAGTGTAATGTTCATGTCACGTTATTCGATTTTTTTATCAGACAATGAATCTTAGAATGATAAATGAGGTGAAATTGTGAAAAAGCATATCGTATGGATCAGCCTGATGATCATATTTACCGCATTATTAAGCGGATGTAACTTAAACCGTGTGGGAACAGACGAATATTATGTTCACATTACCGGAAACGGGAAGGAAGACACGTCGAAGTTTGACGACGGCGAGGAATACTCCGTCTTCAAATATGAACTGGCCGGTTTTGATGAGGACGGTCAAGAAAAAACAATGGAATTCACAGCTGATAAAAACCTTCGTACAGGCGCGTTTTTACGGCTTTTCTATTCTGAAAATAAAGGCGTGAAATCGTGGGAAGAGGTTGAAAAAGACGATATTCCCAACAAAGCCAAAGATCGATTAGGTGTGAAAAATTAAAAAACATGCGGGAGATGGCGGCGCCATCTCTTTTGTTTATCCTTGCATGCCTTCCTTTTTGCTTTTTTTAAGTGATAAAAATTCATCCTGAAAAATGCACATTCTAATAGCGTTACGATAATAGCCGTCAACGAAAAACTCATCCTGCAGCTCGCTCTCGATTGTGAACCCTGCCTTTTTATACAAGTGAATCGCTTTTGCATTATCTTCGTCGACGATCAAATACAATTTGTGCAAATTCAAAACGGAAAACGCGTAGTTCATCGCCAAATACGTTGCGCTTGACGAATACCCGTTCCCTTGATGCTCTGGATCAATGATGATTTGAAACTCCGCCCGTCTGTGAATATAATCAATTTCGACCAGCTCAACCAATCCGATCATCTCAGTCTCTTTCTCTATGATAAAGCGCCGTTCGCTTTGGTCATGAATGTGTTTGTCAAACAAATCCTGCAGCTCAACAAAAGTCTCATACGGTTCTTCAAACCAATACGACATAATCTTCGCATCGTTGTTAAGACGGTGGACAAACGGAAGGTCTTCTCTTTCGAGCGGACGCAATTTAAGCTGATTGAACATATCAGCAACCTCCAATATAAATTAAAATTTAAGATGATGTAAGGCGCAGGCCGATCACCCCGATTATAATAAAGCCAAGTGAGATGAGCTGCGGAGCGCGAATCCGCTCCTTAAACCAAAATAAGCTGACTGCCGTAATGCCGATGCTGCCGATCCCGGTCCAAACGGCATAGGCAACACCGGCTGAAAGTGCCTGCATGGCTTTCGAAAGGCAGAAAAAAGACAAAGCAAACCCCAATACCATGACAATAATCGGCCATTTTTTTCTTGTGCCGTCTACATATTTCATAGCGATGGCGGCAATGACCTCTTCGATTCCAGAAATCACCAAAAATAACCACGGCATGATCAATCACCCCCTGACTGGGTATTGTTCTCTTTTGTAAACATTTTCATGCCAATAATGCCTCCCAACAGCACGATCAAAAAAAATATTTGCCCTCCTGAAAAGGGTTCGCCCATAAAAACACCCGTCACATATGTGCCGGCCGTTCCGATTCCGACAAATACGGTATAAGCCGACGCCATCGGAATGTTCCTGTAAGATCGTATCAGCATGAGAAAACTTGCCGCGATCAGTACAAAGATCATTAGCCAATCGGCGAAGGAATCCGCATGTTTAAGACCTGAGGCCCAAACCACTTCCAAAAAACCCGCAATAATGACGAGGAGCCAACTCAATGATAACACCCTTCCTGTTGTGAATGAACGTCAGTCATTTTTAGGCCGATAAAAAATGAACAGCTGCAGCCGGTCATTTTTCACTTGGTTCCTATGCTTCTCTTCAGAAAAGTAAATATTTCTTTTTTGAACACACTGAGCTCTTCGTCTTTTTCCGCCCCGATGTAATAACGTTCCGCTGTGTTTTCGACAAAGTTGATAATCGTTCTGGCCGTCCAGCGCACATTGATGTCCGGAATGACCTCGTTTTTCTCAACTGCTTTTTCAATAAGTCCTTCAAGCCAGGAATAATAAGGCTGATAGATCGCCTCCCATTTTTCCATCGAATGGTCAAAGGCAAGACCTGAGTAGCAAAGAACGATAATATCCTGATGAAGTTCCGTCATGTTGAACGTCTCATCGATCATGATGTCCAAGGCGGTCCAGAAAGACATGGTTCCGTCGACCTTGCTCTTAATATGGTCCAAAGAATGTGTCAGAAGATTTTCCGCGATCGCTGGAATCAGCGCATTTTTGGATGAGAAATAAAGATAAAAAGTGCCCTGCGCAGTACCTGCTTTTTTCACGATATCTGAAATCGACGCCTTATCCAGCCCCTTTTCAGAAATGACTTCAATGGCCGCCTGCAAAATCTTTTCATATTTCCCGGACGTTTGCTTTGGCATGTTGCAGACCTCCCTAAAAATGAATGACTATCATTCATTTTAGTGGAGCGGCTTTTCATTGTCAACCGGGCGGCGCAGGACTTATTTCCTTAAAATTTCTTTAAAATCCTAAGCATAAGCTGTCTTTGGATATGAATCCCTTTTATACTTTACACATATACCGAAAACAGATGGAGTTGATATTGTTGAAACCGCTGATCAAGCTGGCATGCGGAGCTGCCTCTCTTATCGCAGCCGTCCTCGCAATATGTTTTGCAGTGAAACGGAGCAAAGACAAACAATAGGAATTAGGAAAAGTTCTCAGCAAAGCTTTTCTTTTGCTAAAAGTTTTTTTGTTGATCTCCCTGTTCATTTTAAAGAGAAATGCAATGCATAGTGATCATGAAATCGAACAATCGATTAGACCTCCTACAGCTTTTTATGAATCTTTTTGGACTATTATCCTATATGAAATTATCCACACAAAATATAACACTTGGAAAATCAATATGATATAATCATCACTCTAATGAGTAAATAAAGAGCTTTTTTAAATATATAAACTGCGAAGGGGCTATAGAATGGAACTTACGATCACCAGAGCACTAAGCGAACTCAAAATGTTGGATAAAAGAATCAAGCGGGCCGTAAATGAGAGCACATTCGGAGGTTTGATGATCGGAAAGAAACTGCCGAACGGATTTCGGACAGCCGAAGACTTGGAAACTAGGGCGAAAGCCGATTATCAATCAATTGAAGCCTTAATCAAAAGGCGAAATGCCATTAAGTCTGCCATTGTTGTATCCAACGCGACGACCAAAATCGAAGTGGCCGGAGTCAAGATGACTGTGGCTGAAGCCATCGAAAGAAAAACCTCCATCAGCTACGACATTCAGCTTTTGGATAAGCTGAAAGAAGTGTACGCTGATTTAGTCGACGAGGCCGAGAGCGTCAATCAAAAAGTAACAGAAAGACTAGACAAACATCTGGAGACTCTTTTCGGAAAAGACGGCAAAGTAAAAGCGGCTGAAAACCAGGAAATCGTCAAATCTTTCCTCGCTGAAAATGAAGCAAAAATCATCGATCCGCTGAACCTAAAAGAGAAGATCGATTCCTTGTCAAAAAAGATCGAGGACTTTGAAATGGAAGTTGACTTTGCATTGTCCGAGAGCAATACACTCACCAAAATCAAAATCGATTAACGGCCGATTGTTAGCCAACCGAAAACCGATAAAACTAAACACCTTCCGAGGGAAAGGTGACTCCCTCCTTTTATTTCATCTGCACAGCCAAAGAGACGCTGTGCCAACATTGAGATAAAAGCTCAAAGCTCAACGTTCAGCGTTTACAGCTTAAGTATCAAAGCTCTTAACAGTTCAAAGCTTACGCCTTAAAGTTAAAAGATCGATAAAATCTGGGAGAAACGGCTGCTTGAGCATTTGTTTACCGGCTCAGTCGGTTGCCGCCCAGCAGGTTGGCTAACAATGGATATCAATAACAAAAAAACGTCTATATAGACGTTTTTTTAGTGGATTCGCAAATCAAAGGATGCGCTCAATCTTTCTGTTTGTCCTTTTCTATATGCACCCAAAGATAATAAATCACCCCGCCTGCTAAAATAAACACAATCCCCAAGTACCTTTGTTCTGAGGGAACAAAAAATTGAAATAAAAACGCTAAAATTAAAGCCGGTACCATAATCATGAAGTATTTCTTTTTATCCAACATGTA
>Ga0180433_10002471_pt1 | contig 28480 bp, 40 predicted proteins | sample SS_ome_8_FD_132980 | JGI IMG/M metagenome (GOLD analysis project Ga0180433, IMG submission 132980) | Hypersaline lake sediment archaeal communities from the Salton Sea, California, USA - SS_1_D_1 metaG | ecosystem: Environmental > Aquatic > Non-marine Saline and Alkaline > Hypersaline >... | reverse complement strand
TCTTATAAATGACATACAGACGTACAAAATTTATTATTTGTCTGTATTTAGTAAAAACCTGAGATCCGGGGTTCAAAATGATTAATCATTATGATTGAACATGAAACTCCCCGATGGCCCATTTTTACATCGAATTTTATTTATCCAAAGCAGTATCGACTAAATTTAGAACCCATTTTTTAATCTGCATCAAATTTTTAAGTAAACCAGGAACTAAATTATCTGGGAAAGCTTTTTCTTGATCTAAGGTTTGGACATTGGTCATCCATTTATTTAGTGCTAATTGAACCAGATTTGAGCCTTCAGCTTCCATAAATATTGGAACTACTGCGGCACTTTCTCGTGCATCTCCAATAGTAAAATAAACTTTCCGATTTATATCATTTAACATGACAAAATTTGCACATTCGTCTAATTTTCTTTCAACTAATATGATTTTTAGAATTTGAGTTTTTAAATCATTATTTTTAGAAGAGAAAGTAAGTTTCCGTTTTTCGAGTTTTGGTTGAACTTCATTTATTAACTTATCTCCAGTAGTTCCTTCAGGAAAATATTTAGTTAATCGTATTTTACCTTCTAATGCTTCAATAAAAGTAAATTTTTTTGAACTTGAATAGAAAATAGTTTGAGAACCTTTCTTAGTTTCATTTGTTGATTGTTTTATAAAAATATTTCTCATTCCTATGGAATTTGTGGTATGATAGGCTAATTCAAATAATTGTTTTGGTATCAGCGGTTCATAAGGTAATTCGAATTGCCTAAAGGACCATTTAGTCCGAATAACATTATTAAATTGGGTTAGAAGTCGATTTTCCATGGTTTTAAAATTCCTTAAATGGTTATTATAATATTATTGTTCTAGTTTTTATTTTTATTTTTTTTTATTGTCAATTAAATAAAAATTCAAACGTTATTTCAAAGAATATTGAATTTCAGAGTTGGGATCATATCATAGCGATTTTACTTTTTAAGGATTTGAAAATAGGCTTTTTCAAGGCGCTCGACCGCTGATGTAATATCTTCAGAGGTCGCCCCAATCGCAGCATTCATTACTATGTAAGGCGTTTTATAATCTTCACAACATGTTCCAAATACTTTTTGACTTGGACTATATACTCGCGGTCCTGTTACTCTTAAGTTATATAAAGCACCTCCCAACGCTGTTAAGTATTCTTCTTTTAAATTGTTAAGTGACATTGCTACGGCTACGGGGTTAAATATGTTAAGTAGTCGTTCACCCAGCTTTAGAGCAAGACTTTGGATTTTATCCTCTAATAATTTACGATTCTTCTGTTGTTCCACTATCATACTTTTATATCCTTTTACACCTAAAGACAAAATAGAAATGAGGAAGTTTACAACTGGTGTTGCAGAAGCTCGACCCGCATATGCTTGACTTATCTTGGTAATGGTTTTTTCTTTTGGAGACGCAATAACCGCTCCCCCTATTGGAGTAAGTACATTTTTATCCGTTGATTGTATAATCGCATCTATTCGACCAGCGTCTATACCTGTCCTAATTAGTTTCATCCAATCTGGACTCTGAACACCATAAGCATTAATGACAATATGAACAAGCTTTTTTTCCTCAGCAAATTTACTTATTTCTTTAATATTATCATGCTCTCTGGGAGGGAAAAAACTAGTTAGGGAGATTACCGCAAAACAATCTTGATCATAATTACTTATAATATCTTCTATTGGAACTCGAACTGCGTCTCCAAAAATCTTACCTTTTACAATTTTAGGGTAAAGACCCATCAAATCAAATGCTTTTAGGAGCGATTTATGGTCCACTTGGGGCACTATCACTTTTCTCTTTCTTAATTGTTTGACATCGTTCCAATCTGGCTTAAGTGCACCTAAACATAAAGCTAAAGACATCCCAGTACAGATTGGGGTAACTATTGCTTTTTGAATATTCGGTAATCCGAATTTCCTCAGATAGTCCCGAGCCAAATAATTAGATATTTCATACATGATTGACCCGCCCGGAGCTTTAGGTTGAGGTGCGGTTAAGAAACCACTTCGACCTACTCCATGACAAAATCCCGAAGAGGTAAGTAAATGTAATCTGGATGCGATTCTAGCTTCTCTTTCTCCCACTCTTGAAGCTTTATCATCTTTATCAGTGTCCATATTGGATAGAGTCTGTAAGAAATAGCTAATTTGTTCATCAGACCAAGGTTCCATAGGCATACTTTTTTGTTCTAAGAGAATTCGTATAGGATCAAGAAAATTATTTAAAACCAAGTTTCCACGATTAAGCATGCTCTCTGGTATGGGAGTATTTTCAAAATAACCGATGATATTCTTAAAATCAACCAAAATTATCACTATATTTTAGGTGTTAAAATAATGGCGGCCCTCGAGGAGATTTTCGAAGATCAGATTATTTCTAATCATTATCGAACTCCTATCCCTCCGCAGGATAACTAGGTTTGAAGCCTAGCGTCAGAGACCACTTATCGTAAAAAACCGACGAGGTTTTTAATTCCGACCGTCAAGGGCCACTAAATAATGAATTATTTATAATTAGAATATAGTATTAGATTTAAATGAACTTTATGGTTTAATTAGATTGAAAAGTCAAGTGTTCTTCAAGGAATTTCCCATCCTTAATTATCTGGATATCATCAAACCATAAAGAACACTTTTTCATGATTCCATCTACATGCCCTGAAGATTGCCACTCTGCTCCAGTTTCTTGAGGATATGGATTTCCAAAAGCAATATGAACACCTGGAAATTTCTCATCTTGTAATAAATTACTGATTAAGTCTCTAAGAGCAATATTAGTCCCACATGCAAATTCTCCAACTCTATTACTGTTTTTATCATTTGTTAAATATTTTTTAAATTCTGATAGCAATTCCTTGTTATCGCATGAAATTTTTTCCACAATTGCTCTTGAATTTTCGATTGGGATCGAAATTGGAGTATCCTTTAAGTCACCATACTTTTCATTAAAAAAATCCCCTAACGTTCCATCAACAACCATTGTTCCCTTAATGGAAGAGGGGCATGTAAATACTTCTCCCGCAGGTAGGTTACCCCACATTCCCTTATACCAAAGTAATCCAGTATCAGGCACCCATCTTAGTCTCTTAGAAAAGGATGCTTCTATATTTGTACCATTTGGAGTAATTAATTTTGCTGTGTTGGCTTTTACTGCAAATTTCATCACCGCAAATGTTAAGCTAGCAATTTGATAATAATCTGCTTGCATTCCAGTCATCATGATTGTATCATTAATATTGGGCATATGAATTTCCCGTCCATAATTTTTTGCTAATAATACAATCGGTCCTCTAAAATTTTGAAGCTCTCCTGGTTTAGCTTGAGCCGCATAATAAGTGACATCACTCTTCTTTATATCAACTTTCATTTCTTTTGGAACGTGAGTGAGTGGTCTTTGACCATAGTCCTCTAAAACATGAAAATTGACTTTGGAGGTGACCATCTCTACCAATTTCTTAATAGTAGATCCAATCTTTATTGTTTCCTTGTCAGTTAGGATTGTAGCTTGTTCATTTGGAAGTAACTTTGAACATGTCTCAACTATATTCTTTCCTGCTTTTTCAAATAAGCTATCCATTTTAAAAGCCTTTCATTGAATAATTCTATCTTTAATATCTTCACATCTTATCCTTCTACATCCTGGAGTTATCAAACCTAAATTATAAACTTTATCTAAATAGTTTACGATGATATGACTTGTAGCTCCAAAAACCACGTATACGTTATTTTGAGTTTTATACTTAAACTTTCCTACACCTATTAATTCATTTTTAAGTTTGTAGGTTCTTTCTTTAAAGTTGCGCTTATTCGCGAAAAAAGTAACTGGAATTTTTACAATCTCTTTTACTTCTTCTTCCTGCTTTGTTAATTTCTGGTTCTCGTTGATAATTGCTACAAAAGCAGTAATGATAAAGCCTTTAGGTGTAAGATGATCATCAATGCAACCAAGAATTTCTACATTTTGTTTAGGAATACCTAATTCCTCCTCTAACTCTCTAAGGGCAGTATCAAGATAAGATTTATCGAGAAGTGGATCGAATTTTCCTCCGGGAAATGACATTTCTCCGGAATGTTTATCGTTTTTTTGTTTTGTTCGACGTATTAAAACCAGATCGTAGGGTTTGTTCTTATAAGGAATGATCAAGAGAATAACTGCCGAGTTAATAAAGCTTTTATGCCGCATAACTAGCCGTTCGGGTGCGAAAAAATCAAATAATTGATTTTGAATGTAATCCTTTTTAAATAAAAAATTCATAGACTTCAACTATTAAAATTTCTTAGTAATCTGATTCCTATATTTAATATATTCCTTTAGATCTTTTATTCTTTCTAACTTAAATCTCTTTAAACCTAAATTTGACATGGTTATACCATATATAGTTTCAACAAAAGTAGAGATCATATAAGCTGTTGCCCCCCAAATAGTATACTTCTCTCTTGATCCATCATCGATATAATTGAAATAGAAGATTGGAAATTTATTTCCCCCAATATCCACAGCTTGTTCTCGGAAATTTTCTCTTTTAATAAAAAAATCAATTGGAACTTTTAAAATTCTTCTGACTTCTTTCTCTTCCTTAATTAATTTTTGATCCTTGGGTATGGTTGCAATGAATGGAGTGATAATATATTTAGTCATTGTAGGAAAATCGTCTAAACACCCAAGTAGTTGGATGTTATCTCTAGGAACCCCAATTTCTTCCTCAGTTTCTCTTAACGCTGTTTCCAATAATGTTTTATCTATTTGGGATTCAAACTTGCCTCCGGGGAATGAAACTTCTCCTCGATGTCGGGTACCCCTATCTGTCCGATGGATCAAAATCAAATCAAAAGGTCTATTCTTATAGGGAATGATAGAGAACAACACTGCAGAATTTGTAAAATAATCGTCTTTAAGAGAGATTCTATTAGGCGAGTCACAAGGAATTAATTTGCTTTCGATTAAAGCTTTATTATAAATCATATCGAACAGAATAATTAAATTAAAGTAAAATTTTAAGATGTTTGTTAATTACCTTTCATAATATTATATCGTAATAAAATTTTTAGAAAGCTGATAAAAGATGAAACTCCCAAAGGAACTTAGAGAAAAAAGAGATCTTAGTACAGCGTCTGGTAAAGATAAAAAATGTTCCATTAAAGGATGCGGTGAAGATGCAATCCGCTCACTTTCAGAAAACAAATGGAAAGATTATGTTGAAGAAGCAGATTTAAAATATATTGAAAATAAGCAGCATAAAATCTATTTATGTAAAAAACATTATAAGGACGCTAACAAATTTCGCAAATCACAAGAAAAAATGTATCGAAAAAAGGGATTTCTAGAAGATTCTGAAAAATTAAGTCCTGGAAGAAGATATGATTAATCTTAATTTTTTATGATTATGGAACCAGAACCATTTGATCATAGAGCATTGTTATATCTGCAAATTGTTGTTCAATTATGCCCACGGTTAAAAATGAAAGCGCTAATAGTAATATGATGAAACCAATTAGTTTTTTTCTCATAAATATCGATCCTTAAAATATTCCAAATAAATTAAAACTTTAGTAAATTTATTATTTTGTTAATTCAGTCAAAGTATCGATTTTTGAGTCGATCTTCTTTAACTTTACTTCAAATTCTTTATCAATTTTATTAAAAACATCTTCGGATATTTCTTTGGCTGAATAGCGTCCTTTATTGAGATTTCTCTCAGTTTCTAATTCAGCTTTTTCCATTTTTAATTCCTTTATCCACAATCTCATGCCCTTGATCAGATCTTGCTTTTCTTTCTCTAAATCCGCTTTTTCTTTATTATACTTCTCTCGTAAAGTCTCGAACGTATCTTGGTCGATTTTATGCAATTTATATTCCCTTGAGAGATTTTTTAATTGGAAGATTTTAGCCTCAATGTCATTTGCTATTCTTTGAACTATGAACGGTTTATCTCTTTTTTTATCGATTTCAGCTTCTTTTTCTTTATATTCATCAATAAGCGTCTTAATCGCGTTTACCTTAACATTAATGGCATTTTTATATTCCTCATCGACATCGTATCGTGGATCCTTTAGAGATTTTTGGATTTCTTTTAATTTTTCAGCTAATACTTGTTTATTTACTTGAATATCGTTATAATCGATATAAAGTACCATCTGCTCTTTAACTTCGAATGGTAATGGTTTTTCCACAGGTTCTTTTTCCTTCTTCCCTTTTTTTCCTTTTTTTTCTTTTTTCTTTTTAGTTTTAGGTTCGTCTTCCTCAATTTCCTCCTCGACAATATCACTTATAATTTCCTCTTCTTCCAAGATATCATTTACTGTCACTTGCTTCTTAGTCTGTTTTTCTTTTATCTGAGACTTTGATTTATTGTCCTTGTTGGATTTTGGAAGATCTCCTAAGACTGGTTTGCCACAAATGATACAAAACTTATCCGATTCCTTTAACGGATTTCCACAGTAAACACAATATTTTGCCATGGTATTTTAACCTATTTATGTCTATTATAATCAAGAATAATATGTAATATATTTATAATTAATAGCTAATTAATTAAATTTTATTGGAGTCCAATTTTTAGATGCTTTTCATTACAATAATGCGCTAATCTATTTGAGTATGGCCATTAAAATCTCAATGAATTTAAATTGTGAAAGAATATTTTATCATAGGAAAAATGACTAATTTTTCATTTGAGTGATTATAATTAGCAGGATTGAAAATAAAACTTCCGTCCACATAGGATTATTTGGTCATATTGATTCAGGAAAAACTGCAATTGCGGCAAGATTAAGTGAAATAATCTCCACTGCAGGAATAGACGCTCATCCACAAAGTAAAGAACGAGGAATTACAATAGACCTAGGATTTACGAGTTTCATTTTAGAAGATTTCTTAGTGACTCTTGTTGACGGTCCTGGTCACGCAGATTTGATTAAAATAAGTGCTTCCTCAATTGAAATTATTGACTGTGCCATAATTGTGATAGATATAAACAAAGGTCCTCAAGTTCAGACGGGAGAGCATATTATTATGATTGAATCGCTGGGTGTAAGAGAAATCATTGTAATTTTAAACAAAATAGATTTATTTAAGGGGAATATAGATGATGAAGTTAAAAAAATAAGGAACTTTTTTAAATCCACTTCTTTTGGACCAAATATTCCAATTTATGCTGTATCTGCAAAAAAAAACCAAGGTTTTGATAAATTAAGAGATGGAATCTTAGAAAAAGTAAAAGATTTAGATATTCAAAGAGATGTTGTTGATCCGGTAATAATTCCCATTGATCATCACTTTTCTATTAAGGGCAGGGGTGCTGTTGTAACCGGGACAATCTTAAAAGGAACAGTCAAATTAAACCAGAGATTAGAGATTATCCCAGTAGATACTTCAGGTCGTATAAAATCGATTCAAATATTTCACCATAATGTAGAATCTGCAAAAGCAGGTGATAGAGTAGGTTTAAATGTAAAGGGTTTGGATGTTAAGAAAATTTATCGCGGTTGCTATGCTACCAATGAAGTAAGCGAGTTTGAACAAAGTAATTTATTGGAAATCAAAGTAAATTCAAATAAGCTATTCAAGAAAGAGACCAATTTTGGCACACAAGTGCATGTAACCATTGGAATGTATACTACTGTTGGAAATATTTATCCATATTATGAAGTTGATGGTAAAAAAATCCAAATAGATTCAACTGGAAACAGAAAGATTTTTTATGCTTTCTTATGGTTAAATGAGAATGTCATCTTGAGCAAGCAAAAATCTATGTTGTTATTAAGTAGATTAGATCTTCCACCTACATCTCTACGCATAATTGGTTCTGCAGATTTACTAAGCATTCCCAAGAGTCCTCCATTATTATATAAATATAAAATAAAAAAAGGAGTTATTCAAACTCCTGAACATAGCCAAGGAGTTATCTGTAAAAATTTAGCTCAATCTCTCGAAGGAGCGAAAAGAATAGTTGGACGTAAGCTTGAAAGCCCCTTTACTCAGATAATAAGCCCATTTGGCACGAAAGGCGCAGTTATCGTAGGTATTGAAAAATCTGCATTAGGAAGAATTAGAAAGGGGGATCCCGTTATCCTAAAAGAGTTAAGAAGTTTTAGACTAAAATCCAAAAAAGATTTATATTTTCAGAATTAATTTATAATATTAAGTGAGGTATGGAAAATGGAAAGAATGGATGCGAGTGAAATTGAAATAGATAAAGACATTTTAGCAGAATTAATGAGATTCCTCGAGAATTTAGAAAGCTCAACAGATTTAGAGGGAACTGCAATTGTATCTAAAACAGGTTTGAGAATTGCTAGTTCAGAAACTGCAGATATCGTTGCTGATATTTATAGTGCTAGTCCCGCTACTTTAATCTCTTTGGGGGAAAAAATCAGTAGTGGATTAGGACAAGGAGATCTAAAAGAAATCGTTATAAGGGGAGTGAAGGGATATACTATTATCTTGGTAGGAGACACAGATAATAATTTCATGCTTTTTACCAATTGTAAGAAAGGATATAAGTTGGGCTATTATTTTCATAAAATTAGAAAAGCGTTCAAGGAAATGGAACCCTTTTTAAAAAAAATAGAGCAAAAAGGATCTTATGCTTAATTTTAAAAATTAATTTATCTTTAATAGAGAACTTTCCATTCTAAACATTAACACGTTTCCAGTGTATATTGTCTCCATGATTTAAGTAATAATCTGCGGCTCCAACTCCAGCAAATAATCCATTTACATAATAAACCCAGTCACCAAATACACCATTTATACTTACCACTAATGCTCCATTACTGAAAAAAGATAATTCAACCTCACATTTTTCTTCAAGAGCATCTAAAACAGCAGTATTATATTCATAAAGAGAAAAATTTTCCCAATATTCCGTAGGGTAGTTGACATATTCTACAGTCAAACTGATGTTATGTGCTTCAGAAAGAAGGTTAGGTCTACCCGTATTGCTTCCGTCTTGATTTAATAGGGGAAATATGAAAAAACTAAATAATATTAAACCAGTAAAGCTACATATTGCTATTGTTGCTACAAATATAATTTTTAGATTCTTTTTCATTTAAGTTTCCTTAGAAAATTAAAAAAAATATGTATAATTACTTTTTTTCCTTTTTCGTAATACTGTATATTATGATATTCAAGGTAATAAAACTGATACTTATAGTAAAAATTAACGGAAAAGAGGAAATTTCCAATTGATTGGGGGGATTTCTGTCCCCAAAATCCACCAGAAAATTTTCGATTGTCATCTCCAGATGATAATTTTGTCCAAAAGTATTTACATATAATAATAATCCTGTTATTTTTTCATAAATTAAACGTGTATCTTGAGGAAAAGATCCTCCACAGTGAAACTGCATGTCAACTGTAAGATCTGTTTCTTCATACGTAAATTCACGATCAACCGTAAACCACGATGCAGCCAATACTTCAGCTTGAATATCATAGGTTTGATTATCCATAATCGGTAAAAGGAATCCTGAGAGGAATCCTGGAAAAGAAATTAATAAAGCATTAGCACTCTCAGTATTTGATATATTATTCATTTGCATAGTAATATCTGTTCTTACATCTCCTTCATAAACAACTTTTAGATTTAACCAAGGTCTTCCCGTTGCATATTTGAATGGATCAGGGTCCCATAATAGAGGATCTCGATGAAAAAATCCTGTAAAATTGACTAAAATATAACCTCTTTCCGAGCCAGTGGCAAAAATATCTTTATAGTTTCCATATAAGTCGGTCCATATTGCCCAGCCTTTAGGTTCAAATGTGTTAACTTGGTATTTATATTCGTTTTCAGTATCAAGTGAATAATTCGTTAATGATATTCCCAGTTTATAATTTCCTAATGAGGTGTTAGCGTTAACTAATATTCCAGATTTCGTATCATATATCAATTCTGTTTTCTGATTTTGAGTAGTTCCATACTCTTCAAAACGGAAATAGAGGAAATTATAGGTCTCCTCCATAGTGAGATATGCCGTTTGACCAGATGCTCCTTCCGCTTCCAAAGTAGCATTCGCTTTTATCCATTCTGTTTGATTATAAGGAATAATAAATCCAGATTGAAATTTAGCGAAGCCTAAACCAAGATTTTTAGCGATTTCGCTATTTGAGACATTAGATAGAGTGAAGTTAAGAAGGGTATTTTTATAAATTTCTATATTAAACCAAGGCATATAATTATCTGAAAAAACATCTCCAGATATATCGTCGGGATCTCGATTGTAAAAACCAGTAATGTTAACCAAAATATTGTCATTTTCAGTGGTTCCCCATTGACCTTCAGCTCCACCAGAAAAATTTAACCAGGTTGTAGCATCGCCAAACCTCGAAACATTATAATGATAAATTCCATTCAAATTCAATTTATCTGAATATTCTGGAGTGATCGTTCCATTAGCTCTAACATTGAGAATGGCAAAACTAAATATTCCAATTAGTAACAAACTAATTGAAAGAATTCCAATTATTTTTTTAGTTATAATCATAATTCATTTAATTTTAATAATTTATATTAAGTAGGTTAGGTTTCCTACTCTTCACATTATGAAATAATAAGTATAATCCTATTTAAGTCTTTTTTATTACATTATATGAGGTTTTTTATAGTCTTAATAAGTTAGGAAAAATCGCCTTATTTTTAAATGCTCCAATATTGATAATCATATGGAATTTTATTTTAAGAAAACATCTTCGAAACTATCTTCCTCTGGGGAAACTTCTAAAAAGACCGATTTAACTCAAAATGAAAAGGATCGGGCTAAATACGACGAATCTTGTGCTTCTCTTACTCAAATAGAAATAGCAAATCATTCAGTTTGGCGACATAAAAAATCTTTTCGAACTGCATTAATAAGTATATTTTCTGCCCTAGCTGTAGTATTGGGTTATATTCTTGCTTATTTACCAAATGTAGAATTATTTACTCTCATTATATTTTTATCAGGTTTTGTATTAAGTAAAAAAGAGGGTTTGTTGATTGGATTTTTAAGCTCATTAATTTTTACTTTTTTTAACCCCTTAGGTACTTCTCCTCCACCTTTATTCTTATATCAAATCACCCATTACTCATTTACAGGTTTTTTGGGAGGGTTAGTTAATGACTATTTTAAAACAAAAAAGTATTACAAGCCTAATGATGATCTATATATATTCAAGATTATGTTGATTTTTGGAATAATTGGAGGATTAATAACGTTTTTTTATGATATTTTGAGTACTTTAATTGGCGGCTTTTTAGTTTCATTTAAGATTGAATATTTTATTACAACTTATTTAACAGGAATTGTCTTTACTTCGGTTCATCTTGTTGGAAATATTCTAGGATTTGTTTTAATATTGCCTGGATTAATCCAAATAATAATAAAGCTATTAGATTAAGTCTAAAAATAAAATAAGAACGAATAAAATAATATATTATTCTGTTTCAGAAAGGAGGGTCACTTTTCCACCCGCCGCTTCAATCTTCTCAATTGCGCGTTCAGAAGCTTTCTTGACGGAAACGTTCACTTTTTTATTAATTTCTCCCCGACCCAGTATTTTCTGAATATTTATCTCATCTAAATCAATGGTATATGTATTACCTGATTTAGTTGCTTTATCTTGTTCAGTAAACTGATCAAGTTTTATGTCTAAATCTTTTACGTTGAGTGTATTAACTCGATAAATTCTATTAATATCTTGAGGTCTTTTAAAACCGGTTTTACCTAAACGCCATTCTGGATCAGGAAAACCTAACTTTTTCTGCTTTAAATAGTAAGATTTCATGCTTTTCTTTAACTGAGTTGTTTTTCCCCGTCCAACTCTCTGTCCCGTTTTTCGATGCTGTCCAACTCTCCCGTATCCAACTGTTCGAGTTCCTCTTTTTTTTTGTTTTTTACTTTTAAATTTTCTCATATTCTTTACTCACCACTTTCTCATAGCATTTTGTGAATTAATTCATTGATATAATTTTCTACGTAACCCAGTGTTCCTCCTTCGTAATAATGCTTTTTTATGTTTCCTTTATGTCCTTTCTTTGGAGGATGCAATCTAAAAATAGGTTTTATCTTTCGCAATTCCTTGGAATTATAGTATATTTCTCCTTTAAACAATGCTTTTGCAAATGTCTTTATGTCATTATATTTTGTTAAATTTTTAACTTGCTCATCTGTGAGTGGTTTATTCCCTTCAACTCTCCCTCTAATTCTTAAGAGTCTAATCAATGTTTTTTCGTCAATTTCCCCATATGCAACATAATCCTTGCATTTATTAAGCATCCCAATAAAACTCGATTTACCCCAGAGTAGAACTCCATGATTCACTTTATGCATTCTCAGCATTTTCAGCGTATCAAGGATTTTTCTATTCATTCCAGGAGAACCTCTGATGCGTACAGCAAAAATTAACTCGGGTGTTTTTTCCTGCTTTATTTTTGCCTTCTTTTTAACGATTACTTCATTTTCTGCCATCATATACACCACTCATTTTTTATAGATTAAAATTATATTTGTGAGCATTCTTTAGAGCATTAAATGTTGCTTTAACTAAATTTTCGCTAGTTCTAGTATCTCCGAAAGTTTTACTCCAAATATCTTCTATTCCTGCGAGTCTTAAAACTTGTTTTACTTTATCTGCACATGCTAAACCAACTCCTGCTGGTGCGGGAATCAATCGGATTAAAACCGAACCACATTTTCCCTCAACCTTAAATGGGATACTATGTGTATGACCACATCCGCACTCACCACTTCCACAGCCCCTTAATACCGGAATTACGGATAACTTTGCTCTATCAATTGCTTTTCTTATAGCTGGTCCTACCTCTCTACTTTTAGCCGTACCTATTCCAATAAATCCATCTGCTCCAACTAGTACAACAGCCTTAAACTTCGATCTCTGACCACTAGCCGTCATTTGTTGAACCATTTTAATGGTTACAACGTCTTCTTTAAGTTGTGGTAAAAGTACATCAATAATTTCTTTTTCTTTGACAACTAAATTATTAGCAAAAATTTTATCTAAAGTTATTAGCCCTTGTTGTACTAATTCCCCTAGCTTTGTCCTTGGAATCCATACATCTTCCACATTTCTACTTCGACTCATATAAACTCAACTTTTAAACATTATTTTCAATTGTTTTTAAGGTAGATGAAAAGTGCTGTCCTAGTTTTAAGGGATCTATTTTTTGTTTTTTCAAATATCCTGAGAATCTCTGTTGATAAACTTCAGGATCTTCACTTTTCAAATATTTTGCATAACTTTCAATATGAGAACCATTAATTCTCTCATCGAAATTTTCTGGAAAAAACTGCTCGCGATAGGGAATATCTATACCTGCTTTTAATAAGCCTTTAAAAGCAGCTAACACTCGATTATAGTGGTAAAATATTCCAAGATCAAGAATAGCTTCAGTTGTATTTTGTTTCTTAGCTCGTAGTCCTGCTAAGTATCCCGTTAAATAAGCTGCTGGTAAATTTCCCGTATTAGCTTTCCATCCGAATTTTTTCGATAATTCCTTCGAAAAGGCGGATACTAATATTTTGTCTCCCCCTGGTTTCGATTCAACCAATTGGACTATTAAATTATTATTTGAAGCTCGTATGACAGCTCTTATTGATTTTGACTTTATAAGCTTTAATCTACGGTGGTAATTTGTTTTTCCTTCATCCCTTCTACGTAGTGGACGCCTATATCGTGGACCTTTTGCCATTTTACCTTCCTCTTTTTAATAATCCTTTTTCTTTTATATATCTATTCATCTGGGCAACGCTGTTAAACATTCCACCCTTAACATTCTTATATAATTTCCTATAATTTGCAACGGTAATTTGTTTACGATCTCTGAGCTTTTTCAATTCTCGCCTTTGGGCTCTAACTCTTTTCATCCATGCTTCTTTCTTAGGAGTTCTTGCGGTTCTTTTTCCTTTTCTTTTCCCTAATCCTCTTGCTAAGCCTCTCTTCTTCCTTTGATGAAGTAATTTTTTCCGATAATTTGAAATTCCTTTCTTGTAATTTTTCCGGATTATACCTTCCTTAATTAAGCTCCGAATATCATCGCGAGTAATTGCCATCTTAATTTCTTCAATTAAGTAAGGATCGAAATAAATTCTGTTCTCCCCACATTTTAATATTTCCGCTGCCATTCTTTTTTGCGCTTTAAGACTCATTATTAATCACATATAATTTATTTATACTTAATCCTCCAGATCCAGAGAGTCCAAGTCCTCTCCTTCGAAAAAATCTTCTTCTAAGTCTTCTATTGGTGACTTGAGCATCGATTCAAAAGTTTCTAATTCTCGTTGGGATATACCCATATTTAGTATTTTAAATCCTTTATTTTGAGCATATTCTACTAATGGAATCCTCTTTCTAGTACCTAATCTTCCAGAGATCTTGATTGCGTGTCTTTTATTGCTCAAACCTTTAAAGTCATTAATTGAGGTGACTCTAACCTCTTCATATCCTGAAGGGTGGAGACCTCTAATCTTCTTCGGGCTTCTATATCCTACGGATGGTGATTTAACCCCGGATTTCGTTTTCTTTCTTGTTTGGGAGTCAATACCTCTTGCTTTCCTCCAAGAATCTTTTACTCTTTTATATCTCCACGATTCAACCCTTCTGAATTTGGGATTCTTCCTTTTCTTCTGTTTCCTAAGTTCCATTAATCTATCCTTTTCCATTAGTTTTACCCTCGACTTATTTTATTTTCCAGGTGACTTGATCTCCTATTTGTTTTTTATAAAGATAGACTCCATCTTGGAATACACGCGGATCCTTTTTTCGAATTCTACAGCATCGTTTTAGATTAGCTGCAGTTTGCCCTAACATTTCTTTATCAGGACCTATTAGAATCACATCATCACCATCTACTTTTACTTCAACATTATCTAAATACTTGGTCACTCTTGGGGCTCTTTCACCCAAAAAGTTAACCACATGAAGTTCTTTTTTTTCTGGTTTAACTTCTACATTACATGGAAAGTGAGAATAACATACTTTACAGAAATATTTATAATTTGTTTGCACTCCTGTGATTAGATTCTTAAGAATATTTAAAATAGTACTGGCCAATGCTAAGGTTCCACTTTTTGGAAAATTTGTAGAGATGATAATTTTATTATCCTCAAGTGTCATAGTAATTCCTCTAGCATGTGAGAAATCTTTGGTAATAGTCCCATTTGGACCCTTAACCGTAATATGGTGATCTTCGGTTAATTCTACCTCGACATCTTTCGGGATATCCAATTCTTCTTTATAAAATGCTATTTTTACCATTAAAATCTACCACTCAATCTATTAATATACATAACATAATGTCTGTCCACCAATATTACGTTCTTCTGCTTCCTTCATCGACATAACACCTTGATTTGTGGACAATATAATAATCCCTAATCCTGGAGCCGGTAAAAGTCTCCTTTCCAAAGCTTCAAACTGAGAGACATAATAACTGTTCCGAATAAGCCCCTTAGCTTCATTAATCTTTCCTAAAAGTGCGATCTTAAATTTTCCTTGTCGACCATCATCATATCGCTCAAATTCACCAATATACGCATTACTTTGTAAAATCCGGAGAATTCTTTGAACTAAATTAGAAGCGGGACTTATCACTACCTCCTTTTTTCTCGCCATTTCGGCGGTCTTCAACATATTCATGCTATCTGCAATCGTATTAGTCACTTTATTTCTCCTCTTCTATTCATTTTACTTTTAATTAAATTATCATTAATCATACCTATGAAATCCAATTTCCTTTCCAATTTCATAAAAACATCTACGACAGATATACAAACCATATCTTCTAATAACTCCTCTGTGAGTTCCACATCTTCTGCAAACTCGCTGTCCTTTTCCTAAATTTTTACCTTGAGGCATAATTATCATCATTTTTATTAAGCATAATCTTGCTCGATTTTTTCTACAATATTCACTCCATAATTTTTCTTAAGAAAATACTGTGCTTCCTCTCGTGATACGTAATGATGGGGCGGTACTTTAGCTTTCTTTTTCCTACGATATCTCACTCTCATTCCAGGTCGTACTATCCTTCCTACGACATTTAAACCCCAAATCCCAATCTCAGTTTCATAATCAATACCTGGAATCGTAATATGTTCAGTTATTCCAAAACCAAAATTTCCGTACTTATCAAAACTTTTTCGTAACATTTTGTTATTTGTGACTATAAGGAGCCTTTTCAATAATTTTTCTGCTTCAGCACCTCTAAGTGTAACCATTGTACCAATGGGACGACCTTTACGCAAATTAAATTCCTTAACATTTTTTTTTGATAAGGTCTTAACAGGTGTTTTTCCAGAAATCGTTTCTAAAACGCTAGAAGCTCTTTCTAACTCCTCCCCACCCGAACCTACACCAATATTTAAAACTATTTTCTCTAGATAAGGCTTCTTCATAGGATTTTTCCATATAGAATCAAATTCTTTTTCTTGAACCTTCAAAGCCTTTTTTTTAGCCTTAGCAGACATTTTATCATCACATTTTTTCTTATATTATTATTCTACCTTAGGAATATCTATTTCATATTGTTGATCTCCAATTATGAAGGTATAATCATACAATGTTTCAGTATGATCGGAATTATGTTGTATAGACACAGTACTTGCGTTGGGACCAAATCGCTTTAAAATCTTGGTTATCTTTCCAACTTGTCCTATATTCTTCCCGGACATGATCAGCGCTAAATTTCCTTCTTTAAATTCCAACGTTTTTACGATTTCTTGTTCTGGAATAGTAATCTTTAACACATCCATGCGTTTATAGACATCCTCTTTAGGATTTTGAGGATCACTAACACGTATTAAAATATTTCTTCCATCATGTAAATTTAATTGGATGTGACCACCTTTAATTGTTCTTTTTCCCGCAATTCTACATAATTTAAAATTACTTTCGTTTTCTTTAATTTCATGCAAAATTAAACCATAATGAGAATCTGGTAATACTCTATAATATTTATTAATTTTTGGAATACTAATTACATCCATTAATCCAACGGGATAACCTATATCTCTCACTTCTTTTCCATCAATCATAAAATATCCTTGACCAATCAGTTTTTTTGCTTCTCGGTGAGTCGTTACGATTTTTAATAAATCTCTAACAATATGTAGTAATGGAAAGCAAAATCGACTGGGATGTGGTCCAGGAGATGGTTTAACGAAAAATTTTCCATGTTTTCTTTTAATTTGTAGGAATTTAGGAGTATTTAACCTTTTTAGTGATTTAGTTCCACCATGACGCGTCATTTATTTTTCTACCTCTTCTTTTTGTTTTTTAGGTCCCGCTAATAGATCTTCTTTAGAAAATCCAAATATAGCTTTTCTTTCAATAAGACTTGCTCGCCAAGGATCCATCTTCTTTTCTTTAATAAATTTAGTGATAACGAGGTTTGAAATATGAATGGAGGGATTAAATTCAGTTCCATCTGATTTCTCAAATTTAGCTTCTTTAATTTTTGCTCTCTGATTTTTTGTTATTTCAATTACTTCTCCTTCAAAATCCTTAAACTCTCCTTTTACAATACGAACATCATCTCCTACTCTTAATGGAAGATTTTTAATTCCATATTCTTCCTGGAGAAAATCAGCTACACGAGTGGATAGTAATTTTGACCTTTGATGGTTCTTATAATTGAATAAAGCTTTTCTTTGTTTTCTTGGTTTTTTTGATTCTATTTTCATAATCTTTCATTCCACCTTTATAATTAAATGATTAATGATGAGATTGAGGCTAATCTTGGAAAGAGTTCTGCAGCTTCTCGAGCAATGGGGCCCCTTATTTCTGTACCTTTAGGTTCTCCTTCTTTAGTGACTAATACTCCTGCGTTATCTTCAAAACACAATCGTGTTCCATCAATCCGTCTATAAATTCTTTTTTGCCGAACGATAACTGCTTTCATTATATTGCCTCGATACTCAGGTTTTCCTTTCTTTACTGTAACCGAACATACTGAACCTACTGTTGCTTTTGGTAATCTTCTTAATCTTGTTTTTGTGTGGTCAACATTAATTATCTGGGCTATCTTTGCCCCAGAATTATCTGTAATCAAGATTTTTGATCCATTCTGTAAACCATAACTCGTTCTTGCTCGAGTAACGGTCTTTCGACCCATTTTTCTTCTTGTTCCCATTTAAATAGCACCACTAGTGATTTTTTCTAGTACGATAAATGCTTTTGTTTTAGAAAGTTTTCTACTCTCCCCAACTCTTACCATATCTCCAACTCTAATTTCATCGTTTAAACATTCAGGTAAATGGCATGAGAGTCGAGAATTTCTTCGCTCATACCGCTGATATTTTCTAATAAATTGAACATAATCTTGTCTAATTACGACAGTATTTCTTGATTTTTTACTTACGACCAAACCTTGCGTAATTTTACCCCTAATTCGAGTAGAGCCATGAAAAGGGCAATCCTTATCGCTACAGTCTCTAGTCTTAGGAGGATTTACTCCCGGAATTCCTATATTACGAATACTCATATTTTATTTCAACCATTTTTTCTTTTTCAAACTTCTTAATCTATTTTCTGGTTTACCAACGATCTTAGAACCATCAACTTCCATAAGATCATTATTAAGTTTAATCCTGAAAATATAATCTTTTTTTATATATTTTTTAACTTGATTCTCGTTTTGTATTATGACTAAATTTTTGGTTTCGTCTATTATTATACCTTTTCTTATAAATTTTGATTCTTGAGATTTTGATTTATGTTTTAAGAATACTTCAAAACCTATCAAATCATGATAAATTAAATATTTTGGACTGATCATTGCCTCTCCTCGTTTTTGATAGTTAAAATTCGAGCAATTTGTTTTCTCAGCATTTTCGCTTTCGCGGGATTATCTGAAATACCACCGCCCGTTTGTTGGCTGTAGAGCATCATTAATTCCTCTCTTAATGTTATTAATGAACGTTCTCGTTCTCGCTCGTCCATTTCTCGAATTTTATTGGCCGTTAATATATCCATTCTCTTTTCCCCTCTATTTTTCTATTTCTTCATTTTCTGGTTCTAATGAAATCTCAGATATATCTTCTTCGTCGACCTCATCAAGAAGTTCTTGATCCTTTTCACTTAATTCACCCTCTTCTTCTTCCTCGATAATGTATTCTGCCCTTGTTTTTGCCGATTTTGCTTCAGCTTTAGATTGCGCTTGTGAAAGTAATTTTTCTTTGATTTTAACTTCATCTCCCATTTTTGTATCTGCGCGCATAATTTTCACGATTATTCCTAATGTTCCGCTTTTTTGAATACATTGAGCAATGCCTTTATCTACTCCCTCTTGTGCGGGTTGACCACTCTTTGACATAGTACCTGCTCTAAAGATTTGAGTTCTTGCTCTTTGAGAAGTTACTTTCCCTGATATAATAATTTCAACACCTTTAGCTCCAGCATCCATTACTTTTCTTAAGATATAATAACCTGCCCTTCTATAGTGACGACCTCGATCTAAAGAATATGCTAAACGTTCAGCCATAATCTGGGCATCTAAGTCAGGATTAGGAACCTCCTCGACTTCTATCTGAGGAAGTTCAAGACCAAATTTTTCTTGGAGGATATCAGTTATTTCTTGTATTCTTTTCCCTCCTTTTCCTATAACAAGACCTGGTCGACTCGTCCTAAGGGTAATTCTTACTCCGAGTGGAGTTTTTTGGATATCTACACCTGCAAACCCTGCTCTAACTAATTCTGAGCGTAAATATTCATTAATCTGCATCAATTTTATACCATTTTCAATGAAAATTTTAGCTAGTGGCATTTATCTCATCCTATTTTTTTATAATTAACTTGGAAATTCATATATAACAATTTCAACATGACTCAAATGACGATATTTTGCAGAGGATCTACCATGTGCTCTTTGGATATAACGCTTGATAATTCTGCCTCTGTGAGTAGCCGCATGAATAATTCGACATAGTTCAATGTCTAATCCCTTGTATTCTGCATTAGACTCAACCGCGGAAAGTACTTCATAAATACGTGCCGCAGCTTTTCGTGGATATCGCCCTGCATACCATTTAAACTGTTTCAAGTCCTTTTTATGGGCTTGTTTTTTCTTATGTCTTCTGTAGGGAACTGATTGTTTTAGTTGAATAACTTTTTCTAAGAAAGTCTTCGCTTCTTCTACTTTCATCCCTTTAATTACCGCACAGATTTCTCGGGAATCTTTAGGTTTAATTCTTAAATCCCTACCTGATGCTTTTGCAGTCCTGTCTGCATCATATTTCTGTTCGATAAACGAGTATCCCCAATGTGGCATTTATCATCACTCTTTATTATTATGATTATTATTAATATAATTACTTTAATGGAACATACTTGCTGCTTCTTGTCGCTCCAATACCTGGAGAACCATGTTGGACACGCTTACGGGTTAAGGAAAATTCCCCAAGATAATGTCCTATCATCTCAGGCATGATTTCTACTACCTCAAAACTTCTACCATTGTAAATTCCAATCTTTAATCCAACCATCTCTGGGAAGATTATCATATCCCGAACATGAGTTCGAGTAAGAAGATCTTTTCCTCTTTTCTTTGCTCTATAAGCTCTCCTTAACCTCTCAAGTAATTTCTTTTGTCTAGGAGGTAGTCCCCGCCTCAAGGATCGTCTCGCTCTCGCAGGAAGAAGTTGTATAAACTCATCCATATTCATCTTCTTTAAATCTTCCAGTGTATAACCTCGAAAATGAAATTTTAAGCGATCTCGTTCTTTATCAAGATCTAATTCCTCGTCTTCTTCCTCCTCTTCCTCTTCCTCTGGTTCTTCTTCTATTTCCTCTTCTATTTCTTCCTCAATTTCTTCTGATTCGAGCTCTTCTTGTTCATCCTCTTTAGGCTCTTCATTCGGAGACATTTTTGCACCAATCTGTTTGTTCCATTTGATATATTTTGTTCTTTTTTACAATAATAATTATTACGTGTAATGATATTAGTCATCTATTAAATTTTAATTTTATTAAAACAAGGGAGGAGAAAAACATAAACTTTAAAAGGTTAGATAATGGGGAATAAAGACTTGCCTTAAGATCTCTTGTTTACCAATTTTATCGTTCCTTTTGACTAACCTTCTCGACCATTCAAAAAATATTAATGATAATTATTCGGATTATATATCCTTTTAATATCTTCCTCATCAAAAAAACCACTCCAACGCTCCTTTAGAACAACAAATTCTTCTGGATTCTTATTTGGGTTTATAACGGAGTGATATTGCATCTTCCTATTTATAAATTTTGTTCCTTCCTCTACAAAATAATATACTCTATTATCATTAATTACTATAGGCTCTCCACACAGTATTTCCCATTCTTCAGATCGATGAGTATGCACTTGAATTGAAATCCCCATCTCAGGTTTAATATATATAATGTTATATTCTGGGTAAGTGAATTTAATACTATACCATTTAGATAATATATCAATATAACCCGTTTCTACAGAAAATTGCTTCACAAACTTATTAGGATCATAATCGGCTAATTCAGAGTGTTCATATTTATAGGGATCATAAATTATCTCGTGCCCTAATACATCATGGTTATATTTCAGTGTAATGCTAGCCTCATCAATATTAATAATCATATAATATTCATGTGGATTTATCGTAAAGATTGTTTCCTTTACTTTTTTAGTGATAAGTAAAGATTCATTTATAACCATGACTTTATTTGGACTTTGGCAGCTAATAGAAATGCGTAATTTTTTGGAGTCATTCTTTCTTAAGCAAGAACCTCTTCCGGGTAATAATCTTTCTTCTTTCATAACATTAAATTCACTTAATTTGATAGTGTGTAATTTTAACATATCTTTCTTGAATTTCTGGGGCAAAAGGAATTGATTGTTGGGCACCTTTTCTAGTTACTGCAATTGAACTTGCTGCGGTAGCATATTTCACAGCGGAAATAATATTCTCTCCTTGAGCTAATTTGCTCGCTAAGACGCCGTTAAAACAATCTCCAGCACCAACAGTATCTATCGCTTTTACTTTGTAGGCAGGAATCTTGATTATTTGATCCTCTTCTGATTGATATAGTAAAGAACCTTTATTTCCTAAAGTAGTCAAAATTGTTTTAATTCCTAATGTTGCCAAATTTTTTGAAGCTTGGATGATTTTTTTATCTTCAGCTTCAGTAATTTCTTTTAATTTCAATAAGGAATGAAGTTTATAAAGTTCACCTTCATTAGGTACAATTATATCGATTTGAGAGAGTAAATTGCGAGGAATGGGTTTTAGAGGCGCTGGATTTAATATCTTCAATACATCTCCTTCTGATGCGATATGAAAGATTTTTTGGATAGTTTCAATCGGAATCTCCATTTGAACCACAAGTACAGCCGCATTTGTAATAATATCCTTATGTTTTTCTATATCATCTGTATTTAATTTTGCGTTTGCTCCTGGAGCCACACTTATCATATTTTCTCCGTTTTTATCAATTAAAATAAATGCGACACCACTAGCTTCCATCTAATCTCTAATAATATGATTTATGATTATACCTTCTTTCTTGAATTGTGAAATCATTTTATTCCCCAATGAATCATCGCCGATTTTTGCAATGAATATGGTTTTGGATCCTGATCTCACTGATGCAACTGCTTGATTTGCTCCCTTCCCGCCTAGGAATTGTTTGAACGTTCCTCCGGTGACTGTCTCACCCTTTTTTGGTAGACGCTCTGAATAGATATTCATATCAATATTGCTGGAGCCAATAATCAATACGTAAGGTTTTTTACTTGCCATAAAAATCCTAATGTATTATAATTTTTATAATAAATCTTGATTTACACAGTAAATGTGTATCATTTTACTTAAAATCACTTAAACCTATGATTTATTATTATTTTATCTAAATTTTAAGTCTTTAAAACTAAAATTTATTCATTTTTAATCCATTGTTGACTGAGTTCAAAAACAAATGGTTTTAATTCAATATTATTTTAACAAAAAATATTACATAAATTCATTTTTCTGTAAACGAATCTACAAAAAAATTAAAAAGTGATATAAAAAATGGCTAAAGATAAAATTATTGGCCTTATAGTCATGATTCTTGGGATCTTAATCGCTATAGTCTACACTATGGGAAGCATTTTAGACCTTTTCTTTGAAACACTCGGTGCAAACCCAGAGTGGGACTCAATTTTCATGATTTTTGGACATGATTGGCTTGATTGGAGACTTTTTGTTGTACTCCCTTTATGGCTAATTGTAATCTTAATTTCCATTATCGCGATTTGGATAGGGTATAGCATGCTTACAACTCCTGCACCAGTCCCATTGGAGGAATTGGAAGAGGAATTGGCTGCTGAAGAGGAATCTGAGGAAACTACTTAAATATTTAATAATTTTTTTTATTTTTTCATTTACGTTAGATATTTCTAATATCTACGATATGATATGAGTCTATTAATCCATCTTCATAACAAATTATTAAGTTTCTAGTTATTGATTCATATTCTATCGCATTTACAACCGAATCTCGATTCATACTAACTATAATGGTTCCATTTTTTTCATCTAAGATGAGTAGTTCTCCTTTTGTCGTTCCTATGGCTATAAATCTCTGAGTTGCTATTTGAAATCGATAAATAACTTCAGTATTCTTATTCTTTAATTCCCAAATCGTCTTTAAGTCTTTTTGAATGCATAGGAGTTTTGAAGAGAAATTAATTTTTTGAATTGGGTTAGAATGATCCAGATACTCAAATGAATAAGAACTTACTAAAAATGAATCTTGAATTGAATTTGGAAACGAAAGACATTTCCAGACATAATCATCGAACTCAATCGTCTTAATCTCTTCTTGAGATCGCTTATCGATGAAGTGTAGGAGTTTATCATCTCCTCCACAAATTATCAGTGTACCCTTATCAGAATTAAGATAATCAATAAATCGAACTTTGTCTGAAAATCGCTTAAACCACAATAAACTTCCATTTACTGCGTTGAATATTCTTATTGTTCCATCATTTCCACAGGCAAGGACTTCTTTTTGATCGATATCTTTTTGATTTATCCAAATTTTTGCGTCTTCAATACCATCTTCGAAAATTTGTCCCCATATTAAGGATCCATTATTACTATTTAAAATTCTAAGACTTTTGTCAAGAGAATAAGCAAGAATTTCAAGATATTTTTCATTATTAAGAGTCCCAATTCTAAAACCACTAACAGAAGAAGCAAACTGATGTGCCCATAACGGTTCTAAAGTTGTTGGAGAAGATATTTGATAGACTCTTAGAAGTCCATCCATTCCTCCTAGTAATAACTCCTCAATACCATCATCATTTAGATCACAAATTTCTAGATTCCATATAGGCGAATTTTCAGTGATTTTCTCCCGATTCAACAATTTTCCATTTAAATCTATTACTAAAATATTTCCCGATTTTGTAGAAAGAAATAGATTTTTAGTGTGTAGATTTCTTAGTTTACTCAATTTCGCACTAAGGATAGACTCATTACAATTAAAATTCCATTTCTTCTTTAACTTCATATTTTCTAGTTAAAAATAAGTCATATTTTCTATATTTCTTTTAGTGATTAGAAAAAATCTAATTAATTTAAATAATAAGTTATTTTAGATAGATTTATTCAAAAATTAAAAAATCTGAATAAAATATGTCTGAAGATAGAAGTGTTGATGTCTTTTCTGTTCTGATTCTGATATTTAGTATTATTGCAATTATCCTTGAAATTATTGGCCCATTTGCGGGTTTTTATTTGGGAGGAGGACAATATCGATATTCCTGTTTAGATTGTGAATACAGCACAGGAATTGACTATGCAATGCAAATTCTTGCGATTATACTGCTCGTAATCCAAATTATAATCGCATTGAACGAATTAATCCCAAATAAGTTTATCAAGATGGAAGTGACGAAATACGGAATGATTTTAGCGATTTTAACATTAGTATTTGCTATTATAGGGATTGCTTCTTTTGGAATAACTTATGCTTTTTATGAATGGTGGCCTGATCTCGGATTTTATGGTCTTGCGATAGGTGGTCTTATAAACACAATCTTGTTTTTCCTCAAACAAAAAAACATATAAATTTTTTTTTTTTATTTTTAAAATTGAAATTAGAAAATAATCAGATAAGAACGAAATTTATATTTTTTATTTTATTCTCCCTATCAAAGATAATTATTTTATCTATAATTCTTAAAAAAAGGAAAAAAAAATGAGCTTTTCTATTGATATAGATATGGATGCTTGTACTGGATGTGGTACTTGTTATGAAGTATGCCCTAGTGAATGTTTTGGAGAGCCCGAGGGTGGTAAGGTAGTTATTATTGAAGATAACAGAGAAGATTGCGTAGGTTGTAGAGCCTGCGAAACTCAATGTCCAGAAGAAGCAATCACCATAACAGAAGATTAAAATTCGGAATTTTTTTAAAGTCAATCTTTTTTTTATTTTTTATTATTTTTCGTGAAATTTGCCTTTTACGATTAACTCGCTATATCTTAGAAATATTTAGATATATATGAGGAAATTATATTTGCATTGATAACTAATGAGAAGTTAGAGCTTAATTTACCATAATAAAATTTTACCGCAATTTTTGCATGTACCTTCATTGATCTGTTGATTTAAGCACTGATCATGGTAATGAGTCCCACATGCTTGACATTTGTAGATTTGACCATTATATTCAGCAAAATCGTATCCACAATACCCACATTTATTAGAATATGAAAAGTCTGCATTATTTACCTCTACTTTTATTATTTGGGAAGTTCCAGTCAATCCCGTATCGGTATTTGTAGGATTTAAATAGTTGCTTTGAGCAGAAGGTGAGACATATTGTTGTTCTGATTGAAGATTTTGGTTTTCCCAATTAGAAACATAACCTTGAGTAGGAGCTTTTTTAATCCCCATCTTCTCGGATATTTTTTCATCAAGAATATTAGTCAAAATTAAAGCTGAGGCATATTTACCTTTCTTTCCTCCTTTTTGTAAGTGAGTGTGCGATATAAGATGAATAATTCTACCCCCTGTCTTTCCGTAATCGAAATAGCATAAAACTGGTGCCTCACCCCATTTACTTTTTATTTCCCATGATGCTATCAAGACTCTTACTTCGTTGGGATTAATTATTTGGATTGGAAAACTTCGGTTTTCAAGCCACCATCGAAATTCGGTTTTCTTTGTATCTTTAGCTGATGGTTTATGCCATTTATCAAGCTGTATTTCGGTTAATACCCCCTCTACAAACGGATGTTGGGGTTCAAGAATTTGACAAGCAACTACTGCATCAGCAGTACGATTCCCATTCCATCGTATATATCCCGGAAAAATAACTTCAACTATGTACTTTATAGCCCAATCGGTAGTTATTATCCATCCGCCATGATTATTTACGTAATCACTTATTTTTGGATAGGCAGAATGAGGTATTTGATCTCCTGGGCATCCAATTAGAACTACATCATATTCATTAAGATTTTTTTTCATAAAATGTTTTGGTTTTATTGTTTCATGAACAGCTGCATACATATGATCGACTACCTTTTCAGGTTTCTCATAGCGACCTTCCACGGCTAATATTTTACCATTTTTCTCAACTGCTTTTACAACATCTTTTTTGTTCAAGGCTTCCATCTTACGACGTTTAACTTCTGAATATAAATCTTTCCAACTACTCATTTTAATGCCTTCTTTTAGGATTTAAAATTTAAACTTATTAGTTTTATAAGTAATAAAAGATAATTCATATATATATTTTCATTTAAAGCGAGGATCATGGAAGAACTAAAACATTTGGGCAGTCCCAGCGAATTCTGGGAGTATTTTTATGAGATTTCTAAAATTCCACGTTGCTCGGGGAATGAAGGAAAAATAAGGAATTTCATAAATAATGAAGCCAAGAAATTTGGATTTGAAACCGAAATTGATGAAGTTAAGAATCTCTTAGTTAGTATACCTAGCAAAAGTGGCAATGGCATTACAGTAGTGCTCCAAAGCCATATGGATATAGTATGTGAAAAAAACAAGGAAAGTGCCCATGATTTTTCACAAGATCCATTAAATTTGGAACTGATTAATATTGATGAAGAAAAATGGATAACTGCGAAAGAGACTACTTTAGGAGCCGATAATGGAGTTGGAATTGCCTACCAATTGGCAATTATGAAACTTATTTCCAATAAACAATTAACTTTAGATCATATTAATTTAAAACTACTCTTTACTGTGGATGAAGAGATGGGTTTAAAAGGAGCTAGTGGGTTAAAAAAAGAATTTGCCAGAGGAGAGTATTTAATTAATCTTGATTCAGAAGATGATAAAACATTTACCGTGGGATGTGCGGGTGGAATTCAGTTCAGAACTAAGTTTAAACTTTATACGCAGAAAATTGATGAGGAGGATTATATTCCAATCAAAATTCAGATCAAGGGTCTTTTAGGAGGGCATTCGGGAGTAGATATCGATAAGGGAAGAGGTCATTCCGTTAAAATTATAAGTCAAATCCTTTGGAATATAAACAAGGAATTTGAGATAAAAATAAATTCAATAGATGGAGGAAATTTATCAAATGCTATTCCAAGGGAAGCCCAAGCAATAATTTTTATCCATAAATCAAAACAGGAAAATGTATTAAAATCTGCTAACCATCATTTTGGGGAAATTAAGAAGTTATATGATGGAATCGAACCGAATATGAACTTGAAGGTTGAAGAATTAAAGAAGAATGATTCTTTCAGCATAATAGAAAAGAATTTCCAAGATAAACTTTTGAATCTTTTTTATGTAATGCCTACTGGACCAATTTATCTCCATCCTCGAATTGAGGGTTTGGTTCATACATCTATGAATTTTGCTACGATAAAGACCAAAGATCAAGTAATAAAGACACGGATTAGCATTAGGAGTATCAGTAATTATGATAAGGAAATTTTGCACGATAAAGTAATAACTCTTATGAATTTAACGAATTTAGAATATGAAAATTATAAATATGTTAAATATCCGAGTTGGCCTCCCAAATTTGATTCGAAACTAAATACAATTGCCAAGGAAGTTTATAATAATCTGTTTAATGAAGAAGTTGAGATTCAAGCGATTCATGCTGGTTTAGAATGTGCTTATTTCAGTGATTATTTTCCAGAAATGGAGGTAATATCTTTCGGGCCCGATATAAAAGGAGGACACTCCCCCGATGAAAGATTACGAGTGAAAAGTGTTTCAAAAATATGGAATATTTTAATTAATTTGCTAAAAAAATTGGATTAAATATTCCAAAAGTAGTTTTTATGAAGAATAAAATTTTAATGTGAAAAATATTTATAAAAGTAAGAGATAAAATATCATGGAAAAAGAAACAAAGCTTAAAGTAAAATCTGAGAATGATGAGATACTCGGTTCGGAAACAATTTTGGAAAAATTAAGAGGAAAAACTCCTTGGATTTTTGGAAAAAAAATAAGAAAGCCAAAAGTTTT
>Ga0180433_10002470_pt1 | contig 28485 bp, 26 predicted proteins | sample SS_ome_8_FD_132980 | JGI IMG/M metagenome (GOLD analysis project Ga0180433, IMG submission 132980) | Hypersaline lake sediment archaeal communities from the Salton Sea, California, USA - SS_1_D_1 metaG | ecosystem: Environmental > Aquatic > Non-marine Saline and Alkaline > Hypersaline >... | reverse complement strand
CCATATAGGCAAGCCGATCTCACTGCATCTGCTTCGTTACAGGGTACTCGCGGTGAAGGACCACAGCTTCGCACCCTGTGCCTCGCATCTGCAGCAACCTCGGCTTGTGAATAATCCAGGTTAGTTTATTTATATAATCCGGATTTCCTAATATCATTAAATTTTATTGAGAGAGGCTCTTGCAAAATAAACCATAAAAGCGTATTTTCAATATATTTGAAGAAAAATAAAATATCTCAATTGAAGAGGACAAAATGGCGAATATTAAGAAAAAGAAAGGAGTCATTGGAATTCTCACTGGTGGAGGGGATGTTCCAGGACTAAATCCAGCTATTAGAGCTATCACTATAAGAGCTCTCCGCGAAGGATACAAAGTGATAGGATTGCGTAAAGGATGGGCAGGTCTGGTAGAAATAAGCAGAGAGAAAAAATCAGAGCAATCCCAATATTATCAGGAACTTACAGAGGACATCGTAAACAAAGCAGGCCGGACAGGCGGCACTTTTTTGCATACCTCCAGGACTCGTCCGAGTCATATCCCCAAAGTTAACGTTCCTGTTCGCTTGAAAGACAAATACGATAAGGAAATCAATGACCTTACCGAAGAGGTATTGAAAAATCTAGATCACCTTGGAATTGATTATCTTATTCCTGTGGGAGGAGATGATACGCTGAGTTATGCGGTGAGATTACATAAAGAAGGAATCAAAGTTATTGGGATTCCCAAAACAATGGATAATGATGTCCCGGGGACTGATTATTGCATAGGTTTCAGTACATGTGTTACTCGTATCATAAGTCTGACTCATTCTTTGAGAACCACAGCAGGTTCTCACGAGAGGTTTCTAGTTATAGAGGTTTTTGGAAGATATACAGGATATACCGCATTAATTCCCACTATGGCAGGTGCGGCAAATAGATGTGTGATCCCAGAATATAAATTTGAAATAGATCGGTTGTGTGAATTACTCACCCAGGACCGCGAAACAAATCCAAGCAGGTACTCTGTGGTTTTGGTTTCAGAAGGGGCTATGTTTAAAGGAGGTGAAATGGTATTTGAGAGCGAAGAGAAAGACATGTTTGGACATAAAAAACTCGGTGGAATTGGTGATTTGGTTTCAAACCAATTAAAAGAGTTGTCTCCCAAATACAACAATGGAAGAAGGGTCAATGTCATAAACCAGCGATTGAGTTATTTGGTTCGGTGCGGGGACCCGGATGCTATTGATTCTATTGTGCCTATGGCGTTTGGGAATTTAGCTTTAGATCTTATATTAGAAGGAGCCTCAGGTCGAATGGTCTCTCTAAGAAACGGACAGTATGATAATGTCCCGATTGAAGTTGTGACAAGCACAAAGAAAACAGTTGATGTGAATAAATATTACAACACAGATAGATTGAGGCCTCATTATAAAAGTTTTAATTATAAGCCTTTGTTTATCATGACCAGCGACTACTAGCTTTATTCATAAAATCAGCCTGCGCTTTATTCACTGTCTTATAATTGATTCTCTTTTTTCGTCATCAAATGAATAAAACGGTAATTATTTCTTTCGATTATTAAGTAAATTTAATTTTATCAACGATTTATGAAAAATTATGAGCGCTGATTTTGCGAAAATTGGACAGCTAATTTGATGGCTTCGATCATGCTTTGAGGATCAGCGGTCCCCTTTCCCACGATATCAAAGGCTGTTCCATGGTCAGGAGAAGTTCGAATAAAAGGAAGGCCGAGAGTCGTGTTTACACCATCCTCAAAGGAGACAATTTTAAAGGCGATAAGACCCTGGTCATGATAAAGAGAGGCTACTATTTTATTTTTATCTTTATAGGCTTTCTTAAAAACAGTATCTGGAGGGTAAGGACCGCTTATACTAACTCCTTTTTTTCTGGCCGCATTGATAGCGGGGTGTATTTCAGTGATTTCCTCATTTCCCAATAGACCGTTCTCTCCAGCATGTGGATTCAGTCCAGGGACAAGAAGATGGAATTTCTTGTTTCTTGCTTCTTGAGAGAATTTATTTAATCTTACGAAAAAGTCACACAGGTTTTTCTTTTTGATTTGGACTAGAGCTTTTTTTAAAGAAATATGATGAGTAAATAAAGCCACGTTTAGATGTCTTGAAAAAAAAGACATGATCGCTTCAGGATAATCTTTGCGGAGATACTCGGTATGGCCAGCCCAGTTTATACCAGCGAGCTTCCAGGACTGTTTTGATATAGGAGCGGTCACGACAGCATGGAGGGAACCTTTTTTTGCTTCATTAACCGCTTTTTTAAAATACTCAAATGATATTTTACCATTTTCCTTACAGGCATAGCCGTATTTGACTGAATTTAAGGGATACGGAATACTACAAATGGCTAGTTGAGTTGGGGAATCTTTTTTTTGGGGATTATAATCAGGAATATTTATATTATGACCCAATATATTGGTTTCTTTTTCTATGATCTTTCTGGAACCAAATAAAATATACTCGGCTTTGGGAAGTTTTGAGACAGAAAAAAGAGCCTTGAGAGTAACTTCAGGACCAATCCCCCCTGGATCACCTAAGCTGATTCCAATTTTAATAGATGACATTTTACCCAGGGAGTAAGTCAGCTGTGTTTATCTTTTTGACTTTGTATTTTGCTCCAGCTTGTATAAATATTTGATGTTGTTTTTGAAAATCAGTAGGTTTGGAGCTCCTTTTCTGGTTATTTTCAGGCAATTGATATCATACCATTCTATTTGACCCTCGATTTTCTCTCCATCAACAAGGATAATTCCCATAGGAGTTTTTTTGCTCATCTGTTTTAGATAATAGTAATTCTCTGCATGGGTTTCGTATCTAGGGTGGGATTTTTTTTGGGAGGGATTTTTCTTTTTATTGTTTTTGTAATTGGAAAATTTAGGACGGATTAATTTTCTGTTCATTAGATTTCTCCGAGGAACTTTTTTTTGTTAGAGAAATTAGATATTATTTACTTTGGATTATAGCATTAACTCTTTATTTTTTCAATGGGTTATGGATTGTCAGATAAGACGAAAAAATAAGGAAATTAAAAGGAAAGCAAATTGAACTTTATGTTTTCTTTTTTCGTATAGGAAAATAAAAGGACAAGGAAAGGAAAATGAAGTCAAGTATAATTCTTGGGTCAGTGGTAATATTCTTTTTTTTGTTAGCGTCAGCGGCCTGTGTCCCAATAGGAGAGATTCAGGAGGATACGCGTACAATGGAGTTGGGGAAAGCCCAGTCTGCTGAAGTAAAGCTTGAATTTAGTGCCGGAGAAATAAAGGTATATGGGGGAGCCAAAGAGCTTATGGAAGGTGTGTTCACATATAATGTAGAGCAGTGGAAACCAAAAATTGATCACCAAATAAGAAATTCCAGGGCATTTCTTTCCATTCGACAAGGTGATTCTCCAGGAATACCTGCTGGAGAAGGAAAAAATTTTTGGGATATTTACTTAAATGAAGAAATTCCTATTCATCTGATTATGGAGATGGGAGCTGGAAAAGGGGAACTCAACCTTCAGGATGTAAATTTGAGATCCTTGGATGTGGATATGGGGGTGGGAGACTTTAGTGTGGATATATCAGGAAGATACCAGAATGATGTGAATGTGTATATTAGTGGGGGTGTGGGATCCACCACCTTGTATCTTCCCAGGGAAACAGGAGTTTTGGTTAACATTGATAAAGGCATTGGCTCTATAAACTCAAGGGATTTTATAAAGAAAGGGGATTCACTAGTTAATGAGGCTTATGGGAAAACTGAAGTGGCGGTCAGAGTGAACATTGAAACAGGAATTGGAAGCATAAGGCTTAAGACCAGATAAGAAAACGTTGATAACTTATTTGTTGCACCATTGATCTAACCATCCTATAACTGTCTCATGCCACAATATGCTGTTGTGAGGTTTGAGAACCCAGTGATTTTCATCTGGAAAATACAAAAATTTGCTTGGTATGTTGAGACGCTGTAGAGCATTAAATGTAGCCATTCCTTGTGTCTCAACTACTCTAAAGTCATAAGCTCCATGAATGACCAACATGGGGGTTTTCCAGTTTTTGACATAATTTACTGGATTGTGTTTTTCATATCCTTCTGGATTTGTCCAGGGAGTTCCTCTATGGTCCCATTCTGGAAACCAGAGTTCTTCAGTAGCATAATAGGCAAAGCATTCATCCAAGTTACCATCGTGATTGACGAGGCAGCAGAACCTGTCTGGCCAGTTGCCCGCGATCCAATTTATCATAAATCCTCCAAATGAGGCGCCTAATGCAGCCACTCGATTCCCGTCTATCCATGAATAGCGATGGAGTGCTGACTTGAGTCCCTTTTTCAAGTCTTCCAAAGGCTTTCCTCCCCAATCTCCCCGAATGGAATCCGTGAAATCCTGTCCATAACCCACCGAACCATGAAAGTCCACCATAACAGCCGCATATCCAGCTCCGGCATAAACCTGGGGATTCCAGCGGTAATGGAAATGATTTCCGAATGAGCCTTGGGGTCCTCCATGAATAAGAAAAGCCACAGGATACTTTATTTCAGGAACAAAATCTACTGGCTTTACTATAATGCAGTAAACAGTTTCATTGTTCCATCCTTTAAAAGTGAACTGTTCGTATTCTCCTGTTTTTGCTTTGGCGAGTTTTTCCGTGTTCATATGAGTAATTTGGGTGATTTGACTCCCGTCTAATCCTGATGAATAGAGCTCCACTGGAGACACAAGATCATCCCTACCGAATATAATCTTATTTTCACATATTTGAGGAGATCCGATGTATCCATCCTTGATGACTGTGTTTACTTTCTCAGTTTGCAAGTCTATGGAAAAAAGAGAATGTTCTCCTAGATGGGGAGCTCCTGCATAGATCTTTTTCTCGTCATGAGACCAGCATATGAATGAAGGAGAACGATCCCAATTTTCAGTGACAACGCGTTTTTCACCTTTAGGCCATTTTTGGATAATGATTTGGAACTGGCCAGATTCATAACCAGGTTTTTCCATGGCTAAATAAGCAAGGTTTTGTCCAGTAGGAGAAAAGACAGGGGATGTATCCCATGCTTTGTTTTCTTCAGTAAGACATTGAGGTTCACTGCTTCCATCCACAGGGACATAGTAGAGGTCAAAGTCTGTAGACCAAGCTTCTTTATTTCCGGCATGGCGTGCTGTGAATACCAATCCATTGTTATCCGGAGTGAATGAAATTTCTTCAGGTCCTCCAAAAGGTTGGGAAGGGGTATCTGCTTCCATTCCAGGCATGAGGTCTTTAGCCATTCCTCCTTTGCTGGTCATCACAAAAAGATGTGACCTTCTGCCGTCTTCCCAAGTATCCCAGTGTCGGATAAAAATATCATCATAAATACGACCGCTGCTTTTTCGGGATTCGATTTGAACCAGTTTTTCTTTAGTTTCTTTGGGTTCAGTGAATTCAGGGAAGACTTCCATGGTAAAGGCGATGAATTTTCCGTCTTTTGAAATCTTAAGGTTTCCTACATTTAAGGGAAGATGAGTCAACTGCTTGGCTTCTCCTCCATCAATTCTTATGTTCCAGACTTGGGAAGTGCCTGAACGTGTGGAGAGAAACCAAATCGTTTTTCCACAAGGGGACCAACGGGGATTGAAATCTGATGCAGGATGTCTGGTCAGCTTAAATAATTCTTTTCCGTTTGTATTGACAACCCAGAGGTCTGTCCGTCCTCTGTTTGCTTCCAGATCAGTAACTCGAACAGTAAAAACGATTTTTTTCCCGTCAGGGGACACACGAGGATCAGATATTCTGTCCATAGCCAGCATATCATGAATGGAAAACGGATGCTGTTCGGCAAAACAGATGGATAGATTGGCAAAAGACATAAAAACAAGGAAGATAGATAAGACATTCAATCTACGCATTTTTTTCTCCTTTTTTCTTGCATCTTCATTATATCTAAAAAAAGAGTTTTTTAGCGTTCATAGATCTTGATAAGTCCTAAGCTGTAGTCCATAAGAACTTCAAAGGATGAAGATCTTATGTGTGAGATCGGATTCCACAGAATATCAATCAAGCCATCTCCGTCTAAATCTGCTCTCCAACTGTGTTCAATCATCTTGACCAGAAAAAGTTCTTTTTTAGCCTTGTTGTCTGCATTATCTAGAGTTGTGGCTGTGATAAAACAGGCAGAGGCATAGTTTTCTACAAACAATTTCATGAGTTTATTTGTAGTGGTCTTTACCACGATCACACCTTTGGCGCTTAAGGAAAAGTCAATCTTTTTTCTGTCCTTGGCAATAATTTCTTGGACCTGGGTAAAGTCTAAATTTTCAAATTCCTTTCTGGCTTCAGTCAGGGTGCGATCTTCCTTAAATTGAATGATATTTGAGTTTTGCAGTTCCATGATTTTTTTGATCACAAATTTTTCAGTAAAACCATCTTGAAGAGCGGTGTTGATGAAATCCCATCGGGTTGCCTGAAACATAAAATGGTCCTTATGTTTGATTGGTTTCAGCCGACCTAGATCAAAAATGTACTTTCCGGTTTTTTCAGGCCCTTTGACCTGAGTCCAGCCTGGGGGTATATCCCCATTCCAAGTGCTTTCTTGGACGTTTTTCATGTATATCCGTCCGAATAAATTATATTCCTTATTGGAAACGCATCCCCAGAGTTGGTCAGCATAAGATTGGTATTCAGATAGAAAACGAACGGAAAAGGGGTGTTGTCCGGTGTGAAACCCTGATAAACTATTTAAGAAAAACAAGATAGAAAATATAGAAATGATAGAAATTCTCCGCATGTTACTCCTCCTTTTGGCCATCATTATACCATAATTTTATCATAATTATTTATTGACTGATTATGTTATTAGATGTAATTATAAACGTTAGACACGCTAAAGATGAGTAAAGCAATGGAGAGAAGAAGATAAGATGGCAAGACATAAAAAAGGAAGAAGTGTTGGAATTCTTGGCGGGATGGGGGTTTACGCTACTCTTGATTTTTTAACCCAAGTCTTTAACTTTACTCCCAACCGAAAGCATTGGGGCAATCTGCGGATCATCATTGATAATGTGATTTCCATCCCTAATATAATACGGGCTGTGCTTTTTAACGGTCCTGACCCAAAGCAGGATATTATTGATAGTATTCACAACTGTGAGAAAATCGGAGCTGAGTTTTTAGCTGTGCCCTGCAATTCTGTTCATTATTATTATGATGATATCGTTCCTCATATCAATATTCCTTGGATCAATATTGTGGAGATCACTTGCAGAGAAGCCAAAAAAATCGGTAAAAAACCGTTGGTTTTAGGCGGATTGATTACTGTGGAGAAAAAAATTTACAGCCAATTTCTTCCACAAGCTGTCTACCCCACTCTTATGGAAAATGATGTATTGATCAACTCTATTGAGGAAATCGCATTGACATCCAGGTTGAATGAACACTCCAAAGAAGAGATCCGAAATATCATCATGAAGTACAAGGAAAAAATCAGCTCTGTTATTCTGGCGTGCACAGAATTGTCCATCGTGTTTAAAAACAAATACATACTGGGAATCCCAGTGGTGGATTCAAATTTAGCGTACGCTAAAGAAGTAGTCAAATGGAGCTTGAGAAAAAAAACAGCAAACCAGTCCATAATAAAAAATAAATAGAATCAAGAAACAGGGGGAGATCATGAGAAAAGTTGAATTTTTATACTTACAGCAGGAAGACTGTATCAAAGCAGGCGGGTTAGAAATGAAGCAAACCTTAAAAGCTGTAGAGAGATCTTTTTTTCTTCACGGCCAGAATGATTATATACAGCCGGCAAAACCGGTGATCAGATGGGGAGGGCCGGAAACTGAGGAGACCACAGGAAGGATCATGTCCATGCCCGCATATCTGGGGGGTGAATCGTTTGCTGATGAGCTGGGGTCAAGAGAACTGTTAGGACCAGTGAATACCTCGGGAATAAAGTTCATTCCCAGCCGGCCGGAAAACCCATCCAAACACAATCTCCCTCGATCCAACGGCATCATCATAATTGTAAACCCTGAGACACTCATGCCGGCCTGCATCATGGATGGAACCCTGGTCAGTGCCATGCGCACAGGTGCAGCCAGCGGGGTAGCAGCCAAATATTTAGCCAATAAGGATTCTCAGGTTATGGGAATGATCGGAGCCAGTGTTCAAGGCATCACCCAAACCTTTGCCGTAGAAGCAAGTGTGGAAAACCTGAAGTTATGCAAAGTTTATGATAAAAATCCAAAGGTCGTCCAAAGGTATTTGAGTAAATTGAGAGAACTCGGAACCAGCCTTGAATTTGAGGTCGCGGAAAGCCATGAGGAAGCGATCAGGGATTCTGATGTCCTATGCACCGCCACCATAGCTCGAAAGCCTTATGTGAATGCGGCGTGGTATAAAGAGGGAGTTCTGCACTGCGAAGTTTCCTTTTGGGATACTCCGACCCAAGCTTTAAAAGACATGGATTTTATTGTGGTGGATGACTGGCATCAGGTGAAGCACCATGGCGTGGATGTGAGCTGGAGAGCGGTGAGGGATAAGGTCATACCCGAGGAAAAAATCAGGGGCAATCTGGGTGACATCATAACCGGGAAAAAGCAGGGAAGAGCTCATAAAAAAGAAAAAATACTTTTTAATCCCATAGGCATGGGAATCCATGACTTATCCGAAGCTTTCAGGGTTTATAAAAATGCTGAAAGGTTAGGTATTGGCAGAAAACTGCCTTTATGGGAAGAACCGTTTCTGTAAGAACCAATAATTGCACACACTTCCCTCTTAACTTGTAATATATTTTGCCTAAAATAAGAATATGAAAGGGGATAATCATGAAAGCTGTATGGAATGGTAAGATAGTGGCTGAGAGTGATGAAACCATAGAGGTGGAAGGCAATCACTATTTCCCACCGGACTCAGTGAATAAAGAATATCTTAAGGAAAGCGACTATCACACAAAATGTCCCTGGAAAGGAAAGGCCAGTTATTATGATGTGGTAGTGGACGATGAGGTCAACGAGAACGCTGCCTGGTACTATCCCAAACCTAAAAAAGCCGCCAAGCACATCACTGATTATGTGGCCTTTTATAAAGGAGTAGAAATAACAGAATAAACAAGAACTAAATCAGAATCGAATAGAGAGGCAGCTCACTCCCCCATCCATCTTTTCAAACTCTGACATCTGGAGCACGGTGGAGTTAAATCCAAAGGATTTTATCTTTTTGGAGGTTTCGGGAAAGCCAGCCGGCATGAGCACTAAACCATTCACAAAAATGCAGTTGGCTGCATAGGATTCCTGCGGATTTACTGTGATTTTATGAAAGTTTTTAAAGCAGGTAAGATCAGACATCTCTTCTCTTATAATGATGACTCCCCTGTCCAGGTAATTGACCCCTGATTTGAGATGCAGCATATTTTTGACAGGTATAAACTCAGCGTCATAACCATATTTTTTGAGTATTCTACTGAGCTGTTTACCGCCTTCTCTATTAGTTCTTTGGGAAAGACCGATATAATATTCATTGTGGATCCTCAGGACATCGCCCCCGTCAACAGTTCCAGGCTTTTTGATTCTCTTTATGTCTCTGAATTTGGAAAGGACTTTTTCTGTTTTTCTCTCTTCTCCTCTTCTTCTTGGATCTCCCGGTCTTGTGATGACCGCACATCTTTCATTGACCAAAGCGGTATCTTCTACAAAAGAGGAGTCAGGAAATTCTGGATCCTTTTCAAGCATAATGAGATTCACTCCCAGATTTTTCAAGGTTTCACAGTAGGCCCTGTGCTGTTTGAAAGCCAGGTCATAATCCGGCTTTCCAAGATTTGATGTTGTGATTCCTTGTGAAAAGTTTTCAGGAGGGACTCTAACAATGGTTTTTGATAGTTTCATATTAGAGAAAACATTAATATTTTAGTAGAAAAAAATAATTATCTTCTCAGCGCGGCTTTGGTGAAGATATAATCCGGAATTTTGGCATTGAATTCCATGGATTCCACGATAAACTCAGTCCCTTCCCCTGCTTTCAGCACATCTTTAAACACGGCATGAGTGGGCACCCAGCGGTTATCCATTTTTTCCACTTTCTTGACCTCAGTGGTTTTTAATAATTTTCCTCCTTGAGCAAACCGGTCCTCTTTCAGCGCCACAAATCTTTCTTTATCCACCCATATCTTTCTGGAATGATAGGCAATGTCTTCTTTAATGGAAGTCAGCTCAAGCACCCAGCAGGGGCGGTCCATATAAGATTCTTCCCCAGCAACTTGGGCGTTGTACATATTCTGAAGCTTAGGATCTTCCATCATGTCTTCATAGGAAAGGTCTGAACCCATTACAGATTGTCTGAGCATGTGTCCTGATATCTGAATGGTTCGGTCTGTGGATGGGGAATACATCCATAACTGGTCCTCGAGCTTGAGCATTTTGGTGCCTTTTTCTCTGGCAGGAGCCAGATATTCGGTGAATGATTGATCGTCTCCTTTGACCCAGGTTTTTGAGGTGACTTCTCTTGTGCCTCGCCGGCCGTGAATGACCATGGTAGCGACCATGATTTTATTATCAGACCCGTAGTTTTCATCCACTTTTTCTAGGATCTGATTTCCTGATAGAGTCTGTGCTTTTGCTGTTAGACCTGTCATCAACAAGAGAATCAAGGAAAATATTGGAAGATGCTTGCGTATTTTCATGTTTCTAACTCCTTCATCAACTGAGAAGTCTTTCTTTTATAAATTCCCAGTCCTGAGATAAGGCTTCCCAGAAAAGTGGCTGCCAATCCGGGAATGAATCCGATATAGTGACTGACAGCATTGACATCAGCCCGAAAGGTATCAGACATCATTAGGGTAGAGCCTTTCATCATAAAAGCTATATTGATTCCTTTTGCCTGAAGATAATAGGAAAGAGCCAGCCCCAGAATGGTTCCCAGGACTGACCCTATGGAACCAATAATTAGAGACTCTGTGATGAGAGACCGATAAAGGTGACCCTTGTCTTCGCCTATAGCCAGCCGCACCCCTATTTCTCCGTACCGCCTCAGATTTCCCATCAAGCCTGCGTTCCAGAGCACTATAGACATCACCCCAAGAAAGACGAAGATGATAACACTTCCGAACTGGTCGATCATATTCATGTAATCTTCCGTGCCGCTTTGATCGAGAAGGGTCCCCATAAAGGGAGAAAATTCATCGTCTGGGTCGCTGTATCTTGAGTTGAAGTGTGCTGAGATTTCTTGGGCCTCTTCATTATCGTACAGATTATCTTTAAAAAAGCCCAGAATTTCCCCGGCTGAGTTTTCCATATTCAAGGCATTTTGGACATCTGATATATCGGCAATGATAGTGCTCCGGTCCATGGCGGTGACTCCGAATCGAACTGTCCCTGTAACTGTAAAATTTGTAAAGGCCATGCTTCCATACATAGTGGCACTTATAAGAGTAGCTGTCTCTCCCATAGATATCCCGAGTCTTTGGGCAAACTCTTCAGTGATGAGTATTTCACCAGATTTTTCAGGGAGCTTTCCTCGGAGTATAGAATCCTGGAGATTCAATATATTTTTTTCAGGGCTGTCTTTTGAGAAAAGGTCAACGGCCAGTCCTGTGCAGGGTCCTTGAACTTTGGTTTCTCCATTTTCATCAGGGATGTCCAGCAGTCCTCCAAATTTTATTCTCGGAGTCCAGGTCAGTTCTGGGTAATCCTGGCTCAAGTTGTTGCGAAGCTGCTTTACTCCAATGTACGCCAGGTCAATGGGGGATTGTTCAGCCTCCTCTTCATAAGCCCGGCTCATAACCCGAAGGTGACCGGTTTGATATTTGGCTGTTAATTCCACCCAATTGGATTGGACACCGTTGATCCAGCTGAATCCCACTACGGTCAAAAAAACACCTGCTGTGACTGTAAGAACCGGGAACAAACTCCGGGAACGGTCTCTGATGACTCCTTTTATGAGAAATTTGATCATGAGCTTTTTCCTCTCAACGCATCCGTAGGCTTGAGTTTGGCAATTTTCCGGGTGGGAAGGAAGCTCACAATAGTTGTGATCACAAGAACCAGAACTGTGGTCCCGATAACAAGTCCGGCGCTGTATGCCGGAAATATTTTTTCCCCAAGGGCAAACCCAAAGCTGTCCGCAGATTCAGGAAGGGCAAATCCTGTTTTGGCAAACCAAGCCAGAAAGGGGATTCCGTACAAGGCTGCCACGAGAGCAGCCAGGACCGCGTGCATGGCTCCCTCTATAGTAAACAGCCAGATGACCTTAGCGCGGGTGAAACCCATGGCCATGAGAGTGCCGATTTCTTTTCTTCTGCGGAAAATAGATAAAACTTGAGTATCAAAAATAGCCAACATGGCCAGAAGGAGCAGAATGATATAGAAGATTGAAGACCCTGATGTTTTGGTCTTCACAAGTTGTTTAATATCTTTAAGAAGAAAATCAAGACTCTTGAATTCCCATCCACTGACTTGTGGGGGATTCTTTGTGTCTTTATCCACGATCAAGAGAGTGGCTTCTCCTTCCATGTTTGAAAGTTCCCTTAATTTTTCAAGGGGAACCCAAATCTGACCCTGGTCAATAGACTGAACCATGGTTCTCATGACCTGGACAATGGTGGCGTCTCGGGCATCAAAAGTCCCGTTAGCGTCCCTCCATCTCAGAGTGACCGAGTCCCCTATCCTAAGACCGGTGTTTTCTGACATTCGGGTCCCGATCACAGCAGGAATGTCATCTGTTTCTTTATTTAGAAAATGAGAGGGAAGGGATATAATCTTTTGATCCGGACTGATTCCTTTGATTAAAAGTGTCATCATCCTGCCCTGAGGGTAAGCTGTCCCCTGAATAATCAAAATGGAAGTGGCTTCTTTTTTTTCAATCATACTCTTTAATTTGTCCGGTAAAAACCCATGAGCATCCTGAAGAGTGAGAGGGTCATAAGGGTCATAATTTTCATGCCAGTACTGTCCTCCGGCATACTCCGCTTCAATAACAGCGGTTGATGATTGGATATTCATTCCTTCTAAAAGTCCCTGCATCCAGATGATGACCACAAAAGAAAAGGACAAAACCACCACATTCAACCATGTCCTGATTCCGGCTCCCAACAGGTTCTTAAATGCCAGTTTAAACAGGGTCATGAATTTTCTCCTTTTCTATGAGGTGTGGTCTGTTCGTCCTTGGCTACTTTCCCGTCAAACAGAGTGATTTTTCGGCGGAGGTAACGGATGACTTTTTCATCATGAGTGGCAAAAAGAAAAGTTGTTTTGAGCTCTTCATTGAGATCCACCATAGTCTCCAGGATATTGTATGAGTTTTCTGCGTCCAGATTGGCAGTGGGTTCATCCGCTAAAATGAGAGCAGGCTCTTTGACCACAGCTCTGGCTACAGCGACCCTTTGGCACTGACCACCGGAAAGCTGAGCTGGCTTTGACTTGGCTCGGTCTGCCAGCTTCACCCATTCCAGTGCCTGCATTACTTTTTGTTTGCGTTCTTCGTGAGTCATGCCCAATAGCAGCAGAGAGATTTCCACGTTTTCGTAAACACTGTAAACAGGGAGCAGATTGAATGTCTGGAAGATGAAACCAATATGTTTTTTTCTAAGAGCCGCAGCCTGTTTGTGTGAAAGAGTACTGACTTTTTTACCCATCACCTCAGCATCTCCTTCAGATGGACCATCCAGAGAGCCCACGATATTCAGAAATGTGGTTTTTCCGGATCCGCTGGGCCCCACCAAGCCCGCAAACTCTCCTTTTTTGAATTCCAGGTTGACATGATCAAGCGCCACCAGTTTTTTCCATCCCATGGGGTATATCTTCATCAAATCCTGAGTTTTGATTAAGGCTGAATTTTCCATTTGTGTCTCCATTTTCTTTCAATAATTATACACTATCATAATTTGAAATCCGGTTCCTGTAAATAGGCTGGTGTCCAGATTTCCCTGATAGATAAGGAATTTTTTAGGATTCCAAAATCCCATAACATAAATCTGCCATTGATTATAGGTTCTCTGCCAGTTGATGAATCTGTATAAGTCATGATTATCCCAATCATAATAAACCATTCCTGAGATGGAATCCAGTAGTCCCAGAGGATAATTTAATGAAATGGCTGAGAACTTAATATCCTCTCCTGAGGATAAAAATTCATTGCTTTGTAAGAAAAGAAAATGCTCTCCCACAACATGAAGACCATTTCCAATCCCAAAAGTATAGTCCATGCCCAGAGTTAGAGTCTGCTGCCAGGGATAGAAAAGCCATGTGGTGTTTTGTTTGAATACAGATCCTTCAAACCAGAGTCCGATCCCGATATCCCATTTTCCATCCAAGGCAATGCGGGTTTCCGGAATTTTTGTTTGTTCGGGAAGAGGTCTTGGTATAGTAAAGGACATCTCACTTAGATCAATGGTCCTATGGTGATAAGAAAAGCCAAGTTCTCCTTTCCCCGCAGGAATCTGGATTCTACCGCCAAATTCAGCTGTGTTATCCGAAGTTGAAATTGACTCCCATCCTTTTGGATCATTGTTTCCGTAAAGGCCCCAAACCCAAATATTGGCATTATTCAGGAAATAATAGCGCAGGAGAAAGGCGTAAACACCATCCGTAAGCTGGAGTGGGTCTCTGGCATCCAGCTGGTCAAACCACATCAGTGTTCTGAACATAAATGCAGGGCCAAAATTTATTTTTTGGAGCCCTAATCTTGCCTCAAACTGGTTTGTAGAAAAACGGATCCAGGCCCTATAAGGCTTTAAATCCCCGCTTGAGCTGACATTGCTAAAGGTATGGAAATTCAGATTTCCATAAGCGTTTAATGAGAATTCAGCGTCCAGCTTGTATCCTTTGTTAAAGGAGTGCTCCAGAGAAAATGTTGGTATATACCGAAGTCCCAGAAGAGGCTGAACAGCTTTTTCAGCATTTCCAGCCAGCCATGCTGTGATCAAACCTTTGGTTCTTAAGGATTGAGCAAAAGACGTTCCTGCTGTGACCAGGAGCATCCAAATAATGAAAGCTGATTTGGGTTTCATTATTCAGTGAGTTTGCCGGATATTGATTCTATTTTTAGCCAACGTTTCAGATTCTATTAAATTTTTTTATTTATCTGTTGTCAAGGTTAATCTAAAGCTCGACCATAGAAAACAGGCTGATTTCATGATATATTAAGCTAAAGTGAGGAGGACAATATGCATGACGACAGAAAACTAGCCCAAAAGAAACCCCTGGTTCCTATTGAGAAGATTGCAGCTCAAATCGGGATAGGGGAAGACGAATTGGAATATTACGGGAGATACAAAGCGAAAATAAACAGAAAAGATACCTATGAGTCAAAGGGAAAAAGAGGAAATCTGGTTATGGTCACAGCCATGACTCCCACCCCCTCGGGAGAAGGCAAGACTCTCACCACTATTGGACTGTCAGATACCCTGAACAGCATGGGAAAGAAAACCATAGCTGCTCTTCGGGAGCCTTCTTTAGGACCTGTGTTTGGTCTGAAAGGAGGTGCCACCGGAGGGGGACATGCCCAAGTGGTTCCTTCGGATGAAATCAACCTGCATTTCACCGGTGATCTCCATGCTGTGACTTCTGCTCATAATCTCCTGGCAGCTATGGTGGATAATCGCCTGCATTTTGACGGTCCCAGCTGTCTTCTGGACTGCAGAAGGGCTACCTGGAATCGTGTTTTGGATGTTGATGACCGAGTGTTGAGGGAGATTGTGGTGGGAATCGGAGGCCCGCTCAGAGGCATTGCTAGAGAAACCGGCATGGATATCACGGCAGCTTCTGAAGTCATGGCCATACTGGGTCTTTCAAAAAACATCAAGGATCTGAAAGAAAAGCTTGGGAATATCACTATTGGTTATTCTCCTAAAAGAGAGCCGGTTTTTGCCCGTCAGATCAAAGCTCAGGGTTCTATGGCTGCTCTTCTTAAAGAAGCCATGAAGCCCAACATTGTCCAGACCCTTGAAGGGAATCCTGCCTTTGTCCATGGAGGTCCTTTTGCCAATATTGCTCATGGGACCAACACAGTTATCGCCACCCGAATGGCGCTTCAGCTTTCTGACTATGTGGTTACTGAGACAGGATTTGGTTCGGATTTGGGGGCAGAGAAATTTTTCAATATAGTGGTCCGAACCGGTCATATTCCCCCTCCGGATGCTGTGGTGCTGGTAGCCACAGTGAGAGCTCTCAAGCATCACGCTGGAGTGAAGCGTGATGAGCTCCAATCAGAAAACCTGGATGCCATTGAGGAGGGATTTGATAACTTAAAAAAACATATCCAGAACATGAAGAGTTTTGGAGTTCCCTTGGTGGTGGCTGTGAACCGTTTTTCATCGGATGCAGATGCTGAAATCGGCCGGGTCAAAAAGCTTTGCCAACAAGAAAACACAAGAGTGGCTGAGAGCCGGCTATGGGCCAAAGGAAGTCAGGGAGGGAAAGAGCTGGGAAATGAAATAATAGAAGCTGCAGAAAAAGATGAGCATAACTTCAAATATACCTATGAATCGGACCTTCCCCTTATGGAAAAAATCGAAAAGGTGGCCACTAAGATCTATGGAGCCAAGTCTGTGGCTATGGAAGGGAAGATACGGAGGAAAATCAAGCGCATTGAAGATAGAGGTTTTAAAAATCTCCCCATATGCGTGGCTAAAACTCCGGCCTCTCTTTCTGATGACAAAGAGCTTCTGGGACGGCCTGAGGACTTCACCCTTATTGTGACCGATGTGTCAACAAGCTCTGGAGCCGGGTTTGTGGTGGTTTACTGCGGAGATATCATGACTATGCCCGGGCTTCCCAAAAAACCAGCGGCAGAACGCATTGACATCACTGATAAGGAAGAAATAACCGGCCTTACCTAGATATCTGGATTATTCATGATTCAAGATTTTTGGCTAAATAAAATTCAGAGGTGGCTGAAGCGACATTGAAGATTTAGCCTTCTGAGTTCATGAATTTGATCCTGGGATATTCATAAGCTGAGGTTGCGGCAGATGCAAGGCGCAGGGTGTGAAGCTGTGGTCCTTCACCGCGAATACCCTGCAACAAAGCAGATGCCGTAAGATCAGCTTGCCTTAAAGGTAAAAAATCGCTGATAAGCTGATAATAAGATAAAAGAATAATGTGCGGCTAGAGGGAAATAAATCATATATACATCATTTGAATTTGTTTTTTATGGTTATATGTTTATTTGATGGGATGTCAACGATTTTTTATGAATAATTAAGGTTAAATATAGCTGTGGAGACCGGCTAAAAGATAGTTCACTCCAAAATAGGTAAAAAGTGCCGCCAGAAATCCAATCACAGCAATGACAGCGGATCGTTTGCCTTTCCATCCCATGACCAACCGGGTGTGAAGATACAGGGCGAACACAAACCAGGTGATGAGGCTCCAAACCTCTTTGGGATCCCAACCCCAGTATCTTCCCCATGCTTTATAGGCCCAGATCATACCGAACACCAGCCCTCCCAGAGTGAACAAGGGAAATCCGACAGCCACGCATCTGTAGGATATAAAATCAAGCCTCTCAGGAGTGAGCCCTTTTTTGGGTTTGAGGCCCTTGGTCTTTCTGGACTCAGCTATGAGATACATGATGCTGGTCACAAAAGCCATGGCAAAAAAGGCTTCTCCCAGTAGAGTGACTGAGACATGCAGCCACAGCCAGTAGCTCTGTAGAGCTGGCATAAGCGGTTTAGCCTCTTTGGGCATTAAAGGAGATGAAGCCAGAGCCATGAGCACGATAACGATCAGTATAAAATATGGTCCTGCTTTTCTTATTTTGTATTTCCCTTCCACAGAAACATAGGCAAAAGCTCCACACCAAGCGAGAAAGGAAAGAGATTCATACATGTTGGTAAACGGAGCGTGGCCGCTTTCCATGGTCCTAAAAATGAGTGCGGCTGTATGTACCATAAATCCTGCAAAGATTATTTTATAACCTGTTTTAGCCCAGACAATTTTTTCAGAGAACAGAAAGGTAAAATAAAGAGCCGCTGAGAAGCCGTACAGGATAAAGGCGATCAAAAAAAGAGTGCTTTCTGTCATTTTGATTCCTTGAACAACTGAATGATTAGATCAAACTCTCTTTTGAACGAATCTTTTGCTTTTTTTACAATTCCTCCTGCATAGATTTTAGTGTGCTGAGGTTCTTTTTTTATCATAAATTTTAACTCTCTGGGAATAAAATAAAAAGCAAGAAACAGACCGAGCATCACAAAAGCGCATCCGGTCCAGATAAATGGAACTCCTGGATCCTTGGCTATTTGGATGACTGAGTAGGGTTCAGCTTTGAAATCTCTAAATTTTAAAGATAAGTCAGAATTGGCCTGATGGTCTCTGGTGTTGAACTCAGGATATTTCAAGAACAGCCAGCCTGAAAAAATGACCTTTTCTTTTTCAAGGACTTTCACGTACACAGCGGGATTGTTTGGCTCCAAAGAGCGGGAGGTCACTTTATTTTCTTCGGTAAGAACAAAGTCAGGGACAAAGTAGAGTGCGTTTATTTCAATATTTTTGTGTTTGATCGATGTAGTCTCACCCACCTTCATTCTGATTGATTCTGAAAAGGGATCTTCTGATTTCCTCTCTATCAAGATTTCAACCCCAGGGTTTCTCCAATCCCATCCATAACCGCTTTGGTAAAAAACATAGCCTTGATAAGATAGAGGATGATTGACCTCAATGGTTTTGGTCAGAAGCCTTTGATCGTTTTTGACTATGGCGAGAGTGCTTTTCCAGTCCTTTACGCTTCCGTCAGTATGATAAAGAGTCTCGAATCGATTGAGTTTCAAGGAAAAGTCAGCTTTGGGCACTGGTTTTGTCTCTTTGACTCTAAGAGCCAGGTTTTCTCTGTACCCAGCCGCACCACTGAGAAACCCTCCAATGACCACGACCAAAATTCCTAAATGCACCATATCAGATCCAAAGATTCCCAGAGACCGCTTGCGGGACAGGATATAGACATTTCCCTGTTCTGACTTTTCTCTGACTTTATATCCTTTTGAGTTCAGAATGGTTTTCAAACTTTCTTTCGCCTGTGGAACAGACAAAGGAGATTCAAATGTCTTTTTAAGACTCAAGTGAGTGAATTTTTTTTCCTGGGTACTGAAACGGGGTTTGAAAGCTTTAAGGAATTTATTCTTAATGCGGGCCAGGGAGCAGGTGATGATGTTTATGGAAAATAAAACAAGAAGAGATAGATACCAGGAGGATCGGTAGACATGGGTTATTCCTAAATTCATAAGAACTGGAGCCCAATTCCCGTATTTCTCAGAATAGGCTTCCGGGCTTCTTCCCTGGGGAATGAGAGTACCCACAACAGTGGCGAGGATGATGACAATGAGCAGAAAAACGGTGAGCTTAACTGAGGAAAATAGTTTTATAAAAGATTTCATGAATATTCATCCGCTGATATTCCTGGATGAGATTATCACACCCATAATGTCAAAGTCAAAAGATTGAAACATTTTTCGGGAATAAAAAATCTTATTTTTTCTTTTCTCTTGATTCTTTTTTATTTATCATAAGGATTCACACATCTTTAACGAGTACTCCTGGGCATGGAGAGGAAAGGACCGACCCTTTAAGAAAAAGGAAAAAGGAAAATATGTTTGAACCTTTCATAAATTGGTTAATGGCCTTTAATGATTGGCTGAACGGGATTGTCTGGGGTCCCTATATGTTGATTCTATTGGTCGGCACTGGGATTTATCTTTCAGTTCGAAACAATTTTCTCCAGGTCACCAAGCTGGGTTACATAATGAAGCAAACCTTAGGCAAGGTCCTGGAAAAACCCAAGGGCGGAGAAGGAGACATCACTCCTTTTCAAGCTTTGACCACTGCTTTGGCTTCCACCGTGGGGACCGGGAATCTGGCCGGAGTAGCAACAGCCATCGCCATAGGAGGACCTGGGGCTATCTTCTGGATGTGGGTATCTGGTTTTTTCGGCATGATGACCAAGTTCGGTGAAGTCATCTTGTCAGTTCATTTTAGAGAAAGAAAGCCTGACGGTAGTTGGGCCGGAGGACCCATGTACTATCTCAACAAAGGACTTAAACAGAGATGGCTGGCAGTCCTGTTTGCTTTTTTTGGTGCTTTTGCGGCCCTGGGAATCGGGAACATGGTCCAGTCCAATTCTGTGGCTGATGCCCTTAAAACCAATTTTGATATTCCTTATGCGGTTACCGGCATTGCTTTGGTTGTTCTAGCTGGATTGGTCATCATTGGAGGGATCAAGCGGATTGCCCAGGTGACTGAAAAGCTGGTTCCGGTTATGGCCATTTTTTACATACTCGGAGCCTTAGTCATCATCTTGACTCGTATTTCTGCTGTTCCAGAAGCTTTTGCTTTGATTTTCAAGCATGCCTTCACTCCTATCTCCGCTGTGGGGGGATTTGCCGGAGCTGCTGTGATGCAGGTGGTCCGATTTGGTGTAGCCCGAGGTGTCTTTTCCAATGAAGCGGGACTGGGAAGTGCTCCTATCGCCCATGCCACAGCCCGAACAGACCATCCTGTGAGGCAGGCTCTCTGGGGGATTTTTGAGGTCTTTATGGATACCATAGTCATCTGCACCTTAACAGCCATTGCCATTGTGGTCACTGGAGCCTGGAAGATGATCGACCCCAGCACAGGAGAAGGATTCACAGGAGCTGCCTTGACCAGCCAGGCGTACACCACCGGACTGCCGGGACCCGGAGGCTACATCATAGCCATAGCCATCATCTTTTTCGCCTATTCCACACTCCTGGGATGGTCCTTTTATGGAGAGAAGTGTTTCGAATATTTGGTAGGGAGCCAAAGGGCTACGCTCTATCGGTACTTTTTTTTGCCTTTTATCTTTTTAGGGGCTGTGGGAGCTCTGGAACCCATCTGGCTTTTAGCTGATACCTTGAACGGATTGATGGCTGTTCCCAATCTGATCGGTGTTCTTGGGCTGAGTGGACTCATCATAAAGCTGACCCGGGACTTTTTCAACCAGGATCATTCATAAAAAGCTGATACTAATAGGCTTTACTTCCTTTGCAACCGCTCTAGAAGCGGTACGACAACACTGAATATTATGGCAAATAAGAATGAAGTTTCCCAGTCTATCTGAGCCTCGCCATGTGCTATCAGGCTCCACAGCCCTGTCACCACCACGGCAACAATGAGAGTGATGACAAAGGTCAAGAAAAAATTAGTGAGCCAGCTTCTTTTTTTCAATTTCAACCTCCTTATGATAATCATAATAAATCTTGTGAAAATTTGCTATTGATTCTTGAAAGAATGCAATCTGAAAGAAAAGTACAGTATTGATTTAAAAGAAGATGAAAAGAGTAGCTATGGGAGATAGGATCTGCAGAAGTTTTTCCACTCCTCCTCTATATAAGATAGGGATTGACCATAAATATCCTTGAATTTTTTATGAAAATTACCAGGAAATGCTTCAAAAAACAATCTTTTCAAATGTGCTGCTCCATAATGATTGAGAAGATAAAGGGCGAATGAACCGCTTACCATCCAGCGGAAAAACCTATTTTATCTGATAAATACTAAATGATATTGAGGTCCACAGCGTTCCTTCATCCATTAACAAAAAAGTTTTGGTTCTGGCTTCCGGACAAAGGGTGCTGTATCTTTTCGAATCCTAGTATACCACCAGATGAAACCCGCAGTTTTATGTCCAGTTTAGAGAGAGGATGATAGCGGAGGGTTAGGAGAAAGGAAGGAGCTAAAAAATGCCCCTTGAATTCAACAGGATCTTTTCCCCCCAGAACTCGATGGGTATTTTCCCACAGATAAAAAAACTTGTGGGCCAACAGCCAAATCAAGTTTGGGGACCAATATGTCTCGCCATATATAGCGGCCCATCCGGTAACGGATTCTTAGGAACTTCCGGGTGTCTTCTCTGTGCTCAAGGTTGGTAGAGGGTCCCTTATAGGTTCCTCTTTTCATTGAGTTGTATCCTAGAATAAAATGATGATGGAGCTTTGATCTCTCAATATGAAAGGATAAAGAAGCCATTGGGCCGCTTGCACCCCAACGGGTTGGAGAAAGGTCAATGAGCTTTCGAAAGATGAAAAAATTTCTGGTGGATGCAGCATCCTGTATCCAAGATGAAACAATGCCTCCACTTGTTTGAATGTAATAATTTGGTTTTTCTTTTCCCTTGCTTGTTTGTCCAAAAAGTAGAGAGGGGAAATTCAAAAAAAGACCTATTATTAAGAATATAAGAAAAAGACGAATTCGCATAAAAGTCACTCTTAAAATTTTTTTAAATCAAACCTTTAAAAAAATATTTTATATCAATTATTTATATAGAGATAGTATATATTAGCAACTAAAATAGGAGATTTCAAATCTCCAATCCTATCTAAAAATGCATATTGTTTGAATTTCTTTTCTCCATCTTAAGTTGTGTATTAAAGGAAACAAGAATAGATAACATGAAAATTATTTGATATTGAAAGTCTATATGGTAAATTGTGACCTTTAAACATAATGAATAAAAAAAGGAGTTTTCTATGAAACGAAGAGACTTCTTTAAATACGGCTTAGGGAGTGCGGGAGTGGCGGTGAGCGGAGGAATTGGAGGAGGGATAAGTGAGGTTCGTTCTGTTTCAGATGCTTCTTATTTTCATCATCCCTGGTGGGTCCGAGAAATCAATAGACCAAAACTGGGGATCGATGAAAATGTTTATTCCCGTTTTGTTGCAAGAAAGAACGTCTTTGGTTCCATGGCAAAATATTACGGGATGGATAATTTAAGAGAGCTGAACCGGAGGAGCCAAGAAAAGACCAAAAAATACTATCAGGAAAACAGGCCTGGTTACAGGCTTGAGGACCGGGCTTTGGCTGATGCAGCCTGGGTGATTTCAAGGCAGGGAGGATTGAATCGGGGAACTCGGTCTTGGATCCGGAGCTTTGCCACCACTCCTGAAGAGAGAGGCGTAGATAAATACAAGGCAGATCCGCCTCAAGCGGCCCATTTGATAAAGACAGCTGCCAGGTATTTTGGGGCCGCTACGACTGGAGTGACCATGTTAGACCGCAGACATATTCATTCTGAAGAAAGAGGGAAAAAGATTGTGTTTGAAAAGGTTGAAGAGCCTTATGAAGATGACGCAAAGTTAGTCATTCCAGAGAAGTGCAAATATGCCATAGCCATGACAGTCCTGATGCCCATTGATAATATCGCCTGTTCTCCTACGGCTATAAGCAGTGCGGGTTCTTCTATGGGTTACAGCCGGTGTGAGTTTCTGGTTGCGGGTCTGGCTGAGTTCATCAGAGGTTTGGGATATACCGCTATTCCCAGTGTGAATGACCTGGGTTCCAGTGTAGCTATTGCTGTGGATTCAGGACTCGGTGAATTGGGAAGGACCAACCGGTTAATCTCTCCTGAATACGGTCCTATGGTCAGATTGTGCAAAGTTTTAACCGATCTCCCTATGACGGTTGATAAACCCATTGATTTTGGATTGATGGAATTTTGCAAAGTTTGCAAAAGATGTGCGGAGGCATGCCCTTCAGGATGTATTTCTTATGAAGATGAGCCCAGCTTTGAGGTCAAAGGCGAATGGAATAATCCCGGGCACAAGACCTGGTTCGAAGACTCTCCCAAATGTCTGGCTTATTGGCAGGAATCAACATCGGGCTGCAGCAACTGTATAGCTGTGTGCCCATGGACTAAAAAGGATAAAACAGCGATTCATGAGATTGTGAAAGCAGCCAGCGCAAAGATTCCAGCTTTGGATGCTTTCTTTAACTCTATGGATAAAAGTTTTGGTTATGGAAGGCAAAAAAGTGCTGAAAAATGGTGGAAGACCAATCATTTTGAATACGGAATAGATACCACTCAAGGGAAGGGATGACCATGAAAGATAATAATTTATACTGGATTTTTAAAATAAGAAAAAGACCTTTTTATATCTGGCTGCTGCGTTTTTTATGGGTGGTATGGCTGGTTTTCTGGGCTGAAGTGGCATTAGGTTCCAAAGCAGAACTTGAACCAAAAGCCTTTGCTATTTCATTGGTAATTTTCTTAGTGAGTTTTTCAGCAGGACTTTTATTATGGGTTCTGGGCCTCAGGAAGTTTAGAAAGCATAAGAAATAAATTTTGTTGATTAATTCACACTAAGTATTTTTGATTGGATAGAGGAAATTCTAATTGTTATCTATTTTTTCGAGTACATTTTTCCTTCAAACTGCTTATTGATGACGAAATATATCCACTTCTCTAAAAGGAACACCTTGACGTTTTAAACAATTCTTTACTGACCTATTTTCCTGTGATAAACCGCATCCCAGAATAGAAACTCATACTGACTGGAATTGAGGAACACTGATTTCAGTTTAGGATATGGAAAACCTTCGGCTGCTTTGTTAACCAGGTTTTGTATTTTTTCCACCAGACGGAAGTAAGAATCGGTAAGATAGGCTTTGGCCCAGTCTTTATACAACCGGTTTTTATTTGCGTTCAACTTATCTTTATGATTTTTGGCTATTTCAGCATAGGACCAGAAACAGGGAAGCACAGCTGTGATGGCTTCCGCATAAGATTTCAAGGAGCTGGTGGCAAGGAGAAAACTGCTGTATGACAGACTGATAGGAATAGGTTCTACCTTAACCGCATCCTGAACAGAATATCCGAGTCGATTCAGAAGATCCTTATATCCCTCAAACTCGCTGGTTGCTTCCAACTGTAGTATGTCAGCAACCTCTCTCATATCCTCAACAGAAGGAGCTTTGGACACGATAATCCCAAAGTTTTTGATGGCTGCGATAAGGTAATGGTAATCTTGGAGAATATAGAATTTGAATTTTTCAAGGGGCAGATCTCCTCTGTACAATTCCACTACAAAGGGATGCTGTAAGATCTTTTTCCAAACAGTATCCGTGTCTTTTCTCAGTCTGTCAATAGTTTTCACTGTTTTTTTCCTTGAATAACCACAAAATCGCCTTTTTTATACCCTTCTTGAGGTTTCTCTATTTCTTCATCCGTGTATTTTGGATGTTTGGTTAGTGTTTGCACGTATTTTAAATCGACAAAACCAGAAATCTTCAGAAGCGCGGTAACTTCTTCTGTGGTATGCCAGCGAGCTCCTCTGATGAACTTGACCGGATAAGGATGTTTGGGAGAAATCAAAGTGTCATGTCGTCCCCTGAGGTAAGCCAGGTCGTACATCATGGCATACGAACCCTCTCTGGGCAAAAAAGAAACCACGATATGACCTCCGGGTTTGAGAATCCTGTAGGCTTCACGGACTGCTTTTTGATCGTCCTTGACATAGCTTAAAACAGTGCTCAGCAGGACAGTATCAAATCGTTCATCAGGAAAAGGTATATCCTCAGCTGTTCCGATCTTTACTTCAATCCCTCTTTTTCTTGCCAGTTCAGCCATTCCTTTGGCAGGTTCCACACCGTATTTAATTCCCAGCTTGGAAGCAAACAGACCGCTTCCCACTCCGATACTCACTGCGTTTTCTGGGTTTTTCAGAAAATGTTTTTCCGCCAGCAGTTCTGACTCGAATATAAACCTATTTAAGTCAAACCAGGCATCAAAGTCCTCTGCCTCCTCTTCAAACGCAGAGGGGGAGAGAGGTTGGATGTTATGATAAAGAGGTCCGCTTCCTTTTCCAATATTGTCAGGAGCGTGTTGAATAGCTCTGGTGATATAATCTTTGGCTGCTTCAATGGCGTGGTGAGCGTCCATCCCTTTGGATAAACAAGCGGTTATAGCCGCAGAAAACGTGCAGCCGGTTCCATGAGTATTTTTTGTTTCTATTCTTTCTGCTTTGAAGTACTCAAATGTTTTTCCGTTGAATAAAATATCAACAGCTTTATCCTTGCTGTGAAGATGGCCTCCTTTAATAAGCACGAAATCAGGCCCTTTTTTATGGATCTTTTCAGCTGCCTCCTGGGCGTCTTTCGTACTTTTTATCTGGATCCCGCTGATGAGTTCTGCCTCATATACATTAGGAGTGAGAATATATGTGACAGGCAGGAGTTTCTTCACTAATGAAACCTCCGCATTTTTTTGCAGAAGACGATCACCGCTTTTAGCCACCATAACTGGGTCTACTACTAAGTTTTTTATACTGTATTTTTTGATTCGGTTTGTTATGACCTCTATTATTTCTTTGCTGGAAACCATACCTGTCTTTACGCTGTTCACTCCCATATCTTCCATCACCGCGTCAATTTGTTTGCCTATGATTTCAGGAGGGATATCATGGACAGTGCGGACACCGAGAGTATTTTGTGCGGTTATAGAGGTTAAAACCGACATACCAAATACATTAAAAGAAAGGAATGTTTTTAAATCAGCTTGGATACCGGCTCCCCCTCCTGAGTCAGAACCTGCGATAGTAAGAGCTTTTCCCTCATAATTCATTTTGGTTGCCCTTTTTATTTTTATTTATTGTTTTCGCTCAATAGTTCAATAAAAATATTATAATTGAATCCTTATAAGTTTCAAAGATAAATCATATATTGAATTTTCTTTAATAAGAAAATTATTTTGAATGAATAAAGTCTTTATTGTTTGAGATTATGACAAAAGGAAAGGTTTTACCTTCCCCCAAATATTTTTAATGGCTTCTGTTAAAGGAGATTGCGTGTATTCAACCACAGAAAGACCTTTTATTTGAGCGGCAGTCACGGTTCTGTCATAGGGAATTTTTCCCATGAATTCTGCATCATAGTTTTTAATGATTGATTTTATTTCTTCAGCCAGCTCTTGGTTGAGGTCATATTTATTCACCACCACTCCAGAAGGAACCCCAAAATGGGAGGTGACTTTTAAAATCCGGTTAAGGTCATGGACTCCAGAGACAGTGGGTTCGGTAACGATCAAGGCATAATCTGAGCCAGTTAATGAAGAAATCACAGGGCATCCTGTACCCGGAGATCCGTCTATAACTGCCTCAGATAATTTGGCTTCTTGGGCGAGCTGGTTCTGTTTATTCCTGACCAATGTGACCAGCCTCCCTGAATTTTCTTCAGCGATGCCTAGCTTAGCGTGGCTCATGGGGCCAAACCGGGTCTCTGAAAGAAACCATTCGCCGTTTAAGGCATCTTCGATTATGACAGCGTTGTCTTCGCAGACAAGGTGACACACTCCACATCCTTCACAGGCGAGTTGATCAATAGAAAAATTGGGATTGTCATCAATAATCTTCTCATCAATAGCGAAAAAACGGCATTCTTGTTTGCATTTTCCGCAGGCGGTACATTTTTCCTGATCGATTTCAGCTATAACACTTCCACTGAAATATCCTTTTTTCTTGATTTTGGGCTTTAGAATAAGATGGAGGTCTGCCGCATCCACATCACAGTCAGATATCACAATCCGACCAGCCAGGGCTGCAAAAGAAGCCACCAGAGAGGTTTTTCCGGTTCCTCCTTTTCCGCTGATGACCACAAGTTCTTTGGGTTTTTTGCCAGGAGGGGTTTGGTCCTGCTTTGCTTTTTTTATTTTTTCTTGGGTATCAGACGTTTCTTTTTTTTTCTTTTTTGGGAAAGCTCTTTTTTGCTGGCTCTTTTCTAATATTTCATGGGCTATTTCTTCAAAAAGATTCTTGTAAGAAGGGAGTTTCGAAGCCACCAAGTCTCCTCTAGAATAGGTTTCAGCTATGTTTCGGTCATCAGGTATTTCTCCCACTACTTCTAATTTTTCTTGTTTCAGATATTTTTTTAAGTCATCATTTTTGTAATCAGCCCGATTCACCACTACCACAGGTTCTTTGTTGATTTCTCTGGACATTTCCACAGCTAGTTTTAGGTCATTGATTCCAAATGGAGTGGGATCTGTCACCAAAACACATAAATCTGCATCCTTAATAGTCTCTACCACCGGGCAGGTGGTTCCAGGGGGAGAATCTAAAATATTGATTCCTTCCCCTGTATTCTCTTTTACTTTTTTGACCAGTCTGGGGGACATTCCACCTTCAGCTGTTTCCAAAAGAGCGTAGTGAAATGAGATGGTCCCGCTTTTTCCGTGCTTCACCACTCCTATTTTTCTGTTTTGCTCTATCACAGCATCCACAGGACAAACGACTTGACAAGCTCCGCAAACATGACAGAGTTCTTTGAAAAACAGAACCTTATCCTTGAGAACTGTGATGGCGTTGTAGTGACAAGCATCAGCGCATTCGCCGCAGTAAATGCACTTTTCCTTATCCACACCCACCGGAGACAGCAGCGTCACCTCTTCCTCCTTATAAATGTTTGGCTTTAAAAAAAGATGACCATTGGGTTCTTCAACATCACAGTCCAGATAAAGGACCTCTTTATTTTGGCCAGCAAGAACAGAAGCTATGTTGGTAGCGATAAATGTTTTTCCGGTTCCCCCTTTCCCGCTGGAGATAGCTATTTTTATTGACATGAGTGCCTTCTTTCTTTAGAACCCTTAAACTTAGTTATTCTAAAAAATGGATAATATTATTAACCTGGATTATTCACAAGCCGAGGTTGCTGCAGATGCGAGGCACAGGGTGCGAAGCTGTGGTCCTTCACCGCGAGTACCCTGTAACGAAGCAGATGCCGTGAGATCGGCTTGCCTAT
>Ga0180433_10002469_pt1 | contig 28486 bp, 28 predicted proteins | sample SS_ome_8_FD_132980 | JGI IMG/M metagenome (GOLD analysis project Ga0180433, IMG submission 132980) | Hypersaline lake sediment archaeal communities from the Salton Sea, California, USA - SS_1_D_1 metaG | ecosystem: Environmental > Aquatic > Non-marine Saline and Alkaline > Hypersaline >... | reverse complement strand
GAGGCGAAAATCAGATGCCGGCAGTTCTCAAGGCCGTAGCCTGAACCTACTGGTAGCGCTGCGCGGACACAGCGGGCTGGTCGCAAAGGGAAAAAGGACAAAAGGCTTTTTCAGCAAGCCCTATCTTAGTAGAAGAAGCCGTATAGAAATTTACTTTCGGCAACTGTTGCTGATATTCGACGCGTTGAGCTTTTGCGAAAAAGTCCGCGTGGTCCCGAACAGTATAACGAAACTCAATACAAATGCCATTGTGTCCACCGCCGTAATGGGACCACATAAGTATGTCGTCATTAATCTCAGAAAATGATATTACCCCTATGTCGTGTTGGAGCCAATGCAAAGCTTCCTTCCATCCCACTTTCTCCACCTGTTTCCAGCGTTTAGGCGCTAATTTCTCTGCATCAGCATCTGTCATTCCAGGATTTTCCTTTTTCAACCGCTCTTTGGCTCGTGCGTTCTTTACTTTTGGTAGAGCCTCGAAAGAAATATTCGCTCGACACTCAAATGGGTCGTTAAATGAAACTATGCGAGGGCAATAGAGCCGCTGTTTCTTTAAGATGTCAAGGGTATGCTCCACTGCGTCCGTTGTATCCATTGATTTGTATCTGAATAACAGATCACCGTTGTTGTCTGGCATACTCATATCTCTCCCTTTCGACAAAATGGTTCAGTGCGTCACTGTCGGTTTTTGTTCCGCCCAATCGAAAATACCCCCTTTTTACAGGGATTATATCGGCTGGAAAACAGGGATACTTAAATATGTACTTAGTAGCGGTCGGGAGAAAAAACATCCGGTACGTAGCATGTAGGGTGCGATGAATCGCACCAATTTCGCTTACATCTTCTCAAGCATTTGCTTTACAGTATTTAGAAGCTGCGGTGCATTATGTTTGCAAATTTTGAAAATTTCCTCGGCGTCAATATCGAAATAGTCATGGACCAGTACGTTCATATCAGACATAACGGGCTTCTTTGTCAATCCGCGCCTTCAAATAGGGATTCATTGTCTTGCGGTAGCGAACAATATCAACATGACGCTGAAAGTCCTCTTCCAGTGTTTCTTTGATATGCACAACATAGAACAAGTTCGGTTTGCGCATTTCGACCACTACGTCAACGTCGCTGTCTTCGCGGGCTTCTCCCCGGGCCAAAGACCCGAATATCCCGATCTTTGTAACTCCGTAAAGCCGTTCGAATTCGCCCCGCCGCTTCCGCAATTCATCCAGAGCCGCATCCGGACCTAATATGCTGTTCTCCATATTCCCATCTCGACAATTTTATCGGATCACCGCTGTAAATCCACAGGGCCAGAATAATTGTACCCATTTAGCATAATTATACAATTCCGGCCACATTTTACAAACTCTGTTTTCCGGCCACTTTTTCAGCCGGCCCCTGAAATAATATCCGGCTGGCTCGGTGATAAAAGTTCTTGATAGGAACCTGGTGAAAGCGTAAAGTTTATATCAGTGGACCAAGAACTTCTGATATCCGTCTTCGGTCTCCCGTTTTCAGGTATGGCTTAGTGGTTTTATTTTAGGAGTAATAAAGATGTTCACCGGATGTATGGTAGCGCTAATAACGCCGTTTCAGGACGGCAGGGTAGATTACAAAACCTTAGATGAACTCATCGAATTTCACCTCGAAAGCGGCACCGATGGGATAGTGCCGACGGGCACTACAGGTGAATCGCCGACGCTGAGCCACGATGAAAATAAGAAGGTCGTCGAACGTGTGGTAAAAGCGGTAGGCGGCAAGATCCCTGTAATAGCAGGTACCGGCTCGAACAGCACGGCGGAGGCTATTGATATGACCGCCTTTGCCAAAAAGGTCGGCGCCGACGGTTCTTTGCAGGTCTGCCCCTACTACAATAAGCCTACACAGGAAGGATTTTATCAGCATTTTAAGACGATAGCCGAGGAGGTTGACATCCCGTTAGTGCTTTACAACATACCCGGCAGATGCGGCGGGACGGGCCTTGCGCCGGAGACGATTGAACGTTTATCAGAGATAGAAAACATCGTGGCTGTCAAAGAGGCAACCGGCAGCTTAGACCAGGCAAGTGAAATCGCCTCAAGATGCGACCTGACAATTCTTTCCGGCGACGACTCGTTGACTTTACCTATTGCCTCGGTCGGAGGAAAAGGGGTAATCAGTGTTGTGGCAAATATCGTCCCTGCGGATGTTAAGGCGATGACGGATTTGATTTTGCAGGGCGATTTCGTATCGGCGAGAAAATGGCACCGCAAACTGTTCGCCCTGTCAAAGAGCCTTCTGAGCCTGTCGACAAACCCAATACCCATAAAGGCCGCGATGGCGATGCTGAATATGGCCTCGGAGGAACTGCGCCTGCCGATGACCCCTTTGGCGCAGAGCCAGAGAGAGACTCTTCGCCGGGGCCTGACCGACTACGGTCTGCTCAGTTGAACGGCTGAAAGCTTCACTGCCGGCAAAGAATCCGGCGTATCACGAATTTGTCTTAAAAAATGATTTGTATTTTGTGGACAAGTCGATTATTATCTCACTAACGTTTGAGATTATTATTGTTAATTATACAGGAGTTCAGCGATGGTTTTTCTGGTCAAACACGATTTTTTGCTAATGATTTTAGCAGGTTTTGTGATGTTAGGCTTTTGTGGTTGCAGTCAACAGGTTGCTATTGAAACGACCGATACCGGTGAATTAGCCGCCGATTCGGCCCTCGAAGCAGGGTACAATCAGGCCGATAAGAGTGTCGAGCATGTCGTTTCAACAAACGGCGAGGGGGTTACTTATGAGCCTTGGTATGCCCTTGGCCCTTTCTACAACATAACATTTGAGCAGGTAATGGGCCCGGAAAAAGGACCCGACCTTACCAGGGAATATGAGCAGGATACGCCTTTTAAGTATAAGTGGAAACTGCACCCGGAATGGAAAGACGGCGAGGGTCTGGATCTGAAACTGCCACCCAAATCAAATATGTACTTTTACCGAATCGCAGAGGCGGAAGCCGCCGGTGCTGTGGAGTTTACGGTTGGTACGGGTGACGGGCTGCAGGTATGGGTAAACGGCAGGGAGGTATTTAAGCGTTTTGAGGTTGGCAATGCAAATACAGAAAAGATTTCCACCGAATTTAAGAAAGGCAAAAATACAATCCTGTTAAAGGTTTACAACGAGGCCTCGGCCTCAGAACTGTTTTTTGAAAAATAGCGTTATAGTTCGTAGTTAGTCCACAAAAGCCGAGCCGCGCAAGCGGCCGAATAGCTTATGGTTTGCAGGGTGCGAGACATCGGGGGTTTTGCGCGAAGGTTTGTAGGGTGGGCCTGTGGCCCACGTTGAGTTCGTAGATAAAAGTAGGCTGGCTCGGTCGTACCTATCGGCCCCCTGCATTGTTCCACAGGAACACTTGCAGCCGGGGTGAGAAGCGAAAGCCGGTTTGTTTGCACAACTCGGCGGTCATTTTTGATTTGGCAAGATATTCATCCAGCGTGCCGGCCTGTGGCATTAAAAAGACCCTGTCGCGATTTACATTTTTGAGGTTCGCAAGAGTCATTTCAATCTCTTCGATATCATCAGGCCCATCAACCACAAATTTGAGTTGATACCGGTAATTGTCAATCAACTGCTGCAGGCTGGGCAGGTCGAATCTTATTTTTTCATGTTCAAGTGCAAGCTCAGATTCCGTTGGTGTTGAATTGGCAAGCTTGGGGCTTATGCTCATCAGGTCGCACGATAGATCCGGCACAAATTTGATACCGCATGTCTCAATGGTGATGTGCAGATTCCCGCCAGATATTGTCTTGAGCATATCGGGCAATTCGGGATTGGTCATTGGCTCGCCGCCGGTGATGATTAAATGGTTTGTGCGATACGATTCGACCTTTTCGGCTACCTCCTCGATGGTGTACTCTGTCCCTGCTGAGGCCGACCAGGCATACTTAGTATCGCACCACCTGCACCGCAACGGGCAGCCGGCCAACCTTACAAATACGCTCGGAACGCCAACGAGTGAGCCTTCGCCCTGTAACGAGTAGAATATTTCATTGACTGTCATACAAACAGTGTACCCGGTCCGCTTGCCCTTATCAATCCTCCTTAAAACGCCTTTTTTCCAGTAGGCAAATTTTTTTTACTTTTTTACTTGACCCTCCCCTTGATGGAGGCTGTATCATAAAACAAAACCAATAAACTCAAAAACTTTTCCATTAAGGACACTGAAGTGTATAGCATTGGTGAGTTTTCCAAACTATCAGGATTTACTATTAAGACTCTGCGTTTTTATCATGAAAAACAATTACTTGAACCTTCGGCCGTAGATCCGGCCACAGGTTATCGCTACTACGACAATGCCAACATTGAAAGGGCCCGTATCATCCGCCAGCTTCGCAAAATGGAGTTTTCGCTCAGCGATATCAGGGACATCCTGGATAAATACGACGACCAGGCTGAAATGCTTGATTACCTGGAAGGACACAAAAAAACAATCCAGGCAAAGATTATACAATATCAAAACGTCAAGAAAACCATTGATAACTTGATTAAAAATGAAAAGGAGGCAATCATGACAATGAAAGATTCCGGATTTGAGGTCGAAGAAAAACAGGTTGATCCGATTCTCGTTGCCGGCGTCAGGATGAAGGGGAAATACAGCGACTGCTCTGTCGGCTTTCAAAAGCTTGGCAGAGCCTTCGGACGTTACATCAAAGGGAAACCACTTTGTCTTTATTATGACGCTGAGTATCGTGAAGAAGACGCCGACTTCGAACCCTGCATGCCTATAAAACAGCATGTCGAAAAAGAAGGCTTCTCGGTACGTCAACTAACCGGTGGAAAGTGTGTCTGCCTTTTACATAAGGGACCTTACGACCAACTTGGGCGGTCATATGCCAGGATACTTGAATATGTAAAACAAAAGGGCCTGAAAATGAACTGTCCCACCCGCGAAGTCTATATCAAGGGACCCGGCATTATCCTCAAGGGCAACCCTAAAAAATATTTGACTGAGATCCAAATGTTCATTAGCGACTGAACTTTCTGATTCAATTCCTCAATCTTCGTTATTGTGTATACTCAATCGGGTCTTTCAGGCCGGCTTCGGCGAAGCCTTTCAGCCGGAGCCGGCAGGAATCGCATCTGCCGCAGGCCCGGCCTGCTTCGTCAGGATCGTAGCAGCTATGTGTAAGAGAATAATCAAGGCCCAGTTCTGTTCCTTCTTGAATAATCTCGGCCTTTGTCATTTCGATTATCGGTGTGTGAATCTTATATTTGCCCTTTCCCTGAGTGGCCGCAGCGGTTGCAAGGTTAGCCACGTTCTCGAAGGCCCCGATAAATTCGCTCCTGCAATCCGGATAGCCGCTGTAGTCAAGGGCGTTTACGCCGATGAAGATGTCGAATGCCCCTAAAACCTCCGCCCAGGCCAGGGCGTAGCTTAAAAATATCAAATTTCGGGCCGGTACGTATGTAACAGGTATTTCGCCTTCGCCGCCCAAATCACTGCGGTTCTTTGGAATGCTTATAGCCGAATCCGTCAGAGCCGAACCTCCAAATCGGGCCAGGTCGATGTCGATAATGCGGTGCTCTATTGCCCCTATTGAGGCACAGACACGCCTTGCCGCCTCAATTTCTATCTGGTGGCGCTGGCCGTAGCGGAAGCTTAGCCCGTAGCAGTCAAAACCCATTTTGCGGGCTATAGCTAATGTGGTTGCCGAATCCAGGCCTCCGCTGACCAGAATAACGGCCTTTTTGTGCTGTTCGTCCATTAGGCAGCCCTTGAAAAATCCTGACTTTCTGTTATTATTTGGAAATTATCTCACAATTGTCATCCTGAGCGAAGCGAAGGGTCTGATTGGCTCAGACATGAGATTCTTCGCGGAGCCTGTCCTTGAGCGACAGCGAAGGACTCAGAATGACATTCGGAGTTTAAGATAGTTCCTTGGCGCTCTGTTGCGCTATATAATAAATATAGCGTTTTTTGATGTAAAGGCAAGCATATGGCTGAAGTGAACCTGGAAATGTTCGAGAATCCCCGTCCCGGGCGGGATTATACAATCACTATACGGTGTCCGGAATTTACCAGTGTATGCCCAAAGACAGGCCAGCCGGACTTCGGCGAAATCATAATCGAATATTGCCCCGATAAGTTGTGCATCGAGCTGAAGAGTCTTAAATTTTATATGCAGGGCTACCGGGATAAGGGGATTTTTTATGAGGCTTTGACTAATGATATTCTTGATGACCTGGCTGGGGCCTGTAAGCCGAAATGGATGAAGGTAACTTCAAGCTTCACCCCGAGAGGCGGAATTACAACTGACGTTGTTGCCGAATATAAGTGTGAAAATTAAACATCCAGTAGGGAGGAACTGAAGATGAGCATTAGTTTTCATTGTGAAAGTTGTAAGAAGAGGATAAAAGCCCCGGACGAGTCCGGCGGTAAGTGGGGCAATTGCCCGTACTGTAATCATCGTTGTTATATACCGCGTCCGCCGGCAGCTGATGATGAGGAACTGAAACTTGCGCCCATTGATGAAAGCGACGAGACCCGCTACGGCCGCTTGATGCAGGAGACACGTTCGCTGACACAAGACATATTGCAGGAAAAGAAACTGCAGGATGAGCCATCAGCAGATTCCAACATGAGCAAAGACGAAGTGCTGAAACAGATAATAGTGTACCTGCGATACGTGGCCGATGGAGATTTGGGATTGGCATCGGGTTCTATGAACAAGATTACAGCGAACAGGGAAACCGCCAGGGAGGTACTGAAAAATATGGCCGCGGCTGAAGAGCCCGAACCGGAATTGATGGACATTCCTCCTAAAGTACTCAATGGGCTTATAAATAACCTGTACTTGAAGCTGAAGTAGAATTTTAGAGGCCGACCTGAAGCCATTCGGAATCCAAAAACCGGAAAATGTGTCGGCTTTGAGATAAATATGTCAACGAAAGTAATCACTGTACGAGACGTGAGCAAAACATTCGGCCGGGTTCATGCAGTTTGCGACCTGAGTTTTGAGGTCGAAGAAGCCACCTGTTTCGGTTTCCTCGGGCCCAACGGCGCCGGCAAAACCACCATGATGAAGATGCTCTATGCCAAGTGCCGCCGGGACGAGAACTGCGACGGAACGATAAGCGTTTTCGGCTTTGACCCGCGCGCCCACCAGCTTGAGATTAAGTACCTCAGCGGCGTTGTGCCCCAGGACAATAATCTGGACGAAGAACTTAATGTCGTTCAGAACCTGACGATTTACTCGAAGTTTTATGACATGCCTTCGGTCCGGACGAATAAGCGAATAGATAGTCTGCTTGATTTCCTTGAACTGGCGGACAAACGCGAATCAAAGATAAGGGAGCTGTCCGGCGGCATGAAAAGAAGGCTTTTAATCGCCCGCGCGTTAATTAACAATCCCCGTCTTCTCATTCTCGATGAACCCACAACCGGGCTGGACCCACAGGTGCGCCGCCTGATATGGGACAAACTCGGTCAACTGAAGAAGGACGGTACTACTATCCTGCTGACAACGCATTATATGGAAGAGGCGTTTCAGATTTGCGATAAGCTTCTCATCATGCACAAGGGCCGCAAAATAATGCAGGGCACACCGCGCAATTTGTTATCTGAAAATACAGAAGCCTATGTGCTGGAACTGCCCCGTATCGAGTATATCAAAATCAGAGACAGTTACCTGTTAAATCATACCAGATTAGAAGAATCCGGCGAAACCGCACGTTTATTCTCCGACGATATGGACACCCTCAAGGCGGTTTCGGACCTGCTAAAAGTCGGCTGCTTCCATCTGAGGCAGTCGAACCTGGAAGACGTTTTCTTAAAGGCAACCGGCAGGAGGCTCAATGACCGGCAGTAACACGAAATTATATCCGCCGCTTCACAAGAGGCTATACAGCGTCTGGTATCGGCATGTGCGCGTCTATGCCAAATACCTTTTGAGCAACGCTTTGCCGCCGTTCCTGGAGCCGTTGATTTTTCTGGCCGCCATCGGCCTGGGTCTTGGTAAATATATCACAAAATCGATGGAGGGTATGCGATATATAGAATACCTCGGTACGGGGCTTCTGGCGACGACCGCGATGTTTACTGCTGCGTATGAATGCAGCTTCGGCACTTTCATCCGGCTCGAACGCCAAAAGGTCTATAACGGCATGCTGGCGGCACCTATTACCGCTAACAATCTCATCATAGGCGAGATAATCTGGGCCGGCACAAAGGGATTTTTTTACGCCTTTTCAGTCGCGGTCGTTCTTGTCGCCTTCGGCATTGTTCATCTTCCTTATTGCCTTGGTGCGCCGTTAGTTGGTTTTGCGACCGGTGTTATGTTCGGAGCGCTTTCGCTTTTGGTTACCTCGTTCGTTAAGACGATAAACCATTTCAGCTTTTATTTTACCGGCTTTATATCGCCTATGTTTTTCTTTTCCGGGGTGTTTTTCCCCGTCAGCAGCCTGCCTCGCTTCCTTCAGCCGGTTGTCGAGCTTATGCCTCTCACACATTCCGTCCGGCTTGTAAGAGCGGTCTGTACCAACAATTACAGGCCTCAACTGGCCGCCGATTTGCTCTACGTAGTCGTTTTTATGGTGGTCGTCAGCTTCTTTGCTGCAAAACGCCTGCGAACAAGGCTGGTGAATTGAGCAAATGTGGTATGAAGATAATGTCCCGGAGAGCGGATTAAAAGGTTTCTATGTAGGTATCGCGCTTGATTTTGCCGGTTGATGTCTTGGCAAACTCGGCGATTTGTATCTTGACGAGGTTTTTCGATTGTATCTTTTCGAAACCGGCCAATTCCTGATTGGTCTGCTGGCACCTGTTAATACCCTGCCATACAAAATCCTTAACCGCTTCGGGCTGATTCTCAAGCTCCCGGCGGGAAAGGCCCGCCTCAGCTTCTATCCTGTCCCAGTCGGGCCGAACAATCGCCTTTACCACCTCCTTATCAACACCGGCCGCATCCCTTTGATAGGCCGGTACAACTAACAGCTCATCAACACACTCGGCCTGTGAGAGAACCGATTCCAACATCTCCGGACTTACATTCTTGCCGCCCGGCAGGACTATCAAATACTTCTTCCGCCCTGTGATATAAAGGTATCCATCTTCATCGAGGTGCCCCAAATCCCCCGTATGCAGCCATCGAACGCCCTGTTCGTCTGCCCTGATGACCGCTTCGGTGGCTTTTTCGTTCTTATAGTAACCCTTTGTGATGCACGGACCGCCTAAAAGTATCTCGCCTTTCTGGCCGGGCTCCAACACCCGTCCCTTCTCATTGACAATCTTTACCGACATAACAGCAAGGGGTCTTCCCACCGAACTCAATTTGTCGGGATTGTCGTTAAGGCCGTAAACCGGCGAGCTTTCGGTAAGACCGTAGCCCTCGCGCAATCTCATACCCCTCTTCCAGAAAACATCCAGTACCCACTTTGGTAATGGGGCCGCCCCCGATACGAAAAACCTCAGTTTTCGCCAACCCAACTTTTTCGCGAGCATTCTGCCCACAAGTTTCGGGAAAAAGCGGTCAGCCAACCTGACAAACCTGCTCTTTTGTTTACGCCGGCAAAGACCGGACTCGATTTTTCGTGCAAGAGTCGTGTACAAGGCCGGTATCGCCACGAAGAAGGTAATACCTTTTTGGCTTATCAAGGCGTCAATTTCGCGGTACTTGTTCGTATAAATATTCGTGGCACCTATCCAGAAGGGCAGTAGCTTTCCAACGGTCAAACCAAAAGAATGATGCGGCGGTGTAATATGACCGAGCTTATCCGCCGACGTTACGTGAATTTCCTCCAGAAGGCCCTGTATATTGGCAATAAGATTGGTATGCGTCAGCTCCACACCCCGCGGCTCACCGGTCGTACCGGAAGTGCAAAGAATCACCGCGGTATCATCTGATTTAACTTCCGCACGAATTCTGGCCAGCAGCGTCGCAAATTGAATATCGTCCACACTCGGTGTGTCAAAAACCGTCATATCGACCAGACCGATTTCGTGATATGCCGAGATTTTTCTGAGTTGCCTTCGGAGATTTTCGTCCTGGTAGTCATCGGCCATAACCAAAAGCCTGCTGTCCGTTCCGAGAAGGTGCTTCTTGACACCTTCGACTCGTCTTTCGGGATCAATCAGCACAGGTATCGCGCCGGCCAGAATAGTACCCCAGAATGCCACATCCCAATCGACACGGTTCCTGCCCAAAATCGCAACATTATCCCCTCTTCTAATACCCCTAGAATAAGTCAGGTATGCGCAAAATCCGGTTGCCTTGTTCTTAAGCTCACCAAATGTGAGCTTTTCGGCCCGCTGGACTCTTGCGATTTCAAGACAATCCTTTTGTGCCAACTCCGGCCTGGCCGGCAACTGGTTGAAAAGGTCAATCAGCGTTCTGCACTTAAGCTCAACTTCCATCGCTCACCTGTTGGACTTACCCTCTTTTTTCCTCAGTATGCATCCAAATAAAAGCAAAATCACAGCTATATGTAAAGCGATAAATCCCGGCCAGGAAAAATACAGCTTATATTCCGGTTTTGTGCAATTTATACCGGCAATACAAAATACAACCACAATCATCAGCACAATCCCCGAAAAACCGGCAAGCCTCGGCAATATAAGGTGCACGGTTTTGTCGGTAAAAAGGACAGCCGCGATTATCAGCATTGTTGCGCTGGTTATCACCGGCGCGAGCACAGGCCCCGCCCAGGTAACAGGTATAAGAAACAATATGTCCCAGTCCATAATTGTAGCAGGCCAGTCAATCAGGACCTTGAGCCACACATAATAAAAAATATCCCACACGGCGAAGATTGTAAGAAAATATGCAAAGCGTCTCCGCAGATTCCGGCCTAACATGTATGAAGCTGTGAACATCAATACAAGTGTGGCCGCTTCTCTGCCGATTTCCGTGACAAGATAGGGGCCGAATCCCGCGATTTCTTCAAAATCAGTGATGGGAAAGTTGAATCCATCGGGGTAAAAAATCGCCCTAAGATAAACCACCACCGCCGACTCGATGTATGCAAAGGCGATGCCGAAAAAAACGAGCGCGATAAAACGCCTCAGTGAATTTTTATCTATTTGCGAACACATAATTTAATAAACCACCTCGGTTTCTCTGAGAACTCCCTTTGCTTTGTTGAAGAGGCCTGAAAATTGTCATTCTGAACGGAGCGTCAGACGTACCCCTGTCATTCTGAACGAAATGGAATGAAGTGAAGAATCTCGTTTGTCCACGATGTCATTCCAGCACCGTATCAGAGTACGGCATAAACTCCAGCTGGAATCCAGATTCTAAAGTTCTGGATTCCGGGTCCCTCCTTCGCACAAGGCTGCGGAGGGCGAGCAAGCCAGGAATGACAAAAGTCAAAGTATTGAGATTCTTCCCCGGCGCGCCGGGACGCCTCAGAATTACATTTATAAGGTTTCTAACAGAGCAAACTCATTTTTCTGTAAGCCAGGTCGGGCCGATGCTGACATAGACCTTTAGGGGTACGTCGAGCTGAATAGCGCCTGTCATCTCGCCTGAAATCCACCCGGCGTGTTTTTTGGCGTCTTTTTTCGGCAGCTCGAAGACAAGCTCATCGTGAATCTGCAGAATCATCTTAATCGGCAGTTTCTCAGTGTTAATCTTCTCCTGGATATTTATCATCGCGACCTTTATCAAATCGGCGGCTGAGCCCTGGATGACGGTATTTATGGCGAGCCGCTCGGCCTGCGTACGCTTGTTGAAGTTCCTGCTCGAAAGGCCGGTGATTTTGCGGCGGCGTCCCAAAATAGTCTCGGCGTAACCGGCGGATTTTGCCTGCTTTATGGTCTGGTTCTTAAACTCTTGTACGGAGCTGTATCTGGCGAAGTAATCGGCGATGAATTTTTTCGCCTGGGCCTGGCTTATACCGATGGTGCGCGACAGGCCGAAGGGACCCTGTCCGTAGATGATGCCGAAGTTGACGGCTTTGCAGTTTGAACGCATCTGGCTGGTAACATCGGCCGGCTCGACACCGTAAATCTGCGAGGCGACAAACCGGTGAATATCCTCGTCAGCATCGAACGCGTCCTTTAATGCCTTGTCCTTTGAGAAGTGTGCCAGCAGCCGCAGTTCTATTTGTGAGTAGTCCGCGCTTAGGATACAGTCGGTCTTTTTGGCCGGGACAAAGGCCGAGCGAATCTTCCTGCCCAACTCCGTGCGGATTGGGATATTCTGCAGATTCGGATTGCTGGAGCTTAGGCGGCCCGTGGCGGTAATCGTCTGGTTGAAGGAGGCATGGACACGGTCGGTTCGAGGGTTAATCAGTTGGCTGAGCTTATCGACGTAGGTGTTCTTAAGTTTGACAAGCTGACGATATTCAAGTATGAGCTCGACAATCTCATGTTCGGCCTTTAACTGTTCGAGGACATCGGCATCGGTACTTCTTAGCGTCTTTCCCGAGCGCAGGCTTGTCAGGCCCATGCGGTCGAACAGAACCTCAGCCAACTGTTTAGGTGAATCGATATTGAAGACAATCCCGGCTAAATCATGTATTCGTTCGGTCAGCTCTTCGAGTTCCTCGGTAATATTGACGGACATATCCTTCAGAAATCTTACGTTCAAAGAAACGCCGGCTGACTCCATTTGCGCAAGAACCGGTACAAGGGGCATCTCCAGCTCGTAAAAAAGCCTCTCGATACCCGGCTCGTTTTTGAGCTTTTTTGAAAGGTGTTCGTGCAGAAGAAACGTTACATCCGCGTCCTCGGCGGAGTATTGAGCGGCAAGAGCGGTATCGACCATATCGAAAGTCAGTTGGTTCCTGCCTTTTCCGATGAGGCTTGACAAAGTGATAGGCTGATAATTGAGAAAATCTTTGGCCATCGAATCCATCGAATGACTTCTGCGGTCTGCTGCCAGACAGTAGGAAGCTACCATTGTGTCAAAATACACGCCTGCAAGAGGCATGCCGGCACCTGCAAGAACGATTATGTCATACTTTATATTTTGCCCGATTTTCTTTACCTTCTCATCGGCCAGTATCGGGGCGAATTTTTGGCGCACCATATCCATATCGAGGTGTTTTTGCCCCAGAGGCGCTCTTACCGGTATATAATAACCCTGATGCCGCTGCCACGAAAAGCTTACACCCACAAGGTCGGCACGCACGGCATCGGCTGAGGTGGTCTCGGTATCAACGGCAAAGATAGTTTGCTTTTTCAGCTCGGTACAGAATTTTTCGAAGCTTGCCTTTGTATCTATCAGGTGATAATCCTTGGGAAGCGTTTTTATTGTATCTATACTTTCATCCCCGGAAAACTGTAACTGTTCCAAAGGGGACTTGGGTTTTTTTGCCTCGGGCTTGGTTTCTAAAGATTCGGCGCGCTTGAGACCGAGTTTAGATAACAATCGTCCAAAATCAAGTTCGCCGAAGATTTCCGCCAGCTTCTGGGCATTTGGCTCAGTCAGCTTGAAGGCTTCGTAATCTATCTCAATCGGGGCGGCGCAGTCTATTGTTACAAGCTCTTTGCTCAAAAGTGCCTTGTCTTTCGAGTTGCGAAGGCTCTGGCCGCGCTTGCCCTTTATCTGGTCTGCGTGAGCGTACAGGTTTTCGAGAGAGCCGTATTGCTGTATCCACTCAAGAGCGGTCTTCGGGCCTACATCTGGAACCCCCGGAACATTGTCGGCTGTATCGCCCTGCAGCGCCAGCACATCCAGAAACTGTTCGGGCGACAGTTTCATCTCTGCAAGCATAGAATCCCGGCTTGTTTGCCGGCCGGTTTTTATGTCGTATGTGAAGATGTGCTTATCGAGAAGCTGGAGCATATCCTTATCTTTCGAACATATATATACATCGATACCGGCTGCTGAAGCCTTCCTGGCGAGTGTTCCGATTATGTCGTCTGCCTCGAAGCGGTCGAGACGAAGGGCGGGGATATTCATCGCTGCGAGAATCTCTTCGATTCGGTCAATCTGGGGGGGCATATCATCCGGCATGGGCGGGCGGTGGGCCTTATATTCGGGGTAAATCTCCGCCCGGAAGCTCGGTGTTTTGGAGTCGAACGCCACAACGAGCATATCGGGCTTTGCCCGCTCGATAAGCCCTAACAAAGCGTTTGTAAAGATGTATGTCGCCTTCGTCGGCTCGCCTGCGGGACTGGTCAGCGGGCGCATCGGGGCATAAAACGCGGCATAAATATGCGCATGACCATCGATTATGTAAAGGCTCTTTCCCATCAGGAACAACTTTATTTACCTTTGCTCTTTTCGTCAAGAACCTCTTTTAAGTTTCTATGTGCTGTGGGATAATCGGGTTTTAGGCGCACAGCCTCTTTATAGTTTTGTATAGCAAGGTCGTGCTTGTAAACGGCGGAGCAAAATTGTACCAGCTGGTACAATTTTGCTCCGCCGTTTACACAGCAACGTAAGTTATAATGTTTTCCATAAAGACCGGTTCCTTTCAATTGTATGCGGCTCTGTTACCACAAGGTGATAACCCGCGATTATCGGTGGCAACGTACCACCTTGTCGCATAAGCTTTATCGGCTCATGACGACGTTTTACAATCGCAGGGCCGGCCCTTCCATATTTTCTACCAATTGTGGCTTGTGGCTCGCAGATGGAATCACTTCGTGATAGTTTTTCAATAGATCCTTCGACTTGGTCCCGATTTCGTCGGGATGCCGTTTTTTTACTGGATGCCGGGTCAAGTCCGGCATGACAGACGGCAGATTAGGCTTATCCTTTGGCTTTTGCGTACCAATCCGGGTCCCGGGCGAGTTTTTGTTTTGCTTCGGCGGTCATTGTCTGAAAGGCGGGGTGTGAAGTTTGCCAGGCGCGGTCTGTGAAGGGGGTGGTGCGCATTTTGTCGAGCTGCTTTGCAACATCATCGAAGTATGAGCCGTAGATGTGGAGAGAATCGGTGATGTCAACGTATCTGCCGACCTTTACGGGCCGGTGTATCTTTTCGGCAATCCGGTCGGCGATGATTCTCTGCAGGTCTGTCAGTGCGTAAACGTTCATATACCAGGCTTTGTAAAGGTCTCTGCTTCGCCAGTGAGAGTTCATATTTAAGGCGCTTGTGCCCTGGTTATCGGTAATTAGCCGGCACCAGATTCTCTGCAGGCACGGCGGGTCATCGGTTTTCGGGTCGGCAGTCGGCATCCAGGTTATTGCCTGTGCACGGCGGGTGTGTGTGGTGTCGGCGAGTGAGTCGATGATGTATTGAATCTGGTTGAAGGCTTCAAAAGGACGGGCCGAATCTTTCGTGCGGAGGTCATCGACCGGGCTGTATGCGAAGAGTCGCTGGTGATAGGTGTATGTCCACTTCCCGGCGGACGGGTCTATCCAGTGGTCGTGTATTCCTTCGACAACTTCCTGTCGGTAAACCTCAAGCTCTTCAGGCCCGCCGGGGAAGTTCTTGTGTATTCTCGGTTCGGCAAAAGGCTCTTCAACTGTAATCATGCAGGTTGCGTCTTTGCTTGGAGGGTCGCCGGGCTTATCGTACTGAGTTTTGACATCAACGCCGGCGTCCCAGACGGCCAGAACGGCCTTTTCCCATGCCTCTGGAAGGCAATGGGCGGTTATTGCGATAGTCGGAATGCTGCCGATGGTATTGGCGGTTGTCATAAGTCCTTTTCCGTGAAAGATTATAAGCCCATTTCTTCGGGCGTGATATTATATTTTTTCTGCTCGTCGGGCGGTAAGCTCCTCAGCAGTTTCCTTGCCTCATCTGCGTAGGTGGTATTTGGGTATTTGCGGAGTATCTGGCGGCAGAGGTCAACGCCCATTTTAGAGGTCATAAACCCTTTTTGGCCTGCGGGTATGAACAATCCCTGTGCGTACGTCAGAAGTTTTTGGGCCTGGAAATCCTCGGCGGTTATCTCGGTATCCTGAGGCGGCTCAATCTGGTCTGTGGCCTGCTGGTTTGTTGCAGGTGCCGTTTGAGACGTTTTGCTCAATTGAACGGCTGGTTGTGTGTGTGAGACTTGCAGGCCGGTTCGGGGCTTGTCAATTGTTTTTGGGGAGTCGTAGCCGGTTTTAGGGTCGGTTGAGCCGCTAAGAAGGTCATCGACCAGCATAGGCGGCAGGAAACCCGCGGCGGGGCCGGCATATCTTACTGTGCCGGTTTTATCGATGACTGCCAGTACGGGCTGGTCGGAAGTTACTTTTTTTGTGATATCAAGCTCGGCAAAGGCGGAACCTGCCGTGTCTTCGTCGAGCATTGCCTGCGCCCAGGGCCAGGGGCTCTGGAGCAGTTTGGCGACGACGGCCGGTGCGGCTTTGGGGTTGTTTGTGTTTAAGGCGATAAATTTTACATCAGGGCGTTTAAACTTTGACCTAAACAGGTTTCCAAGTTCGGATATTTGGGTGGAAGCAGGGTCGGTTTGTGTGGTTGCTTCTTCTGTGAAAAAGGCCGACCTACGCTCCGTGAGCATCCGTCTGTCGAACATGCTGCTTTGTGGCGTGCGTTCCCTTCGTCCGGATCGTGACGGATATGAAGGGCTCTGGGAAAGTGGGGCGCTTATTTGTGGAATTTCTGTAATATCATTCGGCTCCGAAGATTCTGAGCCGCCGTATTGAGCTAAATCTGCGGCGGCGAGCTTCCAGAAAAGTACGCAGAGGTTTGCCTCGGCGGGATTGTATTCGAAGGTGGTTCCGTTTAGACAATTAAGTCTGAATTGACCGACTTTTCTTCCCAGCCAGTCTGCCTTAATGCTATCCGGGTTCAAGTTCAGTATATTGCCGGAGCTTATGTTTGCCGAATAGCTTGCGGCTCCCCCTGCGGCGTAGTCTGCTTCGGGTCCAGTTCTTCCTCTGCCTCTCCCTCTTGCGTTAGGCATATCCTGTCCTCTGGAGCGTCCTCTTGTCTGCCTGCCTGGTGAGCCGGCGGTATCACCTCTTCTGGTTCTTCCGGTTTCTGAACGGGTGGCGGCCAGTTCCTGCGTCTGACTCTTTTCCCTTAAGACAAGGGGTTTTTTTCCGGCAAGAACGGCTATTGCGGTCTGTGTTGCATGGGCATCGTTATTTGCCTGGTTTTTTCTGTAGGCGAGAGTTGCCGGGGAGAGCGCTTTTTCTGCACCGGCGTCGAAGTAATCCGTCCAGGCATTCAGCATCAGGAATTGACCGGCCATGTTGTCCTGGAGCTGTTTCATGTATCTTCTGCTTTTCTGAATGGTTTCTTTAGCGGAATCGAGCTGATTTTTACCGGGGCGCCGCTGCTGGTTGACGAGGTTGAGCATCTCCAGAAGATCCGCGTCTATTGCCGCGACTGCATTTTCAAGTGCCTGCTGTCTTTTTTCGGCTTGAGCCTCCTGTGCCTGTTGGTTGCGGCCACCCTCTCTTGTGCGTGTCGAGCCGCCTCGTTCCTGCCTGCCTGTTCGGCCGCCTCGGCGCTGAGCTTTGGCGTCATGAGACGGATTGACAATTGTTATAATGATACAGAGCAGCACTAATACCGTTGAAATTTTTTTCCTGTCCGGTTTTGATAATTTTTTCAACATATATACATTCCTTCGCTCAAAATGTACACACTTTTACGTCAGGTTCAATATTATATGATACCATTGTCGGTGTCAAATTGGAAGGGATTATTAAAGAGAAGTTGCTTTTTTGTTTTGAGGTTCTGCTGTTTGTCCCACATCACTCAGACAAAAATCGCTGTAGGGGAATTACTCAAGTTGATTTCACGGCTGTCGTTTCCAAAGGCTTTGGGATTTGGCCGCAAGTCAAAAGGATTTGACTTTTTGTTGTTATAAATGTAATATAGGTATATGTTTACCGGTATTATAGAGACAATTGGGATAGTGCGGTCGGTTCGTGGGGGTTCGGATGGGTTAGTGTTTTCGGTTGACCTTGGCGAAGTGGCAGATGGTATCAAGGAAGGTGACAGTATAGCCGTTAATGGTGTTTGCCTGACGGTTTCGCGCCTGCTGGGGGGGGCTGTGGCCAAATTTGATGTCAGCGGTGAGACGTTGGCGGTCTCAGCGATGGACGGGATTCGGGGCGGGTCAAGAGTGAATCTTGAGCGGGCTCTTTCAGCAAACGGCAGGTTCGGCGGACATTTCGTCCTGGGGCACGTGGATGGAGTGGCCGGCGTCCGGTCCATCGAAGTGAAAGGCGGTTTTGCGTGGATGGCGTTTGACGCATCTTTGGAATTGCTTGATGGTATGGTGGTCAAAGGCTCTGTATGTGTTGACGGTGTGAGTCTGACGGTTGCCCAAATGGACGAATCCGGCTTTAGCATCAGCATGATACCAACGACGTTAAAAAAGACAACATTGGGGCAGGTTAAGGTTGGAGACAAGGTTAATATTGAGACGGATATAATCAGCAAGACGGTGAAGAAGCAACTTGCCCGGATGCTGCCGGAAAAAGAGACCCTTACTGTTCAGAGATTGAAAGAGCTGGGGTTTTAGTTCGTAGTTTGTAGTTTGTATGGTTCCATATAAAATATGTGGAAATCATCATTCGTCGTCCGTCGTATTCCGACACTTCGGGATATACGACGGAATCAGAATGACATCTATAGGGTTAGTTTTGTGATTTATGGATAAGAACAACCGGAACAATTTTTTAACTGATGACCTAGCTATCGGGGTAACGATGGGCGATCCGGGGGGAATCGGTCCGGAGATTGTTGTTAAGGCGTTGGCGGACCCTTTAATCCGCAGGCAGGCCAGGTTTATCATATTCGGTTCCGAGGAGCAGCTTGAATACGCTGCGGACGCCGCGGAGATAGAGCCTTACTGGCTGCGTCATCAGCACGAGAAACTCAGTACCGACTACCCCAGAAGGGTTGTTGTCGCCGACTACGACGAATACCCTCTGGCATCGTGGATTCACCGTCCCAACAAGATTGCTGGCGAGGCATCGATACGGTTCTGCCTCGACGCGATAGATGCGGCTCGCGATGAGATAATCGACGCGGTGGTTACCGCACCTATAAGCAAAAGCAGTTGGAAACTGGCCGGTTGCAAATGGCCCGGGCATACCGAAATGTTTGCCCACAGGTGCAAATCCGGACGGAAGGTGATGATGTTTGTGGCGGGGCCTTTGAAGATGGCGCTTGCAACGATTCATGAGGCGCTGTTCGATGTACGTAATAAGTTTACCATCGGCTGTGTATTTGAGCCGATAGATTTGCTTAATACGGCTCTTAAGGATTACTTCGATATAAAAAATCCCCATATAGGCGTCGCCGCTTTGAATCCGCACGCCGGTGAGAACGGACAGTTCGGTGACGAGGAGATCCGTATAATAAGCCCGGCTATATTAATGGCACAGGAGGTCGGTATAAACTGCACAGGCCCTTATCCTGCGGACACACTTTTTGTGCGTGCGGCGGACGGTGAGTTTGACGGGGTGGTGGCGATGTATCACGACCAGGGCCTGATACCGGTGAAACTTCTTGCATTTAACGAGGCGGTTAATGTTACAATCGGGATACCGATTATCCGTACCTCGCCGTGCCACGGTACGGCCTTCGATATAGCCGGCAGGAGCGTTGCGAATCCGGCAAGTATGAAAGCTGCGATACTCCTGGCAGTTGATATGGCCGGGACAAGACGCTTAAGAACGGCACGAGTGAAAAGCCAAAATGCAGACCAAAAGGCACATTGAGCGCCTGCTTGCCGGGGCGGGCATAACGCCCAATAAACGATTGGGACAGAATTTCCTGATTGATTTGAACCTTATGCACCTTCTGATTGGGGCTGCACATATCGGGTGTGATGATGTTGTGCTTGAAGTAGGCTGCGGGACAGGCTCCTTCACCCAGGGATTGGCTGAGGCGGCTGGTGAGGTTATCGCCGTTGAAATTGACAAAAAACTTGCATCGATTGCAGTTGAGCAGCTTAAGTCGGTGCCCAACGTTACTGTTATCGGCGCCGATATCTTGAAGAGCAAAAACACTATAAACAATGATGTGGCTGCGTTGGTCGAAAAGAGCCGAGCCCGGCTCGGTGGTGGCTTCAAGCTGGTTGCGAATCTTCCTTATAACGTTGCGTCGCCGGTGATGATGAATCTGATTATCGGCAAGCTGGTTGTCGATTCTATGTGCGTAACGGTGCAGAAAGAGGTCGGCGACAGAATGGTGGCGCCGCCCGGCGGCGGGCATTATGGAGTGCTGAGCGTGTTTATGACGGCAATGGGCGAATCTCAGGTTATGCGCAGGCTCAAACCGAGCGTGTTCTGGCCCCGTCCGGAGGTGGATTCGGTGATGGTCAGGTTCAAAAGACAGCAGGAAAAAGTCGAGAGAATTCACGATGTTGCTTTGTTTAAGGAAGTTGTGAATCTGTTTATGGGTCATCGAAGAAAGATGCTGCAGGCCTGTGTGAAGTTCGCCGAAAGCAGGCTCAGCAAAGTCCACGACTGGCACGGCGTATTCGCACGAGCCTTTGTCGAACCGCACCGCCGCGGCGAGGAACTAAGCGCAGACGAGTTCATCTCAATCGCAAATATCTGCAACGAGCAACTGTAATGATACGTTAACTGACATTGCCCATATTATACACCATAACAAATACTTGGAGACGAACCTGATTGTCCACGAAACCAGTTGACTTTTGTGTTGAGTAGGTTTATTTTACGAGAATATTAGCTTGTGGCTCATGGTATTCATATGTACAATAAGCCCTGTTCGGTTTTTTTATACGCCGATATATAAGTCAGAAGCCAGGCAAGAAAAATAGAAATGAAATTTACAGAGTATTTTCTTTATACAAGAAATCGGCCGGATCGTTCGTGTATCAAAGAAGAATGGATTAAGAATGCTATAGACAATCCATTAAGAACAGAGGTTCAGAAGGACGGAAGAATTCGAAAATGGATATACGTAAAAGAAGTCGAAAAATACTTGCGGGTTATCCTGCTTTCGGACGGTGTAACCGTGCACAATGCTTTCTTTGATCGCAGTTTTCAGGAGTAAATATTATGAAGATTAAATACTTTACTGATACGGATACCGCCCTCGTGGAGTTTTCAGATCATCAGGTGGCCCAGACTAAAGAGATAAACGAAAATATTTATGTTGATTTGGATGCCGACGATAATCTGGTAAATATGACTATCGAACATGCCAGTAAGCAGGCCAATATAACAGAGGTGGCATATCAACAGATTGAAAGCAAGAGCGCCTGAGCGGTACACGTGGAAAGGTTTATGACTTGCATGCTATATTTTCAAGGGCCTTTGTCGAGCCGCACCGCCGCGGCGAAGAGCTAACCGCCGAGGAATTCATATCAATTGCAAACATCTGCAACGAACAAATACAATAATTCAATACCAGCTTTAGCAACATGGCTGTTGTCAAACGTAGGAGGTGCCACGCCAAGTAAATCAAAATGAAAAATTCAAAAATTCAGTGTCGGATTTTATTTGACAGCTCCTATTATTATATTATATACTTACGGTATGACTTCTATCTCAAAGTCCAAATTGATTCGTGTTTATGCCGACACATCCGTTTTTGGAGGGATGTTTGACGAGGAGTTTGAAACAGCCAGCAAAGCGCTTTTTGATGCTATAAGAAAAGGCTCGTTCAGGCTAATTACCTCCGAACTGGTGCGTGAAGAGGTACAAGCCGGCCCCAAAAAAGTCATCGACATTTTTGATGAATTTCTTGTCATCGCAGAAATTGTCGAGATTACCGACAGTGTCCTTCAGTTACAAGAGTCGTACGTTCAGGCAGGCATAGTTTCGGAAAAATACGCCACAGATGCTATGCACGTAGCGTTGGCAACCGTTTCAAATGCCGACCTGATAGTAAGCTGGAATTTCAAACATATAGTAAATTTCCAAAAGATTCCTTTATATAACGCCGTCAATACATTAAACAAGTTTGAAAAAATCGCGATATATTCGCCATTAGAGGTGATAGAAAATGAAGATTAAAACTTTTGATTGTGTTGAAATGAAACGACGGGGAGCAGAGTTAGTGCAAAAACAGCTTGAAGGAAAGTCACTTGCTCAAAAATTAGAATACTGGCAAAAGGGAACAGACGAACTTAAAAAACTTCAAAAGCAAAAAAATGGCAAAAACTGACAGCAGACTGTCGATCTGGTAACCGCCGACACCGTCAAGCCCCGTCTAAAACCCGTGATTGAAAGGCAAGTAATTTATGCCAAAGGACTATAAACAACAGATCGACGATATACTACAAGCAATAAATCTTCTTCGGGATTACATTAAGGATATGGACACGCAGAGTTTCCATAATAGGCAGTTAATCTTAAAGGATGGATTATGGAAGATAAAATATTTTGGATTAGTCTTCTTGTCGGCGTAATAGGCACTATTTCCATACTTTCGAGAATATCCGGTTTTGCAATAGCTAAAGGTGTGTCGTCAAGAAGAACTTCAATTGCGCCACCTGAAAAAGAACAAGGTTAAGCTTATAACAACAAGATATTTGACACTTTAATGGGTTTAGGTAACAAAAGGTGTACAATACTCGTTTGATAGAAGCCGCGTGGGCCGAAGGCCCACCCTACCACTTTTGTTAGAAAAGTTTTCGTACAAACGCAACACCCTGTCATTCCGGGCTTGCTTGCCCTCCGTAGCCTTTTGCGAAGGAGGGACCCGGAATCAAAATGTCATTCCGGGCTTGACCCGGAATCCAGAACCCAAAAGACTGGATTCCCGCTCCCCGTTTTCATGGGGACAAGCTTCGCGAAGAATCTCAATAGTACGACTTTTGTCATTCCAAACTCGATTTGGAATCCATTCTCTTACCGAAGGTCGTGGATTCCAGCTTTCGCTGGAATGACATATGTGCGTTCCGTTCAGAATGACAATTTTCAGTTTTTTTATACAGAGCACATTGAAAATATAAAATAATGTCATTCTGGGCTTGCCTGCCCTGAGCGAAGTCGCATGGGTCCGGCATGACAAGTAGGGTAACCGGTTCAAATCACGGCGGATTTGTGGCGGTGGGCGTGGCACTCGATATTTACTGCGACGGGGAGTGAGGCAATGTGGCAGGGGGCGGTTTCAATGTGGACGGCTAAGGCGGTAGTATCTCCGCCGAGACCCTGCGGGCCGAGACCTGTGGCATTTACCTTCGCCAAAAGCAGCGATTCCATCTCGGCGTAGAACTTATCGCTGTTAAGGTCGCCGATTTTTCTAAGAAGCGATTTTTTACTTAACAGGCAGCAATGTTCGAAATCGCCGCCCATCCCGACACCCACGACAAAAGGCGGACAGGCATCTGCGCCGGCCTCTTTTACGACATCGACAACCCAGTCTATAACTTCCGATTTTTCGGCGGTCGGCTTGAACATCTTAAATCGGCTCTTGTTTTCGCAGCCGCCGCCTTTTGTCATTACGGTAATTGTGAGTTTATGGCCGCTTACGATATTGTGGTGAATTATTGCTGGCGTGTTGGTACCGGTATTTATTCGCTCGTTCAAAGGTTCGGCGACAACGCTTTTTCTAAGCAGGCCATTCTCATAGCCCGCCTGGATACCTTCATTTATAGCGTCAAATAAAGTTGCATCAGGGTAATCGGCCGGCGGCTCGATGACTACGCCCGAGCCTTGCTCGACAAATACAACCGCAAGGCCCGTGTCCTGACACAGGGGGATGCGTTCATCAGCGGCGATGCGGGCGTTTTCAATCAATTGAGTCAAAATCCTTTTAGCTCGCCGATTGGACTCGGCCTCGGCTGCGTTTTTTAGAGCGCTGAGCACATCTTCCGGCAGTTCATAGCAACTGTCGATACAAAGCCGCTCGACGGCACCAACGATTTTTTCGTATGGTATCTTTCGCATTACATATCAGTTTACTGTTTTGCCAACAGATGTCCACTCCAAAACCACCTACGCCACCTGTAAAAAGTATTTTCTTACTCGCTCAGGGCAGGCTTTCCGCGTTGCAGGCCTCGCTTTGAGAGATGACAAGGCGTGGTGCGAGACATCGAATCTTACGGACCGGATTCGACCGCTTGTGCGGGTCGGCTTTTGTTAGGTCTGGTCAAAAAGATGGTGCGGGAAGTTGCACACTACCTTATGTTTACGAGAAAGGTCTTATACATAGTGTTTTCGAGGTCGTCGGCGATTTTGACGGCGATGACGTGTTCGCCGGATTCCAAGTCCGCAATCTGGATAGTAAAAAATTCGGTCGTTGTGTCATAGACCATATCATCCGGCAAGGCGGCCACCCCTGACTTCAACATTGGGACACCCCGTCAATATAGCAGGTCGTAGAGCATTTGTTGCTCAGTGTCCATTTTCAGCAAAACATGCTGCACATCAGGATCATTTGGCAACTGAAAACGTAGTTCATACATCAAAGGGTTGTTGAGGTCAGGAGACGAAGCTTATGCAAGGTATGAATGAAAATTATTGAAATGGAATCAGCTCTTGCTTTGGCTGTTTACCCATTGAACGGCGCGGGTAAGCAGCGCAGATGCATCTTTTATGTCCAGTTTTTCTTTTATGTGAGCGCGGTAAGTTTCTATTGTCTTTATGCTCAGACACAGCTTCCCTGCAATTTCGCGGGTCCCGATACCCCGGCCTATCATATTAAATACTTCCAGTTCCCGGTTGCTCAAACAGTCAATACCGCCACTTTTGCCTGCCTTACGGCCGACTAATTTGTGCATCATCTTTGCCGACATTTTATCACTCAGGTACACCCCTCCATTGAGAACTGTGCGAATTGCCTTGACAACATTTTCAGTCGCCTCCGCCTTCATTACGTAACCCTTCGCACCCGCAATGAGAGCCCTTTCTGCATACACGGATTCATCATGCATGGAAAGAGCCAGGACCGCCAATTCGGGGTACCGAGCCGTGATATCTGTGATTAGTTCCAGGCCGCTTCTGTCTTTCAGGGATATATCAACAATCACCGTATCTGGCTTTGTCTTTTTTATGGCTGAAAGCGCCTGATGAACGCCCTCCGCCTGCCCACATACCGCCAGGTCGTCCTCCTGGTCGATAAGTTGTGCAAGTCCCTGTCGAACTATAGGGTGGTCGTCAACGATTAGAATTTTGGTTTTACTTTTCCCGGCGTTGTGTTTTGCTTTTTTTCGGGCCATATCATCTTCTCCCAATTATCATCCGTTCCTTTTTGGAAAAGTGCATGTCAAAATTGCCCCTCCTTCTTCGGGGGCATGGATATTGAGTGAGCCTCCTATCAGGTCAACACGGTGGTCCATAATCTGCAGGCCCATACCCGTACCTCTGGCCTCGAACTGTTTGGGAAAATCCCTGCCGTCGTTTTTGATGGTCATTACGAACGTGTTATTGTTGCCTTCGGATAAAATTATCCCAATGTTTTTTGCCCTGCCGTGCTTGATAGCGTTGTTAACCGCTTCCTGAACGATTCGATACAAGTGCACAGCCACATCCCTGTCATGTACCTTAACCGCCTGGTCGTATTTGAAGGAACAATTTACGCCGATTAGTTCTCTTGTCTGTCTGGCCAACTCCTCCAGCGAAGACGGCAGACTTTCCGCTCCCAGGTCCAAAGGGTTAAGCCCTCTTGCAAGGCCGCGTGCCTGTTCTGTCGCCTGCTCAACCAGCCTGGATATTTCCACAACACCGGCTGTTTCTTTCGGTGCGATTTCGGTCAGCTTTCGCTCAAGCACCTTTGTCATGAACGCGATACCGGTGAGCTGTTGTCCGAGGCTGTCGTGTATTTCATCTCCAAGCCGGCGTCTCTCCCGCTCACTGATATCCAGAATTTCCCTTTCAAGTTTCTTGCGTTCCTCAATCTCAGCCATCAGTTGTTTGTTGGCCTTGCTCAGTTCCTTTGTCCGGGTCTCGACCAGCTCTTTGAGGTGCCGGCGATGTTTTTCAAGGTCTTCTTCGGCGGCCTTGCGCTCGGTAATATCCCTTGCATAAAGGTTCACATAACCCCCATCAACCACGGGAACTACCATGAACGCAAATACCCTGCCTGCATGTTTTATTTCGACCCTTCTCGACGAGCCTGCTGTAAATGATTCCGAGACTATCCGACGCCAGTTCTCCGGAACCGCTTCGCCTGTCGAGCAGCTCCACTCGGCTACGAGCGAACTGCTGGCGTCGTTTGCATAAAGCAATTTGCCGTCCCTTCCTATACGAAGGACTAAATTCGGGTTTTCCGAAGGGAACTTGGCAATGCTTTTTATTTGTTCCTCGGCTTCAATCCTTGATATTGCTATACCTATGCTGTCGCCGATTCTTTCAAAAAAACGAATTACCTCAAGGGTAAAAGCCCCTGATGATTTCTCATTAAGCTGAAGAAGTCCTACTGTCACCTCGCCCGCTCGCAGAGGAATAAGCGCAACCGATTCATAACCCTGCTCATTACACCGACTCCTCAGATGTATCCCGAGTGAACGCAGTTCAGCAGACCTCACAAGGCGGGTGGTATTGTTTGTCCAGAAACTGCCCCCTTCGGTGAAAAATGATAAAGAACTGTCTGCAAATCCCCTTATCGAAAAGCCACACATGCACTCTAAAACGGCAAGCCCCTGTGAGTCGTAAATCAACCGCCCCGATTCATCGTGAGCGCAGAGGTAATTCTCGGTCTTGATAAAATCCTCGGAAAAACCTTCCGTTGCTAAATAAGGAAAATCATCTCCTTCTTTGAGGCGAATACCTACCGCTGCAAAACCCATTGATTCTTTTATAATTCCAACGACATCCCGAATGGCCTCAAGGCCCGCGGTTTTCCGGTTCAGGCACTCCAGGACCCGCCCGGCTAATTGCTGCCGCTTCTCAGCGTTTTTACGGGCCGTGATGTCTTCAGCTACAGCTATATGATGAATTGGTTCCTGCCCCAAACTCCATAACGGAGATACGATAAGGTCAACCCAGACTATCGAACCGTTTTTGTGGAAATATCTTTTTTCCATCGAGAATTCCCGGATGTCTCCTTTGATGAGTCTTCCCATTTTGTCAAGCTCCGCTTTCAAATCTTCGGGGTGGCTTATCTCCTGAAATGTACGCGACCTCATCTCCTCTTCGCTGTAGCCTACTATGTCGCAGTATTTGCGGTTGATTCCTAAGAAGCGGCCCGTCCTGGTCTCAATCTGCGCTACGCCGACAGCCGCCTGTTCAAACAGCGCTCGGAACCTTTGTTCGCTCTGCCGCAGGTTTTCTTCGGCTCGCTTCCGCTGCAGTGCCACGGCATATAACTTTCCAATCTGACTTAATGCTTCGGCGTGGTGTGCTTTATAGCCCTTGGCGGAATTGGCACAAGCAATCTGGCCTACGAGTTCCTCGCCGACAAGAGCGGGCACCGATAAGAAGTTTTTAATAGGAATATGCCCCTCCGGTGTCCCACGACAGGCCTTATGAGTTTGTGGGGAGTTAGTATAGAAGGCAGTTTGGGTGTTTAATGAATGTCCCCAAAGACCTGGATAAAGACCGTCAGGCCCTATCGGAAAGGTAATTTTTTTATCTTTCCCGCTCACCAGGCATTCTTTACCCATCATTTTGGTCAGAGTATAGCCTATCATATCGCCCGTGTTAGGCTCAATCGCCGAGACATACCCGTGGTTGCTTTCCGTTAGATTCCTGGCTTGTTTGAGGACAATATCAGCAATCTCCTCAATACTGAAAGAGGGGTTTATCAGGGCTTGAGCTAAATCTGCAATTGCTTTATTAACGGCCGAATTCCATTCTATTATCTCCGCCTGCCCGCCATCCCTGTTAGACTTTCCTGTGTTAACGAGTTTTTTCCCCATTCTTCTTTCTACCTCCCGGTTGACTTCGCTTCCCTTCCGTGGGATACAACACACCCCCGCCCGGCAATATAATTCGAAATGCACCAGCGTTTTCAAAACGCTATGAGGCCCCAGAAAACACTATATTCTATACCACAGCTATAGAGGAATCAAGAATATTTTTCTCCATGAATCATAGTTTTGTAACTCAACACATCATTCGAATAACAAGCATCCACTTATAGTAGAATAGGCATATCTGCTCTGTTGCATCGGCCTTATCACCTCGTATTGATTGCTTGACCGGTAGATTTAGGCGCGGCGTTTTTGGTGTTTTGAGGGTTGGGTAAGGTTGTTTTTGGCCAAAAAGTGGAGATTGTGAATCACTAAAGAAGCAGGTGGGCGAAAAATGTGAAAAAAATTGAATTTTTTTAAAAAAGTTCTTGCAATAATAAACAGTGGTGTTATAATAGCGAATGTAGATTGCTCTTTTTCTTCTTATACAATAGGGTGAGTTGAAAAGTTGGGGCAGGTTTATACCTTAGTAATATTATGATTTAAAAATTGCCTCAACAAGGTCGGTGTCTCCTCGGCACCGGCCTTTCTTTTTGCGCCGGGTACCGGGAATCCAGAACCGTGGATTCCGGATCCCTCCTTCGCAAAAGGCTACGGAGGGCAAGCAAGTCCGGAATGAAGATATAAAGAGAAAGCATCCTTAAGTATAATTTGAACGTTTTATTAACCCTAATACGAAAGGAGCTTTCTCTATGGCAAATTATTATATCGGCTGGAGCTCCTTTTTTGTCATTGGGCTCCCATATGGGAAGCTCCCCCGGAATGCATGGGCCCAGCCGATTTTGCTATGCCCGAATGATCTCCATGGGCTCCTGT
>Ga0180433_10002468_pt1 | contig 28488 bp, 22 predicted proteins | sample SS_ome_8_FD_132980 | JGI IMG/M metagenome (GOLD analysis project Ga0180433, IMG submission 132980) | Hypersaline lake sediment archaeal communities from the Salton Sea, California, USA - SS_1_D_1 metaG | ecosystem: Environmental > Aquatic > Non-marine Saline and Alkaline > Hypersaline >... | reverse complement strand
GAACATTGATACCTCAAAAAAGATCTTAAAGACTATTGAAATATATTCAAAATTTAATAAAAACCCAAAAATTATCGTGTTTTGTTGCCAGTCATGTGGTTATGCTGCTGCGGATGATGCAGGTTTAAAAAAAGAGAATTATCCTCCCAATATTTTTGTTATTCGCATACCTTGTACGGGGCGATTAGATACTGAATTTATATTTAAATCCTTTGAAATGGGATTCGATGGTGTTATGGTGATAGGATGTAGAAAGGACGCATGTAGATATATCGATGGTATTGAAAAAGCAAAACATAGAGTTCAGTTATTAAAAAAAGTTTTAGAACCAAAACTTAGAAATAGGATTATATTAATGAATATGAATGCTGTAGAAGGTCATAAATTTGCTGAAATAGCAAATAGGTTTTACGACCTATTAAATGAGGTGATTATCAATTAAATTAAAATTTATCGTCGAATCATTAACCAGTTGTAGTGGTTGTATTTTATCGTTAATTTCCTTAGATATGTTCCCTCAATTTTTAGAAAAAACAGAAATAACATTTTTCCCATTCATAACCAATAAAAAAGATCTCATTAAGTCAGATATTGCTTTAGTAGAGGGATGTGTATCAGAAGAATCTCAAATCGAAACTTTGAAAAATATTCGAAAAAATTCCACAAAATTGTGTGCATTAGGAACATGTGCGGCATTTGGAGGTATTTTAGGGTTATCAAAAAAGAAGAGATCTGATCCAATTTCCAAATTTGTTGAGGTTGATTTCGTTATTCCAGGATGTCCTCCTCCTATAAACTTATTAGGAAATGCTTTAATGGATCTTGCCGAAAATAAATCGATAAAATTACCAGAAAAAAATATGTGTTATTCTTGTCCATTAAAGGGAGATATGAAAGCTAACCTTAACACTTTAATTTCGAGACTCTTACCTTCCAATTCTGAACTAAATTCAGATGATGACAAACAAGTGTGTTTTTTAAAAAGAGGAATCTTATGTCTGGGGCCTATCACTCGAGAAGGCTGTGATCATCAGTGCATTAAACAAGGTATTCCATGTGAAGGTTGTTTGGGCCCTCCTTCAAAAGATTTTACCTCTAATCTCATAAATTTTTTAAGTTTAGTTTCTCTTTCGAATCAGTTGAAACGTTATGATGGGATTTTTAATCGATTTTCAAAACCAATTTTAAAGAGGCGATAATACTGCAAAAAGTGATTGAGATATGTAGACGTATAGAAGGCCAAGGACAGATTAACTATTTTATACAAAATGATAAAATTCATCACGTTGAGTTTGAATTTTCTGCGGTGCGGGGGTTCGAAAATATTTTAATTGGTAAAAAGTTGGTTGATATTCCAAGGATTGTTTCAAGAATATGCGGTTTGTGTCATGCATCTCAAAGTATTGCAAGCTGTAAGGCAATAGAAGACTTATATGGGGTTATTCCTAATTTTCAATCAATTATAATAAGAAAAGTACTAATGACAGCAGAATTAATTAAATCCCATATTATCCATTTCTTCTTTCAATCGTTTCCTGATCTTTTAGAGTTGTTTTCAATCACAACAAACCCCGTAGATACTTCCAACTTAATAAGATTTGATCCTCAATTAACTTCAAGCATCTATGATTTAATTAAAACGGGAACCGAGATAAGTAATCTTTTTGGGGGTAGAATTATCCATTTAATCACTCCTACACCGGGTGGGATGCTTTATAAACCGTCTAAAAAAAACCTTATTGTGGTAAAAAGATATTTACAAAAGGCTTTTATTAATATTGACTATATCCTTCATAAATTTGTTGATTTATTCTCGGAAAAGCAACCTCCTGAAGATTTTGATTTACCTGTTCTAAATATGTTAGGAACACTTAATAATGGACATTATGATCGCTATGATGGAAATTTACATATCATTCAATCTGATGGAAATGAAATTAAATTCGATATCTTAAATTATGAAAATTATTTCAGTAAAGAAGTTAGCTTATTTGGGATTAAGTTCTTAATAAATAGCCCTAAGCCAATATTGACTGGACCAATTGCCCGATATACTCTCTCTAGGAATAATGGTAATAGCATATATAATTCATTATTAAAATATTTTGATATGAGATGGAAAAAAAATATATTATTTGTTCATTTTCTACAATTATTAGAGATATTTTATGAAATAAAAAGCGCCATAGATATGTTAGAGCATCATAATTTGGAAAATCAAGAATCTCTCCCAACGTTAAATAAAATATTAAAACGCGATGGATTTGGAAGTGTAGAAGCTCCTCGTGGTACACTTGTCCATCATTATCATCTAAATGAATCGAATATCATTGATAGTGTTAAATTATTTATTCCAACTGAAATTAATTTCCCATTATTGAATGAAAGCATTAAAAATTATGCTCAAAAATTATATGAAAAAGAAGATATTACGTCCCTTAATAGAAAAGTTCAATGTATGGTGAGAGCTTTTGATCCATGCATAGCTTGTGCGACACATTAGGGATAATATTCATAATTTATAGGGTAACTACTAAATGAATAATACTTTCCCGAACACTGCTGAGGAATCAATGGAACCGGAGCAATTATGTGAAGTTTTTTTACTTTATTTCGATGAAGAATTTGGTCACATGCCCCTTCTTATTACTCCAGATGAATCTATTAGGGAAAATGCTGATATAATGCGCTTAATCAAGATTCACTCTATTTGGTTCCTCGATATTAGCGATCAAGCCTCCCCAGATCGTATTGATTTAGAATATCAAGGAAAAATGTATTTTGCAAAAAAGTTTATGGTACCTTCTACCAGAGAAAAACGTCGTTTTGGCTCCAAAGGCGAGCTTTATGAAACTATTGTTTTAATTCTGTCATTACCTATCGATATGGATATTTTTGGAGGCGCTCTTTTGAAAAAAATATCGGAGCGAATAATCAAGCATTTTACACAAAAAATCTCATTGTTAATTGAAGCTGAACTTGCTAAAATAAATCTAATAAAAACCTCAAAATCAAAGGAATCAATAAAGGTGGGCGAAGCAATTAAAAATCGAGTCAAAGCGTTAATTAAAAACACTTGCTGCCATTATTTCCAATCTGTTATTAAAAAAACTGATGCAACATCCTTCAAGCTTCAAAAAGCAATCTCTTATTTGTCATTAAAAGGAGTCCCAATAAATTATATTGCAAGTGAGAATGCGGACCTTGATTTTTCTAATATTAAAATTTTTGAATCAAAAGCCTGTGTGGATGAATTATATCGATTTCAAGATAATTTCTCGATTGTTAGGACAAATCTAGATTTAAGAACCCAGGAATTAGAGATCCTTTTGAAAAATCAGACCAAAAACGTTTATAAACATGTAGAAATAAAAGTTATGGCTATCCAAGATTTTTTTGAAAGTGAAATCTTGCGCGAAACCATTGATGAATGGAACTCAGAAGAAGAACTTATTATTATATTACCTGAAATTACAATATCGAATGAATACTTACTAAGTATTACGAATATTGATTCAAAACGTACACTTTTTAAGCAAAAGATAAATATCTCGATTAATAACAATTAAAGCTTGTTTCTTTACTCTAAAAGAGAGAGGGGGTAATTTAAAAAAAGATTAATTAAAATTGGAGTTCACGATTTCTTAACTTTGAGACAAGATGCCCTCGAGAAAGAAGTTGAATCCCAAATTGGGAGGAATAATCTCGAGAAAAGTCGGTCGCAATATTACAAATCATTATCCCCCCTTCAATATCCGGTACGTCGATGCATGCTTTATGAAGCTGTCGTAATTGCGTTATTGAAATCTCTCTCTTCCAATCACGAATAAAAATCCCAAATTTGCCATATTTTCCATTATTAACTATCGCGTTAAATTCCCAAGTCTTTCCAGAATTTCCTCTTAATTTTTGAGGACCTTTGATAAAATCATATTTTTCAGAAAGGACTCTTTCTGCTAATTCATTCAAATTTTTATCAGAAAAATTCATGAAATCACAAATAATTTATTTAAATATATTTTCACTCAATTATTTAAATGTTAGTTGAATAGTTGTCAAAACATATCATAAAAATATGTAATACCTAGATAATATATGCACATTATCATCTCTAGCCAAACTAAGTAAAGATAGTTAAGAATGAGATCCCTCCGACAAAAAACTATCCTTGATGTTTTCATCTAACTTTCCATTAAAAAGCTTAAAAAGAGGATATTCGCCCTCAACTTCGGGACCGTTTGATTTTATGTAATCCTTAATATGCGTATCAAGGTATTTAATTAAATTTAAAACAATTTTATCACACATATGTTCGCAATTTAAAAAATCTGTCTCTGAAAGCTCACAACTAGGATTGAAACGCTTGCAAAATTTTTTCATTTGAAGAGAATATCCCTCCGCAGAAAGAAATTTAATTTTGCTCCAAGTATCTTTAAAACCTCCTAATGCGCTTGGTGGAATGGATTTCAAGTATGAGACAAGGGTGACAGAATTTTTGGATTTTTTTGGAGGTATACTATACTTTAATCGATCCTTTATTTTATTGCGCTCTTTTAAAGCCTCAATTTGACATAAAAATACATATTGCTTTAAAAGCTCTTCCGCTTCTTTTGTATTTTTTAGATTTGTAATTCTCCATCCCCCTAATCTTTTGCATTCTTTACTTGAATGAGTGGAAAACCCTGTTGGGTAAATCCAACACTGAGGAGGTTTTCTTCCAGTACTATGTACACGGCATCCATTTTGTTTTATATCAAATAAAAAGCATTTTCCTGTGTTTTCATCAAAGCGAAGGTGAAATGAAAAAATGTTGCTGCGAATGAAATCCGTCTCTTTAGCAAAGCCTCTCTCGATGTACCATTCTGCCAAAACTCTAGGAACATCAATTTTTATTGAGCAGCAATCTCCATGACATTTTTTTGGGTCAGTACAATTAGGTCCCTCAATAGATCCTTTCATTAAAAGATTAAATCGCTCAAGAATCTGCCAAAAATAGGTATTATTTTGTGTGTCCATTTTAATTGAACTATTATCTCTGAATTTATAAAGATCTTTATTTCCTTAAATTTAAATTTCTCAAGTTTATCATTAATTAAATTATCATCTATTATTTTAAATTTATTTATAAAAAGATTGAATGAAAAATTATGTCAGATTTGATAATAATTGATATTACTGAAAGTGAGAAAGTTGATTTGGATGGATCCTCACACTTAAGGGATATTCGTGGCGAAGGCAAAATATCAATAAAAAATCCAACCCAAAAAAGTAGATTATGGAATTTAAACTGTGATTTAAAAGAAATTGTGAATACGAATTTATCATCAAGAGAACTTGAGATTGGTATTATTAATAGTAATCAAACACACGACACTAATTATGAGATTAAAGATTTAAAGGAACCATCCTTAAATGTTTCCGAAGAATTTGATACTGATCTCGAAATTCCAGCTAAAATGAATGATATATTGCGATATAACATGGATAATAAATGTAAATTAACTTTACATATAAAAAATCCTTTAGAACAATCAATTACTAATATAAAATTATCTCGAGAGATACCTCAATTTTTTCAAGAATTAGAAATTCAAAACCCAAATATGGGAGTTGCCGGATTAGTTGAAAAGGAGGGAAAAAGGTATTTAAATTGGGATATTGTTTCACTCGAAGAAGGAAAGATAGCTAAACTTGATATAATTTGTATAATTCATCCCGAAAATAGTGAAGTAAAATCTCTCGGAGCATTAGATGTGAGTTATTTGATAAATAATTATAAATTAACATACCTATCTCCTGAAATTCGAGGATTAACTGATTCAATGAGTGGAATAGACAGAGACGAGAGTTCTCAACCTGGATTGTGGGAATGCAACGTTGAATTTATAAATGACTCTGAATTTCAAATTCGATTAGAAGAAGTAAAAGTATCCCAAAGAATAACCACTGGAGCTGAAACAGTCGTTTCCCAAAATCCTAATCGATTACTTAATCCTGGTCAAGAATGGAACTATTCTTTTCAAATTGAATCAAAAGACGTTCCAGAACTAAATTCAACAATTGGATTTACTCCTTTATACGTAGTAATAACCAGAGTGAACGGTGAGATACATAAGGAACCCACTATTTATTCAGTTTTAAATGCATCCATAGAAAAAACAATCAATCCCGCTGAAGTCGATGCTTATGCCAATACTGAGATTAAAATTGAAAATATGATAAATAATTCAGGAACTTCCATGATAAAAATGCTTGAATTATCTGATGAGTTGCCCTCAGATTTCATTCCACCATTACTTAATCAAATTAGGATTCAGATGGGAGATATAGATATCACTGCTCGGTCTGAATATACCAAAGTGTTAGAGATTATCCCCGACGATCAAAATCCCGAAATTAAGCATTCTATTCATCTAATATTAGATAATTTACAATTTTCTCCTAAATCCAATCTATTAATTTTTTATCCTCTAAAAGCCCGAAATCCACGTCCTCCGACTGAAATTCTTTATAAAACTCCTGTGACTCTCAAAGTTAATTCTCTAATAGAAGGAAAGTATTATAAAACAATTCCTGCTATACAACCAGAAATTAAAGTTAGATACGTAAAGAGAAAACTGAAGACTTTAAAAAGTATTAAACCAGGAACTATGGAAGGAGAATTCACGGTTAGTTTACGAATACAAAATAAAGGTAGTGTTGAATTAGAGAATATAATTATAAAGGATAAAATCCCACAAGGATTTGATTTAACTGAAATTAATCGTGACACATATAAATTAGAATCTATGGGCGATTATTCTGAATTAGAGGTTAAACTTGATGAATTGAAAGGTAATGAATCCCTTAGTCTAACTTATAGCTGTACGGGACAGGGAGATTACCCCCGTTATGAACCTTTAGTTTCAGTTTTAGGTAGAAGTTCAGCTGAAAAAAAAAGTTCTCAAATTCAACAATCATCTCCATCATCAGAAATAAAAGTTTCAGAAATCCCTATAGAAGTAAAGGCAACAATTAATGATGTTTTTCAAGAAATCTATAAGAAAATTGATCAAACTATAACTGGAAATGATTTGGGTAACTTTATTGAGAAACAACGGGATAAGTTTCCTCCAGGACCAATTCTTCATCAATTCATGAGATATGCAAATGATATAAAATCATTTGCGCCAGAAAAAATTATAGTTGGCTCTACAAGAGAAAAGGTATTGCTTAAGTTGCGTGAATTTCAACAAAAATATAAATAATCTGTCTTTAATTCATTATTTTTTAATTTTCTTTAATGGATCTTATTTCTTTTTTAACTATAACTTGTAATTTATCTAATTCATTTAATTGCTTATCTATAATTTCTTTTAATTCATCCTTTTTTAGGTTTCGATTATTATCTTTTTGTTTTTCAATCTCTTCGCGTATAAGATTATAGGTCTTTATTTGATTTATAGACATATCGAGCTTCCGCGTGTTAATTTTTATATTTTTTTTCAATTTTTTAATAAGGTTCACAATTAATTCAAAATTATCTACTGTATTTGACCAATAGTATAAGTCCTGTTTACTTTTTAAAGAGTCGATGCTGTGACTTACATTTTCTAAAAAAGCTTTAAACACATTATTAGGTTTAATTTCAAATAATTCTCTTCTCTTCTTTGGTTCAAGATTAAGTTCACTCAATATATCATCGGTGTATTTAATAGTAATTGGCTTATGTTTTATTTTATCTTCTTGGTTAAACTCTTCCATGGTTTTATAAGGTGTATTAAAACGTTCAAGTTCTTCAGCATCCGTAATAAGCCGTAATTCATCATATTCTACTTGAGTGATCAATGGAGTGAATCTTACTTGTAAATGCTTTTTAGCAAAATAAGTATCTTTTGTCCTAATATATTGCGTATACATAGAAATTAGATCTTCTCCTACAGGTGCAAATAGCACTCCATAATCTCTGTCAAGCTGTCTTAATAGTTGAGAAAGTCTACTCTGTTTTATCGCCCCCGTAACCAAAATTTTTTTCCAAGGAGCAAGTTCAGGCATTCCCTCCAGCGGATTTTTAACCACTACTTTTATTTTATCTTGCATATTTACTTTTTTAATATTATCCAGGGTAATCTTTGCAATATCCGAATTTGCTTCAACGATAATGATTTTTCCTTCAGGCGCGAGATGATGTGCCAATACTGCAATATATCCACTTTTTGCTCCCAAAATTAATAGATCATCCTCATTATTTAAGAGGAGATTTTGTATCATAATTGAGATCATATGCTTAGCAGAAATTGTTCTTACTGTATCTGGACGATTTTCTTGATTGTAAAAAAGTATCGGATTGTCACTATATATTTGTTCAATCTTGAAACGGGGATAAATAGTTTTTAATAGCTTAATCGCATCGTCAGGGACAAATTGCGCTAATTCAACATCCAAAAACGCTTTGAATAAGCGGATATCTTTTAAATATCCCCTTTCGTATAATTCAAATAATAATTGGACTTTTGAATAGAATAATTTTTTATCTTCCACGTCTATCACTAATGTTGTGTTTTCTCATATTATTATATTTTCTTGTAATAAAATAATATAAACTGCTTTTCACTTAAAAATATAAGGGACATATTTAATATGATGCTTTTAGATTCAGAAAGTTTTAAAAGAGCAAGAATTACTATTTACTTGGCTTTTATTAATGTTTCATTATATTTAGTATTTCTATTGAGCCAAGATGCTGAAATTTACCTGTTTTTCGTTCAGATTAATGATAGAATTCTTGAAAGACTAGAATTATGGAGACTTTTTACATCTATGTTTTTACATAGCGATATATTGCATTTAATATCAAATATTATTGGATTATTATTATTTGGAACATTTATTGAGAATCTTGCGTCAAAAAAGGCATACCTTATCATTTATTTTGTATCTGGGATTATCGGAAATATTACGTCCTTATTTTTATTACCTTCAAATGTAATAAGCTTAGGTGCTTCGGGGGCAATTTACGGCCTAATTGGAGCAACAGTTATGATTGTCATTTTGGAACGCAATACAGCTCAATTACTCATAACATTTGTATATCTAATCTATTTTATAATAACCAGTTTTTCACCACAAATAAATTATGCCTCCCATATTTTTGGATTGATATCTGGGTTTGTTTTGGGTTATTATTTTATTCGGGGAACCATCCCTGAAAAATATACGCCTTATTGAATTATTTTTTTTTCCGTTTTTCTCTTAAAGCGTTCTCCATCGAAAAGTCTTTAGGACAAATGTCGTCTAACGGGCAGATCTTGCATTTTGGATTAGTCGGAATACACATCTCCTGCCCAAATCGCACAAATAATCGATTAATACGAATCCATTGATCTCTGGGTAGAATTTCCAATAATTTCTTTTCTGTTTTTTCTGGAGTTTTTGTGGAGACCCATCCTAAACGGTTTGAAATTCTATGTACATGCGTATCTACTGGTATTGCGGGTTTTTTAAACGCATAAACTAAAACACAGTTAGCTGTCTTATTACCTACACCTGGTAACGAGAGTAAATCGTCTCTGTTATCGGGAACTTTTGCTTGATATTCATCATGAATAATCTGGGACACTTCTTTTATTCTTCTTGCTTTTACTCTATAGAACCCCGCAGTATAAATTAGTTCTTCTAGCCTTGCCAGAGGAGCTTCAGCGATCTGATGTGGTGTATTATATTGAGAAAATAAATTTTTAGTAGCATCTCTCGTATTCTCATCCTTCGTTCTAGCAGATAACATAGTTGAAATTAAAATCTTAAAAGGATCTTGCTTTTTTCTTGCTAATTCATCCAAATGAGCTTCTCCAGTTAGTTGAGCATCAATAATGTCAAAAATCTCTTTATAATTTACTATGGTTCCTATTCACCCTTCTTTTCGAAAACGTATAATTTTCGTTTTACTATTTGATCCTTTTTAGCATCTATAAAGTTTTTAACTTGTGATTTTTGAAATTGAAGCCGTATGTTTGACTTATTTACAATTCTATCAAGATCTAACATTGGAATTAGTGTGAAATCATAATTTTGAGCAATCTTATCGATATTTAGTTGAAGTTCACCACCATCGATCGTGCTAAAGATTGGGGCAATGATAGCAATTCGGGTTTTCGCTTTAAGCAAATAACGTGCCGCTTTAAATATTTGTTCATATCTCTTTTCTAAACTTTTATCCATGAATTCTTTTATTTCTTGATAATACGGTTTTTTTGTGAAAAATGGACCTATGTCGGGTTCAGTACAAATTCCATCAAACGAATCTTTCTGAAATTGGCTTGATAGGTTATTAATATCTGCCACTTTTATTATTTGATTTAATTTAGGAGGAGGAGGGGATTCCAATTCCGCTGCTAGCCATTCTATATTTCTAATTGTATTTGTAACTTTCATAGTATTAATATCCGCCCCATAAATTTGAAAATCCTCGATTAGTGCAAACATTAATATCGTTCCATTTCCAACAAAAGGATCAAAAATCTTTTTATTTCGTCGATTTTCAAATAAATTTAGAAAGTTAAGCATTATTAACGAAAGTTTTGGTGATATGCTACTTTTAAAATCCTTATGGGGTCTTTCTTCGTCAATTTTCTTTTTAAAGTTGGGATCGTCACATGTAAGGGTCCGAGCCAGATACACTCCCTCTTCGGTAAATCCAAAGATAATTTCAGCTCGATTATGCTCAAATAATCCATAGGTTATAAGATGATGAGGAAAAATTGGATTTAAGTTGCCTGAGTTAATATTTTCTTCTGGATATTTGTAATATAATGCTTTTTTTGCCCTCTTTTGTTTTAAAATCTGCATAATGCCTTTGTTTAAAAATGGAAGGAAGTGTTTTACTAAAATCTCAGTATAATATTTATCGTCGTAAAAATTAGGATAAATAGAAACCGCATAAAAAAGACTTTCTCCTTTAATATGAGGGAATACCTTATCGATACTATCGGTAATTACCTTTAAAATTTCCTTACGAGTTCTTTCGATAAGTTTAAATTTTTCTACGCTTAATGGAAATGCTTCTTGAAGAGTATGAATATTGATAAAATCAATGATTTTAGCGATCTTTTGACACCCTCCTAATATATATTGAAGCTCCATCAGTTTGTTTATGAAATATCTTTCTTTATGTAACTTATCAAATCTAACTACTGCAATATTAGCAGAATAATCGATAATCTTTCCTTTAAATTCGGAATACTTAAGTATATTATCCAATTCTGCTATCGACAGTTTCCAATTAGACCCTAATACAAAAAGAAATTTCTCCATAGATTAAAAAAAGTAAAATTCTTAGGAAAGAAAGCTCAACATCATTTTTTTACTTTACGCTTCATCTTCATCTATTCCTAAAACATATTCAATAACTTTAATGATATCCGCTTTTCTTGCATTATGTGGTAAATCAATTTCATATTTTTTACAAAATTCTTTTAACTCTTTTACAGTAAAATCATTTAAGTCATCAGGTAACTCATCAATCATTTCTTCTTTTGCGTTATCTCCTTCAATATCAATTGAGAGTTCGTAGCGTTCACCTGTCACTTCTTCTAAAGCATCTAAAATATCAACCAAGTCCGCTTTTTTTCTCTGTGGAACTCTTTCAAGTACCTCATCTTCACTTTCTGAATCTTCTTCTTCTACTTCTTTATTTTGCTTCTCTGCTAATTTCTTTTTCCTTGCTAATCTTTCTTGTTTTAATTCTTCAATTTCATCCATGAATCGTGAATAATTATCTTTAAAATATTTTAGACTCACATTAATTACGTCAGAAAAATTATCCCAATTTTCCTCTTTTACGATTGAATCGAGCCAATGAAATAGATCCAATTGAAGATCAATTGTTATAACTTTTCCCTCAGATTCAATATCCGTAGTCAACCATCTTAAAATATTGGCAATAATAATATCATTATCAAATGCTGTAAATCCATATTCACGTCCTAATGAAGAGAAAATCGATGTAGTGCCAAAACTTACAATTTTTCCTTCATAATACTCCACTGCTATCATTAAAGGGATTCTAGGACTGTCTTCCTCAACCCATTCTTTTCCATCGTATGTTTTTCGCCAACAATTTATCCCAGCATTAATAAGTACTTCGACTTGAACATTTTTTTCCTCTTCAAAGGTCTCTATCAGATTTAATGAACAGCTACTGGATAAAACCACTTTTTTTACTTGATCTGTAATAAAATGTGGTTTAAAATTTGAAATTAGGGGTCTTTTTTGCATATTAACATAGGAGACCGAATCAAAAACATCATCGTCTACAAATTCAAATCCAAACTTTCTAGTCAATTCATTTAAATTCGTTCGATTTGAATAATTTCCCCCCCGTGCTCCGATAATGAGCAAGCTTCCGCCTTTTTTTACATATTGTTCTAACACTTCAATTTCTTTCGTCGTTAATTCTATATTTTTAGGAGTAGATATGATCACCGCAGCATATTGTCGGATATTCTCTATTGAGTTGAAGCCTAATTCAATTTTGCCAACTTTATAACCAGATGTGAATAAAAATTGAGTGAAATCTGCGTAACTTGATGCTTCTAAAGTTAATAAGTTGTTATGACTATTATCTAATGCAATTTGAATTCCATTATTCATATTAAAAACCATTGAATATGTTGATTCTCTAAATAATAATAATTTCTGTTTATTTATATGTTGCATAAAAAAACGTAGTATTAATATAAAGTGAATTTTGAAAAGAGGTTTTTACTCATATAAGTCCTTATTTCAATAAAAAAAGAAAAAGAGTTAGAGTTTGATAATTATGTTTTTTTTTGCTAGTAACATCGCTATTCCAGCCTCAACTGCTATAGGTAATATACCTACAAATAACATCGTTAAGATTGGATTGAATGTGAGAAGATCCTTATCTATTAGACCTAATAGCAAGTCCCAAACGAATGCTAGTATAAATAATAGGAGCAAATTTCTACCCATTTCACTTAATACAGGTACTTTAAAGTTCATTTTTTCAAATCCATAAAATACCGCCATCAAAAATCCTGATACCGCAATTGCAAACAAAGCAAGTGATGTAGTTGCGTCATGATGTTCCGCTGGTTGAATCCAATCAAAACAATAGAAAGCAATAATCATAATTGTTGCAACAGGGAGTATACGCTTCTTAAATCCCATATCCGGATTTTCAGGATCTAATTTATACCATTGAGAAAAACAGGTTGCCGCAATAGCAATTGCAGCATGATTGAATGCGTTAAAAGGAAATATCAATGTTCCACCGGGTAAAGGACCTTTATAATCGAATATTCTCGTAGCATAAAGTACTGCATGAATGATCATAATCCCAATGGGAACTATAATTCGCCTATCCGCATTTTTAGGGATAAGATAAGTAAACAAATAGGCAGCAAAAGTACCAATTGCTAAATTAGCCAAGGTTCCATACCATAAAACTTGATCCCAAGGGATGGAACCATTTAAAATTAAACCTCCAATTAATCCATCATCTAAAAATGCTAGAATATAGAGTCCGCCTACTCGAATTAAGGCATGCTTCCAAGCAGCAACATCTCCTTTTTTCTCCCTTCTACTGGTAAAGGCAATATACCCTACAAATCCAAGTACAAACATGAAGATTTGTTGTCCAATATCGATAATGGTGATAAGTGGTGGCCATCCATCGAAATATTCAAAACCATGATTTAAAAGAGGGGGACCAATCCATGGGTCACCTGAACCTATTGTTGGATCACCGCTTAAAGCCCAAGTTATAACCGAGATGATAAGAAAAATTATGATTAATCCTCGAAATTGGTCAAGCCATTCATATCGTTTATGTAGTTTTTCCTTTCGTTCAATATTCTCTTCTGACATAATTCACACTTTTAATTTCTAAATAAATAAAGCTCAGAATGCAATTTATTGATTCGTTAGATGATGATTTAAAACTTTCGTTCATAGTTAGGAAAAAAAGTAAATCTTCTTATAGAATAAGAATCAAATAGAATTATTTTAATGTTTATCGAAAATTGAGTTTGTTATGAAAAAGCGGGAATTAATTTCTGTGGTTTTTGTAATATTAGTGATTTTAATACTAGTAATGGATGCGGCTATTTTACTCCCAAATGAAGTTCTAATTGCTGCAGATATTGATATCTATTTTGACGCGATCGGTATCCTTATTGGAATATACACGGTAATGCATGGTGCTTCTATTCTGATATTTGGCTATTTAGCAGATAAAATTAATAGAAGAAAAATATTAATCTCTGCGGGTTTGCTATGGTCATTTGCAGCAATATTTCATATTTTCATAATCGAATTTTGGCAGTTTGTATTACTACGCTTGATTGCTGCAGTGGCTACGAGCGTTGCCACTCCTATTATAATCTCTTATTTAGCAGATACTATTTCACCCCAATCACGTTCAAAATCGCTTGCTATTTGGGGGTTAATATCCACTCTTGCTAGTATCGTTGCAGGAGTCATTGCATTAGCCTTTAATCCTATAGATTATTCTGCTTTAGAATCCTTACCCATTCCAGAGAAGATTAATGCAATTAAACTTCTTTATCCTGATTTTCTCCATACATGGACCTATCCATACTTTTATTTAGGAATTTTTGCAATAATCATTACTATTCTTGCTTTTTTTATCATAATCGAACCAAAGAGAGCAAGTAAGGAAGAATTTTTTCAAGAATTACTTGCTGAAGAAAAATATTCCTATACCTATAGAATTAAACTTAAAGATTTAAAATTCATTTTCACGAGAAAGTCAAACTTCTTTCTCATAATGAACTTTTTTGATGTAATTTTTATAGGGCTTTTCTTAGCTTACATTTTTCCCTATATCAATTTAGAATTAGGGATAAATGTAATTGACTTAAGGGTTATCATCTTTTTTATCTTTGCACTAGTTCTTGGATTAGTAATTGGGCAATTCATCTTGGCTGACTGGGGAGATAAACGATTTCAAAAAGGAGATATCAATGGGAGAGTGAAAGTAGCGGTGATCTGTTCGATTGCAACTATTCCATTTTTAATGGTTGCATTTGGTATGTCTCCAGACCTTTCTAATAATTCCTTTTTCTTTGATTCGATAATTCTGAATGATGCCGGTTTCTGGGTTTTATGGATATATTATTGTTCTTTTTTAGGGTTAGGAATTGCGTTTGAGATGGGTATTGGACCAAATTGGTATTCTTCTGTTATTGATGTAAACTACCCTGAAAATAGAGGGAGTATGATTGCTATCGCTTCTTTTGTCGATGCAATTGGAAGGGCAATCGGGGCAGTCATCGGAGGTATAGTCGTAACTACTACCGGAAGTTTTTCTGCAACTATCTTTTGGTCAACGTTAATATTTGGTTCGATCTCCACGGTATTTTGGATTCCACTGTTTTATACATCTAAAAAGGATTTATTGGACGTCCGTAATGTCTTAAAAAAACGTGCCACAAAAATGCAATCTAAATTATCCCCATAAAAAAATTAGCGTTTATTCTTTTCTTACTGCTATATCATTTACTATATGGAACAAGTGCGGACCATAACTTTTCACTATTCTTTGGTCCATTAACTCACATGAAATGTTTGTAGCTTTTGCAATTTCGCAAAAATCTTCGAATAATAGATGAGCCTCTTCTTTTAAAGCCACTCCTTCATAATGATAAATGGTAACAGATTCTTTCAATAACAATAAGGCTTCTGAAATATAATCTTTAGGAGCGGGAAATACCCCCATAATCACCCGATCTGCCCGTATTCCCGATTCATATAGTTCAAGCACTTTTTCTTTACAATTTCCTTTAATGGGGATTACTTTATCCTCTAATTTATTTAATTTCACATTTTCTACTAAATACTGATACGAGACAGGATTTAATTCAATGCTGTAAATTTTTTTGGGTTGGGCATTTTTAGCAATTGGTAAAGAAAAATAACCAATGCCCGCAAACATATCAACAATAACTTCTCCTTTTTTTACTAATTGAGAAAGAAATTTCCTCTCATTGATATTTCCTTTACTAAACATTACCTTGGTAATATCAAACTTATAAATTACCCCATGTTCTTTATGAATAACTTCTGGATTATCCTGTCCCGCGATGAACTCTATTTTTTCAGGTTCTCTAAATTTACCTTCAATTATTCCTGAATTTAAATAAACACCTTTAATCTTTGGTAGAACATCGAGATATGCCTCTGCTATTTGTATTTTTTTATTCAAAAGGTCTTCATCCAAACGTAGAATGATATTATTTCCTATTGTTTGAAAACCACGCGGAAGTAAGCTTAATTCCTCATTAGAAATTTCATGCTGTAGTTTTAATCTCACTTTCTCACGCAATCTCATAATAGATCAAGAAAATTCAAATATTAGGGGTTGAAAAATTACAACGGAAAATTATTATATTATTATGTATCACAAAATAATATATTAGTCGATATTATTGCAAATAGTATAATTTAATCGCAAAAAAAAAGGTTAAGTGTGAATAAAAAATGACAAGTCTAGAAGATGAGCAGTTTTTAGGTGATGAACGTAAAGTATGGTTTACTGGAGGATATTGGCCAGAAGGAGTGCCAAAACAACTGAAAGACGTAGAAGATGTGGAAGTTTTACCGATGCATCAAGGATTTATTAAATCTGCGAATGATAATGATACTTGGGACAAAGATGTTTGTATCTTCTGTTATGGTCCTTATATGGAACGCGTAAAATTGAGAACTTTATTTGATTATGCAAAGAAGTTTGGGACATATCTCTATGAAACCTTAGGAATTAGAAAAGGGGATGTTGTAGCGGTTGATCTTCCGAATTCTATAAACTTTGTTGTCGCTTATATGGGTTGTCAATATATCGGAGCAATAGTACAAGGTATAAACCCTACTTATCAGCCGATGGAATTGCTCCATTCGCTGACAATGACTAAAGCAAAAGTTCTCGTTTTAATGGATATGTTATATCTACTTGTGAAAGGGATTTTACCCAAAACTTCAATTGAATATCTAATTCCAACTAATTTTGAAGACTTTCTTACAGCTGATGAGTCAACCATAGAAAAATTGGGGATTCCTAATGCAAGAGATAAGATACCTGAACAATCAGATGATTATAAAATCGTTTGGATGGATAAAATTATCAACGAAACAAAATCGATCGAAATCGAAACAAAAATTGACCCATGGACCGATCCAGCTGTATACTTAATGACAGGGGGTACTACAGGCTTACCAAAAGTAGCAATGCTCAGCCATGCTAATTTAGGTTTGAATCTTTACATGCAAAAAGAATGGGTTAATCTGGAACCTGGAATGCTCACTATTGGAAGTATTCCTTTTTTCCATAGCTTTGGGATGACATGTGTCATGAATGGGGCTTTAACCCTAGGTATGACGATGTTACTTTTTCCCAAACCTCCAACTGATGACGTGTTATGCGAAACTATAAACAAAATCGATACACCACAAGGTGTTATTTATGTGGGCGTAGAAATGCTTTTTAAACGTTTGACTGATTTTGTGGAATCGATGGGCGTCGAAGAATTCAAAGAGAAGTATGATTTTTGGAAGAAACTTACATATGCCACCTCGGGAGCAGGACCACTTCATGATTATGTGCGAATACCCTTCGAGAAGGTATTTTGTCCGATAAGGGTAGGTTACGGATTAACTGAAACATCTCCAGTAACAAGCGTTGCACCATTTTGGGGAGAATATAAAGTGGGCAAATTAGGACTACCTTTACCTGGAGTTGATTGGGCAATCTTTCCTTCCGATAATTTCGAGGAAGGGCCAATCTGCGATGGTACGCCCGATATGAATAATTTTGGTGTTGAACATACGGGAGAAATCTGTATTGCAGGTCCGCACATCATGCTTGGGTATCTTGGGGAGCAAAAAGAGCAAGAGGACAATCTGAAGTGGTGGAATGGGAAAAGATGGCTCTTATCCGGAGATATTGGTTATATGGATGAACATGGATTCGTTGAGATCCGTGATAGAAAGAAATCTTTGATAAAAGTGTCCGGACATAGTGTATTTCCTAAGGAGGTGGAAGAATTGATGGGTCATCATGATATGGTGGATGAAGTTGCCGTTGCAGGGTTACCTGATGAGATTACAGGTGAATCAGTTAAAGCTTGGGTCACTCTGAAGGAAGAATATAAAGCAGATCGTGACATTACTGCAGATCAACTTAAGCAATGGTGTCTCGAAAATATGGCCAAATGGAAATCACCCAAATACGTTGAATTTGTTCGTAGCCTACCTGTAAGTATGACAGGTAAAGTCCAGAGAAGAGCTTTGCAAGAGAAAGATCTTGATCGGATCGAAAAAGGTAGAAGCATAAAAGGATAATTTTCTTATTTTTTTCTTTTTTTTGATGATGTTTTGCAAAAAGTTAAATTCACTTACTTTTATAATGTGGATAGAATAGATCAAATACTATAATGTGTGGGCTAAGTTGTACGATAATTTTAAGCGAATAGATTTGGCATGCCCAAAATGTGGCTCTGAGAAAACCGTTAAGGTCCCTTTGGAGCTATTTAATGGGGGTGGATTTGGAATAATTAAGATTCAAGTTCCCATTGGTGGAGTTTGTGAAACTCACAACTTTATGGTATTACTCAATAAAGAAGGTGCAATTTTAGGCTATGAAACGTTTGACATGATGGCTTCGAAAGCCTCAGAGGCCAAGGAAATAGCGGAATCCCCAAAAGATTTAAAGCTCCAAGAACAAAAAGAACCTCCCAAATCTATTTTGCAAAGCTACGTTAATACCTATGGTTTTAATTGTATCGTTGGTTATTTACATAGCAAACTTTTTGACTATCCGGCGTATCTTATCTGTCGGGATGAAATCGATATCAGCTTGGATGACATGGAAAAAGATTTCAATGCGCTTATCCCTCAAGAATACCGAAATTCCCATGTCATGGAAATAATTACCTATGATCCAGAGATTTATCCCCGACCAGGATATTTTTTTGCCCTCGCAAAAAATAAATATAACGATGCGTTCATCATCAATCCAAATTGGCATGTCATCCATGTCCCTTGGAAAATAAACATCAATTATGAAAAGGTGATGTTAAAGAATGCATTAGAATGGAATGAGCCCCAAAACCATTTTAGAAAACTGTCAGAATTCATCGAGCGATTTATAGCTGATATAAAAACTACAGTATCGTTTTTAGAAAAGGTCAAAAAAGTTAAAGAAAAAGATTTAATTAATATTTTAAATAAAGAAAATCCATTATCTACTTTCAATAAATCTCGTCTACGACTTATTCGAGAATTTATTAGCAAGCGAATTACTCCTGAAATTGCAGCCAAAATCGTAATTTAATCCTTATAAGTAGCTACGTATTGAGTCGTTTATGAGTTTTTTTCATTATTTTATAAATATTAATAAATTCACTGTAGAGTGTGTCATACGTTTCTCTATTTTCGGGATTAGGAGTGTATACGTTTGCGATTTCGCAACAGCTTTGAATTTCATCCCATTTGAGATAACCAAGTCCAACAGATGCAATAAAGGCTGCACCACGAGCATTTGCTTGTATTGGGTCCTTATTCTGCCGTATTTTCCTATTCAGTATATCTGCAAAAATCTGGCACCAAATACTGCTAGAAGCACCTCCTCCAATAATCGTAAGTTCGGGCATTACCACGTCATGTTTAGTCATTCCCGGAGTTGATTTCATTTTTTCCTTCTGGATAAATTTTTCCACATAGCTAAGCAACCATTTTATATTGAACGCCACTCCTTCAAAGATTGCGCGAATTATATGGGCTCTCGACATCTCTAATGAAAGATTATATAATCCGCCGCGAACTGTATGATCATCAACCGGAGCTCTTTCACCAAAAAGCCATGGGGTAAAGATAAGATTATTCGATCCTGCCGGAGTATCTTCCACTATTCTATCAAAGATTTTATAAACATCAGGAACAGCCTCTTCTTTTAATAACTCATCCTTATGATATAATATTTTATCCCTAAGGAATGCTAATGCGCCACCCGCTATTTCTTGTTCATTAATAATCATATATTTACCCGGAACAGCTGCCGGAACGCTAGCCATATTATGGAAAATGTCTGTTTTCTTGAATGGTACATGACATAATAACCAATCAGAAGTACCGATGTAAATATGACCTTCGTAATCACTAACAGCACCAGATCCAATAGTCGCCCCATACAAATCCGGTGCTCCCATAACAACTTTAGTATCTCTATTTAAACCGAGTTCATCTGAAACCTCCTTACTTACTGTTCCTAAAACATCCGTAGACCATTTTAACTCTTTTGGAAACTTATCAAGATCCAGCTTAAGCTTCTTTACTAATTTCTTGGAATAATTAATATCATGAATTTTTCTGATATCGGTGATCCAATGCATCTGAATAGAAGCATAGGAAGCAGCAAACTTCCCAGTTAACTTCAAATTAATATAATCTTGGGGTTCTAAGAAATTATAAGTTTTCTCGTAAATCTCAGGTCTATTGTATTTGATCCAGAGAATGTGAGCGGTAGGATCCTTACCTGATAAGCTTGGCCCACCCGAAGTCCTTTTTACCCAGCTTAACATTTTAAATAAAGAATATCCCGACACTTGAAACAAACTTTTATGAAGCTGTTTCATAAAAGAAGCACCACGGGTATCCATCCATATAATTGAGTTCATTAGATGGTTTCCTTCTTTATCTACTGCAACAGTCCCACTCCATTGACTTGAATCGCAAACACCCACTATATCATCAACTGGTACAGTACCTTTATCAATGACTTGTTTAGAAGTTTTTAAAATTGCATTCCACCATTCTTCAGGGTCTTGCTCGGCACCACCTCCTTTTTCTAAATATAAAGGGACCTCTTGGAATGCCCACTCAACCACTTCACCGTGTGTACTCACCAGTGCAGATTTGGGACCTTGAGTCCCATGATCGATTGCTAGAATATATTTTTTTTCTGAATCGGACATAGTTAATATTTAAGTTCTAAAACTAAATAAAGGTTCTCAGATTGATGACAAAAAAGAGAAATTCTGAATTAACCTTTCTGGTCATTAAATTAATTAGTCTTTTTACTTTTACCTAAATAAGAATATTAGGTTAATTTTAGAGGATAAAATATGGAATATGAAGAAAAGGTTGCAAAAATCGAAAATATAGTAAGCCAACCTATAAAACGATTTAAACCTAAAGAGTTAAAAGTCATTATCGAAAACTATGAAAAAAATCATCCGAAATCGAAGGAAGCATTTGAAAGGGCTCGAAAGGTTATTCCAGGAGGAGTTGAGCATAACTTAGCATTTAATTTTCCATTTCCTTTGACTAGTAAACGTGTTTACGATTGTTACATGGAGACCGTTGATGGGGTAACTTTACTAGATTATCTTATGTGCGGCGGTCCTATTATCTTAGGGCATAATTATAAACCACTTACTGATAAAGTAGTAGAGGTTATTAAAGAATCTGGTTCCTGTCATGGTATTACGAGTGAGTATGAATATTTAGCTGCTGAACAATTACAAAAGCATTTTCCATCTTGTGAACAAATCCGCTGGCTTCAAAGTGGGACTGAAACGGATATGCTTGCTATTCGAGTAGCTCGTGTATTTACAGGGAAAAAACATGTGATAAAAATCGGAGGAAGTTATCATGGATGGTCCGATCAACTTGTGTATGATCTGCATATACCTGGTACGGGAAGAATGGAATCCCATGGAATTCCAAGAGATATCTATAAATATATTGATTCTGTTCCTCCAAATGATATAGAAGCACTTCGAAATATGTTCAAAGAAAAGCGAAAAGTAGCTGCAGTCATTATCGAACCGATGGGGGGGGAAAGTGGTGCAATTCCCGTAAGACCTGAGTTTGATAAAGAAGTAGAAGAATTATGTCATGAAAATGATACTTTATTGATTTCTGATGAAGTGGTGTGTGCTTTTCGATTAGATATGGGTGGAGGTCAGGCATATTTCGGTTATACCCCAGATCTTTCGGTTTTTGGAAAGATTGTGGGACATGGATATCCTTCTGCAGCAGCTTTAGGAGGAAGATCAGATGTTATGGGTACTGTTGCTGCTGGAGTTGGCGGAGGTGCTAAACGTGCATATTGTGGAGGAACATTAGCTGCAAACCCATTAACTTGTGCTGCTGCATATTGGGCTATGAAATATGTAGAAGAAACTAATGCTACAGAAATCGCAACTAAAGCGGCTACAAAACTTTCTAATGGTTTGAATAAAGTTTTCGAAAATTACAATTTACCGTGGTTCTCTTACAATTTTGGTGCCACAGTTCATTTTCACACTTCATGTGTGTTTGGTGTCGATATAACTGATCCACAACAAGCCCCTCAAGTTAAAGAGCGAAAAGAATTTATGGAGCATATGGGGGCGGCTTTAGTAAACCAAGAAATCATTTCAGTCTCAGGAAGTCGCTTCTATACATGTATTCTTCATACTGATGAATTAGTGGACAAAACAATTCACAAGATAGAAGAGATCTGTAAAAAAATCGAATAATTTTTAGAATTTTTATTTACTTATATTATAATAGTTTTATATATATTTTATTTCAAAGATGATCTTATATGGGAAAGCAAACTGAAATAACTGAACCTTCTCCTCTTTTCAATAAGGATGGAACGCTTATTCAAAGAGGGTGGGCAAGAAAACCAATTGTAACCTATAACAAGGAGTATATTGGTAAGGGCTGGAGCAGAATTAAAGAATGGGATCATTATTCAATTCTGAATAAAGAATTTGGATTTCAGCTTACTATTGGTGACATCGGATATCTAACGCAAATGAGTTATGTATGGCTTGATTTTACGAAAAAGGAAAGAGAAGATAATTCCACAATGAAATTTTTCACAAAATCAACACTACTTCCGCAAAGTTCTTTAAATGATCACTTAATTGATTTTCCTACCGATAAGTTTAATGCAACAATAGAAAAGAAAGGAAATAAAAGAGTTCTCAATATAAACGATGAAAAATTTTTAGGGAAGGGTATAAAAGGAACTATAAATCTTAATGATAATCCCAATTGGGATAATACGGTGGTAGTAACTGGATATAAAGATAATCCGAAACAGTTTTATTATAACCATAAAATAAATATGATGCCCGCAGAGGGAATAATCTCTATTGGTGATCAATCCTATCATTTTGACCCAGACACCTCCTTTGGGTTAATGGATTGGGGCCGGGGGATATGGCCCTATAAAACCCACTGGTTATGGGGCTCAGCATGTGGTATGGTTGACGGAGTACCTATTGCATTTAATATTGGCTACGGATTTGGAGATCTTTCAACCCATACTGAAAATATCATTTTTTATGAGGGAAGAGCCCATAAAATCGATGAGGTAATATTTCACCATGAAGATCGAGATCCAACAAAGCCTTGGAAGTTTACCAGCAATGATAATCGATTCAATATGACCTTGAAACCAATAATACCTCATAAGGAAAAGCTAAACTTTGGGATAATTTATCTCAATTCATCCTTACTTCATGGTCATTATTCTGGTGAAATAATATTAGATAATGGTGAGAAGCTAAAGATAAAAGAATTACTTGGTCATGCGGAAGATATTTACTGGCGCTGGTAAATTGCTAGCTATTAAAAGAATAATATGCTGAATAAGATAAAAGTAAATATTTCAATCGAATATTTAACAGATTTAATCCTCTAAGGCTTGTTTTAGCTTAATGAACAAATATTTTTTTAGTATTGAAAATTAAATAAAAATTAGTATAGAAAATAATAATGAGGTAAAAAGTTGCGTATTTATATATTTGCTCCTCATCCAGATGATGAGATATTTGGAGCAGGGGGTTCAATTTTAAAATGGTTGAGTGAAGCTCATGATGTACATATTATTTGGCTCACAGACGGACGGGCAGGCTATAGAAAAGCTGGAATGTCAGGTGATTTAGAGGATAATGAAGAGACCAAGATTTCTGAAGATCAATTAGCTGAAAAAAGATTAACTGAAGCCGCTGCTTCTGCAAAAATCCTTGGAGTAAAACCCGAAAATTGTTATTATTTGAAATTTCATGATGCTGATTTACAAAATCATATTTATGAGGCTGTCGAAAAACTTACCCGAATCATTAGGAATGCGGATAGATTTGTTATCCCCAGTAATAATAACGAACATGCCGATCATCAGGCGACCCATGATATTGCTATTAAAGTTGCGGAAAAATTACAGCTTAAAGAGGTCGAATTTTATGTATATTCCATATACGTTCCTTTAAAAGCAGAAGGAGAACATCTAATAAAAGTAAAAGTGGGTAATTTCCGATTTAAAGCTTATGAAGCCTTGAAAAAACATCGCTCCCAATTATTAACCAAGGATATGCAATGGCAAAGTAAATGGGTAGAAGGAAAAAGGAGAGATTATTTTGGTGTTTACACTTTAGCTGATAAAGGAAAATATTACAATTTTTAAAAAATTTCCACGGGAGAAGAAATGGATGATAAATCATTGTTAGAAAAAGCAGTCCAGATTATTAGAAATTCAAATAACATTGTTGTTTTTACAGGTGCCGGTTCCTCAACTGAATCAGGAATTGCTGACTTTAGAAGCGAGGGAGGATTATGGTCTAGGTATGAACCTTCAATTTATGCCAACTATTTTTACTTCTTAGAAGATCCAAGTAAATTCTGGGAAATGCATAATGAGTTGGTGGAGATTTTAATTAAAGCAGAGCCAAATGACATTCATTTAGGCGTAGTAGAATTAGAAAAGCGAGGAAAAGTAAGTGCCATTATTACTCAAAATGTCGATGCCTTGCATCAAAAAGCGGGTAGTGGAACATATAGATCGGTTCCGATTTATGAATTGCATGGGTCCTATATAAAATTGCAATGTATTGAATGTAGGAAAGAATTTGATTTTGATCAAGTAGAGACAAAAGGAGTTGAATATCCAGTATGCAAATGTGGGGGGTTTATTAAACCGAAAGTAATTTTGTTTGGCGAAGCCTTACCTTCAGGTGTATTAGACGCGGCCATGAATGCCTCTCAGAATTGCGATTGCTTTCTCATGGTTGGGAGTTCCTTATTGGTCTCTCCCGCAAATTTTTTACCTCAAATCGCAAAACAAAGTGGAGCTAAGCTCATCTTTATTAATCGAGATCCTACACCCTTAGATGGAATTGCGGATATTTTTCTAAAAGGTAGTGGAGGAAAAATATTATCAGAGATAATTGGGTTACTCTAGTTGTCTGTAAGAATTCTTCATTCGTTAAAATATTTTACAACTAGCGCTTTGCACTAGTCAAGAACTCCCACAGTTAATTAAGTTTCGTATCTAATTTTCTGCTTCTTTTCTATTAGAGATAAACATAGTATCAATAATCATAGAAATATTTTTCCCAAGGCTTGGGAAAAATAGTACCACCCTCTTCTATGTCATCCTTTCTATCCTCATTCTATTAGGACTTACAGCAACTTGGATAGAAGTAGGCGATGTTTATAGCGTTATAACTGAATTTTTAATGCTCCTTATTTCAATCAGCCTTATGTCTTTCATAAAAATTTGAATGGGACAAGTACTTGAAAAAACAGCAAAAGAAAAAGCCTAATGAAAAAAAAAACCCTACTTTCTGCTTACTTTTTACTCTTTCAAAAAAATAAAGAGAAATATAGACAATCCTAAAGAAAATGGAAAAATCTAACTTACTTTACAGGAATGACTTCCCAAACCCGCCATCGTCATCGCAAGTATATCTTTCCGCAGCTTTTTTTGCCATCATTTTCGCACGACCCTTGCGAATCTCTTTCACGCAATCAAGACAATACCAACGACCCCAATATTTATTAAAATAGCGGTCTCCTTCCAACCGACCACAAATATCGCAAACGACAATAGATGCGCTAAAAATTAGATCAAGATCTGCTTCCATTGTTTGGAGTTCTCTGAATCTTTTTACCTCTTTTGGGCTCATTTCATCTAAGGTTATCCGTCTACCATTATTATTAAAGCGCATATCTTCTAATTCATTATTAATTTTCCTCCACTCAACCTTACGAAATAAAGATATTACCCTCCTAAAATTCAGGCGAATCCTCTGAAGATCAGGATTCCTAATACAAATTATACGCTTATCTTTCATATGAAATAAATCACCGCTTTGCTATTTAAATCTATTGGGAGTCTACCTTTATATTAATGGAATTGGGCTGCCATAGATGTGGATAAGGTTGGTTAGATATCGCATAATCTCTTCAAGATAGGCGTTATTACCTTCAGCCTTGATTATTCTATCAATATCAAGAAATTGGCGTAAATTGTGATCCTGAGGAATAGGATGAATCTCTGCTAATAGCTTTTGTAAACTATCTCTACTCTTTATGAGAATGTTTTTATAAAAACGATTGTAAGCAATTTTATTATATTCGGAAATAAATTTCTCTAATCCCATTAATCGAATATCTCGCCTCCTATGATTAAATTCATGAAGATTTTCCTCAAAACTGTCAGTTGAATACCATCCTGCATAGACCCATTCATTTCCTTTAAAGACGGATTCGATATCTATTTCTGTAATTTCGTTTAGATTGGCTATTCCTGTGATAGAATTTCCGGAACCCTTCATAGCAATTAAAGTTTCAAATCCTTTAAGAATTGTAAGCGATTCTGCTTCAGTAAGAGACTCCCAAAGGATATGTGCAGAGTTATCGGTAATAACAGTATCTCCATGGAAAAAAGAATCACGACCGATTAAATCTCGATAATGGTGTCGCAAGAACCTATAGACTCTAATTCCAATATTACTGAGAAGCGATTTCTCTTCGTTTTTTAAATTAAAACTGCGTTCATCAATGATAGAAAAGGTTAAAGGATCAAAACCTAAATGCTTACCCAGGCCAGTTAGAACATGATAAGCTACAGTATATTCGCCAACAAACCTAAGCCCACCTGAAGTTAATCTTTCACCTCCTGGCTGTTTCATAATCTTAAGCCGATTGATAAGCGAATAATAACTAATCTGAGCTTGAGCTGAAAAGTATATCTTCAGCTTATTGCTATTAGGATCCATCTCAGATTCCTGTTTAATCCACTGCTTTATTACTGAAAGAATATTTCGCATTGTATTCGCAGAGAAGGACCTCCCAGCAACAAGATTATTTCTAAATGAGTGCGCCACCTTATATAATTTGGAGTCACGGAGATTAGCAAATGTAAGGTCAAAATTATCCTCATGAACAACTGCAGCTAGCCAAAAAGCCAATGATAATTGATACTCATTACTCATATCTCTAGCTTGCGTAAGATACGGAGCCCAATTCTCTTCGAAACTGGGTACTGAAAAGACCCATTCTCTTAATTCTTCTCTTATCGTATATCTCATTCTTGATATTTGGTACCTACTTACTTCAATACCCAAACCTAAGAAGATCTCCTCTGTCCAATACTGAGATTGCAAAACTAAATTAAAAACGGTATGTAAGTATGGTCTAGAGGATTCGCTTCCTTTCTTCAAAAATTGAGTCAAGCCATCTTCTCTTCCAAAAAGCAATGTAGATAGTGCAGCTAAATCAGTTATTGCCTGAAGGGAAGGGCACTTTGATATTATGTTAACAATTAGAGCCTTCCGATAACTATCATGTATGTAATGCTGATTTATGAAGCCAACAGATGCAATATACTGCTCAGCAATACCAATATACCCTTTCATTATATGTTCTATTTGGACTGCATGTTCTGAAGCAAATTTTTTACCTGTTTCTACGAGTACTAAAAGATTATTCAACCAGACCATAAGTTCGCCTTCCTTGCTAACATCAGGAAACCTTTGTGGGTTTTCTACTAAAGAGTAATATATTCTCCTGATTTCAGGTAAATTATCGCCTTTGAAACCTTCAAGATCCTTAACGTTCTCAAGCCCCTTGAGTATGTTATTTAACGTATTAGATTCAATTGCACCTGCATCTGCTAAAACGTCTCCGATACTTGATAAAGCAAGCTTTGCTGAACGATATAAAGGATGATACGCTTTATAACCAAATTTCCTATACATAATATCAAATAGTTCATCAATATCAGCTATAGCTTGAGAAGTAGTTGGACTACTACCAAAATAAGCGTATAATCTAGCATACCATTTATCGAGACTTTCTTCAGATACCTTGAATTGATGACCAACTTGTAAAGAGGATAAAATCTCTCCTATTGTATGACGGCCTGAGAACCCGAGTATTTTAGAAATATCCTTAATGTTATTTATTTCACAGTTCTTATATAATATTGACTCCAAATCTTCAATAAAACCCTTAAAAGTAAAATAATAAGGACTATTTCCTTCGCCTGACCACTCTTTCTTTAAATATAGAGGAGGATAACGACCAAACCAACTAGAACGAATATTTAATAATGCCACCTTACCGTCAAAAATTGCATCCTCTAATGGGGATAATTTTATCCCTCTAAATATCTTACTTTCAATGTTTTTT